>Ga0315284_10005273_pt1 | contig 18352 bp, 17 predicted proteins | sample YL17G09_16_MG_FD_203696 | JGI IMG/M metagenome (GOLD analysis project Ga0315284, IMG submission 203696) | Sediment microbial communities from Yellowstone Lake, YNP, Wyoming, USA - YL17G09_16 | ecosystem: Environmental > Aquatic > Freshwater > Lake > Sediment | place: USA: Wyoming | collected...
TTCTCTGTAACCAAAGAAATTAAAGAACTTGTAAAATATTTTCCATCTCTAGTAACATAAACAGGAACATCACTTCCTTCTATTGAAAGAACCACCTTGTAAAAAGAACCTTCTGATGTTACATTAACAATTTCAGCATCCATCCCTTGAGAGGTTGCAAAATTAAGAATACTTTCACCAGCTTTATCTCCTGAAACAGTGTTTCCAGTAATATTAAATAGATTTCCAGCTATAAGAAGAATAACCAAAATTCCCAATACAAAAGTTGAAACCACCCACGGTTTGCTTCTTAAAGAACCTCTGTGCTCCTTATAGACAGGTCCTGTATGCTCATAACCTATGTTTTCCATTTTCAAATTATGAAATAATCCTTTAAAAACATTTTGGTGAAACTAGTTGAATTGATAATTTATATACAAACAATTAAAAATTAATAAAAATTAACATTTGTATGCCTTATGATATAATTTTAGGAAGAAATTCTTCAGATAAAAAAGACTTTGCAGGGAAAGGATTGGCTTACATAGGTAAGGGGTATGTAAAAATGGGGCAATATACCTCTCTTAGCAATAAAATCTTCATGGATGTAATAAGAAGCCATGTAGTCTTGGTTGCAGGAAAAAGAGGGTGTCTCGAAGGAGAAACATTAATTTTTACAGATAAAGGTTACAAGAAAATAAAAGATTTTGACAAGAAGAATGACAAGGTTTTATCATTTAATAAAGAAAAAAAAGAGTTTGAATGGGAAACTGCAGAGTTATTAGAATATCCTATAAAAAACGAGAAACTACTTCAAATAGAACTAAAAGATGGAAGAATAATCAACCTAACCAAAGAACATCCTTTGTTGTCTTCCTATGGAAAATATACTTATTATAGAAGGGCTTGTGATCTAAAAGTAAATGATAAAATTATCTTACCAACGAACTTGCCTGAAATAAAAGATGACAAAGAAAGTTTACGAATTGCAAGACTTTTAGGATATATTTTAGCAGATGGAAACATCTTTATTCAAAAAGGAAAATTCAAAGATGGAAGAGGAAAATGGTATAATGGAACAAAAGCAAGAATAAGAATAAATAATGATTGTGATGAGATTTTATCTCAAGCTAAAGAAGATTTTGAAAAAGAATTTAACATAATTGCTAAACGAGCCAAAAGAAAAGATTGTAATTGTGAAATTATAGAAACAAAACATCAAAAAATAGTAAATAGATTTTTAGAGATTGGGGTTCCATCTGGAAATAAATCTGCAATTATAAGAATTCCAAAAATAGTTTTTGAGAGTTCAAATAAATTTAAAGCGAATTTTATATCTGCATTATTTGATTGTGATGGATATATTAATTCATCTGGAAGATATATAGATTACTCTTCAAAATCAAAGAGATTCTTAGAAGATTTACAAGTATTATTAACTCATTTTAAGATAGAATCTGTCATAAGAGTAAAAAATGCTAAATGTAACGGAAAAATATTTGAAAATTATAGATTATTTATTACAGATAACAATTCTGTAGAGAACTTTAAAAAAATAGGATTTACAAGCAAATTCAAACAAGGACGATTAGATAAGCACAAATTTAATAAAACAAAAAGAAGAAAAGTGCATTATATTGATGAATCTCTTGTTTGCACAAAAATTAATTTAATAAAGGAGATTGATAATATAAAAGAAGTTTATGATTTATCTGTAGATAAGAATCATTCTTTCATAGCAAATGGAATAATTTCACATAATAGTGGAAAGTCCTACACTCTAGGGGTTATTGCAGAAGAACTCTCCAATCTCCCAAAAGAGGTTTCTCAAAATATAGCTTCTCTGATATTTGATACAATGGGTATATACTGGACTATGAAATACCAAAACGAAAAAGACAGGGATTTGCTACGCGATTGGGCATTAAAGCCAAAGAATCTCAAAGTGAAAGTTTTTGTCCCATATGGATTTTATGATGATTACGTAAGAAAAGGGATTCCAGCAGATGAAAAATTTGCACTGGATATATCTGAAATGAATGCAGAGGATTGGATTCTTACTTTTGGATTGGATATAATAAATCCTGTTGCAGTGCTTATTGAAAGAACAATTACCAGACTAAAAGAAAGAAAAAGTTTTGACATAGAAGATATAATAAAAGAGATTGAAAAAGACGAAAAAACAGACAGGGAAATAAAAAACGCAGGAGCAGGATTGTTTGAAGCTGCAAATACCTGGGGAATTTTTTCAAAGAAAGGAATTTCTCCAACAAAAATAACCCATCTTGTAAATGCAGGGGCAACAACTGTTCTTGATTTGAGCATCTATAATTCAGTTGGAAGCTTTAATGTAAGAGCATTAGTTATAAGTTTAGTCTCAAGAAAACTATTCAATCAAAGAATGGCTTCTAGAAAAAAAGAGGAAATAGAAGCTGTTTCCAAAGGGCTTGACTTTTCTTCTTACACTGAAAAAAAAGAAACCCCTTTGGTCTGGATTTTTATAGATGAGGCCCACGAGTTTCTTCCTCTTGAAGGAAAAACAATTGCAAGCGATGCATTAACACAATTATTAAGAGAAGGAAGACAGCCAGGAATATCTTTAGTATTAGCAACTCAACAACCTGGGCAAATTCACAGAGATGTTATGACCCAATCTGACATTGTCATTTCCCATAGGGTCACTTCTGCCACTGATTTGGAAGCACTAAACAGAATAATGCAAAGCTATCTTCTTGAAAGCATAAAACAGTATATGGATGATTTGCCTTCCTTGAGTGGTTCTGCAATTCTTCTTGATGATAATTCTGAAAGGATTTATCCCATGCGGATTAGGCCAAGATTCACCTGGCATGGGGGTGAGGCTCCAACTGCTATAAAGGCTGAAAAGAAATTATAGAAATACTTTTAAATCAAAGACAATTGAAAAAAAATGGAAAAATGTCCAATGTATGAACAAGGAAATGCAAAAGAAGAATATTTTCTCAAGAACAAAGTGGTTTTCTGTGATGCAAAAGTTTGTCCATACAATAAAGAGTTTGTGACAACTTTTGAAGGTGAGAACATGACCTTTTGCATCTCAAAAGGATTACTTAAGAAAGTTGAACTAGATAACCCTGACAAAAATAAAAAATCAAATAAGCCCTTAATTATTCCTGAAACTAATTCTAAAAATATAGGGGATATTTCTAAAGTAAGATATCTTCAGTTTACAACACTTCAAAATCTACTCTAACTCTTATCTTATAAGGAGCAATTTCTCCCGCCGGTTTAACTTTTAATATCTTAATTTTCTTTTTGAATTTCTCAGTTTGTTTTTTTATTTTATCAAGAATCAAATTTGTCTCATCAACCTTGCAAAAATCATAATAATATACTCTTGTTCCTTTCTTGCTTAGCATAAATGCCTGTTCCAAAAAACTCTCTTTAAGATTTGGGCGTGGCATAACAATAAAATCAAATTTCTTGTTTTCTTTCTTTAACTTTAGTGCAACTCTCTTTATATCCCCATTAACAAATCTTATTTTAGTTTTGACACTATTTATTTCAGCATTCAATTCTGCGTATTTGTTAGCTTCTCTGTTTATTTCATTAGAATAAACTATTTTTGGCTTTGAATTTTTTGCAATAACTATAGAAAAGGGAGCAACACCTGCAAACATAACCAATACTTCTGAATCTTTCTTTATGAATGAAGAAATTTCTTTCCTTTCATTACTCAGCCTTGGAGAGAAATAAGTCTTATCAATATTAAATCTAAAAGAACAATTATTCTCTTTATACAAAACCTCCTTGTTTTTTTCTCCTGCAAGATATTTTGTTTGCATCTTCCTTAGTCTTCCGTGAAATTCTCCAGACTTCTCCAGGACAGTTTTAATGAATTTATTCTTCTGTAAAATTTCAGCAGCAAACTTTTTCTTATCTGATATTTTAGTCCCATCAGAAAAATTAACAAGAGCCACATTTCCAAGTATATTGAAAGAGCGATGATTCTTCATATTAAATAAAGAAGAAAAAAGATTTTAAACCTTACTAAGACTTTCAAAATTAAATTTATAAAGGTAGAATCCCTATAAAAAATATGTTAGGCGATGTATTTTACAATATAGATGCAGACATAATGGTTCTTGGTCTTCTTTTTGTGATATTTTTTGCATTAATCAATTTTGCATTATACAGGGCGCTAAAAGATAAAGGAACAGCGGGAGTAGTTTCTTTTTGTGTTTCTCTTCTTGCAGTTTATGGAATCAGCAGGACAAATTGGGATGTTTCCGGTTTACTCTATGGTATAGGAATAAGTGAGAATATCCTCTACACTGTAGTTCCTTTCATTATCCTTGCGGGTTTGATTTTTATATTTTGGAGACTACGAAAGAATTTAGGAGCAGCATTTATGATTATAGGAATAATCCTAATTATAGCAAGCTTCTTTGTTTATGAAAAACTTCTTCTTATGGGAATTGGAATAGGATTGCTCATAATTGGGCTATTTTTGTGGATAAGACAAAGAAGAATAAAAAAAAACCCAAAGGTTAATTCATTAGAGAGTCCTAAGGACAAAGAGGAAGAGAAAACAAAATATATAGAACAAAGAAGGGATAAAGGTATAGATATTTTAATAGATGCTGCAAAAAGATTTAACAAATGGGCAAATTCACAACAAAATCCAAAATTTGTTGGAGGTTGGACATATTTTGTAAATTATCTTAAAAAAGGCGGATGGGGTGGAAGCGCAGCAGAAATATCTGCAAGATTGGGTATAAGTGAAGCTGATTTTACAAGGATATTTAACAAGTATGGAATAGTAAACTAATATATTGATTTTTCTTGTTTTCTTTTAGCTAATTTTCTTACTAACTTAGAATCAGCAATTTTATCTTTAACCCACTTCACATCAGAGAAGAAATCTTGTCCTGATTCATTATATAAGTTTTTCATATCAATTCCCAAACTCAAAGCCATAAATGCATTAAATGGAAGTTCTACCAGAGAACGACAGTTAGTATAATCAGAAGCAAATTCTACAAGATTTTTAAAAGTTAAAAATGAAAAATAAGCTGCTCCACCCAACTTAAAAAATCTATGAAGAGGGTAATTTCTTACATCACTAGAATTTTCTGAAATTATATCTGCAGCACCAAACATTAGAGCAGCGTAAGGATGCCCTAAATTTAAACCATTTTCTACACCCAGTTTAGTTGATTCTATAACGCCTGAACTAATTGCCGTTTTAGCAGCTTCTTGAGCTCCTTTTGCAGCCCAATTACCCAAGGGCCTTGCTAAATAATTTATACCATAAATTAAAGATTTTCTTATTGTTTTATTACTCAAATCACTTTTATCTGTCATAATTTTCAAAGAATCAGATTATTTATAAATCTTTCTAATTGTTACCATTTACAAAAAGTAACACATACCCCTTTATTTAAAACCACTTCCCAAGACTTTTCTGATGGCTCTTCTGCTTTATTTCCTTTAACTTGTCTATCTGTTTCTGAACTCTCTCCTCAGAAAAATCATGCCTCTCTACAAGAATTTCTTTTATCTTCTCCTCATCAAATTGTTTAAACTCGAAATCCTGGTTTGAAACTTCTGGTTTGTAAAACAATGCAAATATCTCCTGCCAGTTAAATCTGTCCTCTTCTGGCAAACTTAAAATCTGTTCTTCAACACTCTTAAAGATTTCATAAGGAACTTTATACTTCTTTACAATATCTAAAGCTTTTTTCTGCCCTATTCCAGGAAGTCCCTTTGGATTATAATCTGTCCCAACTAGAATCCCTAAACAAATAAGCTGCTCTAAATTTATCTCAAGAAAATTAAACACTTTTTCAAGCTCAATAATTTCCGGTTTAATCTCTACATATCCGCTGTAAGTCTTCCTCTTTCTTGAAACAGTCAAATTTCTTATTAATCTGGAAGCTCCAAAAAGAAGACTATCATAATCCTGGCTTACAGAAGCATAAACATTAGTGTTTGTTCTTGCCATGTGTGCAGCTTGTGCCTCTCCTTCTGAAGGGGCTTGGATTATTGGAATTCCCATTGCAATCAAAAGATCTTTACTCTCCGCAATCATTTCATCATCTAACCTTAATAATTGAGAACTATATCTTTTCATTCCCATTACATCGACTTCTTCTTTTGCCTCTTCATATTTCTCTCTGGCTGTATCTCTAACATCCTGTCTTTTCTTGTGAGTTTTTGCCTTTAATTCTGGAGCTCTTCCATCAAAGACATAAACTAGCTTAATTCCTTCATCCAATAAATTAATATTTCTATAAAATACCCCTGAAAGATGGCTGGTGACTCTTTTCTTATTATCCATAAGAGGAGTTCCATCGGGCTGCCTTATAGTAGACAAAAACTGGTAGAGTGCATTAAAAGCATCCACACACAGAAGCTTGTCTCGCAGCTCTGAATCTTCTACTTCCCTTCTTGGTATTATATCACGAATGTTTAGTCCCATTTCAGTCCAAATTCTTCGAAAATCAAAGTATAAGAAATATAAATAATTATCTAAAATAAGCGCGTTTGCCCGTCACCTTCTATTCTCTGCTCTAGGGAATGAATTTTCTTATAAAAAGGACTCTTTAAATTTACTAAAGGATTTCCAAGTGTGCTTATTCTTTTATTTGCCTGAAGATACATATCCTTAACAACACTAAGAATTCTTCCAGGGTGAATATTTGCCAATTGGTCCAAAGGCATGAATGCATTTGAAGACTGATTTGAAGCTACTCTTAATCCCTTATATCCATACTCCTTGAGAATTTTTGCCAATTCATAAACATCATCAGGACGACCCTTACCCAAATAGGGGACTCGAGAGTGAACCGAATCAACTAACCATTTATCTCTTTCATAAATCTCCGGAGCATAATTGAATATTGTGTATTTACTTCCCATAAATTAACTACTATTAAGTGATATATAAATCTTTTGCTTCCAAATTCCTAACCTTTAAATAATTCTTTTTATTAACCTATTTTATGAGAACAACCTTCATTCCTCTAGATTATGATTACTTTGATTGGGAAGGGAAGAACTATGCAAAAATCATAGGAAGAAATGATAATGGAAAGAGGATTTGCATTATTGATTCCTGTCCTGTTTATATGTGGGCAATTTTAAGAGAAAATATAAACAAAAAAAAGATAGATAATCTCATTAAGAAGATAAAAGAAATAAAGCTTGATTTAAAGGGACGTCAGACTAAAGTCGAAGGGGTAGAAATACACAATAAAAAATTCCTTGATAAACCTGTTAAAGCCCTGAAAATCTTCGCAACAAACTATAAAGATTTACATGATGTTGCAGACAAGCTTGATTTTCCTGAAATTGAAAAAAGAAGGGGGTATGATTTAGGGTTCATAACTCATTATATAATTGAAAAAAAGATAAACCCTTTAAAATGGTATGAACTTGAAGGGGAAGTTCTTGACAATTCTCAGGATTATGGGGGAATTGGTTCAGCAATTGATGCAGATTTGTGTTTAAAGCTTGAAAAGTCAAGAGAAATAGAAAATAAGATATTTGCACCAAAAGTCTTGGCCTATGATATTGAAACAGATGATATACAAATAGGAAAAGGCGAGATATTCATGGTCTCTCTGGTCTCTGATAAAATAAAAAAAGTGATAACCTGGAAAAAATTATCTAATGACAGCAATAAACCAGCCTATGTAGAATATGTAAAGGATGAAGGAGAACTCCTTGAAAGATTTACAAAAGAAGTTAGAAAAATTTCTCCAGATTTTTTAGTTGGATATTTTTCCGATGGATTTGATTTGCCTTATCTGAAAGCAAGAGCAGAAAAACACCAGGTAAAATTAAATCTTGGATTAGATGAAAGTCAGCCAAAATTCTCAAGAGGAATAAATATTACAGCAAGAATAAACGGGATTGTACATGTAGATATTTTAAAATTTATAAGAACAGCTTATGCTCAGTACATGAAATCAGAAACTCTTTCCTTAAATGAAGTTTCAAAAGAATTTTTAGGAGATACAAAAAAAGATTTTAAATTCAAAGATTCTTCTGAATTAACAGAGGGAAATTGGATAGACTTTTATGAATATAATTTGCAAGATTCTTTCTTAACATTCCAATTATTTGAAAAATTCTGGCCAGATTTAATGGAATTTACCAGAACAACCCAAGAACCTGTTTTTGAATTATCAAGGGCAGGGCTTTCAAAATATGTTGAATCCTATATTCTTCATAATTTAGAAAGATTTAATGAAATCCCAGAAAAAAGGCCTTACAATCCTGAAATGTCTGAAAGAAGAGATTTTGCAAGCGTTGAAGGAGCATTTGTTTTAGAGCCAAAGCCAGGATTATATGAAGAGATTGCAATATTTGACTTTACTTCAATGCATACAAGCATAATAATATCTGAAAACATATCCAAGGGAACTCTTCTTGAAAAAAAAGAAAAAGATTCTTATGAATCTCCTGAAATAAATTTCCAGGGAAAAATGACAAAATTTTATTTTTCAAAAAAACAAGGATTTCTCCCAGAATTATTAAAAGAGATATATGAAAAGAGAAAACATTTCAAAGAAGAATACAAAAAAAATCCAAATTTAATAACAAAGGCCAGAAGCAATGCCTTCAAGGTTCTTTCAGCATCTGTTCATGGATACATTGGTTTTTTTGGAGCAAGATATTATTCTTTGGAAAGTTCTGCATCTATTTTAGCATTCGTGAGAAAGTTCAACAAAGAAACTATAAGCAATGTTGAAAAAGAAGGTTATGATGTAATATATGGAGATACTGATTCTATAGCATTTTTAATTGGGAAAAAATCAAAATTAGAGGTAAAAGAATTTTTAGCAAGATTAAATTCAAAACTTCCAGGAGTCATGGAACTTGAATTAGAAGGATTCTTCAAAAGGGGAATTTGGGTTACAAAAAGAACAGGAACTAGTGGAGCAAAGAAAAAATATGCTCTTATAGATGAAAAAGGAGATCTTAAAATAAGAGGCTTTGAGACAGTAAGAAGAGATTGGTGCACTCTTGCGAGGGAAGTGCAGGACAATGTAATAAGACTTGTGCTCAAAGAAGGAAATGAAAAAAAAGCTCTTGTTTATGTTAAAGAGATAATAAAAAAATTAAAAGAAAGAGAAATACACAAAGAAGATTTAATAATAAGGACTCAACTTAAAAAATCTCTTTCAGAATACAAAGCAATCTCCCCACATGTAATTGCTGCCAGAAAAATGCATGAATTAAAAATCCCCTTAGTTGAAGGGAATTTAATTGAATATTACATTGCTGAAACAAAAGGAAAAGAATGCAAATTAGTGAGAGAAAAGGTAAAACTCCCTCTGGAAAAAGGGGAATATAATATTGAATATTATCTTGAAAGACAAATTCTCCCGGCAGTTGAAAACATCTTTCAAATATTTAATATTGATGTAAGAGAATTAATAGACAAAAAAAATCAAAACAAATTAAGCAAGTGGATGTAAAAAAAGGATATCTTCAAAAGAAAAATAATTAAACTAATCTCCCCAAATAATATTATGAACAAAACTGTAAAGATGCTCTGGGTAATGTCTGGGATATTGGTATTTCTCTGGACTGTATTTTGGTTTATAAGAGTATCAAATGAACCCGGAATTGTAGGTAATGTTATTAAGTATACCTTTGGACTTTACTTATCTATATTATACATTTTAGTTGCAATCATTTACTGGATAAATAGATGGTTGTATAAAAAAAGGACCAGAAGATTAAGAAGAATGGGGTTCTTTTAGAAAAAGAACCTACAATGGTAGAAAAATATAATAAAAAGATAAATATGACAAATAAAGAAATAATTCTTGCTGGTAAAATAGCACAAGATATAAAAAAATATATCAAACCACTTGTAAAAAAAGGAGTTCCATTGCTGGAAATTGCAGAAAAAATTGAATCTAAAATTTATGAATTAAAAGGAAAACCTGCTTTCCCGACAAACCTTTCAATAAATGAAATTGCAGCTCATTATACTCCCACTTATAATGATGAAACTCTCGCATATGGATTAATTAAAGTTGATTTTGGGGTTCATATAAATGGATATATTTCAGATACTTCTTTTTCAGTTGATTTAGAAAATTCAGAACAAAATAAAAAATTGATTGAAGCTTCTGAAAAAGCATTAGAACAAGCAAAAAAAATAATAGGAAAAGATGTTTCAACAAATGAAATAGGAAAAGCAATTCAAAAAGCAATAGAATCTTATGGTTTCTCTCCAATAATAAATCTCTCTGGACATCAGATAGAAAAATATAATCTTCATTCTGGATTAAGCATACCAAATATTGATGATAAAAGAACAACAGAAATAACTCCTGGATTATATGCAATTGAACCTTTCTCAACAAATGGCTCAGGAAAAGTTAAAGATGGAAAACTCTCTGGAATTTATTCTTTAATAGATTACAAAAATATAAGAAATCAGAGTGCGAGAGAAATTTTAGAATATATTGCAGAAGAATACAAAGAATTGCCATTCTGTTCCCGCTGGCTTATAAAGAAATTTGGAACAAAAGCTTTGCCTGCACTTAATCAATTAGAACAAAACGGAAATCTGCATCAATATGCTCAACTAGTTGAAGTCGGAAAAGGAATTGTTGCACAATCAGAAGATACAATCCTAATAGAAGAAGATGGTAAGAAAATTATTACAACCAGTGAAAAATAAGAATCATCACAACTTCAACAATTTCATCTTCTTTTCAGTCAAATCTGTGTAATGCATAAGATTTTTATGGGAACGAATCTTATAAAATCCATAAGCATCATGGAGTTTATAATTAGAATGAATTACCCTCAGAATTTTTTCTCTTTTCTTCTTCTTATCTTTATTTAAAAGCCTTGAAATAATCTTCGAAGTAAGAACAGCCAAATCCTTCCTAGAAATATAACTTGCCTCTCCATTTTCATCCCACAAATTCATAAAAGCAGGAAACAATACTTTTTCTCCTATATTTTCATCACAATAAGAATAAATTTCCCTTACAAAATGAATATAATCTTTGCGCATAATTGGGAAATATAATTGGGTTTATAATAATTATCATTATAAAAAATATATTTATCCCAAATAACAATAAAATAATTTTATTTGCTCAAAATTTTCTCTTTATATAAATTTTCAAGAAGTTTTAATTTTAATTTATTGCTTTTTGATATGCTTTGATTAAATTTTGTCAGCATATCATGACATTCTCTTTTATGAAATTCTTGTTTTATTGCTTTAATTTTTGTACCTTCTTCTTGATTGGGTAATAAATCATACAATCCATTTAAACTATAAATTGGATCTGCAAAAGAAGTAGAAGAATAATTCTCTGTAACTAGTTTATTTCCTTTTTTATAAAGATATAAAACCCCTCCAGGCCCAATATTATGCAAATGATACTTATTAGACCCGAGATTCTCATCTATATCTCTTACTATTGTGTGTAGCCCTTTTTCAAAGCCCCGTTTTAATTTGCCTGAATTTAGTAATGAAAAATCTCCTACAAAAAATTCTAAATTTTTAACCTGCTCATAGGCCCTTTTTAATTCTTTTATGCTCGAAAAGGGTCCTTTAGGCCAATCTCCAGGTGCAATTGTAATATTTAAAATAGCGAAATCTCCCATAAGGTTATACAATGAATAAATTGTTTAAAAGAATTATTATCCTAAATTATATACAATACACATTTATCCCAAATAACTATTTCCTTCAGGAACAGCAGCCTTTGCTGATTTAAAGAAAGAATCTTCTATTTTTTTGTAAACATCTATTGTGGATTTAGTTATGCTTGGTTTTACCTTCTTAAGAGCACTTTCGAAATGTTTCTCTGTTACAAATTTAGCTTCAATGGATTCTCTGAGTGAGAGCAAAGCAGCCTCTCTTGCAAGAGATTCTAAATCTGCACCTGTATATCCTTCTGTTTTATCTGCTAATTCTTTAAGGAAATTTTCTCTTGATTTATCACTAAGAGCCTTTCCTCCTTCTCCAAGAGGCATTTTTTTAGTATGAATTTTTAGAATATTCAATCTGCCTTTCAAATCAGGAGCATTTACCAAAAGAATCTTATCAAACCTTCCAGGTCTCAATAAAGCAGGGTCTAACATATCTGGTCTATTTGTTGCACCAACTACCAAGATATCTTTCAAGTCCTCTAATCCATCCATCTCAGCAAGCATTTGATTCAAAACTCTCTCAGTTACCTTTGTTCCATAATCAATTCCTCTTTTTCCAGCTAAAGAATCAATTTCATCAAAGAAAATAACGCAGGGAGCGACCTGTCTTGCTCTTTCAAAAATCTTTCTCATTCCTTCTTCAGATTTTCCAACCCACATACTCAATAAAGAGGGTCCTTTAACATTTATGAAATTAGCTTCTGATTCTTTTGCAACAGCTTTTGCAAGTAAAGTCTTACCAGTTCCAGGAGGACCATAAAGTAAAATTCCTCTTGAAGGACGTATTCCCATTCTTTTGAAACTATCAGGATATTTCATTGGCCATTCAACAGCTTCTTTTAATTCTTGCTTAACATCATCCAAACCCCCAACATCTTCCCAATCAATATTTGGAGTTTCAACTAAAACTTCTCTCATTGCAGAAGGTCTAACAACTTTAAGAGCATCCATAAAATCTTCCTGATTTATAACTAATTTTTCTAAAATATCCTTAGGAATCTGTTCTTCTCCATCTAATTTCATCTGAGGCAAATATTTTCTCAATACATTCATAGCAGCTTCTTTTGCTAGAGCTTCTATATCTGCTCCAACAAAACCATGAGTTATAGAAGCAAGCTCTTCTAACTTAACAGTTTTAGTTAGAGGCATTCCCCTGGTGTGAATCTTCAAAATTTGCAATCTACCATCTTTACTTGGAACTCCAACTTCAATTTCTCTATCAAATCTTCCCGGTCTTCTCAAAGCAGGATCTATTGCATTAACTCTATTTGTTGCACCAATAACAATAACCTTTCCACGAGACTTTAAACCATCCATTAGGGTTAAAATTTGAGAGACAACTCTTCTCTCAACTTCTCCAGTTACTTCTTCTCTTTTGGGAGCGATAGCATCAAGTTCATCTATAAAAATAATTGTAGGAGCAGTTTTTTCAGCTTCTTCAAATATATCTCTTATTTTCTTTTCTGACTCTCCATAAAACTTAGAGTTATGCATCAAAAAATAAGGAGCAGCAGTAAAACTGTCTTTATCAACTATAAAATCAAAAAGTTCTTGTTTTCCAAAATTCTCTATGCTTTGAACTTTTTCCCATCCTATATCTTCCCTGTTCAAAAGGTCAAACTCTTTTCTAAGTGCTTCATTCATTAGATTATTTCTTAATGCAATTTCATATAAAACTTTTAAAGAATGTCTTGTAGCATTTCCCGTTTTATAAACATAATAATCCTTATTTCTATATTCTTTGTAGGGAAGATTAGATCTTATTGCTTCTATTAAAATTGAAGGATGAGGAATATTTTCATGCTCCTTAACCCTAATAACTTCTTTAATTTGGTTTAATTTGCTTAATTTTAATTTAGATATCGCTCCTATTTCTAAAAATTTTACTCTGCCATCATTTCCCCTAACAACTAATTTATGCATAACTCCTTTTTTTGTTTTATGTATTTGTATCTTGCACTGGATTCCAAGTTTTAACAACAACAAAGACTGTAAATCTCTAAGGAATTCTTTTTTAATACTATACAAAACAGGGGTAGGATAAACCATATTTTTAATTTTTAATTGCGAAACAGTTCCATCTCCATCAAAATATCCTCTAACAAATGCTCTTATCTCAGATTTTGGGAGCCTGAAAAAATAAGCAGTAATATCTTCCTTATTATCATATGTAAAAACTAAAATTTCTAGGTATTTAACTAAAATTTTTGAATAAAAAACAACCCCCCTGCAATCTCCTTGATTCTTTTCTTTAAAGTTATTAATTTCAAAAACTTCATTCATTAAAAATTTGAATCTTTCGATTAATTCATTATTTTTATTATAAAATCCAATTCCATCCTCTTTACTGCTTATATTCCCGTCAGACACTATTAAACCAAACAATTCAAGCAATTCTGGAGAGGTTTTCTTAGGCAATTTTATAAAATTACTCCTTGACAAATTTATGCTTTTAATAGCATACTTATCATTTTTTTCAATAATAGGCAACTTCTCTTTTAACAAATCAAGATTAATATCATAACTTTCTTCTGGAAGATTTATTTTATTTAATCTTGCAACAAAATCCCCTTTCTTAATATTTTTTATAGGTTCCCAAACTAACTCTCCATTTCTGTAAATTAAAAAGGGTTGGTTTTCAGAAACAATTATTTCATTCCCATCTCCTAATTTTAGCTTAAAGGATTCTGCATTTAATTTAGTGGCATGAGTTATATGGGCTTTTTCAATAACACCATCCTTAAATGAATAAGTTGCAACAGGTTTTTCTAATTTTTTAATTAAGTAATTTTTGTAAGATTCAGTCTCTCCATTTTCTTTGTAAATTTCTTCAGCCTTAATATAACCTTTAGGATTTGTAAATATAGGTGTATCGCCAGAAACGCACATTATTTCAGGCCCGTTCAAAAGTATAAAATTTGATTCGGATTCATTTGCAACAGCTTTTGCAAGTAAAGTTTTACCTGTTCCAGGAGGACCATGCAACAAAACTCCTTTTGGAGGAACAATTCCCAATCTCTCAAATATTTCAGGATGTTTCATTGGGATTTCTACTGTCTCCCTAATTTTCTTTATCTCATCACTTAACCCACCTATATCTTCATAATTTATTTCTGGAAGATTATCTTCAGTAATTTCAACAGCTTTTGAATTTAAAGAAACTTCAGTATTTTCGGTTATTCTTACAGGTTGATTGGGGTTAACATTTACAACTAAAAATTTAATCTGAGAAATTCTTCCCCCCAAATTTCCAAATCCCATATTACCCAACATGTCTCCAAATAATCCTCCCATCTCATCATCCATTCCCATGTCTGAAAACAAATCTCTGTTCCTCTGAACTCCTCCCAAAAGGACTATATCTCCTTTCACAACTGTTCTTCCAAGCAACCCATTTCTAAGTCCTTGAGGGTCACCTTGAACCATTATTCCTTTTTGTGCTGGAGCAATCGTTATTTTTTTCGCTTCTTTTATTTCTGCCTTTGAAACTGAAACAACTTCTCCTATTCCTGTTTTAGCATTTTTTCTTAAAATACCATCCATTCTTATTATTCCCTCTCCAACATCAGAAGGATAAGACCTATCAACAATTGCAACTGTTTCTCTGTTTCCTTTTATAAAAATTATATCCCATTTTTTCAAATCAAGTTCTTTCATTAGTTCGGCATCTATCCTTACCATTCCTTTATAAACATCTTCCTGCATAGCTTCAACAACTTTCAATTGAATTGTTTTTTTTGTCATTTTAGTTTATTTTAGTTTTTTCTCCTTTTGAAAATAAATACATATCTCCGATATATATTTTTTCATTATCTTTCAGAACAATCAAACTTTTTTCTGGGATTGCATATATATCCCTAATTTTAGAAAGTTCTTTTAATCTTTTATCATGTGTGTGCTCATAATGAACATCAATAGCTAAACTAACTAATCCCAACCCTTTCATAATCTCTCTCCCTTCATTAGCACAAATTGATTCATTGCATAAAATCATTGCTCCTGCACTATTTCCCATTATAATCCCCTTAAAATTTTTAATAAGACTATCCAATTTTTTCTTCTTTATATTATCTATTAATATTTGCGTATCTCCACCAGGAATATACAAAAACCCAGAACTCTCAAAATTATTTTTAATATCATAATTATTTAATTCGCTAACAAAATTAATATTTTTTGCTCCAAGTCTATTGAAATATGAATCTAAATAATTCCTATAACTAATTATCTTTTCTTTATCATTAGTAGTTAAATTAATAATTAAAACGTTTTTATTGTCTGCTTCATTCAAAGCTTTTTTATCAATTTCATCAGATTCTCCTTTACGAATATCTGCCCCCCCGCCTAAATAAATTTTTTTTACCATTTTATTCTTTATTTTTTTCCTTTTAATTCCTCAAAATTTAAACTTACTCTACCAAAATCTTCAAAGCACAATCTTACCATTTCATCCATAATCTTTGTCTGCTCATTCATGAATGAAACTATTTCTTTAGGTATTGAAACAGCATAGCTATTTCCTACCAATCTCATCTTAACGTGAAACTCTTTATTCTTTAAATTTATAAATCTGCTGTATTCTTGTTCATCAACAGGATGAATGATCTTTTCATTACATGCTTCATTTGGACAAACCATTAATCTCAAAACAAACCCGTTTTTTACAACTTGGGCTTTTTGCATTTTTTTTCCACATTTATTGCATAGAATTGTATTGTTAAATATGTCGTTTGTCATTTTTGTTCTGCAATTTTATCCTTCCACACGAATATGAAGCCACACCTCCAGGCTTTTGCCTCGAGTGTGGCAAAGGGTTGAAAAGAGGTTGTATATATTACAACGTGTATACACAAGATGTATACTATTTAAATCTTATGGAAGATAGTTCCATAGAAAAATATAAAGAATTATTAGTATTTTCAAACACTTTAAAAACCTCTCCAGTCTCTATAATTAAATGAAAAAAGAAGGTGATTCAAAAGGCAAATTTAAGAAATTTTTTAAAAAATTTTGGGATGTAATCTGGAAAGATGACAGCTTCAAAGGATGGTTAATCTCTCTAATCTTCATATTTATTGTTATAAAATTTGTATTTTTCCCCTTACTAAATCTTGTGACAGGTACTTCCTTGCCTCTAGCAATTGTTGAATCCTGCAGCATGTATCATTCTGGAAATTCTTTAAGCAATTTTGACAACTGGTGGGAAAGGCACGATTCAAAATACCAAACTTTTTTTATACAAAAAGCAGAATTTGAAGAATTTGCTCTTAAAAGAGGATTTAGCAAAGGAGATATATTATTTATTGTAAGGGCAAGACCTGAAAAATTGAAGGTAGGGGATGTTATAATATTCAATGCAGGCCAAAAAAACCCCGTAATTCACAGAATAATGAAGATAAATGAAAAAAATGGAGAATATACTTTTTCAACAATTGGAGATAATAACGATGGGCAGTTAGCTGTAGAAATGGAAATAAAACCAGATCAACTTGTAGGAAAAGCTGTACTAAAGGTAGTTCCCTATGTTGGATGGGCAAAACTTATATTTTATGAACATATAAGACCCCAAAATGAAAGGGGGGTTTGTGAAGAACAATAATAAGAAGTTTTATAAATTAATTAAATTTAAACAAAAATAAAGCTAAAGGAAAATAAAATGATGGAATTCTGTCACTTGAGCGACTACGTTCGGCGAAATAGTCGACAAAATTCCAAAGGAAAATAAAATGATGGAATTTTGTCCAAAGTGTGGTGCAGTGTTGATTCAAAAGAGAAAGAACTATGGTTGTGCCAGATGTGAATACTCTACTAAAGACAAACTCAAAATAAAAACTTCCGAAAAAATTGAAGAAAAAAATAAAGTTGCTGTTATTAAGAAAGAGATGAACACTCTACCGATTGTAGTTGAAAAATGTAAAGCGTGCGGAAATGACAAAGCCTATTTCTGGACAATCCAAACTCGTGCAGGAGACGAAGCAGAAACCAAGTTTTTCAAATGCACAAAATGTAACCATACCTGGCGAGAGTATAGGTAATTAATAAAAGTTTAAATAGAAATCTTCCAAGCACAATAAATATTATCTTTAGGATTTTCCTTTGGACCAACTAAATTCTCTATTTTTGAATTAGGATTAATTTCCTTACAAAATTCTTCAAGGAATCTCTCATGAGAAGCAGGACAATATAAAACTTCATTAAATTTTTTTATCCAATTAGTCTGAAATCCACAACCTTCAGTTTGTAAGACCATATAATCATTCTTTTTTTGCACTAATTTAACATCTTCTTGAAACCAATGACTTAATTTTAAAGCTTCAAAAAGATAATCTATTGTCAATTTATCTCCTGGAAGATTATCTTTTATCTTCTGTGCCATCTTTTTACCTAATCTTGGAATAACATGTATATCTAATTCTATAGCAAGTTGGGGATCTTTTTCATATACTGCCTGAAACCATTCAAAATAAAGTCTATTAAACATATTCCTATCAAAAAGTTCTGTCATAATCTTCTCATAATGACCTTCTTTTTAAATATTTTGTTCTTAAAAATCTAGAGTGAATACAGATAAAAAAAATTATAAAAATAAAAATTATTTAATTTCTTGCTATGTTAAAGACATTCTTTATAGCTACTATTATTGTTGCTGGAAGGAATATTAAAAGAAGTGCATTAAGCACGCTCGTAATAA
>Ga0315284_10005274_pt1 | contig 18348 bp, 18 predicted proteins | sample YL17G09_16_MG_FD_203696 | JGI IMG/M metagenome (GOLD analysis project Ga0315284, IMG submission 203696) | Sediment microbial communities from Yellowstone Lake, YNP, Wyoming, USA - YL17G09_16 | ecosystem: Environmental > Aquatic > Freshwater > Lake > Sediment | place: USA: Wyoming | collected...
TTTTATCAGGGCAAGGTGGTGGATATAGTCCATCGGGCCGTTTTGATGCAAATTCTGCATTCATGGCCAGCCGGTTGCAGATGTTCCGTGACTATGACTTGATGGATAAAGATCCTATCATTGCATCCGTCTTAGATATCTATGCCGATGAAAGCACGGTATTAGACGAATTCGGGAAAATTCTCAGCATCAAATCCCCCCACGAAGAAATTCAACAAGTATTACACAATCTCTTTTATGATATTCTCAATGTAGAATTCAACTTATGGCCGTGGACTCGTAACATGGCAAAGTATGGAGATTTCTTTTTATACATGGACATTCATGAGAATTTAGGAGTTACCAATGTAATTCCTCTTTCTGTATATGAAACCTATCGTATTGAGGGGCAAGATCCGGACAAGCCATTTGAAGTAAAATTCCGTATTGAAAATGACTATTTCAATTTCAACAAGAAAGATTTTGAAAATTTTGAAATTGCTCATTTGCGTCTGTTAAGTGATACTAATTTTCTACCTTACGGTCGTAGCATGTTAGAGGGAGGTCGCCGTATCTTCAAGCAATTGCAGTTGATGGAAGATGCCATGTTGATCCACCGTATTACTCGTGCTCCCGATAAGCGTAAGATTCTTGTAGATGTTGGAAACATCCCTCCATCAGAAGTTGAAAATTATATTCAGCGTTTGATGGACCGGACTAAGAAAATTCCCGTTATAGATCCCAAGACCGGTGATTATAATCTTCGATTCAATATGCAGAACATCTTGGAAGATTTCTATCTTCCTGTTCGTGGTAAGAATCAAGGTACCGATATTCAAAATCTTCCCGGATTGCAGTTCAATGCTATTGAAGACATTGAATATCTCCGGAAGAAGCTCATGGCAGCATTCAAAGTACCAAATTCTTTCATGGGGTATGAAGAAGAAGTCAATGGTAAGGCAACACTCTCCGCACAGGATGTTCGTTTTGCTCGTACTATTGAGCGACTTCAACGAATTTTGGTATCTGAATTAACTAAAGTAGCCATTGTTCATTTATATTCTCAGGGATTTCGTGATTCCAAGCTCGTTGAATTTGAATTAGGACTTACCAATCCATCTACTATCTATGAACAAGAAAAGATTGCATTGTGGAAAGATAAGAATGCATTGGCACAGGAGTTGTATACCTCCAAATTCGTATCTCGCCGTTGGATTTATGAGAATATTCTTGAAATGTCCGAACAAGAAATGGAAGAGATGCAAGAAGAATTAGATGGTGATGTAGAATTCGTTGCCGGTTTGATGGGCAAGGAACAACAAATCATCATGCAAGCAACGACTCCTCCTGCTCCTGCTGGTGTACCGGGGCAACCGGGGGCCGAACAGCCTCTAATGCCCACTGCCGGTCAACCGCCCGCCGAAACTCCGGAAAAAGAAGAACCGGGAGATCCGGGGATGGCAGAATTAGAAAAAATCCTAAATGAACCTAATGTGACTACAGAAATGAATCCGGTTGGTCGGCCTCCGGAGCATAAATTGTTCAATACAGACAGACACCCCGGCGGAAGAGATCCATTGGGCAAGAAAATTAACCGAAGAGCCATGCATCCTGAACGAACTGGCCCCAGAAGCCGTTCTGGTTTACGGGAATTGGTTGAGGGGTTGGGGAAATCTAAGTTTGGGCATGCGGAACCACGACGAGAAAAACAAGATTTTCTCCACGAAAACAATATAATGGATGACGGGGACGAAGAATCCGACACCATTATAAGCGGATAAGTCATTGTATAGCAAGTAATAGTATATTTATAGACAAGTCAACGATGGAATTATATTATGCAATATGTAAAACATAACAAACTGAAAAACACGGGTGTTTTATTCGATCTGTTGATTCGTCAGATCGCAGTTGATGCACTTGCATTACGAGAAAACTCTCCGGCGGTTGACATATTGCGAAAATACATGAATGGTAAGACGGAACTCGGTAAGGAATTAGTATTATATAGAGCATTTTTCACTAACACTAAACCATTATCAGAAGCACGCGGCATGGATTTGTTAAATCTAATTTGTAATCAACGCAAAAAGTTAAACGAAAAGCAATTACGAACCGAAAAATACAACCTAATCAGTGAAGTTAAGAAACATTACGACTTAAATGAATTTCTATCCGTCCGAATTCCGTCTTACAAAGTGTATGCATCCATTTTTAAGCAGTTCGCCGTCATTGCAGAAAATATTGAAGTTGATATTGACCAAATTAGTTCGGCTCGGTTCACTATCATGGAGCATTTGTCTGGAAATGGTAGTAAACCGGCAATAATTGAAAACAAAATGACTAATGTATGGAAAGAGCAAGAAGAAGATCTTCGTTTGCTTAGTTTCCGTATGTTATTAGAGAAGTTTAACGAAAAATATTCCGACATGACGCAAAAACAGAAGGATCTGTTGCGTATGTACATTAATAATGTATCTAATAGCAGTGTCTTGCGGGAATACATTATCAACGAGTCAAATATATTAGCAGATTCTATCATAAAGAAGATTGATAAGGTGCCAAACAAGATTGTCAAGATTAAACTACATGAAATCATGCGGCAATTGAAGAAAATGTCCACTCTCAAGGAATTCAAATCAAATCATATGACCAGTTTACTAACTGCGTATGAAATTGATAAAGAATTGGAGCACTTTCAAGCTATATGAATGAAGAACTAAGACTCCGAGAAGCAATTTCTTTGATTATTCGTAAAGAACTTCAACCAGTAATTGAAGACTTTGGCCCAGCCGGAAATATGAATGCAGGACAATTTACATTTGAAGATGATGATGAAAAAGAAGAAGAAATAGAAGAAATATCAACTAGTGCTGGTGCTGGTGCATATTTGATGCCAATGGCATTTACTGGTGGCAAAGAAGGTGGTATTAAAAAGCAAACGAAGAATTCAGAACAGTTGGGATACACATTAACTCCTCAAGGCAAAGCAGCAATGCACCGAGTTGATAGATTGATGGAAGCTGTCTCGCGGTATCATGAATATCGTAAAGACCCCCGGACTCCTCGGCATAAGATTGGAAAAGCTGTAGTTGAGATTGGTCGTCATTTGGATGAAATTAACAAATTAGTATCTATGAATGTTCGATTGAAGAGAGAAAGTCACACTAATACTGGCGATTATTGGAAGCGAACAATGAATCAACTTGCGCGGTTAGAGAATAAGATGATTCGTATCGCGGAAAAGATTAGAGAGATGAAGATATGAGCAGATTATTAGTTGAATATAGTCCCATTTCATACGGACAGCAATTGATTCGTGAAGCATCCGAACCACATACCCCGTTAGTATTGAAGAATGTCATATTACAACGAGCCGATGCCAAGAATCAAAATGGCAGAGTCTATCCAAAAGAAATTTTGTTTAGAGAAGCAAAGAATTATGCAACCGAATTTGTTAAACAGCGCAGAGCACTGGGAGAATTGGACCACCCAGAATCGCAAGTTGTTAATTTGAAGAATGTGTGTTCAAATATCATTCGTATGGATGTGGTTGGAGACAATGTTGTGGGTGATATTCAAATATTATCAACTCCTGCTGGTCACATCGTGCGAGAATTGATTCGTAATAACATCAGGTTGGGTGTTTCCTCGCGTGGATTGGGTTCGGTTAAGGAATTGGGTGAAGGAACGGTAGAAGTACAAGATGATTTCAGTTTAATTTGTTTTGATATTGTATCCAATCCATCAACCTATGGTGCATTTATTAATGAGAGCGTTTCCACTCAAGGATCAACTCCCATTTCTCGTTTAAATTCCTTGATTTATGATTTCTTGGGAGAAATATAATGAAGAACAAGATCGAAGAACAAGTCTTGAAGCTTATTGATGAGATAGATAACTTACTGGAATCAGAAACACATATGCCGGGGACCAGTTGGAAAACGACATCTGGAAAAACAGCAACGAAGGATGGTGCTGGTAAGACAACATATCGCACCGATTCTCCTGCATCAAACTATGATGCGTTAAAAAAAGATAGACGAAAGAAACCAGAAGGATGGAAGAGTGCATCTGATGCATCATATCGTACCGATACAAAGACAAATGAATCGGCTCCCAAGGGCAGGGGATGGGAAAAAACTGTTAAGGGCATGAAGAAACATAAGGATATCAGTAACCCGTTTGCGTTGGCGAATTGGATGAAGAAAAAGGGATACAAGCCAAAGACCAATGAAGAAATAAAATCTTCTACATCTTCTATCCATCATGCACCAATGGATACGGATCATTCTGGTAAAATTGATAAACATGAAATAGAATTGGATTTGAAAGCACGGGAAGCAGATTTGGCTGCCACCGATCCGAGTTCTAAGCACTATCAACAACTACAAAAGACCATACAAAATCTTAAGAACAGATTAATGAAAATGTCAAGTGCTACACAAACAGAATGTTCTACAGCAACGAAAAAGAACGGTAAGTTTGGTAAGCGGGTCAACCTTGTAAAGACACTACATAAATTGAAGTGAAATGACATTCGATGATTTGGTACACTCTCTTAAAGTCCAACCGGAACTAGATACAAAATTGTGGGACGAACACAATCATCTGCGTCCGGAAATTCGTGGTGCGCTCTTGAAGATAGCCAAAATGTTCTATAAGTCCATCAAATTAGAAAAGAAACCCCCCGTCTTAGATGTAGTATTCACCGGCAGTCTTGCAAATTATAACTACTCAGATTTATCAGACATTGATTTACATTTGATTTTTGATTTTGGTAAAATTAATGCAGATCCGGAACTTGCTGCACAGTTTTTTATATTGGCGAAGGCAAATTGGAATGAGCAACACGATATCACAGTCAAGGGATATGAAGTTGAAGTATATGCGGAAGATAAAGACAACGCGCATGTATCAACAGGATTATATAGTGTGCTCAACGACAAGTGGATAAAAGAACCACATAAAGACCATCCCATATATGATGTGCAGGATGTGAATAGCAAAATGAAATATTTTGTAGTTATGTATAATGAGTTATTAAAGCAGTTCAAGGAAAAAAAGTTCGATCGTCTATATGAAAGGATTGTATTACTACGAGATAAGATTAAGCGGTTTAGGCAATCTGGGCTACGTGCCGGTGGAGTTCATTCAACGGAAAATGTTACTTTTAAGTTTCTCCGACGAGTGGGTTTACTGGAGAAATTGAAGTTACTACAGAATAAGGTTTTGGATAAACAACTATCTGTAGAGAGCCAAAATGAAGCCTATAAATATAAATTGGGAAAAAGTCGTATCAGTATTTAATTCTATTAGCACGACATCAGTGCGTGTATTTTTTACATTATTTGTTATTGCGTGGACGGCATGGGATTACATCTATCATAATGATCCACCGCCAGAAAGTTGGTTGATATTTTTAGCTACTTTGGCGGGCGTTGACATGGTACAGGCGGCTGTAAAGAGTACCAATGTTAGTAAAGTACGAGTTCAAGAACTTACGGCAAACAAAGAAACTGCAGTAAAATCTCTGGAATTGGAACACAAGAGAATAGAAACTGAATTAGCAAAAGTAAAAGAAAACACTACTACCACAACAGAAGAAGAAAAAGGTTAAATTATGTATATAAAGGTTAACGGGGATTCCAAAGAGGATCTGTTACGAGCATTGCGCGAATTTAGTAAGAGAGTAAAGAAGGCAGAATTGATGACGGAGATTCGCAATAGACAATATTATCTCAAACCGTCCAAAGCGAAAGTACGCCGACAGCAGGAATCTATTAAACGAAGAAAACGGGAAGAGCGCCGACAAGAACGATTTGACAAACGCAATCCGTAAAAAATACCGTTTTTTCAAAGTTTAATACTATATATTATAGAAATGCACCTTGTCGAGATTAAGGTGTCACAATACATTACTTAACAAATTAAAAGCTTTTCTAATAGCTTTTTGATGGGAGTATGAAATATGTCTGGTAAATTTACCAATAAGCTTGTAAGAGAAGCCATCGCAGATGCCGAAGCTGTACGCGAGTCAGCAATTGCTAATGCGAAACTTGCTTTAGAAGAAACCTTCACCCCGGCAATTAAGCAATTGATTGCCAAGAGATTGAAGGACGAAGCAACATCTGATATGAAGTTGGAAAAGGAAATGCAACAAGTAGTTGCTGGTGGCGGCGAACATACACCGGGACAAGGCGTGGATGATTTTGGTGCCCCTCTGCATGCGGGTGAAACCGATGAATTGAATACATCGGGTATCGGCACGACTGATAATAAGGAACCGGGACAAGATGCATTTGGTTCTTCTGAAATTGGCCGTGAAGGTGATAGCCGCAATTTTGGAAAGGAATTCCAAGAAACTGAAGTTGCTCCTCCTGAAGAAGCTCCCGTTGGGTTTGGCGGTGGACCAGAAGGCGGTCTTGAAGATTTTGGTGCAGAACCAGAAAAAGGTGAAGATGATGAATATGATGAATTTGATCTTGACCTTGAATCTATCATCAAAGAATTAGAAGCTGATATTGAAGCTCTTAAGAATGCGCATGCCGGAGCCGGTGAAGAAGGTGAAGAAGGCGGCGAAGAAGGTGAAGAGGGCGAAGAAGGTGAAGAAGGTGAAGAAGGCGGGGAAAAGAAAGAAATTCCGGCATTCTTTGGCAAAAAGAAGGATGGCGAAGAAGATGAAGTTGAAGAAGAACAACTTGTTGGTGAAGGTGTTCCTAATACTACTTCCGGAATCGCTGGTGGCGTTAATAAGCAACCAGAAGGATTCACTTCAAGTGGTATTGGTTCATCTGCTCCAAATAACATGGGCAAGGAATTCAAGGGCAGTGATCTTGAAAACAAAGGCCCCGGCGATAAGAAATATGAAGGTGAAGAGCATGCTGCTCCCGCACCTGATTTGAAGAAAGCAAGTTCGGCTGATACTGAAACAACTCATTCCGGCCAAAACTTTGTTAAAGAAGGTTCCGAAGAAGAAATTGACCTAAAAGAAATACTTGATGAGCTTGAAGTCTCCAATTATGAACAAATGGCTTCAGAAATTGCAAGTTTACAAACTGAGAATTCCGAATATCGCAGAGCAGTTAAATTCATGCGTGGAAAACTCAATGAGGTTAATCTTCTCAATGCAAAACTTTTGTTTACTAACAAACTATTCCGCATTGCGGGATTGACGAATGAACAAAAAGTTCGCATTGTTGAAAACATTGACCGCACGACCACTGTACGCGAAGTGAAGTTGGTATATGCAGCTTTGGCTGAAAATATCTCTTCTCCTTCCACTAAAGTTGTGTCGCGCAAGCGGGTAACTGTCACCGAAGGTACTGCCAGCAAGGCAAGCCCAAGTGCAACACCCAAGCAAGAAATAATTACTGAAGCAAGTAAGTCAGCGAACAGATTACAGTTCCTCGCTGGCATACTGAAAGACTAACCTCTAAGGAGATAATAGCAATATGGAACACGTAGATGTATCACAATATATAAATGAAGCCGCTTCTGCGCATAAGCGTTTGACCGAGGAAACTCGCAAGCTTGGCGACAAGTGGGGTGGCTCTGGACTTCTTGAAGGGTTGAAGGGTAATGATAAGCAAGGAATGGCAGTTCTTCTTGAGAATCAAGCAACACAACTCCTTACAGAAAACTCCTACACAAACTCTTACGGATCAACTGGTGAAAACTGGGCCGGTGTTGCACTACCGCTCGTTCGTAAGGTATTCGGACAAATCGCAAGTAAGAACTTCGTTTCTGTCCAACCCATGAACCTACCAGCAGGTTTGGTATTCTACATGGACTTCAAGTATAATAACAGCTTGAACAATCAAACCTCCGGTGGATCAGTCTATGGTATCACCAGTGGTTCTGGAACCCTCCCTCGTGGTGGATTCTATGGTGCTGGCCGTTTCGGTTACACCATCAACGATCAAAACAAGACCGGTTTGACAGTTGTTTCCGCCAGCACATGCTCGGCAGCAGATGTTGATTTCTCTGGTATTGCAACTTCATCGTTAGTCGTATACGAAGTTACTGTAGCAGCACTTGGTACTTCTCCGGCTCCTGATGTCAGCGCAGTTCGTGTGTTCTTGCCATCTGGTTCTGGTGCCAATTTCGGTACCGGTACGCTTCAAGTTTACACCAAGTTGTCAGCAGACGGATCAACGATTCGTTTCGTTGCTCCAACTGGTGGAACAATCAACTCAGTAGCATATGTTGGTCAACCAACTGATTCTACTCGTGGTGACTACGAAGATACAGCCGGTGCAAATCTTAACATTCCAGAATTGAACTTGGAACTCCGTTCTGAGCCAATCGTTGCTAAGACCCGTAAGTTAAAGGCCGTCTGGTCCCCAGAATTGGCACAAGACTTGAACGCATACCACAGCGTTGATGCAGAAGCAGAATTAACAGCAATGTTAAGCGACTACATCTCAGTGGAAATCGACCTTGAAATTCTTGACATGTTAAATGTCAATGCAACCACGGTTGATTATTGGTCAACACAAATCGGTAATGAGTATAATGCTAATACCGGTGCGTTTGCAGTAAATTCATTCGTTGGAACCGCATGGACCAACATGACTTGGTATCAAACACTCGGTCAGAAGATGCAGAAGGTTTCCAACCGTATTCATCAGCTTACGATGCGTGGTGGAGCTAACTTCGCAGTTATGTCTCCAACCCTAGCAACCGTCATTGAAACCATCCCCGGCTTTACCGCCAATACGGATGGCGACAAGATGGAATTCTCTGCTGGTATTACAAAGATTGGTTCATATCAATCTCGTTGGACCATCTACAAGAACCCATACATGACAGAAAATGTCATCGTCATGGGCTTCCGTGGAAATAACTTCTTGGAAACTGGTGCTGTTTACGCTCCATACATTCCATTAATTATGACCCCGCTTGTATATGATCCAAATAACTTCACGCCTCGTCGTGGTGTTATGACTCGTTACGCAAAGAAAGTGGTAAGGCCCGAATTTTTTGCTAAGATTATTGTTGATGGTGCGGCAAATATCTAAGCAACAATTCAGTAACGAGTAAAGTTAATGAAGGGGAGAGATGAAAGTCTCTCCCTTTTCATTAGAATATGATTAAAAGATATCATCCCCACCGTTAAACTGCCCCCTTCCCAAGTTATTACCTATTTATAAGATGAGTGTGTAACACGCATCTGGGAAACGAATTATATGCCAATAACAACCGAACCAACTGTATATGATGGCACCGCCGGGGATCCGAGTGGATTAACTCCATTCGCAATATTTGACGCCGAACCTGATTTCGTTGCAGAAGCACCCAAAGTAGCAAAATTTGTTGCTACTCGTCTTGGATATCCGGTTTTGGATGTAGAATTAACAGAAGTGAATATATACACTTGTTTTGAAGAAGCTACACTCGCCTATGGGGCACAAGTCAATCAATTGTTAGCTAGAGAGAACATGCTAACTGTGCAAGGCATGTCAACATCAACTTCGTTAACTGGACAGCCTATTATTAAGACCGCATTACCCCAAATTGTTCGATTATCATCCGTATATGGAGTAGAAGCTGAAACAGGAGGGGATGTAACCATTAAACGGGGTCATATTAATACTGTTGTTGGTACACAGAAATATGATTTGAAAGCATTGTGGGCAGATGTAAGTGAAAGTTCTAAAGCAATAGAAATTCGTAAGATATATCACACGATGAAACCTGCCATTGCTCGGTATTATGATCCGTTCGCAACCACAGGACTTGGATTAACAAATCTTATGTCTGAATTTGGATTTGATGGATATTCTCCTGCTGTAACTTTCGTCATGATGCCAGCATATGAAGATTTACTTCGTTTACAGGCCATCGAATTGAACGACATGATTCGTAAATCAGCATATTCGTTCGTACTGTCCAATAATATTGTTACATTCACTCCAGTATTTCAAAATGATGGCATTATATATTTTGACTACATGGTAGTAGATGATAAACAAACTGGAATAATTCCATCGGGCAGCGCCTCTGGCAGTCGAGTATCAGATTATTCAAATATCCCTTATCAACACATAGATTACACTAACATTAACTCCATTGGTCGTCAGTGGATTTACAAATACACATTGGCACTCGCAAAAGAGTTGTTGGGAATGATTCGGTCCAAGTATCAACGCATTCCAATTCCAAATGCAGAAATTCTTTTAGATGGAGAGATTCTTCGCCGCGAAGCAACAGCAGAAAAGGATTACCTCATCAAAGAATTGCGGGAAACGTTGGAACAGACGGGATTGAAGCAACAAATACTTCGGCAGAATGAAATCGCCAAGGCAACGCAAGAAATATTTGACAAAGTACCCCTTATATTTTATATAGGTTAAGTAATCATGCCTAAATTTGTTGGTCGGCGGGATTTTGATTTTATCAATAGAATAAACAAAGAATTGATACAGGAAGTTATTGATGTACAGGTAACTCTCTATAAAATCATTGTATCAGAGACGCAAACGAATCTGTATGGTGAAGCAGTTGATAAAGTACGATATAACGGCACATTAATTCATTCTTTGATTTCATATGGGGAAATCACGACCACTATGGATAGCGGAGCAGGGCCTGATGTGAAACAAGAAGTGGAATTTAGATTTATACGGAAAGTGTTGGAAGATCAGAATGTATATCCAGAAACAGGTGATATTATTCATTACAATGGCAATTATTATGAAATTTTCAATGTCAATGAACAGCAACTTGTAGCTAGCAGGGAAGCATACAACATGTCAGTTATTTGTAAGACATATATCACTCGTCGTAGTGGTCTTAATATTGAGGCTCGTCAAGTATGACTATAGATGGCAAGCAAGTAGTTGTCAATCAGACCGATACCAAGGCCGCTGCCAACCGTGCTGATGAAACTGTTGTTGAAAATACCAATCTCGTTAATATTAAAGTTGGTTTATATGATATAGACGAAACATTGGTTAACTATATGAACGACCGTATACAACCAAAGATAACTCAAGACGGCGTACAGGTTGTTGTACCAATATTGTATGCTAATCCAGAACGATGGAAAGCGGTTCAACAAGATGGAGTACTCCGAGACAAGCAAGGCAAGTTACAATTGCCACTTATTCTTATGAGTAGAACCATGATGAGTCGTAGTAAGATGAACAATCCCATTAATCGGTACCATCATCAGACTTTTGTAACTGGATGGAATCGCAGGAATGCATATGACAAATTTACGGTTCAAAATCATGTCCGGCCATCACAAGAAATGATAAATGTTGTTATACCAGACTATTATGTACTAAACTATGATGTAATAGTGTGGACGGAGTTCCTTTCTCAATTGAATGAATTGGTGGAACAGATTTCATTTGAAACAGAAGATTATTGGGGGGAGCGGGATAAATATAAATTCCTTGTCAATGTACAAGACTATAAAACAGATAGTAGTTTTATTGATAATGCCGACAGAATCATAAAATGTACCTTTAAATTGGAAGTATACGCCTATTTGCTGCCAGAACGGATGCTAGATACGCAACGACATTCTAAAGCAACCACCACAGTTGGATTTACAGCAAAAAAACTCGTTTTTAAGGAATCTATCGTATCCAAATTATGATGTTTGTAAAAATAACAGTATATTTATGGTACGAGTACAATCGTATGCAACAAGAGGTTTTATGACAGACATGATTAAGATTGATACCGAAGAATTAAAGGAAACGAGCAGTCTTAGGGATCAAATGGCAGACTTATTTGGCCAGCTTGGTCAACTATCAATATCTGAAAAGTTACTGGAAGACGAGCTAACATCTGTACGAAGTCAAAAAGACGCAGCAATAGTGAAATACAGAGATTTGGCTAAACAAGAAGATGATCTGGTTATGAAATTAACAAAGAAGTACGGGGTCGGGTCACTTGACTTAGAAACCGGCAACTTTACACCAGAAAAGTAATTTAGTGGAGAGATTCTATGGCAGAACGTCTTGTAAGTCCGGGTGTATTTACTCGTGAACGTGATTTATCGTTCCTTACTCAAGGCATATCAGAAATTGGTGGAGCGTTCATCGGCGCAACTGGCAAGGGACCGGCATTTATTCCGACCATTGTTCGTTCTCAGACTGAATTTCAAAACCGTTTTGGTGTACCTACTGAGGATTCCTATTTAGGATATACCGTAATGAACTATTTGCAAGAGTCCGGAGTTGCAACAGTAGTTCGTGTGTTAGGATTGGACGGGTATTCTGGATCGGCAACAGTATCAGCATTATTGTACATCACCGGTTCTAGTGGATCCTTCCTTTTGGGTGCATTCCATCCGAATATTTCGGGCAGCAGTCTCACTAATGTAACAGTTGCTGGAACATCGGCCAGTTTCTCAATGGTCATTTCCGCTTCTGGCGCTCCCGGCATCTCTGCATCTGCTTTGTCAGCATATTCTGGAAGTACAAACTTCTTCTATAATGCATTTGGAACCGATCCAAAGAATAAGAAGAATGCATATGCATATGCTACATTCCCAGATGCATTTGACAGTGCAAGTGGAGCATCGACATTGGTTTTCGTGACTTCTTCTGTTGCACTTGACTTTGCAGGACAGGAGTTCAGCGAAGCAATCACTCCGTGGATTATGTCTCAGACAACTGGCGGCACCCGCCAAGATTTGTTCAGAGTGCATACTTTGAGTGATGGTGTTGCTGCAAACAAGGATGTAAAGGTTAGTATTGCTGCTGTCAAGCCATCCACCGTTACTGGTGAATATGGAACATTTGCATTATTGATTCGTGAAGCATCCGATACCGATTCTAAGCAAGTTATTCTTGAACAGTGGGAAAATTTGAGCATGAATCCAGATAGTCCTGATTATGTTGCTCGACGTATTGGTAACAGCGCACCATATACGGATTCAGAAACCAATGAAATCTATTATCAGGGCGATTTCCCAAATAATAGTCAATATGTTCGTATTGAAGTCGTAGACAACATCTATGGTCTACCTGCAGAAGCACTTCCATACGGATATCGTGCAGTTTATGCTCCTGTGGTTGCAACTGGCATTTCTGCTCCGAAGAATATCACAACTCGTTGGCGTTCCGGTTCGGTTGACGGATATAGTGCGGGCGCAGTTGCAGATACTAAGAAATATTATGGATTTGATTATACCTTTACCAATTTGAAGAATCAGAGCTTCTTGGCTCCAATTCCAAACAATGCAACGACAGTTGGTACAGATTTCTCAATGGAAAACCTACCAGCAAACGAATATAATGGTACGGATCCAATTTCCATTACAAATACTGCACATTTGTCTCTCCGTAAGTTCACGGTGCCCTTCCAAGGTGGGTTTGATGGATTCGCTCCAAACTTAATGCGGGCAACAGGTGGAAGTATTAGTGCAACTAACACCCAAGGATTCAATTGTTCAACTTCGACCTCTTGGGGCACCACTGCATATGTTAAGGCACTCAATTCATTGAGTAATGGTGAAGATTGGGACTTCAACCTCTTGGTTGTTCCCGGAATCATCTATTCGTTACACGGGTATGTCGCCCAATCAGCAATTGATCTGTGCGAAACTCGCGGTGATGCATTCTGCATTATCGATCTTGAGCAATTAACTGCGACCGTTAACTCGGTAGTCAATACCGCATCGTTAATTGATACAAATTATGCGGCTGCATACTATCCTTGGGTTCGTATCTTGGATACTAATACCAATAAGATTGTATGGGCACCACCTTCAGTTGTCATGCCAGAAGTCTTTGCATATAATGACAATGTTGCTGAAGTATGGTTCGCACCAGCCGGTTTGAATCGTGGTGGTATTCCGGGAGCAGTTGGCGTGAAGAGTAAGTTACCGCAAGCAACACGCGATACTCTTTATGAAGGTAAGGTCAATCCAATTGCATCCTTCAATAAGCAAGGTATTGCGGTGTGGGGTCAAAAGACACTACAACGTGTACCATCGGCTCTTGATCGTATCAATGTTCGTCGGTTGATCATTGAAGTCAAGAAGTATATCGCAAGTACCGCTCGTTATATTGTATTTGAACAAAATGTTGAAGCAACCCGTAATCGGTTCTTGAATATTGCAAATCCATATCTTGCATCCGTGCAGGAGCGGTATGGATTGTACGCATTCAAGGTCATTATGGATGAAACCAACAATACACCGGATATCATTGATCGCAATATTCTTTACGGGCAATTATATCTACAACCAACGAAGACAGCGGAATTCATTCTACTTGATTTCAATGTTCTTCCAACTGGGGCTGTGTTCCCAACAGCATAACGCGAAATATCTCGGCGTCCTCACAGTGGGGACGCCGAAATTTCCACCATCCGATACTTATATAAAAGAGTACTTGGAGTTTTACTATGGCAAATATGATTCAAGAGCAGGAACTGTTTTTCACAGCATTCGAACCGAAGCTAGCAAATCGGTTTATGATGTTCATGGATGGCGTTCCTTCTTACATCGTTCGTGCAGCACAACGCCCACAATTAACACAAGAAGCTATCAAGGTTCCCCACATCAACCTTGTTCGTTTCGTCAAGGCTCGTTCTATTTGGGGCACAATGGAACTAGAATTGTACGATCCCATCGTTCCATCCGGCGCACAAGCCGTTATGGAATGGGTTCGTTTACATCATGAGTCTGTCACGGGCCGTGATGGATATCTTGAGTTCTATAAGAAGGATTTGACCTTGAATCTTCTTGGACCAGTTGGTGATAAGGTTGAAGAATGGATTATCAAGGGTGCACAAATCACGAAAGTTGATTTTGACAAGGCAACATGGGAAAATGACAACAATATGATTTATTGTAAGTTGACCATTCAACCCGACTTTTGCATACTTAACTATTGATTTAAGTGGTATTTATTTAAGAATACACAAATCAAGTTGCATTTTCAATTCCTCTCATAAATACCTATCTAAAACGCATTCCACAAAAAGTCCTCCGTAATTGGGGGATTTTTTGTGTCCATAAATCCACTAACCAATTAAAATGTTTATACTTATATAAGAGTATATTGCTCAATTTCGGGGTCATAATATGGCAGACTATACAGAATTTTCCATTGGACAAGGTGAAACCTTCAAACTGCTTACGCAAATATGCGATGGGGTGAATACTCCCGTTGATATTTCTAGTGGATCGTTTAGCGGTCAAATACGAAGTACATATCAAAGTGATACCATTGCCGCTGCATTTGATTTTGATGTAATTAGCCCTGCGTCATCTGGGTCATTATACATTCATTTATCAGCTTCGGCAACCGCATTACTGGGAGACAGGGATTATGTGTATGATGTGTATTATACATCTGGTTCCTACACTCGCAGAATCCTTGAAGGCAAATTTATTGTCCGGCCCGCTGTGACTAAATAATGTCGAATGATATTCGTTTGGATGTGCCAGATCTCAGGGTTGGTATAGATAAACCCTCTCATTATCATGTTATATTACAGAATAATGAAACCCGAACCATTGTTCAAAATGTAACGCCCCCTGCCAAGACCATCATATCACCCGCCGAGAGTTATCATATTCTCGTCCAGCACGGCGATAACCGAGTTGTAATCAAGAGTCCAGACGAAATCACGGTTAAGGTTATTCGGCCTCCCTCCGTGCCCGTGGCGGCTCTTACGGGGCGTTGTTGCTTCCCCTACACCGGTTCGGCACATATTACGGGGTCATTGCACATCACGGGCAGTTTTGAAGTCGGTACCTCGCAATGTAGTGTGTTATATGTGGATGAAATTAATGGCCGAGTGGGCATTAATACCCGAACTCCTCAATATACATTACATGTGTCCGGTGCTATTTTCGCTTCTGACGATATAACAGCATTTTCGGATAGACGATGGAAAACGGATATCGTTCCCATTTATGGTGCACTTGGAATGGTCAACCGGCTGGCCGGAGTGACATTTCGGCGTATAGATGGTGATACTAAACGCCATATGGGGTTCATTGCTCAAGATGTACAAACTGTCATCCCCGAGGTGGTCACGGGAACACAAAAAGAGGGCTTTGGAGTGAGTTATGGCAACATTACCGCCCTTCTGGTTGAAGCGATTAAAGAGTTGAAGGTAGAAGTGGACGAATTAAAACAATTGCGGGGATAAGCGATTATGTATGCTGAATATAAATATGATACCTATGCACCCACCCCATTTGAACACCTTAATATCATATTAAACGAATCTGGACTACAACCCGGAGAAAGATTCTGTGATCTTGGTTCTGGAGATGGGCGATTTGTTATTGAAGCCGCCCATTTGGGGGCTGATGCTACTGGTATTGAATTAGATAATGATTTATATGTGGACAGCGCAAATAAAATAATGGGGTTGGGGTTATCTGACCACGCCCGAATTCTTCGCACTGATTTCTATGATGTTGATTTGAGTGAATTTGATGTAATATTCATTAATGTGTCCGAAGATGCGGATCGAGTCATTTTAGAGCATTTTAAACAATCACATAAAGCTGGGGCGCGATTAATTTTATATATGGGTGCTCTCGGTGCTCGGCGGTGCCACGATTGTACCAGTATTCTCTATGAAGAAGATATAGAAGGAGCAACCGTAATTAAGTTTGATATGCGGGAAGAAGATGGACAAGTGTGGACCCATGTGGTAATGATAGTACAATATAGAGATATGCTATGATAACGTTTTATGTTAGTCCAAGTAGAAATAATAGTAATAATAGAGTAACAAAATCATAATATAAGATATGTAATTTATGATTATGTTGGAAGAATAATACATGGCAGCACCAACATATATAGCGATAGGCACAACAGGTACCGTAGCTAGTGGCAACTTAACGCTTAACTATCCCACAACCAGTTCATTACAGGTTGGGGATATTCTTGTTGCCAGTTTTACCTATCGTGATGTTACCACTTTTACCGCGCCTGCTGGCTGGACACTGATTCAATCCAGTTCGACGGGTAATACTACAGCCACGCTTGGTACCGCATCTGCGGCGATGTTTTGGGATGCGTATGATGGTACGGGATTGTCGGCGGTCTTTACTCGTACTGGTGGTAATTTGGGTCATGGTGCCATCATTGCCATTCGTGGATGTGATAGTAGTGCTCCAGTAGATACCTCGTCCTTGGTATTGCGTACCGGCACTGGTGCAGGTGCCATGTCGTTCACGAATATTACTACTACGACAGATTATTTCCTTGTTTGGCAGATTTCTTCTGGTGATAATAGCACTAACAGTGCCGAATCAACTACGACACCGAGTACTGTGTGGTCAAACCCATTAGATAACGGTACCAATACTGGTGCTGATGGTGGTATTTGCATACTCACCAATTCTGGTTCTGGTGCCATCACTACGGGGGGATCAGCAGCCACTGCAGGAGCGAATCAAACTGCTGTTGTCATTCTTGCCGCATTCAAACCACCGGCTCCGTCACCTTCACCATCCATAACACCAACTAACAGTATTACACCAACCAATAGTGTGACTCCATCAATAACACCATCAATAACACCATCAGAAAGTATTACACCTTCTATAACTTCAAGTGTAACCCCTTCAATCACACTAACCATAACACCATCAAAAAGTATTACACCAAGTATAACACCATCAATAACACCATCAATAACACCATCAGAAAGTATTACACCTTCTATAACTTCAAGTGTAACCCCTTCAATCACACCAACTACATCCATCACTCCAAGTGTTACATCATCGATTACGCCATCTATTACTTCATCTATAACACCATCAATAAGCATATCATCATCAATTACGCCATCTATCACAGCTTCTGTAACTCCATCGGTAACAGTTTCTATAACACCATCAATTAGTATTACACCATCTGTAACGCCGAGCGTTACACCATCATTAACTCCATCAATCAGTATTTCAACATCAACAACTCCATCAGTTACTTCATCTATTAGTGCATCATCATCAGTGACACCATCTGCCACTGCTTCAGTTACTCCGTCTATTAGTATATCCCCATCTGTAACATCTTCTATCACACCATCGGTTACATCATCTATTAGTGTATCTTCGTCAATTACACCATCAATAACAGCATCTGTCACTTCATCCATTAGTATTTCGGCATCAATAACACCATCAGTAACACCATCAGTAACACCATCAGTAACACCATCTATTAGTGTATCGACATCAGTAACTCCATCTGTAACGCCATCTATCAGTATATCATCTTCTGTTACTCCATCTATTACTCCATCTGTTACGCCATCTATTAGTATTTCACCAAGTATAACACCATCAGTAACACCGTCTATTAGTATATCACCAAGTGTTACTCCATCTGTAACTGCATCTATAACACCGTCTATTAGTAT
>Ga0315284_10005275_pt1 | contig 18348 bp, 29 predicted proteins | sample YL17G09_16_MG_FD_203696 | JGI IMG/M metagenome (GOLD analysis project Ga0315284, IMG submission 203696) | Sediment microbial communities from Yellowstone Lake, YNP, Wyoming, USA - YL17G09_16 | ecosystem: Environmental > Aquatic > Freshwater > Lake > Sediment | place: USA: Wyoming | collected...
TTCAAGAATGGCAATTGCAGACCGTGTATGTGGGCGCCGGCATCGACACACCAGGCGCGATGTGCAAGCTGCTTGCCGTCTGGTTGACGGCGTGTGGTGGTATCGATGATGCGTTCCAGTCTACCGCACCGACCCGCACGAATGACGACGACGGTGTGTCCTAAAATAGCACACTCAGGGAGTGTCTCAAAATGGGACACTTTTCGATTGTCGGGATCGTCGGTAATGCTAGGGATTTTCAACGTCCAAAGGGGTCAGGATTGGGTAGGACGGGTTTCGGTGACGGGGGCCGTAGTCTGCTATCAGACGACACACGACCCCGCAAATCGAGGGCTTCGCTTTCCCTTCGCTTCCTGATATCTCCCGTAACCTGCTGAAAACAAAGGACTTAAAAATAAGCGTTAAGTCCTTTAGAATCAACGGGTTACGGACAGCGAATATCCTTGTATTCTGGTAGAGTTTCCTGTATAATTGTTCTATGTGTAAAAATCGTTTCGGTGTCGTGTGCGTGTTCGGTGCTCTGCTTTTTCTCTCAACCCCTGCGTCGGCGCAGTCTGTGCCCAACGTGGATCACTGGTCGCCTGTGGTGACCTCGTCGTCGGACGTTCCGTGGTTGTCGATGGTCGTCGCGGGCAACGTCGCGGACATCGTGACGACGCGGATGGCATTGTCCAGCGGAAACGCGATTGAGGCGAATCCGATCATGCGCGGAAACACCGCGCTGCTGCTCAAGTCGGCCGGCACGGCGCTGGAGGTGCTCGTCGTCCACCAGACGTGGAAGGCGGGACGTAGGAAAACCGCGATCATGGCGGCGGTCGGGCTGACTGTTGCGAATGGTTTCATCGCGGCGCACAACTTTCACGTTTCGAGGGTCCAGTAATGCGGTTTCCGTATTCGTTCCGCGGTCTCAACGGCAAGCGTTCGCTCAACAATCCGCGCAGTCGCGCCGCCCGCATCTTGCGCTATGTGCGCCTGCATCCTGGCAGCACGAAGCGGGAAATTCTCGCGGCGCTCAGCATGGGGCAACGACTGCACATGGACGGCAGCCGCTACGTATCCTCACTGAGGCTGCCGGTGCCCGCCTCGCGGTTCAAGCCACGCACGTTTCAGATCGATATGCTGACGGCGCCATCGAGCATGGTGCGCGGACAACATGCGTATGTATTTCGTCTACTCATTCTGTTGGACAAGATGCACACGCGCCGGCAGCATGGAACGGTGACGTACCATGCCAACTGACAGCATGATCGGCACACTGGTCCGCGCCGTGTCAAAGGACGGGACGGTCTGGTGGGTGCGTCCCGAATCGCGGGTGTTCTACGGATCGCTGGAACACGCCGCGTGTGAATGCACACCAGAGGAACTCGCTGGTGAGGCGAGCTACACCAAGAACTATTGGAGCAAGAAGTAAACACGCAGCATGTCGCTGCCAGGAAAAGAACATGAGAAAATTTAACGTCATCGTCGTGAACGAACATGAAGAACCCGTGGCGCTCGCCGCCCCGACTCCCGAAGTGGAAACGCCCGTTGTGGCTCACCTCGTGACGACCCTCGCAGACGAGACCAATGTCTGTTCGTGCGGAGCAAAGGGCGTGTTTGTGGTCTGTCCTGTGGGGGACCCGCGCGCCGCCGTGTATGCGCCGACACCCGCACCGCACACGCTGCCGCCGGTCACAACCGAGTTTCTCTTTGCGGGACGCGCCACGTTCGCCGCGATCAATCCGCAGGGCCTCGTCCACACATTTCGCATGACCATGTCAGAGTCGGAATGGCCGATTGGATCGGGCAAGAGGCATAAGACGTATTTCCTCAACGTCAAGGCGCCTGGTGGAAAGCGGTGGCAGAACGGATCGCAGTCTCCCTGGCGCTACATCGGTGTCGTGAGCGGCGGCGGCGCGATCACGACGACAGGAAAGTCGGAATACACATCCAACGACACGGTGTTCGTGGTCGCGCAATGGGCGCTCCGTCAGATAGTGAGCGCCGCGACATTGCCACCCGGCTACCAGATCCACCACCTGGGCAGGTGTGGCGTGTGCGGGCAATCTCTGACCGACCCCGCCGATCTGGCGCGCGGGATTGATGCGGATTGCTACCGCCGGCGGATGTAATGCCGAAAGAACTGACATTTCGGTTGTTCATCGACACGGGCAACGACGCATTCCAACCCACCCCACAGCATGAGGTGGCCAACATTCTGCGGGAGATTGCCCGCTACATTGAGCGGACGCACTTGAGCGAGTTGCGTTCGTTCTGCACGGTGCTGGACGAGAACGGGAACGACGTTGGGCGCTACGCTTTCAAGCGCCAGGGAGAATAATATGTATCAAGCGCTCAGCTACATCGGGATTTTGATCGTCGGAGCTATCGTCGCCAAGTGGTGCGACGAACTCATCACGTATGTGTTTCCTACGGGGCGGCGATGACAGCAGACGAACGGCTACGGAAGGCGGTCGCCAGTATCGTGGGAATGCCAATTCTTCCTCTCCCTGAGGCAGACGAATTGCTGGTGCCCCTATTCGCGCTCGTTGGTGAGCGAGACGATGCCGTGCAGGCCCTCAACATGGAACGAGAGAAAATACGCAACCTCAAACGAGAGGTTGCCCAACTGCGGGAGCACACGAATGAAAGTCATACTGGTTAGTGTATCGGAAGAACTCGGCAACGCGATGGGCGTGCTGGTCGGGAAACTGTCAAGAGCGTTTCACCAGCGCCGGCGACCGACCATGGTCGCGGATTATGTGGAACACGAAACCGCAGGGGACCGCCTGATCGCTCAGGGGCACCGGCTGAATCTGCTCGGCGCCATGCTGACCGCGGCCGACGAATCGGGGATGCCCGTCCGTGGTAACCATATCACGCAGGATGTATCCGAGCGGCTCAAGGGCGAGACGATGCGCCGGCTGCGCGTGGCGTATCGTGCGCGCCAGAAAAACGGGGACGTGCAAGACTCCGAACTCAATGCCAATCTGGTCGAGGCGCGGACCAATATGGGTAAGCTCCATTCGCGTAGTTTACCAGTAGCGGATCGCGCGCGGTAGATTGTGCTTGACAACACCGACCAACTATGAGATACTATATGTGTTGAGGGTGACCGCTGTTGAACTGGTCAAGAATTGAAATGGACGAAAGGGATCGTGCTGCCGTCTCGTCTCTCACAAGTGAACGCACACAAAGGAAAACGCAATATGTCACGTAAGTCGTCAGGTCGTCTCTATACGCATGTTCTGGAACTCATGAAGGCCAACGGGGGCCGGGTGGAACTGGATTCGCCCGAACTCGCGAAGGTTCTCACGAACGAGAAAACCACGAAGTCCACCATGTACCGTGTCGCGGGTTACATCTACGACATTCGCAAATACGCGAAGCTGGATGTGAAGGCGATTCGGACCGGTCGGAAGGTCATCGCCTACGAACTCGTCGCGCTCGCGACCACGCCCGTCGAAACGCCGGCCTCCGCGGCTGGCCAGTCAGGCACATGGACGCCACCGCGCACGCCCGCCGAAACGCCGGCGCTCGCCGCGCTCGAACCCACGACGGTCTAACGCCGTCCGTCTCTCTGACCGGCAACCCAGCATCCGCTGAGTTGCCGGTTTTCTTTTTTCAAAGGACAATTTACCGTGAAACGTCTCTGCATCATCATCCCTGCATTTAATGAGCAATTGGGGATTGGGAAGTCTATCGACTCCTGTCTTGCCGCTGGTCTCGCCGCAGAGGATATCTACATTCTGGACGACGGGTCGAAGGATCGCACCGTGCGCACGTCCAATCTGCGGCACGTCAACGTGCTGGCGGAACCGAACATTGGGAAAGAAGCCAACATCAAGCGGGGCATCGCGCACTACAATCTATTCGACCGCTACGAATACATGACCATCCTTGACGCGGATAGCTACGTCGATCCTGATTATCCCGCGGCGATTGAGCGGTGCGTGAAGCGGTATCCCGCAGCCGTCGCCATTTCAGGCGCCGTGCGGAGCCAGCGCGGCTCATGGTTGACGGCCTATCGGGCGGTGGAAACCTTTCTCAGCACGAACGTCTATCGGGAGGCGCAGCACCTTCTCGGTGTCATTACGGTCGCACCAGGATGCGCGTCTACGTACCAGTGCAAAGCGTTTCGCGAACTGGACTTCGATGGCGGCACGCTCGTAGAGGATATGGATTGGACGGTGCAGTTTCATCGCAGGGGGCAGTTGGTCGTCCAGGCGATGGACGCCATCATCTACACCCAGGACCCCAAGACCATCACAGGATTGTTCCACCAGGTCCAGCGTTGGCATCGTGGGACGTTCCAGGTTGTGCGCTTGCGAAAATTATGCCATTGCTTCTGGCATCCGACGATGGATATTACGGCCATCGACATGGAGTTTCTGATCATTATCGGGGAGGCGCTATTCTTCGGCATGGGACTGCTGCTGCTCCCGCTGTGGTTCTATCTGTGGCCGATGAAAACGCTGTATGCGCTGCTGGCGGACCAGGCCGTCATGTTCGCCTTTGTGCTGCTCACCGCCCGACGAGACAAGCGACTGGACGTGATCTATGCGTTTCCGTTGTTCCTCATTCCTCGCGTGGTCAGTTATTGCTCGTTCCTGCTGGCCTTCATTCGTGAACGTCGCCCGCAGAAGGTCGCGTGGTATTCCCCTGAACGCTGGTAAGTAACCACACGTCGTTTCTCGCATCTCCGATTGCCGGTAGAGTGTCACACACACTCTGCCGGCTTTTTTTAGGCCCACCCGCAAAGTCTACCCACCGTCGCAATATTGTAAAACGCCGCGCATTTAGTCTGCCCTTTGGGGTTGACTTTTTTCATCTCAACTGCTATACTTGTTCTTACATAGGACGATTAATGGAACGACGACGCTGTTGGTCACCTTTTAAGAATATGTCGTAAAGGTACATGAATGAAAACGTTGGTATGCGCACTTGGATTATTTCTTGCTTCCGCCAATCTGGCAGGAGCACAGACAACCAAGAACATCACTTTCCCTGGTTCCGTATGGACGACGAACGGCACGCTGACACCAGCCGAGGCTGGTAATATCTCAAGCCTATCGCACATCGAACAAGGTATGGTCTTTCGTAAGACTGCCGAAGTCTTTCTACAGGGCACACTCGGCTTGGACACGAAGTCCTACGACTGGAACAACAAGACCGTGGGTGGTGTGGGCGTTCGTCTCTCTCGCACAATCGGATCTGGCATCGTTCGTGGGGGTGTGGCATACCTCACCGACCACCGGCGGCTGTCAGGCAAGACTTACTCAGGGATCAGCGTGTTCGTCGATTCCTATTTCCAGTGGAGCAAATAGACATGGCCATGTATACGCCTCCGACCGGCTTGGGGCAAGCACTGCACCTCGTCGCGTCGGGCATCAGTCACATTATCCGATTCTTTCGCGCATAGAGCGCATCGGGCATTCACCTCACGCCGCAGGGGGAACTCTGCGGCGTGTTTTATTTCAGGACATATGAAAACATTTCTGCCACTCTTTCTCGCGCTCCTCGTGTTGGCAAGCACTCAGACATATACCGCTCCTCTGCCGTGCAGTGGAGGAACCTACGCCATTACCATTGATGACGCGCCTGGCCCCGATACAACAAAGGTGCTTGCGGCACTCAAGGCGGCAAAACTCAAGGCGACCTTTTTCTTGGTCGGCGCGAACGTCCAGGCGTACCCCGCGCTGGCGCAGCAGATTGTGGCAGAAGGCCACGAAGTCGCGAACCATTCCTGGTCGCATCCCGACATGAGCACGCTCACCCAGACACAAATTGATACGGAACTGGTGATGGCCAATGACATCATTTTCCAGACAACGGGTGTGCATCCTGTGTATTTTCGTCCGCCGTATGGGGCGTCCAATCAGCTTGTGGTGAACCGCGCCAGCGCGGCGGGGCTCACGCATATGTGGTGGTCGATTGATACTGAGGATTATACGGGTATCACGGCGGCCGCAATTGTGCATCAGACATCGTTGGCACAAAATGGTGGAGTGATCCTGTATCACAATTGGGTGCAAAATCTCCCGTCGGCGATCCAGCAGATGGCGGCGTATTGGAACCAGTTCGCTACGACGAATCCTATCTGTGCCGGCCGGCTGTCACCGACAACGAATCTTATGCCAGTACATGATTGGTTTGGTCAACTCTCCTACGTCCATGCGATTCCCTGGTAACTTGACATACCCACGCTTCTGTGTTACGCTTATGAAGTCAATGAATATACTCTTTGTAATGTGTCTCGCAGCAATGTCCGCGATGGCGTGCGGGGGAAATCCCACCGCGCCATCGCCGGCCGTTCACGTTCCTTCCTCTACGGGAACTCCCGCAACAACAACACCAACCGTTCCGACGACTATCCTACCGGTAGGAAGTTGGTCGGAAACATTCTCTGGTCCGCTCTCGTCTCGGTGGCAGATATCAGACTATGCTGCCGGCGTCGGAGGCAATGTATTCAGCCCTGCGCGAGTGGATACGTCTCAGGGTGCGTTGGGTCTCTGTCTGATACAGGATCGCAATGGTGGGAACTTCGGTGCAGAGGTCCAGTCTACCGACCGATATAGCTTCGGTGTCTATACATGGGTCATGCGAGCATCAAGCACGTCGAGCACGCCGACTGGTGCGGGAACTGAACCCAGTGGTGAAACATCGGGCGTATTTCTCTATGCACCAGGATCAGAAACCGAATTGGATTTTGAACAGGAAGGTTCGAATGCGTTCAAAGAATTCATGCACTTCGTCACTTACAAAAATGGTCGTGTTGTGGATCATGATTGGGTGCAGGTGGGACCCACGATCTACCAGACCTTTCATACGTATCAGTTGACATGGTTGCCGACGAGTGTGACGTATGCCATCGATGGACAAGTTCGCAAAACCTGGAGTAAGGACATTCCGCAGACGCCCGCATTCATCTTCATGAATCATTGGGGGACGGAGAATCCTACCTGGGGCGGCGAGCCCACGCCTGGTATTCGCTGGATGTGGGTGCAGTCCTTTTCCTTTGAGCCGCGCTGATGTCCATCAACCCGAAACGCTTCAACACGATCACGCCTGAGGTGGCCGCTGCGCTGTCGCAGGCGGGGCATGTGTTACAGCCGATCTTCACCAAAACAGAACTCCAGGCACCGCAAGTGGAACCCGATGATGATATGTTGTTGTCGCACGAACTATCGGTGCGCAATGGCGCGGCGCCGCTTCTATCCGCCGTCTCTGGTCTCCGCGGCTGGCAAACATCATCGTCGTCGCTATCGGGAATGACATCGAGCAGTGTGTGGTTGTCAGGCGGACCCATCGTGTCAAACGGGCATGTTATGTCTAGCACCGATTTCGTGTTTATTAACGATGAAGATGCGCCTGACGATTCTCGTTTTGACGATATGTTTACCAGTGATGAATGGAAGGAAGATGAATGCGTGTCCTCTGTTGCGGTGATCGAAACTGGACCGACCGTCGGAAAATCCGACGTGCGCTCCATGCCCTCTACAAAGCCGATCCCAATGCCATTATCGTCCATGGCGGTTGCCGTGGAGCAGACAGGCTCGCTGGCGAGATTGCTCAAGGCCTTGGATTCCAAGTTGAAGTTTATGCGGCGAATTGGCAGCGTTACGGTCGCGGCGCTGGCGTTGTCAGAAACCAAGAAATGATCAATGAATCGGCCGTCCGCGCCGCGTCGGATCATCATCCTCTACTATGTGCGCTCGCATTCCATGCCAATCTGGCAGAGAGCCGCGGGACTGCGGATATGGTGGGTCGTCTACATAAACATGGGATTCCCGTACAGGTTATCGAATGACAAGTTCACAATATACGGTCATCACGTTGGAGCACCCCGATACAGGGGAACGCCTGAACATTGGGGTGGTGGCGTGGAGCGTGACGCGCACATCCGATGGTGTGTCTGAGCTAACCGAGCCCCACGCCATGTTCTGGTATTTTCGTCGGGACTGGAACCGCCTCGCGCCGCTCATGACGCACCAGGCCGCGGAGGCCTGGAAAACACACTGTCGGGATATGGAACTGACTTGGTCGTTGCCACGGTTGCTGAAGGCGATCAAAGAGGATGCGCCAGGACCATATACCTGGATGCGATTTCGTCAACCCCACGCCAGCGTTGGTGCACCGTCCATTGTGATGGGTATCGCCGCGTCGTCTTTTCTTAAACAGTAGGAGTAGATATGAAGAAGCAGATTATCCCTTGGTTGTTACGTACACAGTTGTTTGTCACCGGTTTGGCGCTAACAACGCACTACCTGAAGGTCGCGGCGTATGGTCCTGGCCATTGGGCGTTCGGCCTGCTTTGGAGTGTGCTGCTCATGCAGGCCGCTTGGTACGTGAATCGCACCGAGGAACCTGTGCCAGAGGGTGAGCAAAAAAGCGGCTCCTTTGTTGACACGGTTCCGTGTGAAGCAGACCTTCCTGGTTGTGATGGCACGGCCATTCTCGATAGCGACTTTTGCCACGGATGTTCGCAGCATGTGTGCTGCAACTGTTCTGTGTCTGGCGACCATGAGGGCTGGCTGGGACGGCATGAACCGTTCGGTATAGACGACGACGCCGACGCATCGCGGCGCGCTGACGACCTCGCGGACGCCGACGCCGCAGACGCCGCTGCGGACAAAGCCGCAGACGAAGCAGGAGAGCCCTTTGATGCCTTCGCCGAAAGTGACTGGCTAGGCTACGATGAGCTATTGAAGAAGCCGGCGAAGAAAGTGAAGAAGGCGAAGAAGGCGAAGAAAGTGAAGAAGGCGAAGAAAGCGGTGAAGCGTGGCTGAACCGACCACGGGACCGCGAGTGGTGTTCTCTCTAACACCAGCATGGTACGCCGTGCTGGTGGGAGAGTTGGATGCCGTCTCACATATTAGCGCCTTCGGAGCACATCACCCAGGCAATGCAGAGGCGCTTTGGCAGATGCTCATGAACCAGGGCGGGGCCAATGTGGCCCCGCGCGACAAAGGAATTCTAACGGAGCCGATCCCGCAAAGCACCACGCCCCCAAAGAAGGAGCGGCAACGCATCTTTGGTGGTTGGTAAACATTTGGTTGGTCAAGAAATCTCTTGACTTCTGCTGTCGGTCATGATACAATTGTTCTATGCGTAAGACACGAATTGTTGATGATGCCGACGTAAGTTTCACAGATGTCGCGAACGCCGAAGGGCTCGCGGATCTGTTCGCTCCTATCCCTCACACGATTCCCACCCCGTCCGTCCGTCGTACCAAACTCGTCTCCGATGAGGAATGGAAACCCCCGACACCGAAGGACGGTACACTCATTCCGAAACGTCGCTGGTATTGCGCGAACCGACAAACGTGCAAGGGCCGCGCAGAGTTCACGGGTTGGGATCAACTGCTGGACCGACCCATGTGTCCGCAGTGTCAGGGTGATATGATTTGGGTTCAATGGTTGGTGATGCAATGAAGATTTTTGGAACGCACGACGCGGGTACGATCAAGCAGCTTGAAACGTGTGTGGCCGCCGAAGAAGGCGCCGTGGGAGTATTGTGTGCTGATGGACACATCGGATATTCGATGCCGATTGGTGGGGTGGTGGGTTACCGCAATTACATTTCTCCATCGGGTGTCGGTTATGACATCGCGTGCGGGAATCTGGCCGTAAAGACGGACCTGAACATGCGCGATCTGACCTTGACGGACCAGGAACATATCGCGAATGATATCGTGTCGCACATTGAGTTCGGTGTCGGCGGGAAGAATAAGGTCGCATCGGACCATGGTGTCATCGAGGCGATCCGTCATGCGGACGTTCCGCTACAGCGGTCGATGGCGAGCCTCGCGGCGGCACAGCTTGGGACCGTTGGATCGGGTAACCATTATGTGGACATCCTGCGGGATGCCTTCGGCGCGGTGTGGATCGCCTGTCACTTCGGGTCGCGTGGCTTCGGACACAAGACGGCGACGGGGTTTCTCAATCTCGCCGCCAACCGTGCGTTTGATGACCGCGGGAACGACGGAGAAATGTTCTCACCACCTGTCCTGCTGAACACCTCGTCTACGCTTGGACTGGATTACATCCATGCGATGCAGCTTGCGGGAGCGTATGCGTACGCAGGTCGCGAAGCAGTTATCGCTGTCGTGCTGGACATCCTCAAGGCGAAGGTCGTGGATACGGTGCACAACCACCACAACTTTGCGTGGTCGGAAGTGCATGACGGAACGGACTACTGGGTCGTGCGCAAGGGTGCTACGCCGGCGGCACCTGGACAACGTGGATTCGTCGGGGGATCGATGGGCGACATTTCGGTCATCTTGCATGGTGTGGACTCAGAGGAATCGCGAGCGTCCCTGTATTCCACGGTGCATGGGGCTGGTCGTCTCATGTCTCGCAACCAGGCCAAGAAGGGCAAGCACGAATGGCGCTGCCCTGCGTGTGGGGACGGATGGATTCCACCCCGTGACTTGGTGCCGAAGAACGGAAAGTGCCCTGCGTGTCAGGTGGTCTTGAAGAAGATGCAACTCACGCCGGCGATCAATTTCCGTGACGTGCAGGATCACCTCAAGGCACAGGAGATTGTGCTTCGTGGTGCAGGCGCAGACGAAGCGCCCGCGGTGTACCGTCAGTTGAGCGAGGTGCTCGGTGCGCATCGGCATACGGTTGTGGTGGAAACGATCCTGCATCCTGTGGTCGTGGTCATGGCAGGGGCGGACGTGAAAGACCCCTACAAGGATTAAATATGAGAATTGGTGTGGTGATCGGTCGATTTCAGGTGCCCGAGCTTCATGCGGGGCATCGGCATTTGCTGGACCACGTGCGCAATATTTCGGACAAGCTCCATGTGTTCGTCGGCGTCTCGCCGGTCGATGGGCATACGGCGGAAAATCCGCTGACCTTCTCGCAGCGGCAAACGGTGTTCGACTTATCGCCATATAATGCTGCCGTGCTTCCACTCTTTGACCAGCCATCGAATGAGGCCTGGAGTGCCCAATTGGATCGCACATTGCTCCAATTGTATCCCCACGACCAGGTGATCCTCTACGGAGGTCGCGATAGCTTCACGCAAACGTACCTGGGGCAGTTCCCCATCACCAATGTGCCTATCGATCATACATTGGGATTGATTCAGGGGCGCGACGTGCGTGAGGGGGTGCTTGAGGCGACTTCCACCGAGTTCCTGCGGGGACAAGTATTCGCACTCGGGCGCCAGTTTCCTCATGCGTATCCGACGGTCGACGTGGCGGCTCTGGGCAGCAACGGAAAAACGGTGCTGCTGATTCAACGAAAAGACAACGGGGAATGGGGATTTGTGGGTGGCTTTGTGGACCCCACAGACCCATCGTTGGAACGTGCTGCGGCCCGAGAATTGAATGAGGAAACGGGCTTGGGTTTCGCTGGTCCTGCTGACCTGGCCATGGATTACGTGGCCTCCATGCAGATCAATGATTGGCGCTATCGTGGTAGCCGCGACAAGATCGTCACGACGTTCTTTTGTTGTTACCCCATGACCAGTGCGGTGCGTGCTAATCCTGACGAGGTACAGGATTGGAAATGGGTACCGATTGATGATTGTGACCGCATTGTGACAGCCATACATCAACCACTCCTGGCGGCATTGAAGAAACACCTTTACTGAAACGGATAGATTACACCATGCACATGAACCCGATCATCGGCACCGACAGCTACAAAGTGACGCACGCTCCGCAGTATCCACCCAAGACACGCGGCGTGTCGGCGTATCTCGAAGCGCGGGGTCTCTCTAAAGAAGCCCGCCTCATGGGATTTGCGAACACCATTGTGGCGTTCGGTGCGTTGCGTCCGTTGCTTCACGACATCTTCGGGACGCCCGTGACGCATGAACACATCGAAGAAGCGCGAGAGTTTTTTGCCGCGCATTTCGGAAACGACAAGCTATTCAATATCACGGGCTGGCGACGTATCGTCAACCAACACGGCGGCTGGCTGCCCCTGCACGTCCGCGCGGTACCAGAAGGACTGCACGTCCCGCTGAGCAACATTCTCATGCGCGTGGACACGACGGATGAGGAACTTCCCTGGTTGGCGAACTACGTGGAAACACGGCTGTCTCATGCGTGGTATCCCTACACGGTCGCCACCCTTTCGTGGAACTGCAAACAGACCATTCTCAAGTATCTGAAGGCGACGGGTTCGCCTGAGACTATCGACTTCAAGCTCCATGATTTTGGCTTCCGCGGTGTCAACTCCGATGAGGGCGCCATTATTGGCGGAGCGGCGCACCTCGTCAATTTCCAGGGCAGCGACACACTGCCGGCGATCAAGATGCTTCGCCATTTCTATGGATGCCATATGGCGGGGTTCTCTATTCCTGCTGCGGAACATTCCACCATTACCTCATGGGGCGAAGCGTTCGAAGTGGATGCGTATCGCAATATGCTCCAACAGTACCCCGAAGGATTGGTGGCTGTCGTATCCGATAGCTACGATATCTACCAGGCGTGTGATACGCTGTGGGGTACCATCCTGCGCGATGAGGTGATGAAGCGCCAAGGCACCTTGGTGATCCGTCCTGACTCAGGTGACCCCGTCGAAGTCGTTCTCAGGGTCGTGAGCATTCTCTATGAGAAGTTTGGTGGAACGGTCAACAACAAGGGCTTCAAAGTGCTCGACCCGCACGTCCGCGTGATTCAGGGTGATGGGGTGGACCCGATGAGCATCGGCGATGTCCTGCGCAACCTCGCACAGCACGGGTTCTCCGCAGACAACGTAGGCTTTGGTATGGGCGGCGCCCTCGTGCAAAAGGTCAATCGGGACACGTTCAAGTTCGCATTCAAGGCGTCCGCGATCAATATCGATGGTGCCTGGCATGATGTGTGGAAGCATCCGATTGATGCAGGAGACAAGGTATCCAAACGGGGCCGTCTGACGTTGTATCTGGACGAACGTCGGTCGTCTCCGACCTACAATACCTTCGTGACGGCCAGCAGCGAATTGGATAACGCCAAGAAGCCTGGAACGGATATGATGCAGACCATGTATTTCTGTGGGGCGGTGGGTAGTAGACATGCGTCATTTTTAGGGGGAATAGATACCTTTGAGGATATCCGTGCGCGCGCCAATGCGGAGCCTCGCCCGTCGCCTCGGCTGATGGAATACTACAACGACGATGACGAGGTCGACCAGCACCATGTGATGCATCCAGCGGGCTACGGAGCGGGGGTCTAATGGGACGCATTAAGTTTGCACCCAATGAGATATTCGTATTCGGCTCCAACCTAGCGGGTATCCATGGTGCAGGTTCGGCGCTTCATGCACGGAAGCATTTCGGTGCGGAGCGGTATATTGGCATCGGACTACAGGGACATTCCTATGCCATTCCAACGAAGGACGAGCGGCTGCGGGTGCTTCCGTTGACTAAAATACAAGAGCACGTCAACACCTTTTTGGAGGTGGCGCGGGCGCGCCCTGATTTGATATTCAAGATCGTCCCCATTGGGTGCGGCCTCGCGGGCTACACACCCAATCAAATTGCGCCAATGTTTCGAGATCACCCAAGCAACTGCTTTCTCCCTCGCGAATTTATAGAGGTTCTATGACAACAAATTGGTACAAGATGGCCAAACCCCAAGCGGATGGCTACGACACGGAACAGCTTGCCGCGATGGACTACACCAAATACGCCTGGGTTTACCCGAAGGTGCCGTATACTCAGCCCGTGACACTATGCAACGGGAAGGTGTCTGTTGTGGTGGATGGTGTGTCGGGGATGGGAAACATTCCGTTTGCGACCGCAGAGCAAGCATCACAGGCATGTGCAGACGAACAGGATTCCTGGCTGTGCTGGTGGCCCGACGGATACCAAGCACTTGGAGCATATCTCGATATCTTCCAGGCGCATCTTCGCGCCGAGTTCATGACGAGTGGGTGTTCCTCTGGGCACCACATATCGGCGAATTCCTGGCCGCACCGTCATGTCGTGTATGTCACCATTAACAATTTCCCTGGTTGTGCGCAAGGCATTTACCATGAATACGCCCACCTTCGATTGGAAACGATGGGCATAGGCGTGGAGACACATGATGGTCGCCTGCTGCAAAATGGGCCCGACGAGGTATTTGTGTCATCGGTCAGACACGACAAGAAGCGCCCGATGTCTGCGGTCCTGCATGGGGTCTATGCGTGGTTGATGTTCACGGAAAACGATTGGAAACTACACATGAACGGCAAGTTCAACCAAAATGAATTTCGCGCCGCCGTCCAGTTGAACCTTCCAAAAATTGCGAAGGGATGGGACGAGGTCAACAGCTTTGCTCGCTGGACCGATGAAGGACAAGAGTTTGCAGCAGGGATTGACACCTGGAAAGATTCTTTGCTGGCACGGTGTAACGACGCGCTGGCTAAATAGGAGCATGAATATCATCCAACGGGTCAAGTCTCTGCTTTCAGAAATGCCAAATTTTCCGATTGCGAAAGTGTCTCCTGTTGCTCCGCAGTCTTTTTCTGTAGACTATTACGCGCAGACACCCAAAGGGAGCCGTTCGCGTTTCCAGCGAAATTCCACACTTTGGCATGTCCGTGGCGCTGCCAGTGAGACCGCTATATTGGCTTATCTCAGAACGATCCACCCTGGATGTGAGATTACCATTCAGCGCATTTCGTTCAAATAGTTCTTGACATTCCTTTACCAATCTGCTATACTTGATCTATGCTCATTTGTGCCATTTCCGACTTGCATGGGCGATTTCCTGTCATTCCTCCCTGCGATGTGTTGCTGATTGCGGGAGACATCTGCCCCGACATGCACCGGCGTGCGTGCAACGACGTAGAGATTATGCGGGCGGAGCAGACCCGTTGGTTGAACGACGAGTATTATGAGTGGGAACAGACCCTTCCAACCAGACATATTTTTGCCACATTCGGCAACCACGATTGGGTTGTGCGTATGCCGCGCCACGTCAACACACGGCTGTTCATTGATGAGGCGTGGGAGCACGATGGAAAACGGTTCTATTTCACCCCCTGGGTCGCTCATTGTGGAGACTGGAATTTCCAACTAGACCGTGCCGGCCGCAAGGTGCGGTTTGCTGACATTCCTGCGGGCCTCGATGTGCTCGTCGCACATAGCCCCGCGCATGGTGTGATGGATAAAGCCTACAATGGGGATGTGTGTGGATGTCCTGAACTGCGCCAAATGGTGCAGATTCAAAAGCCGAAGGTGATGGTCCACGGACACATCCACGAAGGCCAGCGTTGGGGCAAGCACATGGCACTTGGTAAAACAAGTGTCTACAACGTATCCATGTGGGGTGACTGGTCACCTACCACATTCGTAATTTAACCAGTAAATAACTCTTGACATTGTGTCTACAGTTTGCTAGACTTGTATACATGATTAGCGTGCATGATGAATCGGACGCCACCGTCTACGCTACAACAAACTCTGCGTCTTTGAAGGTTTCTACACTATGAGCAACTCCACCTACTTCCCGCCCGTGAATGCAAAGATTCTCGCGGCACTCAAGACCGGCTACGATTTCACGGCTGACCAGCTCAAGGCCCGCTTCGGTATCGTCCGCGTCTCCGAGCGTATTTCGGAACTCCGCAAGGCGGGCTTCCCGATTTACCTCAACACCAAGGTGACGCGCAACGGCGACACCATCAAGGTGTACCGTCTCGGCACCGCCAAGCGGAGCGCCGTGGTCACGGCTGCGGTCCTCGATGAGGCCATCAAGAATGGCAATCAGTGGGTGAACGTGTACGACATCCAGAACGCTGTCAATCAGCGTCTCTCGATGTTCGGTAGCGGCACAACCCGCTAATCCTTTACGGGACGGGGCACCACGCCCCGCTAAATAATGTGGAGCACAGGCTAGGGACCGCGTGGTCCCTAGTTCGTTTATGATGAGATGTTCCCTCTAACTCCCAATGAGGCTTGCCATGTGTAGATAAATCCAACCAATAGTTTAATTCACATAATTGTTAAGGTTTGCTTTTCAATGAGGCGCGGCGCGCCGTTGATACTGAAAAGCGCAAACACGCAAGTGGACGGCCACCTGCCAGTCGGATTGGGAAAGTCACAAGAGCGGAAGGTTGGTACGCACCAACTTTCCGCTTTTTGTGTTTTTGCTTGACACTCCTGATGTTCCCTGCTATACTTGCAATATGAACAATCTCTACATGGACGACGTGCGCATCTGTCCGTATGTCGGCTATACGACGGTCCGCACGGTTGAAGAAGCGATGGTGCTCCTGGCAACGGGAGAGGTGAACCACTGCTCATTGGACCATGATATGGGATCGTGCGCCGACTGCCATGCCAAGGGCTTGGATGTCGGCGACATGAAGACGGCATCCACGAGCTTTTTGTACTGGTGTCCGCATAACTTGGACGGAACGAAACTTGCGCGGTGGATCGTGGAAACGGGCAATTGGCCGCGACACAAACCAGAAGTGCATAGTGCAAACCCCGTGGGACGAGAACGAATGCGCGGGATTTTTGACCGGTATTGGCCAGAACGAACCCTCTTTTGGTCCCATCTACCAGAACGAAAGGTTGTGCTTCTGTGAGTATCACACTCAAGATTGCAAAGGCCACCCAGGGGATGCACTCAGAAAGTCTGTGTACCCATTGCCGATGGGCACAAATTGTTCGGGGTGTGCGTATGAATGACGAGCTACAATTGTGTCATTATGCCGGTACTCGTATCGCTATGACTTCGCCCGTCACATTCTGTTCAGACTACGATGATAAGCGCACTCCACCATTACATGAGATGGAAAAGATCGCGTGGCGTATCGTTTCTGACCGCAAAACCGCCGCCGGTTTTCTATCGCCGAAGGAATGGAAGGCCGCAGGAAACGATGACTAATCGTTTCAATTGCGGAGCTAAATAAAGTCTGAGCGCGTCCGACGACCGTGGTACTTGTCTCTCTGCACACCTCGGACATTGCCGCGATTGTTTGCGTCCCCGCAGGGTGCCCCATCATGGGGCACCCAATTTTCGGACGCTATGTATTGGTAGACTAACGTTTCATGGAGTGAGATATTATGCCGAAGATCGAAATCGCGGTTTCTGAGTTGCAGAAAAGAAAGCTATTTATTGGAACCCCGATGTATGGGGGCGCGTGCTATGGGACGTATTCCAAGGCGTGCCTCGACCTCGTGTCATTGTGCATGAAGTATGGCGTCCAATGCCAGTTCTTTTATTTGTTCAATGAATCCCTCATTACCCGCGCTCGCAACTATCTGGTTGATGAGTTCCTTCGGTCGGACGCCACTCACCTCCTGTTCATTGACTCGGACATCGACTTCAATCCGATGGACGTGCTCGCCCTTCTCGCCTTCGACAAGCCAATCATCGGTGGTCCCTATCCCAAGAAAACCATTGCCTGGGAGAAGGTCTTTGACGCCTGCAAGCTCGGCTTCGCCGAAACCAATCCAATGGAGTTGGAGAAATTCTGCGGCGACTACGTGTTCAACGCGGTGCCTGGCACGACAGAAATCCGTATGGATGTGCCTGTGCCTGTGTTGGAAATCGGCACGGGCTTCATGATGATCCAACGGGAGGTGTTCGCGAAGTTCAAGGAAGCCTACCCAGAACTCTCGTACAAGCCCGATCACAATCGCACGGTGCACTTCGATGGATCGCGCGAAATCCACGCCTACTTTGATACGGTCATTGACCCCAAGACCAAACGCTACCTCTCGGAAGATTACATGTTCTGTCAGTGGTGCCGCAACATTGGCATCGAACTGTTTCTCTGCCCGTGGATGAAGCTCAAGCACACGGGTACGTATATCTTCGGAGGGACGATGGAAGATTTGGCCCGACTGTCTCACGCGCAAGCGGCGTCAAACCATACGACACCGGTCGCCCGCTCGCATGAAGAAATCGTGACGAGAGACGGCCCACCGCAACCAGAGTTGGTGGGGCCAAAATCATAAGAGGATAATGAGCTATGCGCTATGAAGAAGATGCGACAGTGAAGAACCGACATGCAGGAAAGCCACTCAACCGCACTGCACCAGGCGTGTATGAGCAGGCGACGGATGGTTTCGGACAGCCGTTTCCTCTGCCCGTTGGACGAGTGGAATTTGGGCCCAGCAGTGCACCAGGAACGGTGCTCCCGCTGGATAAGGTGAAGCTGGAAACCTTGCGCGTGAACGATGACCTCACCAAAGGTGGGGTCAAATTCGATCATGGGAAAGCCCGACTGTCCTTGATGGACCCCAAGTGGCTGCTCGAATTGATGCAAGCGCAGACGAATGAGCCAGGATTGCGCACGGATCTGATCCCTGTTTCTATGGTTGTGGCCGTCGGGCGCATTCTTACCATTGGCGCCAAGAAATATGCAGAGCGCAATTGGGAAGCAGGTATGACATGGAGCCGTGCGTATGATGCGTGCGGACGACATTTAC
>Ga0315284_10005276_pt1 | contig 18345 bp, 16 predicted proteins | sample YL17G09_16_MG_FD_203696 | JGI IMG/M metagenome (GOLD analysis project Ga0315284, IMG submission 203696) | Sediment microbial communities from Yellowstone Lake, YNP, Wyoming, USA - YL17G09_16 | ecosystem: Environmental > Aquatic > Freshwater > Lake > Sediment | place: USA: Wyoming | collected...
TGGCCATCGTTCCGCCTCCTCAGAAAAGGGTTCAATCTTCTGATCGAGACAAACGATGGCCACTTCTTCAACAATTTACAGAAGGTAAGTTACACTCCCATCCGCCGCTTGACCGATCGCCGAAACGACGACTTCGTTCCCGGCTCGGTGGCCTATCGCATCGGCCTGGTTTGGCCGCTCACGCGGGAGGCCGCGTCCTTGAGCAAACGACACGATGCTGAACGAAGACTACAAAGACATGTTGCGCGCCTTGTCCGACGAGAAGGTTAAGTTCCTTCTCGTGGGAGCCTACGCGATGGCCGCTCACGGCTATCCGCGCGCGACGGGCGACATGGACATTTGGGTCCTGCCTTCCCCGGAGAACGCAGAGGCCGTCCTGCGGGCGCTCAATCAATTTGGCGCGCCCCTCCATGATCTGACCGCGGAAGACCTTCAGAAAGAGGGGACCGTCTTTCAGATCGGCGTCGCCCCGCGGCGAGTGTTCCCACCCGCCGCGTTTTCCGCCCCCCACACGCCATTAAAGCCCGGGGATGAATCCCGACGAATTCGGGATGAATCCCCGGGACGCCTTTCGCCCCCGCGTCGGAACGCAACGCAGATCCGCCGTAGCCCTGCGTCCCGTCCGCCATAGTCCCGGCGCGCCGGGACGACGGCCCAAGCCCGAAGGGCGCCTCGCCACAGGCTAGTCGCCGTGGCGACGTGGCGACAATCCGCAATCCGCCCTTCGACCATGCTCAGGGCCCTGAGGCTCTCGAAGGGCAATCCGCAATCGTTCCGCCCCCTCGGGCACCCGCCGCGCTTTGTTGCCGCCGGTGCTTACTTCCCCGCCAGGGCCGCCTCGAGGTCCTCCTTCGGCGTCGAGATCGGCATGATGTTGAACTTTTCGGCGAGCACTTTGAGCATCGCCGGCGTCACGAAGGCCGGCAGGCTCGGGCCCAGACGGATGTTCCGGATGCCCAGGTGAAGGAGCGTCAGCAGGATCACCACCGCCTTCTGCTCGTACCACGAAAGAATGAGCGAGAGCGGAAGGTCGTTCACGCCGCAGCCGAACGCCTCCGCCAGGGCCCCCGCGATCCGGATGGCCGAGTACGCGTCGTTGCACTGGCCGCAGTCCAGCAGCCGCGGGATGCCGCCGATATCCCCGAACGCCAACTTGTTGAACCGGTACTTGCCGCACGCCAGCGTCAGGATGATGCAATCCTCCGGCACTGCCTCGGCGAGTTCCGTGTAGTAGTTGCGTCCGGGCTTGGAGCCGTCGCATCCGCCGATGAGGAAGAATCGGCGGATCTTCCCGGCCTTGACGGCCGTGATGACCTTCTCCGCGACGCCGAGCACCGCCGCGTGGCCGAAGCCGACCAGAATGGTTTTTTCCGGCGCGTCCTCGGCGAATCCCGGAGCGGCCAGCGCCGCGTCGATGAGGGGCCTGAAGTTGCGGTCGCCGATGTGCCGCACGCCGGGCCAGGCCACCAGGCCCGAGGTGAAGATGCGGCCGATGTAGGAATCGCGCGGTTTCTGGATGCAGTTGGTCGTCATGAGGATCGCCCCCGGGAAGGCGTCGAACTCATCTCGCTGGTCCTGCCACGCGCCGCCGTAGTTGCCCGCCAGGTGCGGATATTTCTTGAGGCCAGGGTAAGCATGGGCGGGCAGCATCTCGCCGTGCGTATAGACGTTGATGCCGGTCCCCGCGGTCTGCTTGAGCAACTCTTCGAGGTCCTTGAGGTCGTGGCCGCTTACGACGATCGCCTTGCCCTTTCTGGGCGTGATGCGGACCGCTGTCGGCTCGGGGTTTCCGTAGGCCCCGGTGTTGGCGGCATCGAGGAGGCCCATAATCTTGAGGTTCGTTTCGCCGACGGCGAGCGCGCGGGCCAGAAGTTCGTCGGCGCTGGGTTTCTCACGCGAGAGCATGTCGAGCGTCTCATGGAAGAAGGCATAGACGCCGTCGTCCGACTGGCCGAGGATCTGGGCGTGGTCGGCGTAGGCGGCCGCGCCCTTGAGGCCGAAGGTGACCAGCGACTCCAGGGCCGTCGCCTCTTCGCCCAGCGCACGCTTGCGGGCGAGGATGCCGACCTCGTGTCCCTGCGCGACGAGGCCCGCAAGGTCGCCGGCGGGTTGGAACGCCGCCGGGCTTTGCCCCGGCGTAGTCCCGGCGACTTTCACGGCGACTTGTCCCGGCGTAGTCCGCAGGACGAAGCCGGAAGCCGGGCCGCCCAACTTCTCCGGCGCCTTGCCTGCCTTCTTGCATGCCGACTCGTAGAGTTTCTTGGCCTTGTCGCGCAAATCGGCCGCCCGGCGAACCCACTGGGCGATGCGTTCGGCATCGAAGTTGACGTTCGTCACGGTCGTGAAAAGCGCCTCGACGACGAAAACGTCCAGTTGCCGGTCCTTCGCGCCGAGGGCCCGCGCGCGGTGCGCGTACATCGCGAGGCCCTTGGTCGCGTGAAGCAGCAGGTCCTGGAGCGTGGCCGTCGTCGGGTCCTTGCCGCAGACGCCGTGCACCGTGCACCCGGTTCCCTTGGCCGTCTGCTCGCACTGGAAGCAGAACATTTTCACCTCTTGCGTGTCCGTCGGGCTCATCCATTTCTCCTTTCGAAGCCGCGAGTTCGACTTACGCGCCGTAGCGCGGGGCCTTGCGCCCCGCGCAGGAAGACGCGGGGGATAAACCCCCGCGCTACAACTTCGCCTGCTGCGTGTCGGTGGGGCTCATGCGTCCTCTCCTTTCGCTCGGACTATCCGCGTTCCTTGATTGTATCATAGGGCGCGGCTGGCGGCGCTGCCTTGACGCAGGTCAAGAAACCGGGAAATAGCGAAAATCGGTGGACGCCCTCTCGACGTTGAGCGCCTCGCGGGCAGGTCCCAAACGTCGCGAGGCGGCTGTGGGAGTAGATGGTCATGGCGGGTCCCCTTCGCAAAACTCACACGAAACGCGGCCGGTCTCTATTGCCATCTTCAGTATAGCCCCGCTCGGCCCGGGATTCACGAGGAGCGAACGGCCCCCGGCATACTCGAACGTCGCCGAAGTCCCGAACCATTCGTGCACATGGCCCTGCACAACGGCCACAGGCTTCAGGTCTTCGACGAGCCGCCGGACACAATCCAGGACGCCTCCGACGGCATAGCCCGCCAGGGGAAACAACCCGGGCACCTTGGCCGGGTAATGGGTCAGGAGGATGAGCCGATCGCTCGGCAGCACCTGCCTCAGCACTTGCCGGCGGACCGAATCGCAAACCTTCTCAAGGTCCGATTCGCCGGGCGTATCGTAAGGCCGGTCGCCGAACCAGCCGATGCCCGCCAGCCACAGATGGTCGGCCACCTTGCGGACATGCCCCGTCAGGTCCCGGCCGCCATCGAAGAAACCCGCCGGGTCAAGGATGTCGTGATTGCCCCGCACGGCAAAGACAGGAATGCGCCGGCCTTCGAGCCATCGGGCGACTGCCTCACAGGCGCTCTTTTGGGCGGCGTTGTTCCGCGGCGCGACCGCCTCATAGATATCTCCGGCGTGAAGCCAGGTCGCGGCACCCGTCTCGTCGGCTCCTGGAAGTTGCCTGCTGTGCGTGTCGGAGCAACAGATAACCCGTACTGTCCTGGACCTATGAGACACGGATCATCCCCGATCTCGACACGTGCCGCCGCGGGCAGGTCCCAAACGTTGCGAGGCGGCTGTGGGAGTAGATGGGCATGATTACTTCCCGCTCAAGTCGCTTTGTGCGATAGCGCGGGCGCTCTTGGCATGCGCCAGCGCGCCTTTCGCCAATTGTGTACCCGCGAGCAAAGCAGCAGGCTACTCGGTAGGCTCAAGAGCAACTCGTAGCTCTTCCTCGCGGAAAAGCGCATATGATACCGTCTTAATGGATTTGAGCGCATCCAGATCCCGCTGTTTATTAATGTTCCAACGAAACCCGTCCTTGGCCTTCCTGAAGCGCCGGCGAACAAGATCTGGCGTCATCAGGAAAACGTGCATCAACCCTTCCTTGTTTACACACTGCACTTGCGCGACGATAGACTGCAGATCGAAACGACGGGCGAACCCGTCCAATAGGTCCAAGTGTGTGGCTTGGATATCAAGTGCACGGTTCTCCGTCGATTGTGGGGGATATCGCCGCGTCTTGACAGAGACGGCGTACCGGTTCTTTCCCTTTTGCGCGATGAGATCGGCACCCACGTGGTCCACCACTGCAACCTCGTAGCCTTGGCGAATCAGGATGTAGGCTATGAGGCCCTCACCGAAGTCTCCGGTCTGTTTTGGGGCACGACTTGAGGGATCCACAGGTTTTCCCCTTGCGGGTCGCGTGTCCAAGATAGTTGGCAATGGGGCTTCGTCGCGACCCCGTCCGAAGCCTCGTCCGGCCCGCCGCCGCCGGCGGGCTTCCCCACACCCTAAGCAGCCTCCTTGTGCCTGTCAATCATCGATAGGTCGGGGTAAGTCGTCCGGTCGGCCTATCGCTTGCCGGCGTTTCCCTTACGGCGCTGCGTGCTATATGGCTTACGGCCCTGGGCCGAACGAGCGCTCTTTTTCACGCCGCCCTTACGGCTCTTTGAGTCTTTGGCCTGCTCCTCGCGAAGCCGGTCCACCGCTTGCTCAAATGCTTTAATTTCGGGATCCCACTTTTCCGCCAATGCAGTCAGGCTGCGCGCCACTTTATCCACCGCCCTAGCCACGTTGCCCCGGCCCTTACCGTGCATCGGTTGCATAAGGCTCTCCCTAAATGTGTGCGGCGTTCCTCATGCCGTGTGGAAGCCAACGCGGGCCCCCAATTCCACCCGGAACTCGCCGAGCGACTCCTTGATGAGGGCGCGGTCAATGGGGACTGGCGGCGGGGCGCCGTCGCCATCGGCCGGCCCGTCGCCGCACCGCTCCAGGGCCAGGATGTAAAGCGTGTTGGCCAATTCCTCCAGTTGTGCCCCGGTGTAGTCCTTGGTCGCCGAAACGAGGTGCTCAAGGTCCTCCTTCGAGATGGTCGCGTGCAAGAGGAGTTTCTCAAGGAGCCGCCGGCGGCAGGCATCGTCCAGGGCATCGAGCCGGAGGACGCGGTCGAAGCGGCCGGGGCGGTTCCGCAGGGCCTTCTCCACGACCTCCAGGCGGTTCGTCGTCGCGATGGTGATGACGTCCTCGTTGTCCACCGCCCCGTCGAGTTGGTTCATCAGTTCCCCCAGGGCCATGGTGCTCCGCATGTCGCGGTCCTCGGCAAAGAGGTCCAGGTCCTCAAGGAACAGGACCGTCGGGGCCACGAACCGGGCGACCTCCAGGATGTGGGCGAAGGCCGGTGGCGAATCGATGTGGCGCGGCGAGACCCACAGGAACGACGCCTCCAGCGTATCCGCCAGGACCTTGCCGAGGAGCGTCTTGCCCGTGCCCGGCGGCCCTTCGAGGATGAGGCCGCGGCGTGGCTTGACGCCGAGCGCCCGCAGCCGCGCCCGGTTCCGCAGGAACCCTTCGACGTGGGTCTCGATGGCCCGCCGCACGCCCGCCGGAAGCATGATGTCGTCCCAGGAGTAGGCGCGCCGGCGCTGGAGGATCTCGCCGTCGGCGAAGAACGCCTGGCCCCGGAGGTAGTTGTTCTCGCGGGCGAACTTGCGCCATCGCCGGAAGAACCCCGCCGAGTCGCGGCTCGAACGGACTGCCAACTGGTACACCAGGCCCGCGCCCGTGTCCTCGCACCGGGAGGAGACCACGACCTTCTCCTCGGGCAGGTGGACGAACAGGTACCCCACATCCACGATGGGGCGGGTCTCGCCGCCCACCTGGACGGTGTGCTGGATCGGGTTCAGGAAGGCGTCGCTGCGGTCGGAAAAGAGCCCGGCAAAGGCAATCTGGCCCCCCAGTTCGCGCACGAGCCGCGGCAGGCACTCCAGCAAGAGACACCCCATCACCGCGCCAACGGTCTCCGCGACCTTGGCATAGTCGTCGGTCTCAAGGAACACGGCGCAGGCCCGCCTGCCGACGGGTTCGATGAGCGAGTGGACGAGCGCCCGCCGCGCCCGCTCGGCCTCCGGGGTCAGGTCCTTGTCAACCAAGGGGTACGGGTCCCGGAGGACCTCCTCGGCGTTCTCATGCCGGAAGCGATGGACACCAAGGCGCTGGCTGGCGGTAATCATGGGATTTCCTTTCATCTCTTGCCGCGGCGGTACTGCGCGGCGGCACGGGCCGCCTGGTCGGCCACCAGACGCACGAGTTCCTTGGGCCTGAGGACCTTGGCCTCGGCCCCCCACGAGAGGACCCACGGCCAGATGTCGTCGAGGTGGGAGACCTCGGCCTCGAACCGCACCCGGCTGCGCGGCAGGTCCTTCAGCCTCTGCGAGGCGTGCCACGTCCGCTCCCGAACCAACTGGGCGGCGACACCGGAAAACTCGATTACCACCCGATGCCGCTCCGAACTGTGGAAGACCTGGAACGTCCCGCCGAAATACGTCTTCGGGTCGAACCCGCTGGCCTCGTAGTCGAACGTGCGGACGGTCCGCTCAACGCTTCGCGTGCGCGTCAGGTTGAAGACCAGGACGATACCGCTCCGATGGTCCCTGGCGGCAAGGTACCAGGCGCCCCGCGCGCGGCGAAGGACGTAGGGGTCCACCAGGTACTCCCGCGCTTCAGGGCGGCCGAGGGGTTGATAGCGGATCCGCAACGTCTGGTTTTCAGTCACGGCGGCGCTCACCTTCGCCAGGACGTCGGGATCAACCAGGGACGCGCCGCCGACGTCAAACTCGACGCGCGGCAGCAGTTCCGCCGGGGCCACCTCGATGCGGTCCGGAAGCGCGGCCACCATCCGGTCGAAGACCTTCCGCAGCCGCTCGGCCCACGGCGTCCCCGCGTAGGCGTCGAGCGCCTTTTCGGCCACCAGGAGGGCGAAGAGTTCCCCCTCGCTGATCCGCAAACTCGGCATGTTCCAGTTCGGCTCCGTGTACACGTAGCCGCGCCGCTCCGAGTCGTATTCCACGGGCGCCCCGAGGTCGTACCGCAGAAAGTCGATGTCCCTGAGGACCGTCCGCCGACTGACCTCCAGTTCCTCGGCCAGTTGCCGGCAGTTGGGCGCTCGACCGGCGCGAATTGCCTGGTCAATGAGCAGGACGTGCCGCCAGCGCGTTCGGAACTTTAGATACCCCGCCTGCATCCTCGCGGCCTTTCGCGTTCTGACTGTGCTCTTTCCCATGGCTTTTCGCTCCTATTGTACAAACCCCCTATGACAGATGGTGTCACACATCGCACATGGTAGCGAAAAATTTTTCCTGACCAAATGCGAAATTCGCCCGTGCCGCCGCTTGCGCAGTCCGGTCCCGGCCGGACAAAATATGGGGGGAAAAGGGGACAGGGGGAAAAGGGGACATGCTACTTTTTCAGAGGAATTTCAGGGCGACAGGCATTTCCGGCCCGACCTTGGACCTTGGACTTTGGACCTTGGACCATTTTCGCCCCCCATCCTGCAGCCTGTCCCGACCCCTCGGGATTTCCCCCCGCCTCGCCGCCGGCGACCGATAGCAAGCGGCGCGTTTCAACGCAGAGACCGCAGAGCACGCGGAGAAAGGCGCAGATTGGGGAAAGGCAAACGGCAAACGACAATGACCAAGGCGAGACCCCTCCGCTTCGGTCGGGGTGACACCCGGCGACGCCTGCCCGCCGACCTGTCCTGCGTAGCCCAACGGGCGAAGCGGGAAGCCTTGGCGAAGGAGGGTTACGTGCGTCCGCGGGAAGTTATGCACATAAAGGTATGCACATGGCATGGATGGAAAAAGTGCGAAATTGGGCACAAAAACCGGTAAAAACCGCACCAAAAACGTGAAAAAGCCCCTAAAAAAGTCAAAATTCGCGCTAGCCCATCTTACCAAAAGCACCCCGTCCGCCGAAAAAAAACCCTGGACGCTAGCGCCAGGGCCTATGGGTTCCAAAAAACCGCCCCAAAATACCCATGAAAACTCGCGCCAAAAAGTTATCCACAATCGCCGCCGCGCGTAAGTTGAACCTCGGTGATTGGGGCACGTGATCCCGGCGCGCCGGGATCGCGGCTCGAAAGGCGCGCGGGTTGTGAGCCGACCGCGGAAGCGGTCGGCGACGCTCATTCGCTGCGGCCCTCCCGCGTCGCCGCGACCTTCCGGTCGCGGCTCACAACGCGTGCTGTTTTCGCATTGCTCCGGGAAGGCCGGCCCCCTAAGATAACAGGCCCTTTTGTCCCTTTTTCAGGGGAGGCAACCGTGCCGCAAACCGAAGAAAAGGTCCTCATCACGGGGAACGTAGCGGCGGCGGAAGGAGCGGTCCGCGGCGGGTGCCGGTTCTATTTCGGCTATCCCATCACGCCGCAGAACGACCTGCCGGAGTACATGTCGGCCCGCATGCCGGAGGTGGGCGGCGTCTTCATCCAGGCGGAGAGCGAGTTGGCGGCCATCAGCCTGGTGCACGGGGCTGCGGCCGCCGGAGGCCGGGCCATGACCTCCTCCTCCAGCCCCGGCATCAGCCTGAAGCAGGAGGGCCTGAGTTACCTCGCCGGGAGCGAACTGCCGGCCCTCGTGGTGAACGTGCAGCGCGGCGGGCCGGGCCTCGGCGACGTCCGATGCGCCCAGAGCGATTACTTTCAGGCGACGCGCGGCGGGGGGCACGGGGACTATCGGCTCATCGTGCTCGCGCCGCACACCGTGCAGGAGACGTGCGACCTGGCGTACGAGGCGTTCGACCTGGCGGAGAAGTGGCGATGCCCGGTGCTGCTCCTTACGGACCAGCAGTTGGGCCAGATGATGGAGCCGGTCCGGCTGCCCCCGATGAGAAATCTGCCGGCGGTCCAGGACCATCCGTGGGCACTGACAGGGGCGGCGGGGCGCGAGCGCCGGATCGTCAAGAGTTTCTACTGGCGGCCGGGGGAACTTGAGGAGTTCAACAAGCGCCTTCGCGAAAAGTATCTCCGCATGGAAAAAGAGTTGCCGCGATGGGAAGAGGACGAAACCCAGGATGCCGGGATCGTCCTTGTGGCCTACGGGACGAGCGCGCGGATCGCGCGCGACGCGGTGCGCCACGCCCGCGAGGCGGGGGTGAAGGCGGGCCTGGTGCGGCCGATTACGCTCTGGCCGTTCCCCGCGGAGCCGCTCGTCGCCGCGGCCAGGCGCGGGGCGAGGTTCCTCGTGGTCGAGATGAGTTGGGGGCAGATGGTGGAGGACGTGAAGTTGGCCCTCTACGGGACGCCGCGGCCGGTGGACCTGTGCTGGAGGAGCGGCGGCGGCGTGCCGGGGGTGGGGGAGGTCATCGAACGCATTCGGGCTCTGGCTCGCGCGAAGTGATACGCGCGCGGAGGCTTTTGTTTTTCTCACCGAGTAACGAAGTAACGTAGTAACGGAGTGACGCAGGCGGGCCAAATCTTTCCATGAAGGGGGACGGGTTGTGGCGAGTGCCGACGATGGGCGTGTGGTTAAATTTTTGAAGCGCGGGAGAAATACGGGTTGGTGTCGCAGATGCGCCGTGCGGTTGTGTCCGTGGGGTCGAACATTGCGGAAGGATTCGGGAGAGGGCGTAGGGCGGAGTTCGAGAGGTACCTCGAGATTGCCCGGGGAAGCCTGTTTGAACTTCAAACCCAGGCCGAGTTAACCCGACGGCTCGGGTGGCTGAAGGGCGAGGTCTTGGGCGATTTGCGAGATCGGACGCAAGAGGTGGACCGTCTTCTCTCCGGCCTGTTGCGTTCGGTGAAACGACGAAAGGCTTGACCGGCGCAGTAGCCCTCGTCATCGCCTGCGTTACTACGTTACTTCGTTACTGCGTTACTCGACTGCAGGAGGAGGACTCGACTCATGGTTGAACAAGGCCCTCCAAGACTGAAACTCGGCCGCCCGAAAGCGCTCCTGGCGAACCGGACGCATTACTGTCCCGGCTGCGGCCACGGCGTCGTGCACCGCATCATCGCCGAGATCATCGACGAGTGGAACCTGCGGGACCAGGTGATTGCCATGGCGCCGGTCGGGTGCGCGGTGCTTCTCTACCAGTACCTCGACGTCGACGCGTGCGAGGCGCCCCACGGGCGGACGCCCGAGGTCGCCGCCGGCATCAAACGCGCGAGGCCCGAAAAATTAGTCTTCTCGTACCAGGGCGACGGCGACCTCGCGGGCATCGGCACCAACGAGATCGTCCACGTGGCCAACCGCGGCGAACCCATCAGCGTCATCTTCATCAACAATGCCGTCTACGGCATGACGGGCGGCCAGATGGCCCCGACCACCATGCCGGGACAGAAGACCACCACCACCCCCAAAGGCCGGAGCATCGTTAACGAGGGGTTCCCCTTGCGCGTCTCGGAGATGCTGGCGACGCTGGAGCAGCCGGCCTACATCGAGCGGTGCGTCATCGGGACGCCTCGCGACGTCATCCGCACGAAGAACGCGATCAAGAAAAGTTTCCGTGTCCAGCGGGACTTGAAAGCGTTCTCGCTGGTCGAAATTCTCTCGCCGTGCCCGACGTATTGGCGCGTTTCGCCCCCGAAAGCCGAACGCTACATCGTCGAATACTTCGAGAAGGTCTTCCCGCGCGGGGTGATTAAGGATAAGACCAAGTAATTGCGGATTTCGGATTGCGGATTGCGGAATGACGGCGGCTTCGCCGCCGAAAGACTGTCATTCCGAGCGCAGTCGAGGAATCTCGCCGTGGGCTTGCTGTTGTAGTGAAGGTGAAAGGGCTGCAAGATGGGCGACCCGCGGACTATTGTCGTCGAATGCCCGAATTGCGAGATGCGGATCGAGGCCGAGGTGATTGCAGACCACACCTACGGGCCTTCCATGTATAGTGAATTTGGCGAGTGTCGCCTCTCCCTGGCGGTGTGTCTTGGCCCTGATTGCCAGGCGGTGATGCTCATCAAGGAGCCATTGCTTCAACAGCCTGAGGGAGTGGGGGTTGAGGCGCTCTATTGGGGCACACCCTCGGTGCTGTACTATTATTCGGAAAGTGGCGACGAAGGCTATCCATATATGGAAGATTTGGAAGATTCGTCATCCCTCCTGAAGGGGCTGTCGTCCTATGGCGAGTTTGCCGTTCCTATGAATGTTCTCAAGCCCCTTCAGGAGGCGGAGAAGTGTCTGAATAACGAACTTGACGACGCTTGTGCCGTACTGTGCCGCAAGGCCATAGAGGCCATCTGCCATGCGAAAAACTGTGTTAAGGGGTCTCTACGGGACAAGTTGAAGGAACTGTGTGAACAATCAGTTATAGACAGCAAACTGCTCGACTGGGCGGGCGAGATAAAAGTGCTTGGCGACCGCGGCGCGCATCCCTATCGCCCCCCAGTTGGCGCGGAGGAATCGCGGTTTGGACTAGAGTTTGCTGTCGAAGTGGCCCGCTATGTCTTCGTGCTGAACAAGAAATACGATAGTTTCAAATCAAGACCAACCCAATGACTCAGGGACTGAGTAACGCAGCGGCCGAGGAGAGGCGATCACGCTTGGCGCTGGGCTTGCCCGGGGGACTTGCCCGCCGGGAGGCACATAACGAAGTAACGGAGGGCGGGCCATGAGCGGCGGCGAAATGAGTTTGGCAAGCGGGAACGGGCCGAGCGGGCGGGCGGTGCGGGTGTGGCTGGGCCTCATGGTGGCGATCTGGGTCCTTGTCGAGATTGTCGCGGTAGTCGTCTGCTACGTCCTGATGACGCAGTGGCCGCTGAAAAACGGGGAACACCCGGCTGTGTTCTACCGGGTTTACGCGACGGCGCTCGCGACGGCCGCCCTCGCGATGCTTTTTGTCGTGGGCGGCGTCGGGCTGATCCTCAACCGCTCCTGGGCTCGGCGGACGATCCTCTTTGGCGCGTGCCTCCAGATTGCGGTGACCGTGGCCACGCAGGTGTGGGAAGCCTTTACGCCCTTGCCGGACCAAGCGAGCGTCATCAGCGGCCCGCTGGGCGCGCCGCTCGGCATCCTTCTGTGGAGCGTGATTCCCGTCGGCATCCTCATCCTGGCTGCCGCGGCCAAGCCCAACAAGCCCGCGAGTACCTGATCATCGGCAGGCGGCGGCGTGGGAACGCCGCCGCGCTTGATCTGTTGTAAACCATGTAGCGCGGGGGTTTACCCCCCGCGCAAAACGCCCTATATCCCAAGGCCGCGGGGGATAAACCCCCGCGCTACAGAGCCCGATGCAAAATCCTGTCAGCCGGTGGGGCCGGCAAACCCGGCGGGTCTCACTTCGCCGACTGGCTGAGAAACACGAACGTCCCCTTCTTGTTCCCGACGATGATGTCCGGGATTCCATCGCCGTTGAGGTCTTCCGCAGCGACCTGCGTGCCGACACCGGAATTGTCGTCGATGAGGTGGGGGAGAAACTGAACGCCCCCTTCCTTGTCGCGGCGGAGTTCGAACCAGTAAACCACCGCCGGGGCATCGGGCTCCACGTCACCCGTGGGGCCGTGGGACCAAAAGCGCTTTCCCACGAGGATGTCCTTCAGGCCGTCCCCGTTGACATCGACCATCTCCATGGCGTGGAGTTGGCTGATGCGAAGGGCGTCGGACTTCAGGTCCGGCTCCGGCGGGAGAATGACATTCTGTTTCCAGGTGATCCGGCCGTCGTCGCCGCGCACCTGCTTGTACCAGACCAGCCCGTACTTGTGGCAGTTCCAGACCGTCACGACGTCGTTGAGCCCGTCGCCGTCGACGTCGCAGGCATGCATCTGGCATGCAGCGTCGGCGAACTTGAAGGGGTGCTTGATCCAGGGCTGGCCGGGCTGGGGAGCGGCCGGCTGTTCCCACCACCCTTCGGCTTCCAGGATATCCGCCCTGCCGTCGCCGTTGATGTCGCCCAGGCCGATGCCGTGGGTGAACTTGTGGTACTTGCCCTTCGGGCTGATGGGATGAAAGGTCCAGGGCTGGTCCGGCTTGGCGGGATCATACGTGGCGTAGCCCAGGCAGCCGCCCGTGTTGCACAGGAGGTCCGGCCGGCCGTCGCCGTCGACGTCCGCCATCCTCGGCGATTCATTGTCCACCACCTGGAGCGCCAGGTGCTGTTTCCAAGGCCCCTCCTTGCCGGCAGGGTTCTCGAACCAATAGGCCTCCTTCCCCGGGTACGGCAGGTAGAGGACGTCGGGCCAACCGTCGCCGTTGAAGTCCCCCGTGTAGGTCAGGAAGTTGTCGGAGTAGTCCTTGGGGTCGAAGGCCTTGGGCGCGCGGATCTCGTGCGTCTTCCGGAAGTCGGGGCCCTCGTACCAGAACGGGCCCGAGACCACGTCCATCTTGCCGTCCTTGTTGAAGTCGGCGTAGAACGCGCCTTCGCAGTAGAACCGGTCGGTCAGTTGGAGCCTTTGGAACTGGGGCGCGGGCGTCCCGGCAAGCACGGCGGAAACGCAGATCCCTAGCCCGATTACGAACAGAACATGCCGATGGGTGCCACGCTTTCGCTTGCGAAAGCGTGCGCCCCCGCCAGGAACATGCTTTCGCAACGGCGCGAAAGCATGGCACCCCTCAGAACACGTGTCACAGAGCACTAGCCCGATTACGAACAGAACATGCTTGACCATGGCCGCTCTCTCCTCATGGATTTCGAAGCCGCGGCCGCGAAGCGCATCCTCGCGCGGTGCGGCCTTCTGCTTCTTCGTTACACCGTCACGGCGTCACTTCGTCGTCGCTTGCGAGAATCGTTCCGAGGCCGATTGCCAGTCGATGATCCCCATCACCGCGTCCACGTACGCCCCACGGTTGTTCTGGTACTTCAGGTAGTAGGCGTGCTCCCAGACGTCGCAGACGAGCAGCGGCATGCAGCCCCAGATTGTTAGGTCCTGATGCTTCTCGGCCTGGAGCACCACGAGCCGCTTCGACAGCGGTTCCCACGCCAGGACGCCCCAGCCGCTTGCCTCGACGGCCTTGGTGGCGGCGGAGAACTGGGCGAGCATCTTCTCCTTCGAGCCGAACGAGGCCTCGATCGCCTGCGCGAGCGCTGCTGAAGGTTCCCCGCGTCCGCCCGGCTCCGCCATCCCGACGGGAGGCTTCGCCGAGGCGACGCCCGGCCACATACTTGTCCAGTAGAGCGAGTGGAGGGCGTGCCCCGAGGCGGCGAACGCGAGTTCCCGCTCCCAATGCTTGACGAGGGCGAAGTCGCCGGCCTCGCGGGCCTTCGCGAGCGCGTCCAGCGCCGCATTCGCGCCCTTGACGTACCCCGCGTGGTGCTTGTCGTGGTGGAGGGCAAGCGTCGCGTCGTCGATGGCGGGTTCCAGGGACTTGTACGGCAGCGAGGGCAGGGCGTAGGCTTCGGGACCTGCGGGAGCGGTTGCCATTGTGGAATCTCCTTTGGTTTGACCTCGGCTTGGGGCGGCCATTGCCGCGATGCCGGCGGCGCCTGCGGCGATGGTCTGAAGCGCCCTGCGTCTGGACATTGGGGGTGTCATCACGGGGGTGCAGCACAAAAAAGTTGCACTTCTTTGGCTGGCGGGTGTCACGGTTTGCTTGTCAAACCGTGCGCTGCACACCCGCCCCACCGATTGACAAGCAATCGGTGGCACCCCTGGACGTTGCAACTTTTTTGTGCTGCACCCCATCACGGGCTCCTTTCGGATTGGCCTTGCTTGGCCAAGGGCTCTTACGTACCTTTATGCTATGCCGCCGGCCGGGCAAAAGCAACGGGCCGCGGAAATCGAGCCACAGGAGCCGACGGAGCATGGACGAGCGGATGATCTTTTCGGGGTTCGGCGGCCAGGGCCTGATGACCCTCGGCAAGTTCGTCGCCGAACTCCTGATGCACGATTACGAGGTGACGTTCTTCCCGTCCTACGGGACGGAGGTGCGCGGTGGGACGGCCTATTGCCACGTGTGCGTGAGCGACTCCCCCGTAGCCAGCCCCGTCGTCGAGGAGGCGACTTGCCTGGTGCTGATGAATCAGATGTCGTACGACCGGTTCGCGCCGGTCGTCCAGCCGGACGGCCTGGTGCTCGTGAACGCGAGCATGGTGAAGGCGACGGGGGCGCATGGGGGGGCGCGGCTGGTGGCGATTGACGCCTCGGGCCTGGCGAACGAGATGGGCGATGTCCGCGTCGCCAATATGATCCTGCTGGGGGCCCTGGCGCGCCTCAAAAGCCTCGCCCCGGCCGAAGCGATCGTCCACCTGCTGGAAAAGAAACTGGGGACTCAGGCCGGCAAGCGCGAGATCCTCGACCTCAACAAGCAGGCCCTGGCGGTGGGCGCGGCCGAGGCGGATCGCGCCGGCGCGTAGTTCATTTCGAAAACCCCGCTGCCCGGCATCGGGCTTCTCGTATAATAGGAGTGAGAGGCATCTTGTGCGGAGGAACGCGCCCATGGTTCGCCCGACGGCATCCATTCTCGGGCTGTTGGTTGTGGCGTTCGTGGCGTGGTCCGCCGAGGACGCCGCGCCTCCTGCGATGGTAGCCCCGCCCGCGCCGGCCGCCATCAAGGCCCCCGCCGTCTTGACCGATCGGGATAAGGCAGAGGTAGCCGGGGAGGTTGGCAAGGCCTTCGACCAGGCGGTGAAGCAGCACGCCACCGCCGCCCAGGAACTGACCTCCCTGAAACCGGACATGGCCGCTTCGGCCGCCGAGGCCAAGGGCTTCAAGGTGTGGGGACTCTCGCTGCCGTTCGGCGGCAAGTTCGCCCTGAATCTCGCGGCGGCCATGGAGGATCTGTGTGAGACCCTTTCCAACAAGGGCTCGGCCGCCCGCGTAGCCGCCTGCATTGAGGCGGCCGCGAAGTACCTGACCCACAAGGACGCCGCGTATCGGACGGTGGCGTGTGAGTTTCTGGCGCACTTCCCCCAGCAGGCGGTGGAGGGCGACCTCGCGCCGGCGGTGGGCGGCCTGTTGGATGACCAGGCCGCCCCCTTCGAGGGGGCGTCCGTCGGCATGGGGCAATCCCAGATTTACGTCACGCGGATCAAGGGCGGAGTGAAGGTATCCGATGTGGCCGACCTTGCCCTTACAAAGATGACGGGGTTCCATTTCGATACCTTGAAGGAGTTCCGGACCTGGTGGGACCGCAACCAGGATTATCGCAACCGCCTGTGGTACTGGTCGCTGCGGTGGCGCGGCGTGCGGCCCGGCCAGGAAGAATCGGCAGCGGCCGACCTGGCGGCCCTGGCGCCCGACAAGGCATTCAGGCTGATGCTGCTGGCCGGCAACAGCGGAGCGGTGCTGGCTGATGCGGGTCTGCCTCCGGAGGCCAGAAGCAGCAGCGACAAGCCCTGGCCGATTCGCGAAAGCGGCGGGTATTACCCGCAGTTCTCGCCCAAGACGATTGCGGACTTCGTGCAGAAGCACGGCCTGAAGGGCGTGCTGATGGCCATTGTCCGCCAGGACCCGCCGTGGCCCGAGGCCAGGAGTGAGGATGCGCTGCGGGGCCTCTTCTACAGCAACTACGTCCTGCCTGTCCTGCCGCTGTTCCTGGAGCGGGGTGAGGCGGCTGATATTGCCAAGGAAGTGGAGAACCCGCGCGGCGTGGTGGCCGGCGAGCCCAGTTTCCTGGCCGGATTGGCCGAAGTGCTTGTCGGCCTGGACCCGCAGCGGGTAGAGGGGATACTGGTGGCTCAACTCCAACGCCGGCCCCTGCAACCTCTGATGGCCGCCCAACTGGTGCGGTGCTCCGGCCTCAAGCACTGGGACCTCGTCCAGGCCGCCTGTCCGCACGGCATCGAGAAACAATCCGTCATCCCGGCCCTGGGCCAGTTGCGGACTCCGCAGGCTGCGGCCGCCCTGGGCCAGTGGATGAACGCCGAGGACTGGACGCCCAATCTGAACGATAACGGATACGAAACCGACAGCGGCCCGCAGTTCCTGCTGGAGGCCTTCGTTAAGGCCGCCGCCACGTTGAATGGCGGGAAGCCGGTCATCGGCCAGGACCTGCTCGTTAGCGCCCGATGGCACGTCAGCAAAGGCTGGACCGCAACCGAAACGAGGGAGGCCAACAAGGCCGTGCCCGCCGCCCGGGCGGAGGTTGTCGCCCAGTTGAAGACGTTCTTCGCCCAGGCCGCCGCCACGCCCGCTGAACCGGCCGCCGCCACGGAGCCGGCCACGACGCCCGCGCCTGCCGCGACCAGGGAATCCTCGGCGTCGCCGTGGCCGGATGCTGCCGCCACCGAGCCGGCCGCTCCCACGGAACCGGCTGCACCTGTCGCGCCGCCCGCGCCGGTCGCAACGCCCACGCCGCCCGCGCCGGCAGCTCCGCAGAAAGCCGCCCTCACGCCGGACGAGGTCTACAACCGGTGGCTCAAGGAAGTGCGCCTCATCGAGATCCGCAACCTGCGCGGCGGGGACCCGAAGGCGTTTCAGGAAGGCCGCGAGAAAATTCTGGCGATTGAGGACGAGTCGGCCGTCGGGCCGCTCGTCCAGGTCCTCTACGGGCCGAACGAGAGGTACCGCGCCTTGCTGGTCGAGGCTCTGGCCCAGCACGCGCGGCGCGGGTCGGCGGTGGCGCGGGCGTACTTGCAGGAGATTGCCGTCGGCGATTCGAGCGCCGGCCATCGCCGCCGCGCCGTCGAATCGCTGCGCGAGGCGAGTTCATCGTCGGCGCCGCCGGCGACGGAGCGGATGCTCGCGCACCTCGCGCTCGACGAGGTGGCGGTGCTGCGGGATCGTGCGGCGTCGGCCCTGGCGGCGCTCGATGAGAAGCGGGCCGTCTGGCTTCTCGTCGAACGTCTCGTGACTCCGGAATACAAACTCGTCGGGGCCGAGGTCGTTGATTACAGCATGATGCTCGACATTCGCGCGCAGGTCGTGGGCGTGCCGGTGTTCCGCCAGGCGCAGATTCAGGCGGCGGGACCGGGCGGCGTGGCGACCGCGACCATCGATTTGCCGCAGGTCGACATCGTGGACTTCGCGACCACGATCGCGATGACCGATCGGCACGTGGGCCCCGAGTACGAGCGCATCGAGGTCCGCCACCCGGAGATATTGAAGGCCTTGAAGCAGTTGACGGGGAAGGACTTCGGGTACGACCTGACGGCGTGGCGTCGGTGGCTCCAGACGCACCCCGAAGAGATCCCGGCGTGGGAACCGATCCATTTCCGCGCGGACGGAAAGCCGGTCGGCGAAGAAAAGTAGAGACCGCGTCCCATCCCTTCTACGGGCCGAGCACCTTGACGACCAGAAGCGTCATGTCGTCGGCGCGCGGGGCGAGGCCGGCAAAGCGGCGGATGTCCCACTGGATTTCGCGAACCATTCGCTCGGCGGGGTGGCCGGCGTGCCGGCGGATGGATTCCAGGAGCCTTTCCCTTCCGAAGCGTTCCCCGGCGAAGTTCGTCGCGTCGAACGCGCCGTCGGAGAAGACCACCAGCACATCGCCGCTCTGGAGGGCGACGGCCTCGTAGGCGTACGCGGCTTCGCGGTCGACGCCGAGCAACGGCCCGCCGACCGCGAGGCGCCGGACCTCGTTTCCGCGCAGCAGGACGGGGGGTTCGTGACCGGCGGTGGAGTA
>Ga0315284_10005277_pt1 | contig 18343 bp, 7 predicted proteins | sample YL17G09_16_MG_FD_203696 | JGI IMG/M metagenome (GOLD analysis project Ga0315284, IMG submission 203696) | Sediment microbial communities from Yellowstone Lake, YNP, Wyoming, USA - YL17G09_16 | ecosystem: Environmental > Aquatic > Freshwater > Lake > Sediment | place: USA: Wyoming | collected...
CGATTTGGGGTCGGTTTAGAGTCGGTTTTTGCAGACCCCAAAAACGCTAATCCCTGGCCTGGCCGACACATGGCCAAACACCCCCCCAAAAAACACTCTTTTCGCCTCACAGCAGATACGCCACAGAGTTTATCCGCGACCTGGCCAGCCCTTGCGAACCGCCTGCGATTAACCACCGATGGCCACAAGGCGTACCTGGAAGCCGTTGAGGACTTGCCTGCCCTTTTGGACGAATAGGCCAAACTGAACCACTACCCGCCCGCCCAATTGCGTGACGCCGCCGCCTTCCGCCGATATGCTGCGTACGGTCAGGGGGCCACTGGCGGTCCTATGGCACATACCCCGGAACTTGCCTCCGACGATCAGGCCATCACCTGTCGCGTCTCCGAGCCTTTCGCACAGCTCATGACTCAGCTTCCCGGCAGCATTGTGGTCACCACCTACCAGGCCGGGAAGGTCGCCGCCATCGGCTGGGACGGCCGACAGGTCACCCTCCTCATGCGGCAATTCCCCAAACCCCTCGGCATGGCCATCCGCCGCCAGAGCTTGGCCCTCGCGACGCGGAACGAGGTGCTGCTGCTGAACAACGCGCCGCTGCTCGCTGGCGACTACCTGGAAAACCAGCCCGGCCGATATGACGCCCTCTACCTCCCTCGAACCGCCTACTACACCGGCGATCTGAACATCCACGACCTCGCCTACGCCGGCGATGAGCTTTGGGTCGTCAACACCCGTTTCTCATGCCTCTGCTCACTGAGCACCGAGCACAGCTTCATCCCCCGCTGGAAGCCGCCCTTTGTTTCCGAGATCGTCCCGGAGGACCGCTGCCATCTGAATGGCCTCGCCGTTGTCGATGACAAGCCCAAGTACGCAACCGCCTTAGGCCAAACCAACGCCGCCGGAGGGTGGCGCCCAACAAAAGCCACCGGCGGCCTCATCCTCGACGTCCAGACCGGACAGATCATCGCCCGCGGCCTGTGCATGCCCCACTCCCCACGCTGGTACAACGGCCGCCTCTGGGTCCTCAACTCCGGCGCCGGCGAGCTCTGGCAGATCGACCCAAAAGACGGCAGCCACACCGTCGTCTGTGCTCTCCCGGGCTACCTCCGCGGCCTCGGATTCGCTGGACCCTATGCACTCCTCGGCCTCTGCCAGATCCGCGAAAAGCATATCTTCGGCGGCCTGCCGGTTCAGGAACGGAACAAGAACCTCCTCTGCGCCGTCGCGGCGATCGACCTGCGCTCCGGCAACCTCGTCGGAATGCTCGAATTCACCGCCGGCTGCCACGAGCTCTACGAAGTCCAATTTCTCCCAGGCGTACGCCGCCCCATGATCCTGAACCTCGAAAAAGACGCCGCCCGGCAGGCCTTCACCGCCCCCGATTTCGCCTATTGGCTACGCCCCAGTTCCGAGATTCGCGATCCCAAGGGGTCGTGACCGGTTTCCCCCCCCAAGAAAACGGTGTCACGTTCGCCGGCCGGCGGGTGTTCGTAAATGCCGGCGGAGAGCACAACGAGTGACAGCTTCGCGAGAAATAGAGGACGAAAATAGTCCGATAGTGCCATCTTACCGGAAAATCGTTGACGGCAGGAGCTTGCGAGATAGTATGAATGTCGCGTCGGTTGAGGGTGCCTGAGGGTATTGGGTCTACGTAAGCGCCAACCATGCGGCGGAAAGGGATGAACATCTATGAAAAGCACCAACTCTTGCACTACGCGCGCTCGGCGCCGCGGCCGGATCATACGAAATAGCCGCCTCTCCAGGGCAGCAGGAAACCTGGCGCTCGCCATCAGTCGCATCGAGCCGCTGGAGCAACGTGTTCTGCTGACCGCCTCCGCTACGCCCGATGACCCGGCGGGAGATCTCTCGCCCTGGCCCGCGTCTGTCGGAGATCGCGTGTGGATGGACGCCGACGCTGACGGCATTCAGGACGCGGGCGAGAGCGGGTTGGACGGCGTGGTGGTGAAGCTGTTCAATGAGGCGGGGTCAGAGCGTACCACGACGACCTCGGGCGGCGGGCTATACCGGTTTGAAAACCTGACGGCGGCGGATAGCTACTGCCTGGAGTTCGCTCTGCCAAAGGGGTTTGCCTTTACGTCGCAGGACCAGGGGTGGCATGATGCTGTGGACAGCGACGTGGACCCGACGACGGGGCGGACGACGGTCTTCACCCTCTGGCCCGGGCACGTTGACATGACAAGGGATGCAGGCCTGATTCAGACGAGTCCCCCTTCGGTCGGCGGCATGGTCTGGAACGATGTCAACGGCGATGGCATCCGCAACGCCAACAATAGCCTGGAGCACGGCTGGCCTGAAATTGACGTTAACTTGCTTGGAGAGAATGGCGACGTCGTGGCCCACACGCGCACCGATGCCGGTGGGCGGTACAGATTCGATCAACTCACGCCCGGCAGGGCATATTCCGTGCAGGTCACGTTCACCTGGCTGACCGGCGTTCTGTTCACGCTTCAGGATCAGGGAACGGATGATACACGGGACAGCGACGTCGACATGAACACCGGGCGCACGCCTCTGTTCACACTCCAGGCGGGTCAGTCGCTCGAGCAGGATGCCGGCGTGATCGTCTCGGTGATGATCGGGGGGACCGCCTACAACGACCTGAACGGCAACGGGCAGCGCGAGGACGAGCCGCCGTTAGCAGGACGTGTGGTCTTCATTGACGCGAATGCCAATGGCCAGCTTGATGCCGGCGAGAAATCCGACATCACTGAGTCTGACGGCAGGTATCTGCTGCGCGATCTGCGACCGGGGACCTATCGCGTGGCCCAGGTCCTCGAAGAGGGCTGGGTCCTGACCAATCCGTCGGCCGGTTATCACATTGTCGAGCTTCCGCTGCCGCATGGGAAGGATCTGGGCAGGGATTTCGCCAATTACCTTTTCCCCTCGAGGAACCTGACGCCGGTTGGCCCGGAGTTCCGCGTCAACAGGAGCACTCTGGGCAACCAGTACCAGCCTTCATCGGCCATGGACGCCGATGGCGATTTTGCCGTCGCCTGGGTCAACGATCCGAAAGACGGCAGTGGCATGAGCATTTGCGCGCAGGTTTACAGCTCAAGCGGTCTGCCGCGCGGGCCGGAATTGACCGTCAGTGATTACGTCGGCGTCAATCCGCAGTGGCCTCACGTGGCCATGGACGCCGATGGTGATTTCATCGTCACCTGGTCGGAGTACTCTGGCGTGCGCGTGCGCCGATATAGTGCGGCAGGCGAGCCTCAAGGCGCATCCTTCACGATCCCCACTTCACTGGGCGGGTCGATCTTCTGGGTCGATGCGGCGATGGATCGGGACGGCGATTTCGTCGTCACGTGGATGCACATGCCCCGTTACAGCTATTTCGAGGTCGTCACGCAGCGCTTCAACGCTGCCGGCGTGCCTCAAGGCGCGGCGATACGCGTTGTCCCCACCGGTGAAGAGCATCTGGCCTATCCGGCGGTGGCGATGGCCGACGATGGCGCGTTCGTGGTCACCTGGACCAATGGCGGGGAATCCGCCTGGCTGCTCTATGCCCAAAGGTACAGCCCCAGCGGTGAGGCACTCGGGCCGACCTTCCTCGTCAATTCTGAGAGCGCCGGCCACGCGCAGGAGGCCGAGGCCGCCATGGACCCCAACGGCGACTTCATCATCTCCTGGGTGGTGGGGGCGGGCATTTATGCTCGGCGCTACAATGCCGCCGGCGAGGCGCTCGGACCGGGCTTCCGTGTCGATACCTTCCCGGCTGGATCACACGGCCCTTCGGTCGCATTCGACGGCGAGGGCGATTTCGTGATCTCCTGGGAAAACCGTGACCCGGATGGCGGCGGGTATGGCAACTATGCCCGCCGGTACAATGCCGCCGGAGTTCCGTCCGGCAGCGAGTTCCTCGTCAACAGCCGCACCGCCGGTTGGCAATACAACCCTTCTGTTGCGGCCGATGATGATGGCGATGTCGTGATCGCCTGGACCAGCGAGCAACAGGACGTCAGCGGAACGGGCGTGTATGCCCAGAGGTACAAGTTGACGGCCCGACCCACGAGCGTGGGCGGCATGTTCTGGATTGACTCCGACGGGAATGGCGTAAGGGACGCAGACGATCTAGCGGTGGAAGGACAGACCGTCAAGCTCTTCACCGAAGCCGGCGCCCTGTTCGCCGTGACCACCACCGATGCCAATGGGCGATATCAGTTTACGGGCCTGCACGATGATCAACGGTACTACGTGCAGTTTCCGGAAGTGGCCGGCTACTTCTTCACCGCGCAGGATCAGGGGACCGACGATACGCGCGACAGCGACGCCGACATCGTCACCGGCCGCACAGCCGTGTTTGCCCTCCAGCCTGGCCAGGTCGATCTCACCCAAGACGCCGGCCTGCTATGGGTCTCGTTCATCTACGGCTCGATCTTCAACGACGTCGATGCAGATGGCGCCAAGGACCCATCAGAGTCCGCCCTGCCCGGCTGGACAGCCTTCATCGACACCAACGCCAACGGCATTCTCGACGCCGGCGAGCAGTCTGCGACCACAGACCAGACCGGGCAATACGTCCTGGCCGACTTGCGCCCCGGCGTCTATCGCGTGGCGGAAGTGCTGAAAAGCGGCTGGCAACGCACTTCCCCCGCGACCGGCTATCACCTTGTCACATTGCAGTCCGACGACTCTTCCGTCGGCAACGACTTCGGCAACCGATGGCTGCCTTTCGCGCCGGCGCCCCTGCATCCCAGTTTCCAGGTCAATACGTTCACGCCCGGCGATCAGTGGTTGCCGAACCTGGCCATGGACCACGAAGGCGACTATGTCGTCGTCTGGGAGAGTATCGGGCAGGATGGCGATAACTCCGGTGTCTATGCCCAACGCTACAACGCTGCCGACGAGAAGCAGGGCCCCGAGTTCCGCGTCAACACCTGCACGGCGAGCCTGCAGTCGCAAGCCGCTGTGGCGATGGATGCCGACGGCGATTTCGTCGTCACCTGGGCGAGTTGTTACCAGGATGGGCGGGACGGTTGGGGCGTTTATGCTCAACGATACGACGCCAGCGGGGTGCCGCAAGGCGGCGAATTCCTCGTCAATGTCGCCACAAGCTTCACCCAAGCCGCCCCCTCCGTTGCCATGGACGACGCCGGCAATATCGTGATCGCGTGGATGGGTCCCGGCGACGCCGACGGATGGTCGGTCCTCGCCCGGCGATTCAATGCCTCCGGGGAGGCTCTCACCGGCGAGTTCCTCGTCAACACCACCACCACCAACAACCAGGACTACCCGGTGGTCGCCATGGACGGCGACGGGGACTTCGTGGTTGCCTGGAACAACTACACCTGGGACGGCCAGCCCCATTATGACGTCCGTGCCCGTCGATACAGCGCCGATGGCACGCCGCAGGGCGACGAGTTTGCCGTCAGCACAACGAGCGACGTGGCGCATCGCGAGCCGGCAGCCGCCATGGACGATGCCGGCAATTTCGTCATCGCCTGGCAAAGCTGGTCGCAGAAGGGGGTCTATGCCCGGCGTTTCAGTGCGGCCGGCACGCCGCAAGACGCCGAGTTCCGCGTCGGTGGGGAGGAAGCCTGGTTCTATGGGGCGCCGGCCGTCGCGATGGACCCCGACGGCGAATTCCTCGTCACCTGGTGCTACGGCAGCAGGACCGGACGCCTCTATGGCGCGAGAGGCCGACTCTACGATTCCGCCGGCCTGCCTCAGGGCGATGAATTCGTCATCGGCGCCGTTGGCACCGGAAACCAGGGGCAACCCGTGGCCACGATGACCGGCACAGCCGATCTGATCGTCGCCTGGCAGGACGAGTCACGCGATGGAAGCGGACACGGCATCTTTGCCCAGCGATTTGCGCGATCGCCGCAGCCGGCCTCGCTCGGGGGCATCGTCTGGCATGACGCCGACGCCGACGGCATCCGCGACACTGGCGAGACCCCTTGGCCCGCCGTCGAGGTCAGGCTCTATACCGGCGGCGGCTCGCCGGTCGCCACGGCTCACACCGGCGCCGACGGCCGCTATCGCTTCGACGGCCTGCAACCCGGCCAGTGGCTCTACATTCAGATCTACCTCACTGGCATGCCCGACGCGTTTTTCACATTGCAGAATCAGGGGACTGACGACGCGCTGGACAGCGATGTGGACGCGGCGACCGGCGAGACGGCGGCGTTCGTCCTCTGGTCCGCCCAGACCGACCTCACCCAGGACGCCGGGCTCCTCATGGCTGGCACGATCGGCGGGGTGGTCTTCGACGACCTCGACCAAGACGGCCTGCGCGATGACGGGGAAACCGGCCTGCCTGCCAGGACCGTCTACATCGACGCCAACGCCAACGGCAAGCTTGAGTGGGGTGAGACGTACGCCTGGACCGATGCCGTAGGCAGATACGAGTTTGCGCACCTGCGACCCGGCGCCTACCGGGTGACAGAGATCGTCCCGACCGGCGTCGAGCTGACACATCCCGCCGATGGCCACCATGCCGTGCAGCTTGCCTCCAATCAGAGCAGCCCGGACAACGACTTTGGCAATGTGGGCGGCAACATTGGACTCGTGGGTGGCATCATCTGGAATGACCTGAATGACAATGGCGTGCGCGACCCGGATGAGCCGCCCCTCTCGGGGTTTGGCGCTTCCCTCTGCACGCAGGATGGCGTTCAGGTGGCCTGGGCGACCAGCGACCACAGCGGCCGGTACGTCTTCGGCAGTCTCACTCCTGGCGAGCCGTATTACCTGCAATTCTACGGAGGAACAGGGTGGCTATTTGCCAGACAGGACCAGGGCGCCGACGACACCCTCGACAGCGATCCGGATATGCTCACCGGCCTGACTCCCATGTTCACCCTGGCCAGCGGCCAGGTCGATCTGACCAAGGACGCGGGGATGGTGCTGGGGGCCTTCGTGTCGGGAACGGTCTACGAGGACTACAACAGCGACGGCCACCTCGACGCAGGAGAGCAGAGGCTGGGGAACTGGACCGTCTACGTCGATGCCAATGCCAACGGCCAGATGGATGGGGATGAGCCGAGCTACGAGACCAACAGCGACGGATTCTACTCCTTCGGTCCGTTGCGCCCGGGAACTCGCCGCATTGCCGAGCGGGTCTACGATGGCTGGGCGCCGGTTTCGCCCCCTGGCGGCTCCTGCACTCTGCAACTCGAAGCGGGCGGCTGGGCGGAGGCGCACTTCGGCAACCGCGCCGTCCCCATCGAGCCCGCCACCGTCGGCGGCGTGGTCTGGATGGACAACGACTATGACGGCGTCCGCCAGACCCAGGACCGCGGCGTAGCCGGCTTCACCGTCAGCCTCATGGCCACCGGCAACGTCTGCGTCGAATCCACCGTCACCGACCAGGACGGCCGATACCGCTTCGAGGGCGCTCCCACGGGAGTCGAACTGTACCTCGTCTTCCATCCCGCGACCGGCCTTCCGTTCACCAAGCAGGACCAGGGCGCCGACGATGCCAATGACAGCGATGCCGACCCGATCTCTGGCCGTACCGCGAGCTTCACACTCGCCAGCGGCCAGACCCTTCTCACTTGGGATGCCGGTGTCCTTCGCCATGCCGCCATCAACGGCATCGTCTTCAACGACCTCAACGGCAACGGCCTGCAAGATGCCGGCGAAGAGGGCCTGAGCAATCGCATCGTCTACGTCGATCTCGACGGAGACGGCCGCTTCAATGGCACCGAACTCAATTCGGTCACCAGCTCACAGGGGCATTTCGACATATATGGCCTCATGCCCGGAACATACCGCGTCGGCCTCGTCGGCAAAGACGGCTGGGAGCAGACATCGCCTCCTGGCTTCTGGCATGCCGTCACCCTCGCCTCCGAACAGACCGTGGACATCGCCTTTGGGAGTTGGATTCCCAGCTCCAATGTCGTCCTGCCCGTCGGGCCGGAGTTCTGCGTTGGCGGCGACATCGGCACGACCCAGTTCGCGCCCGCCACCGCCATGGACGCCGAGGGCAACTTCGTCGTCGTCTGGACGGGTTACGTCTCCGAGGAAAACGGCACAGACATCTACGCGCAGCTCTTTGACGCGGACGGAACCGCCGGCAGCACCCCGTTCCGCGTCAACGCCGTGACCGCCGGCCACCAGGAATGCCCTTCGGTGGCCATGGACGCCAACGGTCATTTCGTCATCGCATGGACCGCGCCCAGCGACGTCGGCTTTGACATCTGCGCCCAGCGCTTTGACTCCGCCGGCGTCCCGCAAGGGCCCCAGTTCCTTGCCGGCGGCCACGTAGGCAGCCAATACCGGCCTTCCATCGCCATGAGCCCCGCCGACGGCTCCTTCGTCCTCGCATGGGAGGACACCCGTCGGGCCGGCGAAGACCCCTCCATCTACGCGTCCTCTATCTATGCGCAGCGGTTCAACGCCGAAGGATCGGCCCTCGGACCCGAGTTCCGCGTCAACAGCGGCAACGACGGCCTCCAACTCTGCCCCGTCGCCGCGATGGCCGTCGACAGCAGCTTCGTTATCGCCTGGTACAACGAAGTCGCCGACGACCCGTACCAAGTGCACATTCGACGCTACAGCGCCGCCGGCCTGCCCCAGGGCGACGAAGCCCACGTCAACGCCGACACGCACGGGCAGGGCAATCCCGCCATCGCCATGGACCGCGACGGCGACTTCGTCGTCGCCTGGGACTTCCGGACCGAAGGCGCAGACTCCGGACCCGACATCCGTGCCCTCCGTTACGACGCCTCCGGCACGCCGCAGGGCCGCGAGTTCACCGTCAACACCCTCACCGCCGGCCCTCAACGCTACCCCGCCCTCGCCATGGACGCCGACGGAGATTTCATCGTCACCTGGGACGGCGTCTGCCCCGACGGCAGCACGCCCTATGGCATCTACGCCCGGTCCTACACCGCCGCGGGCGCCCCCGAAGGAAACCAGTTCCCCGTCAGCGCGCCCAGACCTGCCGGCCAACGCAACCCCGCCGTAGCGATGGACGCCGATGGCGACTTCGTCGTTGTCTGGCAGGCCGAGAACCGCGACAACGGCCGCATGCGCCTCTACGCCCAGCGCTACACGCGATCGGACCGCATGGCATCGGTCGGCGGCATCAATTGGCTCGACGACAATGGCAACGGCGTGCGCGACACGAATGAGAAGGGCATCGATGGCGTGCATGTCGGCCTCTACACCGAATCCGGCGAGTTCGTCAGCGGCCCCACCTCCGAATATGGCAGGCGATACCGCATCGACGACCTCCAGCCCGGCAAGCCGTACTACCTCCAGTTCGTTCTGCCCACCGGCTTGATCTTCACCCACCCGCACCAGGGGACTGATGATTCGCTGGACAGCGATGTGGACCCGGTCACGTTCCGCACCCCCGTCTTCACATTGACCGCCGGGCAGATCGACCTCACCCAGAATGCCGGCTTCTTCGACCAGGCCGATATCTGGCTCTACGCTTTCGACGATCGGAATGCCAACGGCCGCTGGGATTACCCCGCCGAGGACGGCCTGTCAGGCTCCACCTTCTTCGTCGACGACAATGCCAACGGGCAGCTCGACGACGGCGAACGATCGTACACGGGCGATGAGTGGGGCAGGTTCCATGTGTTCGACCTCTGGCCAGGAACCTATCGCATCGCGCATATCGTCAAGACTGGCTGGACGCAAACCGTCCCCGCTGCCGGTTACTACACCATCGACGCCGCGGCCGGCACTGTTTTCGAGCTTCCCTTCGGCAGCCGACAAGCCTCAACCGACCTCCTCGCCGACATCGTCGACGTGGCGCCCGACCCGCGACCCACCGGTGTGTCGCAGATGACAATCGTCTTCCCGGAGCCGGTCCGCGGCTTCGATTTGCCGGACCTGAAACTCAACCGCAACGGCGGGGATAATCTCCTCACAAGCGATCAGACGCTCACCTCCACCGACGGAATCACCTGGACGCTCGACAATCTGTCCGGCCTGACCTTCCTGGAAGGCTCGTACACGTTGACCCTCACCGCCGGCGACTCCGGTATCACCGACCTGACCGAACGGCCGCTCGCTCTCGATGCCACCGAGAGCTTCACGGTCAGCCAAACCACCCTCCGGGGCACCCCGGATGACGATACCTTCATCGTCCGCCACCAATCGCGGAGCATTCTGGTGTTCCTCAATTCCGCTACGGAGCCCGCATGGTCCATTCCTCACGACCAGGTGTCGAAGCTCAACCTCCATGGCGGTGATGGGAATGACACCTTCTGGATCGGGGGCACAGCTCTGGGTCAATGCCAGGTGCGTTTCGATGGCGGCGGGCAGGGTGCCGGCGACGAAGGCGGGGATCGGGTCGTGCTCACGGGATTGAGTGGAGCCAGCGTCATCTATGAGCCCGGGGGCAGCGCCGCCGGGAGTGGGATGCTGAGGGTTTACGAGTCCGAGGCCCCGTTCATCGGGAGGTTCAACCTTCTCTTCGATGGCATGGAACATGTGAACGTGTCTCCGGAGCATGACACGACCGTTACGCTTGTCACGCCCAACCCGGATGATGATCTGACCGTCATCAAGGGAGGGGAAGGGGAGACTCTCGTGCGGGGCAGCAGTGGTGGGGTGCCGATTGCCTCGCTCAACATCGACGAAGAGTTGCCCCTGCTGATTCTTGACGCCGCCAGGAACGACGCCGGCGCCGGCAATGACACCATCCATATCCCGGATGGCATGCCCAGCGACGTGAACCTCACCGTGCTGCCCGGAACCGGCGACAACCGCGTCATCGTCGATGGCGGCGCCGTCTCTCTTCCTGCCATCCACACCGGCTCCTTCGCCCTCGCCGTGAATAACGATGCCCTCGTCACTATCCATACCGCCAGCGGCGTTGCCGTCCTTGACATCAACGACTCCGCTCGCGTGAACGTCCGCACCAACGTCCCCGGCATACTCCGCCTCAAGGGCCTCTCCATCAGCGGCCACGGCACCCTCGACCTCGGCGGCAACGATCTCATCGTCGGCGCGCCGTCTGATGCGCCGGCCGCAGCGCTGGCTGAGATCCGTAACCTCATCGCCAACGCCCGTAACAGCGAATCCGCCCTCTGGACCGGCAGCGGCATCACCAGCAGCGCCGCCGCGGCTGACCCCTCCATGGGCCTCGGCGTCATGCTCCTCGATGCGAACGCCGCCGCCACCATCCTCGTCCGACATACCTGGAACGGAGATGCCAACCTCGACGGCATGGTCAACGCCGATGACTACTTCCTGATCGATTCCGGCTTCATCAGCCAGAAGGCCGCCTACCACGACGGCGACTTCAACTACGATGGCGCGGTTAATGCCGACGACTATTTCCTCATCGACAGTGCATTCCTGGCCCAGTCGTCTTCCCTCGCCGCCGGCCGTCCCTCGCCCGCTGTCGCCGATGACGTCATCGCAATCGCCAGATCCACAAAGCAGGCCCCCTACAGCGGCGCCACGGCGGAACTGTTCTCCACCACCCCCGTCCTGTAGTCAGCCTATTCGGCCAGGCCGCCAGACCCCGGGGAATGTGCTCCCTGGGGCCTCTTTTGCGCGTCGTTACGCCATTGCACCCCGCCTTGCGCGCGCGGACAATTCACCCGTGCCCGACCAGCGCCACCACCGCGGCCCCCATCCCGAAGACCACATCCTCTTTGCACCCGAAGCCGTCCCCGCGCTGCGCAGCGCCGTCGCCGACCTGTCCTGGCTGCTCACCAGGAATTACGCCTCCCCGGGCGCAACCAAGCTCGTCGGCGACCGCTACAACCTCACCCAGCGACAACGCACCGCCGTCATGCGATGCGCCTGCTCCGATGCATCGCTCGAATACCGCCTCACGCGCCAGATCCCCTCCTCGCAGATGCCCACCCCCCTTCTCCTCATCGACGGCTACAACGTCCTCACCACCATCGAAGCCGCGCTGGCCGGCGGCGCGCTGTTCATCGCCCACGACGGCTGCCTCCGCGACATGGCCTCCATCCACGGCACCTATCGCAAGGTCGAAGAAACCCTCCCCGCCCTGCAACTCGCCGGCCATGTCCTTTCCCGCCTCGGCATCCCCCGTTGCGCCTGGTATCTCGACAGCCCCGTCTCCAACAGCGGCCGCCTCAAAGCCGCCATCCTCGATATCGCCGCCCAGCATCGCTGGGACTGGCCTGTCGAGGTCGTCAACAACCCCGATCCCCTCCTGGCTGCCTCAGACGAGGTCATCGCCACCGCCGACAGCGCCGTCCTCGACCGCTGCGCCCGATGGTTCAACCTCGCTCGCTTCATCGTGCTGGCCGCCGTCCCCCAGCCGCGTATCATCGACCTGTCCTGACACGCTCAAGGAGCCTCGCATCATGTGGAGAACCTTCTATTACGGCGTCTGCTACTACCCCGAACACTGGGACCCGAAACGCCATCGCTCCGACATCCAGCGTATGGCCCTCGCCGGCTTCAACGTCGTCCGCATGGGCGAAGGCGCCTGGGCCTCCTGGGAACCCGAAGAAGGCCGCTACCAGTTCGACCTCTTCGACCGCGTGATCGACCTCTGCCGCAAACACGACATCAAAGTCATCATGGGCACCCCGACCTATTGCGCCCCCGCCTGGGTTTCCGCCAAGTACCCCGAAGTCCTCCGCTGGAACTTCGAGCGCATCCCCATGAAGCACGGCTCGCGGCGCAACCTCAATTACACCTCGCCCACGTTCATCGACCTCTCTGACAAGCTCTGCACCGCCCTCGCACAACACTACAAAGGCGAGAAACAGATCATCGGCTGGCAGCTCGACAACGAGTTCAACTGCCACATGGACGTCTCCTACGCCCCCTCCGACACCATCGCCTTCCGCGAATGGCTCAGGCGGAAATACAGGACACTTGATCGCCTGAACAAGGCCTGGGGCGCCGCCTTCTGGTCGCAGACCTACACCGACTGGGACCAGCTTGACCTTCCGCACCCCACCGCCGCATGCATGAACCCCACGCAGCTCCTCGACGAGACTCGCTTCATCTCCGACGGTGTCGTGCGCTTCGCCAAACGCCAGGCCGACATCCTCCGCGCCCACAACCCCAAGTGGCTCATCACCCACAATGGACTCTTCTCGAACGTCAACGGCCCACATCTCGTGAACGTCCTCGACTTCTTCTCACACGATCAATATCCGCTCTTTGTCAGCGAATGGACCGGCCCGGCCGTCTCGCTCCAACAGGCCCGATCCCTTGCTCCCCTCTGCCGTCCGGCGCCGGGCGCAAAGCCAGACGCCGCCCCGACCCATTCCTTCGCCATCCTCGAACAGCAATCCGGACCCGGCGGCCAGATGCAGTACCTCCACCGCACGCCCCGCCCCGGCGAGATGCGCCTTTGGGCCTGGCAGTCCATCGCACACGGCGCGCGATTCCTCTCGTATTTCCGTTGGCGCACCTGCCCCTATGGCTCCGAGCAGCACTGGCATGGCCTGCTCGACCCCGACAACCGCGACAACCGCCGCCTGGCCGAGGCGAAACTCCTCGGCGCCGAAATCCGCAAGCTCCCCCCCGCATTCTTCGACGCGCCTCTCACCAGGTGCTCCGCCGTCCTCCGCGACTTCGACAACGAAGCCAACGACCGGCGCATCAATACCTACATCGGCGACGGCCGCCATGACGCCGCCCGACTCCTCGCCCAACTCGCCCGCCGCCACGTCCCCGCCGACATCGTCTGGCCGTCCTCCGATCTCGCCGGCTACCGCTTGCTCTTCGCCCCACACCTCAAAATCGTAACCAGAGAGATCGCAACCAAACTGGCCGCCTACGTGAAAGCCGGCGGCGTGCTCGTCCTCGGCGCCCAGTCCGGACTCAAGAACATCAACTGCCACACCGTCGAATCGCCCCTCCCAGGCCTCCTGCGTACACTTGCCGGCGTCGAGATCGAGGACTGGACCACCCTGTCCCCCGGCGAAACCCGCTCGGCCGCCCTTGCCTCCTTCGGGCCTGTGCCCGGCGTCCAGCCGAAAAATCCGGCCGATCGCACCGCCTTCCACCACGCCTCCCTGCCTCTCAATGTCTTCGTCGAACGCCTCAAACCGATCTCCGCCAAGGTCCTCGCACGCTGGACCTCCGACGACCCGCTCCTGGCCGCAGCGCCCGCCCTCACCTGCAACCCTCTCGGAAAAGGAGCCGTCTACTACGTCGGCGGCTACTGGCCCGCCGGAGCCATCACGCCCCTTCTCGATCTCCTCCTGCCCGCCCTGAACATCCGCCCCCTCGCCATCGCACACCAGAACATCGAGACCCTCGCCCGCGACACCCCCTCTCGCCGCTGGCTTGTCCTCCTCAACCACAGTGCCGCGGCCCTCCCTGTCACTGGCCTCGACCCGGGCAAGGACCTCCTGTCTGGTTCCGCCACCAGCCACGAGATCTCCCTGCCCCCCTATGGCGTGGCGGTCTTGGAGCAGCCGACGCGTCAACCTGCGACACGCCCGTGATCCACGCCGTGTCCTAAGGAGCCCTCGGTGCAGATCCGCAAAATCCTCCTGCATGTCATGCTTTGGTCGCTCGCCGTCGCCGCCGTCTGCGGCGCAGCAACCATACTCGCCGCCGGCAACGACATCGTCCGGCGCGTCGTCGCCACCGGCATCACCACGGCCATCGCCGCCGGCCTCATGCTCGGGGTCACTTTCCTCGTCGACGGCGAAAAAACGCGCGCCGCCGGCATCTTCGGCATGGGCGCCGTCACCCTCGAATACCTCATCGTCTCGTACCTGATATGGATACCCGACTGGGGAGCGACCTGGAGCGCTCTTCTGGGGACGGCCGTCTCTCTCGCTCCGGTCGCCCTGGCCGACTTGCTTTTCCTTCGCCTTCTCCATCTTCCCCAGGCGCGCCTCGCCTCGCGGGTTGCCCTGGTGCTCAGCGCCCTCGTCTTTGTGCTTTTCGCCGCCGAGGCATGGTGCTCCTACAACTGGTCTCCGCGCTACCAGATGAGCGAGACCGGCGCCGCCTCGGCCGCCTTTGGCGTCCTCGCCTTCGGCTGCCTCGTCGGCGTCGGCGTCGATCGCCGCCTCTGGCGCCACCTCGGCACCGTCGCCGCCATCGCCGGCTTCGCCATGGCCTTTGTCGCGATCTGGTCGGATCTGCACCACGAGTCCCTCTTCATCATCACCACCAGCATCGCGGTCGTCATCGCCCACGCCAACATCGTCGTGCTCTGCCCCCTCAAGCCCCCGCAGTACTGGGTCCGCTACGTCGCCATCGGCTGCGCCCTCCTGGCCGCGATCTCCGTGGACCTCGAATCGTTTCTCACTCCCCACGGGCCGTCCAGCCTGCTCATGCGATCGGCCGGCGCCGCTGGGTTCATCGCCGGCTGCGCCACCATGGCTCTGGGCATCTTCGTCCGCCTCAACCGAGGCATCAGCCGCGCAATGACCCTGGCCGAGGTCCGCCAGATCACCGTCACCTGTCCCGGCTGCCACCAGCGGCAGACCGTCCCCGTCGGCCAGTCCCAATGTGCCAACTGCAAACTCCGCTTCCACATCCGCGTCGAGGAACCCCGTTGCCCCAACTGCGACTACCTGCTTCTCATGCTCAGCGCCGATCGCTGCCCGGAGTGCGGCACCCCCATCGCGCCGCTCATCTCCGCGCCATTGGAAAGCCCCGATACAGATCCAGCAGGCAACTGCGCATCACCTGCTCGTACAGCTTCGGATCCGACCGCTGAAACACCTTGATGTTCGCGTTCGCCGCGCCGACCTCGACCTTCGTCGGCCGGCCGCGCTCGTCCAGCTCGATCCGCGCCGGCGCCAGGCTCCACACCGCCTGCTCCACCCCGCCGGCCGGAACCGTCCTGCTGGCTATCCACTTGTTCGGACCGACGGCGTACACCTTCCGCCCCGCCACCTCCAACAAACTCGGCGTACACCACATCTCCTTGGGGTATTGCCCCCGCCCCCGGCTCTCTGGCCGGAAGCCCGGCCTGAGAATCGATGCCGCTGCCTCTTTGCCCGGATCGACTCCCTCCATCGCGTACACGAAGTAGTTGCGCAACTCCCGCCGGAAACCGCCGTCCTCGAAAATCGGCTTCCAGTCCAGCCGCCAGTACGTTGCCAGCTTGCCGTCCGCGGGAAAACACGGATACAGAAACACGGGCAGACCTGATTGCACCATCGCCCGATACGCCACAACGTCCAGCCCCACGTTGTACTCCTCCCCACCCACCGCGGCGCTTCCTATGTTGATGTGAATCCCGCTCACCTTCCTGCGGAACATCTCCCCCTCGCGGTTGTACGCCGCCACAATGTCCCGCACGCTCCCCGTCGTGATGATCGCAACCGTCTCGTCCGATTCCTTCAGCACCCGCAGAACCAGTTCCACCCCCTTCTGAAACTCAGCCGGCTGATCCATCGCGCGATCATCCAACCCTCTCAGCGGCGTCTTGAGCCCCACCGCCAACGCAACGCTCCGCCCCGTCATCGCCATCATCTGCTCGACCGCCGGCTGCCCGGATCTCTCAACCTTGCCGTTGATGTCCAGGATGATCCCTTTGATGTCCAGCTCCGCCATCGCGAATAGCTGCGCCAGGTCGAAGTGATCGTCCAGGTCGATGTGCGGATGATACAGGTCCGTGCTGTAGATGACCGGCACAGCCCGACCCTCCTCCGCCTCGGCGGGCAGACATATGCCAGCGAGAAGCCCCGCGATCACCGCCGCAACGCTCCACATGTGCCGCATAGTCCTCCTTCAGAAGCGATGTGCCCGATTGTACAGCCGGCCAGGGCCGTCGCTACCTCGCATGCGCCGCGTTAGAATGACACTTCACCTTAACCGAAAGGAACCCATGCAGTTCAAGCCGCCCGTCATACAGATCGCCCTCGATTACGCGACGATTGAGGAAGCCATCGCCATGGCCAAGCTCGGTGTCGAGGCCGGCGTCGATTGGCTCGAGGTCGGCACCCCTCTGATCGTCTCGCAAGGCCTCGCCCCGATCGGCCAGCTCGCCAGAGCATTCCCCGGCTACCCCATTCTCGCCGACTACAAAACGATGGACTCCGGCGGCAAAAACGTCGAACGCACCCTCGCCTACGGCGGCCACATCATGACCGTCTGCGCCAATGCCCCCGATGAAACCATCAAGTCCGCTGTTGCCGAGGGCCGCCGAACAGGAATCTGGGTCATCGCCGACACCATCGGCGCCAAAAACCAGGCCGCTCGCGCCAAGCAATGCCAGGACTTCGGAGTCAATATCGTCTACCTCCACTACGGAGCCGATCAGCGCCGCAGCGACCCCTCCCGCGATTCCACCCAATGGCTCGATGAGGTGCTCGCCGCCGTCTCGATCCCCGTCGGCGTCGGCTGCTTCGGCATCGACGATGCCGTCCTCGCTGTCCAGACGGGAGCCGAGTACGTCGTCATCGGCCATCCCCTCATCAGCGCCCCCGACGCCCTCGCTCAGCTCAAGAAGTTCGTGAAGGACGTCCGCGCCAGCTACCGCCCGCGCCCCGCCCCGCACTGATCACGGCGCAGCCGCACCCGCCCGGCCGATTATCCCCCCCGGCCAACGCTCCAGCGTGAGCGGATCGTGCGCCGGCAGAACGATGTCCGCCATCGCTCGTATCCTGACCATCGCCTCCCGGCACTTCCGCTCGTCGGGCGTCCGCGCGGGCCGGTCCTTCTCGATGTTCTCGTACTTGTAGACTACGTCCCCCGTGATGATCACGGGCCCCATGTGCGTCTGCACCAGTATCCCCTGGCTGCCCGACGAGTGACATCCCAAAGGCACCGCGCGAATGCCCGGCACGATCTCGTCCGCCTCCACCAGTTGCAGCGCCGCCGGCCTGTCGTTCAGCGCCTTTTTCACGTCTGCCGCCAGCCCACGCTTGCTGTCCTCGTACTCCTGCCGGTTGACGACCAGCCGCGCATTGGGAAACGCGTCGAAGTAGTCGTAATGATCCGCATGGAGATGCGTCGCGATGACATGGCTGACGTCCGCCGCCTTCACGCCGACACGCTTCAACGCCTCCAGCGTCAACTCCTCAGGCAACTGCTTCACGCCGCCCGGTATGTACTGCGCCGTCGCGCGGCTGAACGCCTCGGGGTACTTCGGACCCGTCTCGACCAGGATCGGCTTGGGCCCGCCCTCGATCAGCCACATGTACAGGTTATACGTGCTCGTCTGCTGCGCGCCGCTGTCCTGAAACGTAATGTAATCCCGCACCTCGCACTGCCCCACCTTGATCGCCCGGATCGTGTACTTCGGCGTCCCCTTCGCAACGGGCGGCCAACGCTCCGCACACGCGGGATCGTGGCTTGCCAGAACGATGTCCGCCCTGTCCCGGATCTTCTTGATCGCCGCAACGCATTCGTCCAGATTGCTGAAAACCCCCGGCGGAGTCTCCCGCGCATAGTTGGCCAGCAGCGACACCGTGTCCCCCGTCAGAACCGCCCGGCCGTACGC
>Ga0315284_10005278_pt1 | contig 18341 bp, 23 predicted proteins | sample YL17G09_16_MG_FD_203696 | JGI IMG/M metagenome (GOLD analysis project Ga0315284, IMG submission 203696) | Sediment microbial communities from Yellowstone Lake, YNP, Wyoming, USA - YL17G09_16 | ecosystem: Environmental > Aquatic > Freshwater > Lake > Sediment | place: USA: Wyoming | collected...
GTTCTGGGCAATCCACATCGACCCTTGACTCGCTCCGCGCCGTCCCATCGACATCGTCAGCTCCCCCTCTGGTCCGCGACAGCCTACCAGGGTCGGGGCAGGAAGTGAAAATCAACAGGCTGCTAGGCGCGGTATACTTCCTCCTCGCGCGCGCTCTCACGCCGCCAAGGGGAGGCCGCAGATCTCAAGTTCGCGGAGGACGCATGCAGGAAAAAGACACGACGATGGAAAAGGTCGTTTCGCTGTGCAAACGGCGCGGGTTCGTCTTTCAGTCGAGCGAGATCTACGGCGGGATCGGCGGCTTCTGGGACTACGGCCCCTTGGGCGTCGAGCTGAAGCGAAACGTCAAAGAGGCGTGGTGGCGCGACATGGTGAGCGGCCATGACGATACGAGCGCTCCTGCGGGCGCGCCGTCGCCGTACGAGATGGTCGGGCTCGACACGACGATCATCATGCATCCCCAGGTGTGGAAGGCGAGCGGCCACTTCGACCTGTTCTACGACCTGTTCGTCGACTGCAAGACGTGCAAGGCCCGCTTCCGCGTCGACCAGGTGAAGGACAGCGAGTGCCCGCGCAAGCCGAGTAAGCATCCCGGCGAGCATGCGGACTGCAACCTCACCGAGCCGCGCGAGTTCAACCTGATGTTCAAGACGACCCTCGGAGCGTTGCTCGATCCGTCGGCCGAGGCGTACCTGCGTCCGGAGACCGCCCAGGGCATCTTCGTCAACTTCAAGAACGTCGTCTCCACGTCGCGCGTCAAGATCCCGTTCGGCATCGGCCAGATCGGGAAGTCGTTCCGCAACGAGATCACGCCGCGCAACTTCACGTTCCGGTCGCGCGAGTTCGAGCAAATGGAGATCGAGTTCTTCTGCGCACCGGAAGCGTCGCAGGACTGGTACCGCTACTGGCGCGATCGCCGCGTCGCGTGGTACGTGTCGCTCGGCTTGTCGAGCGATCGACTCCGCCTGCGCGAGCACGAGGCCGCCGAACGAGCCCACTACTCGTGCGGCACCGCCGACATCGAGTACGCGTTCCCGTTCCTCGCCGAGGGCGACTTCGGCGAACTCGAGGGCGTGTCGCACCGCAGCGACTTCGATTTGCGCAGCCACATGGAGGGAAAGCTCGTCCGCGACGGCGACGCCCTCGTCGTCGAACGCGGCGCCGACGGCCAGCCGCGACACCCGGGAAGCGGCAAGGATCTCTCCTACTTCGACGAGGCGACGCAGCGAAAGTACATCCCGCACGTCATCGAGCCGTCGGCGGGCGCCGATCGGGCAACCCTCGCCTTCCTGTGCGAGGCGTACGCCGAAGACTCGATCCCCGACGAGAAGGGCGTCCCACAGGAGCGCATCGTCCTGCGGCTGCACCCGCGCCTGGCTCCAATCAAGGTCGCCGTCTTCCCGCTGATCAAGAAGGACGGCCAGCCGGAGATGGCGGCCGACGTCTATCGCAGCCTCAAGAAGCGCTGGAACGTCTTCTACGACGAGAAGGGGTCAATCGGGAAGCGCTACCGCCGCCAGGACGAGTCGGGGACGCCGTTCTGCATCACCGTCGACCACCAGTCGATGGAGGATCAGACGGTCACGCTACGCGACCGCGACACGACGACCCAAGAGCGCGTCAAGATTGTCGAGCTCGAGTCGCTCATCGCCGAGCGCTTACGCGCCGCGTAGCGGCGCGCCGCGGCATGCGTCCAGCCGACCTCGAGGAGGCAGCAGGGTGTCACTCAACCGCACCGCCGTAGTTGCGACCGCCGCCTACTTTGCCGCCTATGCGCTTGTCGGCGTCCTCGGCGGCGCCGTCGGCCCGACGCTCGGCCCGTTCGCCGCGCAAGTCGGCGTCGGCCTCTCGACGATTGGCGTCATCCTCACGGCGCGGTCTCTTGGCTATCTGGCCGGCGCGGCGGGCAGCAGCCGTTGGGTGGATCGAACCCGCGTGCATCGCGGGCTTGCTGCGTCCGCACTCTTCATCGCCGCGTTCCTTGCAGTCCTGCCGTGGGCGCGGTCGCTCGGACTTCTCGTCCTCTTCCTCGTACCTCTCGGGTTCGCGACCGCCAGCCTCGACATCGGCGTGAGCACGATGCTCCTGCGCGTCTACCGCAACCGCGCGGCGCCGTTCATCAGCGCGCTTCACTTCTCCTACGGAGTGGGCGGGCTGGCGGCGCCGTTCTTGATCGCCGCGTTGGCCGTTGGGTCCGCGGTCCTCGTCTACCCGATCCTCGCCGTAGGATTCGCTCTCCTCGGCGTCGCGTTCCTCGCGCTGCCCGAATCGCCGGCGGCACCGCTCGAGAGAGAAGAACCGAAGGACGTGCGCCTCGGCCGACGATTCCTCGCCTCACCGCGCGTCGTCGCGCCGGGGCGACTCGGACGCGGCTTCTTGGCCGCGACGACCGTCATCCTCGTCTACGTCGGAGCCGAGATTGGATTCGCAAGCTGGCTCTACGTCTTCGTCGATCTCCAGTTCGGTCTACGCCCCGCCACCGCCGTCACCGGAGCCTTCTGGGGCGCGTTCTCTCTCTTCCGCCTGCTCGGCATCCTCGGCGCGCGGCGCTGGGCGCCCGAGCGTATCCTTACGATCTGCTTCTCGTCCGCGCTCGCCTTCGCGCTGCTTCTTGCTCTGTCACCGCATTCCCTCGCCACGGTGTGGGTCGGCGCCGTCGGCGTCGGCGCGTCCGTCGCAGCCATCTACCCCACCACCATCACGGTGTATTCCCGCCGCTACGAACTAACCGGACGACACTTCGGCGCGATCGCCGTTGCCTCGTGCCTCGGCAGCATGACGTTCCCGTGGCTGATCGGCCGACTGCTCGATGTCGGCGGCCCCGTCGTCGTTCCCGCGACGACCGCCATTCTCCTCGCCGCGGCGTCTGTCGCAGCGTGGGTGTTCCTGGGAAGACGGACGAACGCAGTAGAATCGCAGGCCCGATAGACCCCGCTCTCTGGCCCCGCGCGTAGAGCGAATTCGGTCGAATGCCACGGTGGAGCAACAGGAAGCCGCCGCGTTGCCCCCCGGTCAGCTCAGATCGGGGTGTTCCAACGCAAGCCATTCCCGAACCTCACCGCAGAGAGTTGCCGCGAAGACCCTCGTCTCGGTGGCCAATGATTCGGACACCTCACCCACGCGGACGTAGTCTCCGGTGTTCCGTTTCTTCTGGATTGCCTCGATCCTCAGCACCGTGGCTGCGTCGATGCCTACGGTGTGGCGAAGCGATTGAATCTCGTAGTAGTGGTGGCTGCGGTTGCTCCTGGGGACGCGATAGCCCGAGGCGTGAAGCGCGGCCCGCGCTGCGGAGAGGATGGCGTTGTAGGCGCAGCTCAACTTCCGTTCAGGACTCAGCTCGACGATGGAGGCATCTCGAAGGTCCGTGTCTACAACCGCAAGAAGGTCAGAGATTGCTTCGCGACTTGGCCGGTGAGCGGCGATCAGACTCGCTTTGGCCCACGCTTCGAGACTCATTCACGCCTCCGATGAGCTCGATTCTCTCGGTCCTCTCCACCTGCGTCAAGAAGGGGTCTCCCGAAGCGAGCTTGCGCCTGTACTCCTCCAGAGGAAACACGGTGGGGTTGATGTCGCGACCCAGGGTCTCCTGCAGAGGGGAGACCGCGGAAACCACGTCGAAGAACGAGACATCGCCGACGACCATGAGATCCACGTCGCTGTCGGCCGTCTCCGTGCCATGGGCCACCGATCCATACACGAAGGCACGCAGGATCGACTCCGCAAGCGGTAGGAGAGCAGTCCGTAGGAGTTCGGGAATCCCCGCAGTCTTCCGTACCAGCCCGCGGAGTTCCTCAAACACGGGAGCAGCCCGGTTCGCTTGGAAGTAGACCAAATTCCCCGCTCGCGTTCTCAAGAGCAGTCCGACGCGGACCAGCTGAGCAAGCTCGCGCTGCACAGCGCCTTGACCGCCACCGGCGAGGCGGATGATCTCGCGCAGGTAGAGCTTCCGCTCCGGCTGGGCGTACATGAGCGATAGAATGTTCGTTCTCGTCCTCCCTAAGAGGATCGTCCCAAGGGCAGTTTTGGGTTGTTTTGTACCCTGCATGAGTACAGTTGTACCTTTTCGGGGTACGTTATTCAACAAGCTCGCTGCCTGACGCGCAAGCTCCTCATATGGCCCAACCGAACTCGAGTTCAGCGCCGTCGGCGCGTCCGTCGCAGCCATCTACCCCACGACCATCACGGTGTATTCCCGCCGCTACGAACTAACCGGACGACACTTCGGCGCGATCGCCGTTGCCTCGTGCCTCGGCAGCATGACGTTCCCGTGGCTGATCGGCCGACTGCTCGATGTCGGCGGCCCCGTCGTCGTTCCCGCGACGACCGCCATTCTCCTCGCTGCGGCGTCTGTCGCAGCGTGGGCGTTCCTGGGAAGACGGACGAACGCCGAAGGCCAACAGGTCCTCTAGTGTGTCCAGTCTCACAAGAGTGTTTGCATCTGGCAACCGCAGAGCGCGCAGAGAATATCGAAGGCGACAAGCCAAGGCTCTCGAACCAGGGTTCCCGGACCGCCAGCCGATGGGTTCCGACGGTGAGGTATGCCGCTTCCCACACGCTCTGCGTCCTCTGCAGTAGAGAAACGGCGCTCATCCAGAACGCAGAGGCCTCATGACATGCGACCACGGAGTGCACCTGCCCGTGGTAGTGCTCCAGGAGATCCCAAATGCCAACACCATTCCGACACTGGACAACCCTGTGGCTGCCACTTAGTGGCAACGCCATCTAGCGAGACGACGCGGGTTGCTTCTGCAGCCAGCAGACTCTGAGATAGACGCCGGTATGGTGCGCGATGTACTTCACGGCTTGCCCCCCAGCGAGGCTCCGCGCCGACACGTCCATCGACAGACTGTGTAGGAACACGACCTTCCCCACCGAACGGAGCTTGAGGGCCAAGCGGACGTCCTCAGCCTCATTCGGATACGTTTGTCCTACGGCGAATCCGCCGACGTCGTGGAAGGCCGACTTCCGTACGGCGAAGTTTGGGCCGCAGCAGATGGGACGCCCGAGGAGGAGGTTCACCCTCTGAAAGGAACGGAACAGACCGTGCCCGATAGCTACGGACACGCCCTCGCCCGAGAGACGGATCGTCCCGAACGCGCACACGGCCGCAGGGTCTCGGAACGGTTCCACCAGACGCTCGATCCAATCGCGTGAAGGCAGGGCATCGGCATCCGTAGAGACGATGATGCGTCGGCTGGCTGCGTCAAATCCCGTCTGTCGCGCGAGTCCTACTCCCGGCTGCTCAAGGCGGATCACCCGTGCCCCTAGGGCGAGAGCCACCGCACCGGTCCTGTCTGTGGATGCCGAATCAACGACGATGACCTCAAGACCCTGAAGACTCTGTTCGCGTAAGCGCGCCAGACACTCAGGAAGACGTGCTTCCTCATTCCGCGCTGGAATGACGACCGATACGTCCGCCCCCGTCATGGCCGGAGTGGCCAGGACGCGCCCTCCTCGCTGCGGCCGACTTGCCGCAGGCCCGTCGGGGCTCCCTAACGTATCCACAGGGTGGGCGCCGGGGCCTCCACCGGACGGAGGCCGTGTTGCGTCACGGCTCTCGGGTTCGCTTGCCAAGAAGATCATCAGCTCTCGGGCTTAGCGCACGGCAAGCGCTTCGCACACGCCATCCCAGACGCTCTGCTCGGTCGCCGGCGTCCGGCCGATATAGGTCATCAGCTGAGCCGGATTGCTGTGCCCGGTGACACGGGCCGTCAGGACGGCGTCACCGCCGGAGTTGTCGTACGCAATCGTCGCGAAGGTCTTCCGCATGGAATGGGTTCCGAACTGCCCTTCGACGTTTGCCGACTTGCACCAGTCCTTGACGAGCCGCCGCGCGTGCTGCCGCGTGATCGGGAACAGGAGCTCGGTCCGCCTCAGCTCGGGAAGATACGCGTCCACGGCCTCACGCACGAGGGGAATGAGTTGCACGCCCCGCTCCTTCTTCGTCTTGGTCGCCCGGACCGCCAGCTGCACATCCACGTGGCCCTCCGCCGTCAGGAAGTCGCACACGCGAAGCCGTAGGAGATCGCCGATGCGCAGGCCTGCGCCGATCCCCAGGGCCCACAGCGCAACGTCGCGTCGACTGCCTGTTCGCCTCAAGTACGCCAGCACGGACAGCGCCTCTTCACGGGTCAAGGCGCAAACTCGCTCAGCCATGGGTCCCTCCGCCAGTCTTGGTTCCAAAGATGACTATATCGTAACTCCAGGAACCTGGCAGCGCAAACAGGCCCCGAAAACGATACCTTCACCCGCTCGGCGACGCGCCATGGCCAGGATGTCCGCTGTCATCGAGGACTCGTTGAGACAGCCCGACGCCTGGGGTCTGCACCGCATTGCCGCATACGTCGCCTTGTGGTCTATACCATCACCTTGCGGCGTGCACCGCGTTGCGATACCCTGGTAATGTTGTTGGCAGTATTGCAGTCGTTTATTTCTGGAGAACAGGTTGTTCTTTGTTCCACCTAGGACGTTCTGCTGGTACGAAACCCCCAACATGTAGGAGGTAGAAACATCATGGCAGATCGTCAGGTCGGTACAGTCAAGTGGTTCAACGAGACCAAGGGATTCGGCTTCGTTCAGCGCGAGCAGGGCGAAGACGTGTTCGTCCACTACAGCTCGATTCGCGGCGACGGGTTCAAGTCGCTCAGCGAGGGCCAGAAGGTGGAGTTCACCCTAGGCCAAGGCCAGAAGGGTCCCCAGGCGAACGACGTCGTCGTCATGCCGTAGCGGGCACAAGTCATAGATTGTAGGCGGAAGCAGCAGCCCTCTCGGGTTGCTGCTTCTCTTTTGGGGCTGCATGCTGATGACTTCCCTCAGCACGAGGAATGGCCTGCCACGAAGGATTTCGATGACGCCCGCCGTGTGCACCCAGCCGGGGAACTTAGATGGTGTGCTACTGCAGAACCAGACGCCATCGCCCCCCCCCGCATCGTTCCCTGCGAACCTCCGTGCAAGATGAAGGCGGACTGGGCTGGCAAGCCTGCGCACCTGCCGAGGAGCAGTTCTGATATTCCGCGTGGGGCACGCTTCTCTCCTTTGGCAGTGATACATGACGCTTATACTGCCGCAGTATGAGGAGTGCGCCGAATCACACAAGCCCGCGGCGATCCTCGAACAGGATCTCGGAATCAAGAGCCCGTGACGCAGGGAGCCCTCTCGCAAGGAGATGGAGCCAGGCGACAGCGTCACGTCGTGCAGGCGCACAACGCCTACTGGGCCAAGGCGCACATCGAGCATGGACGCAGTCGACGAGATTGCGGTGCACTTGGGCGTCCACTACTCGGCCATCAGTCGCTCGCTCCATCAGGATGAGAATAGTCGGCCCAGAGTTTTGGATGCGTGATTGCAGGACTTGAACCCCACGCACGTGCGCGATCATCTTCTCCCTGGTCGCCATTCTCTAATCCCTTCCACTTGACACCGACTGGCCTTCCGTTGCCTGCGGTACAAACTCCGCTACAGCGAGCACATCTGCGCCGCCACCGGGCTGTCCCGCGGTAGAACGGCGCAGATCTTGATCCAGTTCTTCAATCAGTGCGGCCACATGACGGACAAGAAAAGACAAGTTGAGTTTGTGGCCGAAGGCTGTCAGCGTGACGACGTCGACTGAGCTCGCAATGAGCTGTCCTGCTGGATTGACGAAGGGGGAGCTACTTGGTCGTAGACTCCCGGGGATCATGAGGAACAACTTACCGGCCTTCGTCGCTCCGTCAGGGAAGAAGACCCAAGCCAGCGTGCCCCAGAGCGGCAGTTGTTCCCGTGCGCACATAGTAACTCTCTCGTCCAAGTGCTGAAAGCCATTACGCAACTGCCTTGCGGCTCCCAAGGCTTCGCGAACCTTGACATCCGGTGTTTGCTTGAGGTCTGGCATGTGGTGCAGCAGCAGTTTATTGAAACGCCACAGGTCGTCAACGATGGCCCAGGCATCTGCGATACAGAGTGCATAGGTCTCCGTGGGCAACGAACCCCGTTGGACGGTCGTGCTGACACCGTGAAGGTTCGAATAGAGCCGCCCGACACTCAAGCTGAGCATGTCCGCGGCGTACCGCAGCCCGTCTACCTCTACTCGTTGCATCGCTGGCATCGAGGCGGGCGGGTTCCGGAACGGCGAATCGTCTGTAAGCAAGAAACACCTCCTTCATAGAGGAAGCAGTCTTGACCTGCCCCCGGTGTTAGGCCCACTTCTAGAGTTAGTCTAGCACGCCTCCGCCGACAGCGACCAACGCCTCAGGGGCAGGTGGCCAGTAGCCCAGACTGCTGTGGGGGCGGATGGTGTTGTACTCCCGCCGCCAGTTCTTGATCGGCATCGGGCAGCCCAGCCGTGCGCTGCTCATCCATGAGAGGATACGGACACGTTGATGCCGCCATTGTCGCTGACCAGCAACACAAACAGCTTCATGATCTCGTTGAAGAGGACATCGTTGCAGCGCCGATCAGGGGCACTCCTGCTGACCCGCATTTGACCGCGCATCCATTTCCGTGGTATCGATTTCGTGAGGTGACTACGCATGGACTCCGTCAACGACAGTCAGGGCGACATCCTACAGGAGATTGTGGTTACGCTGGGGAAACTCCGGCCCGAGACTCTGAAGAACTGGCTCGCGCAATCCCTCATTGCCCCCGAGCTGATCACCGAGCGCCTGTTGGCTGGTCTGACTGAGGGAACTCCGTACACGCAGATCAGCAAACGCCTGCGTGACGACCGTGAGGCGAAGCGCAACCTTGCGGACTACCTTGTGACATTGGCAAAGAGGGAAGCGGAGGATCAGGTGACGTTAGCAAAGAGGGAAGCGGAGGATCAGGACGTTCCCTATCGCCTGTTCATCGAGAGTGGGTCCACCCTTGCGTTCTTCGCTGCCAGGCTAGGTGATCCTTCAGGAGCCGGGATGGATGTGGCTCCCGAAGCTCTAAGCACGCCGATTCACGTCGTTACTAACAACTTCCTCGCTCTGACTGCCCTTGGCGTTGGGAAAGTTGAAGTCACCCCGGGATCACTGGAGTCGAGCTACCTTGCCTTCCTGCCTTTCCAGGACTGCCGCAGGGCAGGTCATCCTTCCCAGGGTGGGGGAGACCGGCGTCGGACGCAGATCACGGACATGATACGGGGCCGTGACAGAAGGGCATTCGTGCAGCTGTTGTCCGTACTGGATGAGGTGGACTCGATCTACATGACGGCGTCTGGGTTCGGTTTCCTGCTTGGCCCCCATGTGGGTAGTCGGGCCAACGCGATATTCAAGTATTGCCTGCTGAACAACAGGGCACGGAGACCAATCCGCATCTGCATAGCAGCTAGAAAGCTGCATGTCTCGCCGGACAACGGAAAGGTCGCCGGGGAACCCGATCCGGTCAAGACGTGCGAACAAATGGTGGAAAGGGAGTGCTATACGGTCTTCAACCTGGGATCCTGCCCGAACACGCCATTGGGCATCCATCTTGCTGACCGCAACTGCGTAACAGGTAGTGTGTCCGATCTGGAGTGCGATGCTGATCCGACCAGCGCAGGTGCAATCAGCGCTCCAACGGAGCTTGGGCTCAGTGTCTCGCGTGCCACTAAGACGCTTTGCGAGGGGGAAGGCTTGGTCGGCTTGTCAAACACGTGGCGCGACCTCCTGGCCATGTACCCAGCGGGGAAGATAGAGTTGATCATCGGCCTTCAGTCGGCCCTAGACGCGTCCAAGCCGGTGATCACAGAGGCGGTGGTGGAGGCGAACAAGATTCTCGCGGAGTGGAACGTCGGGAGACAGTATCAGCTCTTGGGCGGAACTCCGCCAAGCGTACTTCACTACAAGGTTGTGTCTGCCGATGGCCATGCCCTGTAGCCAACGCTTTCTTCTCTACGCCGACGCCTTAGGATTCAAAGACGCGATTCTGGCGGGAGTCGACCTTGGGTCGCTGGCGAGCCGTCGCAAGGCGGTATTCGATGATCTCTCCCACCTACTGTCAGCTTTCCGCGTTCGCCATGTGTCGTTCAGCGATTCCCTCTTCGCTACACCCGCCACGGAGTGCGCATCTGACAGCGAACTGACGGACCTAGTCTCGTTCGGGAGCCGCCTCCTGGCACGAAGTATCGAGAACGATCTTCCTCTGCGAGGGGCAATCTCGACTGGCACTCTCAACTGGAGGAATGGGGACTCTATTCTGGGGGAGGCAGTCGTGGATGCGGTCCAGTGGGAAAGCCAACTAGAGATGATCGGAATCGTCCTTACTCCCAGGACCATGCGGTTCGTGCACGCGGAAGAGTTCACGCTCTCTTCCTTGGTTGCTGACGGCATGCTCTTTGATCCTGTCACGACGAAGATCCCACTTAAGGGGTGCAATACTGGGGGGGTCAGGGCGGGAGTCGTATGCCCGTTCTGGAAGACCAAGAGCGAATTGTCGGGGCTTGTGGAACACCTCCGCGGACTCATGGTGCAGTCATACGACCCCAGAGTGCAAGGACTCTACGAGACGACCATCAAGTTGATGCTAGATACGGAGAACAGCCACTAGGCTTGCAGCCTGACCTGGCAGGCGAGCTGCACTCCCTCAGGACATTGGCAGCATGGACGGTTGAGTTCGATCATTCAGGGTGTGCAAAGGGCCCGCGATCGAGGGTTCTTCTGACGGGCTGCTCCGAAGTTGTCCACTGGAGCTGCCAGCGCGGGCAACTTCCGGAAGGGATACTCAGTTCGGAAGCAGTCCACTAGCGCGTGGAATGGTCCAGGCGCACTCTTGATTTAGACTTCGTCTAAGATTATACTTTATCCATCATGGCGGCGGAGAAACGGTTGGCGAGGCTGAGAGATGCCGGCGTGACGCCGACGATGCAGCGTCTGGCCATCCTCGAGTACCTCGAAGGAACGAAGTCGCACCCGACGGCCAACGAGGTCTATGTCAAGGTGCGGAAGACGTGTCCGACGATCGCGCGGGCGACGGTCTACAACACGCTCGAGGCGCTGACCAAGGCGGGCACGATTCTGCAACTGACGGTCGATCCGGCGGCGGCGCGCTACGACGCCGACACGGAGCCGCACGTGCACTTCCGCTGTCGGCTATGCAGCATGGTGTACGACATCGATGCAAAGCAAGAGAGCTGCCTCGGAGACATGGTGAAAGGTCACCGGGTCGAGTCGGTGCGCACGTACGCGTTCGGCGTCTGCGCGTCGTGCCATGAAGACGTGCCAGCAGAAACCGCGCGGCAGAACAAGCCGACAGCAAGACCGCGCCTTAAGAAACTGCAGGCTTCTTCTCACGAACCTCCGCCAACACCCGCGCCACAGAACGAGCCGAAGGCTCGCTCTGTTAACGCGTCTAGAGCAACACCGCGCCAGAAGAAGTCCGCGACCTCTTCTGTCTACGTACCTCCCGCGATAGTCGCGCAAGAGAACGACCTGAAAGGGCGTTCTCATAAGGCGTCCGACAGCACCCGTGGAAGGAGGACGCACAATGCCCCCTGAACTGCCGGAAGTCGAAACCTTCGTGCGTGGGCTGACTCCTGCGATCGGGCGAACGATCGTGTCGGCCGAGGTGTTCGACGCGAAGCTCGCGGTGTCTGCCGAGGATCTTGTCGGAGCGCGGATCGCGGGGATTCGTCGCCGCGGGAAGTACATCGGGATCCATCTCGGCGACGGCCGAAGCCTAGTCATCCACCTGCGCATGTCGGGCCGGCTGCGCCTGGAGTGTCGGGAGTGCGAGACGCGGTACACGCGGATGATCCTGCGGCTCGACGACGGGCAGTACATCTACTTCGTCGACCCGCGACGGCTCGGGACGGCCGGCGTGCACGCGGACGGGTTCGACCTCGCACTCGGGTATGAGCCGCTCGACGCGACGTTCACGACCGCTGCTCTTGCTGAGCTGGCGAGCCAGTCGCGGGCGCCGATCAAGCAGCTCCTGCTCGATCAGCGGAAGGTGGCCGGCATCGGAAACATCTACGCCGCCGAGGCGCTGTGGCGCGCGCGCATTGATCCGCGCCGGCCGGCAAACGCGCTATCGAAAGCTGAGGTGGGGAGGCTGCACAAGGCCATCGTCGGCGTGCTCGGCGAGGCGATCGCCCAGTTGGGGACGACGCTCGGGACGAGCGTGTCGGACTACCGCCCAATGGCGACAGAGGGCGGCTCGTTCCAGAACCGCCTCGCCGTCTACGGCCGCGAGGGCGAGCCGTGCGAGCGGTGCGGCGAGGGGATCGAACGCGTGATTCAGGCCGGGCGGTCGACGTGTTTCTGCCCGGCGTGCCAACGATAGAGACAAGAAACTAGGGAGGAAGAGAGATGCAGCTCAAGGGAACGAAGACCGAGAAGAACCTGCTCAAGGCGTTCGCCGGCGAGTCGCAGGCGCGCAACCGCTACACGTACTTCGCGTCGCAGGCAAAGAAGGAGGACTTGATCCAGATCCAGGCAATCTTCGAGGAGACGGCCGATCAGGAGAAGGAGCACGCGAAGCGCTTCTTCCAGTTCCTCCAAGGCGGCGAAGTTGAGATCACGGCTGGGTTTCCGGCCGGAACGATCGGAACGACGGCCGAGAACCTGCGCGGTGCAGCGGGTGGCGAGCATCACGAGTGGAGCGCGCTTTACCCGGAGTTTGCCAAGATCGCGCGCCAGGAAGGGTTCCCCGAGGTGGCCGCAACCTTCGACGCGATCTCGGTCGCCGAGAAACAGCACGAGCGCCGCTACATCGGTCTCCTGAAGAACGTGGAAGCGGGAGCCGTGTTCAAGAAGCCGGCGCCCATCGCGTGGCGTTGCCGAAACTGCGGCTACGTCCACACCAGCGCGGAGGCGCCCGCGGCGTGTCCGGCGTGCGCCCACCCGCAGGCCTACTTCGAACTCTTGGCCGAAAATTGGTAAGGGATCGCCCAGAGGATGTTGAATGGAGCCAAGCGAGGGGTGCGAGTCACTAGAGCCTGCACCACTCGCTAGGAGGTAACGAACGGTGATCAAGAAACGAATGCAGGACGCCATGAACGATCAGATCCAGCACGAGATCGCGTCCGCCTACCTCTACCTCGCCATGGCCGCCGACTTCCACGCCAAGGGGCTCGACGGCATGGCGCAGTGGATGAAGGTCCAGACTCAGGAAGAGATGGTCCATGCGATGCGATTCTTCGCGCACATCGACGAGCGCAACGGCCGCGTGGAGCTGAAGGCGCTCGGCGCGCCGCAGAAAGAGTGGGCGTCGCCGCTTGCCGCGTTCGAGGCGGCGTACACGCACGAGCAGTTCATCACCGGCCGCATCGACGAGCTGGCGAAGATCGCCCGCGAGGAGAACGACAACGCGGCGCTCATGATGCTGCAGTGGTTCGTCAACGAGCAGATCGAAGAGGAAGCGAACGTCTCGAAGGTCATCGACCTGCTCAAGCTTGTCGGCGATTCCGGTCAGGGCCTACTGATGGCCGATCGGGAACTGGGCGCCCGCGTCTTCGTCCCGCCCCCCGCGGGGGCGGCCGCGGCTGGGGCCCCGGCATGAGCGAGGAGGAGACAAGATGGCGTTCACGTTCGTCACGGACTCCGCGGCTCTGAACCAGGCTTTGTTTCAGGTGACACACGGGCTGTACGTCGTCACGGCGAAACGCGGGGACAAGGTAAACGGCCAGATTCTCGACGCCCTGATGCAGGTTACGAACGCGCCGCCGCGGATCGCGGTCGGGATCGGGAAACGGACGCTGACGCACGAGATGATCGCCGAGACAGGCCGCTTCGCCGTCAGCGTGCTCGACCGCGGCGACCCGGCGTGCGTCGCCGTCATCAAGCGGTTCGGCTTCCAGTCGGGGCGCGACGTCGACAAGTTCCTCGACTTCCCGCACTCGACAACCGATCGCGGGCTCCCGTACCTGCCCACGGCGGTCGCAGTGTTCGAGGCGACGGTCGTCCCGTCGTGGACGATCGATCTCGGCACGCACTCGCTCTACATCGCCTCGGTCGATCAAGCGGGCACGCGGGAAGGCGGCGAGCCACTGACCTACAACGAGTACCGGAAGAACCTGAGAAGGAAGGGGTAGCCGATGAAGAAGTGGATGTGCACGGTGTGCGGGTACGTGTACGACCCGGCGGACGGAGATCCGACGACGGGAGTGGTGCCGGGAACGCCGTTCGAGAGCGTCCCCGAGGAGTGGGTCTGCCCGCTCTGCGGCGTGGGTAAGGACATGTTCGAGCCACAAGCCTAGCGACAAGAGAAGGCGCGCCGCCCGATCCCCGCCAAGGAAGGGATCCCGGGGATAGGGCGGCGGGGACGCGGGGCGCGCCGGCTCCGTGAGCGTAGGAGGAGACGACGTGAAGCGACGTGAGTTGCTACCGGGCATCGAGTGGGTCGGTGCCGTGGACTGGGATCGGCGCCTGTTCGACGCCCTGATCCCGCTCCCGGACGGAACGAGCTACAACGCGTACCTCGTGCGAGGTCGCGAACGGACGGCGCTCATCGACACCGTCGACCCGACGAAGGCCGACGCGCTTTGGGCGCACCTCGCCGACGTGCCGCGCATTGACGATCTCGTGATCCAGCACGTCGAGCAGGATCACTCGGGGCTCGCGCCCGCCGTGCTTGCCCGCTACCCCGAGGCACGCGTCCTCGCGACGCCCAAGGCGCGGATGATGATTGCAGACCATCTCGGAATCCCGGCCGAACGCGTGACGCCGGTCGCCGACGGCGAGACCGTGTCGCTCGGCGGACGCACGCTTCAGTTCCTGCACGCCCCGTGGGTCCACTGGCCGGAGACGATGATGACGTACGTGCCCGAGGACCGGCTCTTGTTCACCTGCGATCTGTTCGGCTCGCACCTCGCGTCGAGCGAGCTGCACGTGGCAACCGCCGAGCACGTGGCCGAGTCGGCCAAGCGCTACTACGCCGAGATCATGATGCCGTTCGCCAAGACGATCCACGGCCACCTCGAGAAGGTCCGCCGCCTCGACGTCGCGACGATCGCGCCGAGCCACGGGCCGGTGCACGACGATCCTGCGTCCATCCTCGCCGCCTACGACCATTGGGTGAACGACGCTCCGTCGAACTTGGTCCTGATCCCATACACCACGATGCACGGGAGCACGGCGAAGATGGTCGAGCACCTCGTCGCGGCGCTCGCCGAGCGCGGCGTGACATCGGCGCCGTTCAATATGACGGTCTCCGACCTCGGCGCCTACGTGATTCGCCTCGTGGACGCGGCGACGGTTGTATTCGCGACACCGACGGTGCTCGTCGGGCCGCACCCAAGCGTAGTCGTCGCCGCGGCGTTGACGTCCGCCCTGCGCCCCAAGGCACGCTTCGCTGCCGTCATCGGGTCCTACGGCTGGGCGGGCAAGGCGGCAGAGACGATCCAAGCGCTGGCGTCCGGGCTATCGGCGGAGTGGTTGCCCTCGGTGTTCGCCCGCGGTTTGCCGACGGAGGACACGCTGCGCGCGTTGGACGGGCTGGCGGACGCGATTGCCGAGCGGCACAAAGGGCTCGGTTAGGAGGGGAATGCAGGATCGGAGCGTGCTCGTCGCGGGCGCCGCAGGAGAGGGAATCCAGACCATCGGCGATGTGATCGCTCGCTCGTTCCTGTCGCACGGCTACCCGGTGTTCGCAACACAAGACTACGAGTCGCGAATCCGCGGCGGTCATTCGAGCTATTGCCTCCGCGTTGGCGACGAGCCCCGGAACGCCCCCCGCGCGGACGGTGACGTGCTCCTCGCGCTGAACGCGAAGGCTCGCGAACACTACCAGGGTCTCCTGAATCCGAAGGGCCTGCTCTTGTCACCGGACTCGGTTGATGCGGCCGCCGGCGCGTCGGTGGCGGTCGCGTTCTCGAGTCTCGCTCTGGAGCATGGCGGCTCGAAGCTCTACGCCAACTCGGCGGCGGCCGGCGCGCTGTGCGCGGCCCTAGGGCTTCCTTTCCCCGTCCTTGCGGCCGTGCTGATGGAGACGTTCTCCAAACGCGGAGCCAAGACTTCCGAATCGAACGTCCGCGCGGCGCAGGCCGGGTTCGACGCGGTGCGGGCCGCGCTGGGCTCACGCCTGCCGCGCGAGCTGCCGGCGCGCGCGAACCGCTACGCCTTCGCCACGGCCCACGAGGTGATTCCCCTCGCGGCCGCCGCGGCCGGGTGCCGATTCATGGCCGCCTATCCGATGTCTCCGTCGACGGGCATCATCACGGCCTTCGCTCGCCATCCTGAGTTGGGCGTGTTCGCCGAGCAGGCGGAGGATGAGATCGCTGCGATCCACATGGCGCTCGGCGCGAGCGCGGCAGGCGCGCGAGCGATGACGGCAACTTCGGGCGGCGGGTTCGCGCTGATGGTCGAGGCGATGAGCCTCGCCGGCATGACGGAGACGCCCCTCGTGGTCGTTCTGGCGCAACGGCCGGGCCCCGCGACGGGCCTGCCTTCGCGCACGGCTCAGGAAGATCTCCTGTACGCCATCCACGCCGGGCACGGCGAAGCGCCGCGCGCCGTCCTCGCTCCATCGGATCCGCAGGATGCAATCGAGAAGACGGTGCGCGCCTTTGACCTAGCGGACCGCTTCCAGATTCCCGTCGTCCTCCTCACCGACCAGTTCCTCGCCGATTCGTCGTTCTCGATGGACGCGCTGTCGCTCCCGTCGGAGATCCCCGTGCCGCACGTGGCCGATCCGGACACGATCGAGGGTGCCTACCGTCGGTACGCGTTGACCGAGGACGGGGTCTCGCCACGGCTCTTCTTCGGACAGAGCCGGCATTTGGTCTGCGTCGACAGCGACGAACACGACGAGGACGGGCACATCACCGAGGACCTGGGGTCAATGCGCCCGGCGATGGTCGAGAAGCGACTCGAAAAGGGCCGGCGCCTGCGGCGCGAGATGGCGATGCCATCGCGCAACCGCACGGAGGATGCGGACCTCGTCCTCATCGGCTGGGGCTCGACGAAGGGGGCGATCGATGAGGCCGTCGATCTGGCCCGCGCGGCCGGCCACAAGGTAGGCGCCCTGCACTTCACCGAAATGTGGCCGCTGCCGGAGCTCGCCTTCCCAGAGGGGCCGCAGTACTGGGTGGTCGAGGGAAACGCAACGGGGCAGTTCGCGCGCCTCTTGCGGGCAGAGTGCGGGCTCGATGTGGAGGGACGCATCGGGCGCTACGACGGCCTGCCCCTCGACGCTGCGACGATCGTGAAGGAGCTGCCGTGGGCGTAGCCGACGCGTACCGAAACTCCGTGGAGAACCAGTGGTGTCCGGGGTGCCCGAACTTCGGGATCTTGGCCGCCGTGAAGAAGAGCCTGGCGGAACTCGAGCTCGCCCCGCACCAGGTTTGCCTTGTCTCGGGCATCGGGCAGGCGGCGAAGCTGCCGCACTACCTGCAGGCCAACGTGTACAACGGGCTCCACGGGCGAGCGATTCCCGCGGCCATCGGCATTCACGTGGCGAATCCTGAGCTCAAGATCCTCGTGACGTCGGGAGACGGGGACCTGTACGGCGAGGGCGGCAATCATCTTCTCCACGCGTTCCGCCGCAACCCGGACCTGACCGTCATCGCCCACGATAACCGAATCTACGCCCTGACTAAGGGTCAGGCCTCGCCAACCACGCCGCGCGGCGAACGGACCCGGCTGCAGTTCGGCGGCGTCGAGATCGATCCGGCCCAGATGCTGGCCACGGCCATCGTCAGCGGATGCACGTTCGTCGCGAGGGCGTACGCAGGCGACATCGACGGGTTGTCCAAGATGTTGGTTCGCGCGATTCGCCATCCCGGCCTGGCGCTCGTCGACGTCATTCAGCCGTGCATCACGTGGGGAAGTCATCCCGTCGACTGGTATCGAGAGCGCATCGTCCCGCTGCCACAAGACCACGATCCGACCCACCGGGATCGCGCGATCGCCGCGGCGCTCGACGTGGCGGACGTCTTTCCGGTCGGTGTGCTGTACGAGACCGCGCCGCGCCCCACGTTTGCGGAGTCGTATCGTGCGCGCGTCGGCGCCGGACCGTTGGCCAGGAAGCCGTGGATTGCCCGCGAGGCGATCAAGGCGCAACTCAGAGCGTTCGTCGTCGGAGCAGAACTCGAGAAACAAGCCTAGGGAAAGGAGACGCATGGCAGTCACTGACATCGGAGCGCGCGCACCAAAGATCGCGCTCCCGGACCAGGAAGGGGAAGGGGTCGATCTCGCGACGCTGCGCGGGCGGCGCGTGCTCCTGTCGTTCCACCCGCTCGCGTGGACGCGCGTGTGCGCTCTCCAGATGCAGGCGCTGGAGGCGAACGCGGCCGCGTTCAAGAGCGCGAACACGGTGGCCCTCGGCATCAGCGTCGATCCTGTCCCCTGCAAGAAGGCGTGGGCGGAGTCGCTCGGGATCACGAAGACGAAGCTTCTCTCGGACTTCTGGCCGCACGGCGCCGCGGCATCGGCCCTCGGCCTGTTCCGCGAGAAGGAGGGATT
>Ga0315284_10005279_pt1 | contig 18340 bp, 24 predicted proteins | sample YL17G09_16_MG_FD_203696 | JGI IMG/M metagenome (GOLD analysis project Ga0315284, IMG submission 203696) | Sediment microbial communities from Yellowstone Lake, YNP, Wyoming, USA - YL17G09_16 | ecosystem: Environmental > Aquatic > Freshwater > Lake > Sediment | place: USA: Wyoming | collected...
GTGACCCTTGGACCAGCAAGAGAATCAATCCAGACATTGCCTCAGAACGATTAACAAATCTTCTGCGCGGCTGGAGCATGGAAATCAAAGACATGATGGGCGGCATGGGCATAAACGCCATCGAAAGTTTACGTGGCAACCGTCTGCACCTGCGTGGTGTAGGCTTGACGGATACAGAATTGAAAATCTTAGGCGTAAAGATGGCAGGAGACTAAAAAACAGAATCTACTGGAGAATGTGATGAAAATGGTTGCAGTGGAAGACAAAATGATGGCTGGAGTAAACGCCAAGTTCCTTTCCCGCGTGAAAATGGAAAACAGCGTATGGAAAGTGAACGCCGACGGCTTACACTACCGAGAACTCAACACTCTGCTACGGACGCTTGACAGTCATGGCGCTGAAAAAATAGAGATATACAGCGTATTCGGCCAACGATACATCGGAACAGACTTGAAGAACAAGCTGAAGATTGACATTTACGGAACGCCTGGAAACGATTTGGGCGCTTTCATGGATGGCCCGAGAATAGAGGTTCACGGGAACGCGCAGGACTGCACAGGCAACACCATGAATGACGGTCAAATAGTTGTGCATGGCAGAGCTGGAGACATCACCGGTTACGCCATGCGAGGCGGCAAGATATTCATCCGAGACGACGTTGGCTACCGAGTAGGCATCCACATGAAGCAGTACATGAGCAAGAAACCATACTTGGTTGTAGGTGGAACTGCACAAGATTTCCTCGGCGAGTACATGGCAGGCGGAGTCCTGATGGTTCTCGGATTAACCCTAAAAGACGGCGAACAGCACAGGGCGCGGTTCGTAGGCACAGGGATGCACGCTGGCATAATCTACGTGCGAGGCGAAATCACTCATCTCGGGCAGGAAGTCAAAATCATGGACATCAACCAGAGCGATTTAACAGTGGTTCAAAGTTTAGTCAAGGATTACTGCAGCTACTTCAATGCTGACTTCGACAAAATCATGGGCAAAAAGTTCATGAAGATTGTGCCGTATTCCCATAGACCCTATGGCAGAGTATACGCCTACTAAGCCCAAAGTTTAACCTTTTCTTTTTTATGCTTCAGATTTCCTAGAGAACACCTATTGCTCTGAGGAGACTACCCCTCCCTTGTATATAGGCTGAATTTAGCCGTGAAGCCAGGGTTCAGCTACGTAGAACCGGCACTGTGAAGTTTTCTCTGTTGGGAAACGGCAGAAGTCTTCTTGTCTCATTTGTATTTTATTTTGAAAATCAGAATAATGAGCCCTTGTATGAAACCCAAAGAATTGGCAATCATTATGGGCAGATCATTCAGTAAAACTCCATAAATAAACCAAAGGAGCACGCCGCCGCAAAAAAGTAAAAATGTTCCAAGGGAAATGTCTTTGGTGGATTTCGTCTTCCAAACCTTCAATAGTTGAGGAAAAAGCGAAATCGTTGTAATTGCGGCTGCTGCCAAACCAATAATGGTTACGTAGCTCATTTGTATTCCTGCTCTCTGCGTTGTTGTCATACTGTTTTATTTAGATTTAGCTCGCCTTTTCGGAAATGAGAACCGCGATAGTTTAAGTTCGCGTAAATCTCTTGATAACTGTTTTGTGAAAGGAAGGTTTAAATAAATACTGACTCATTTCGTATATGCTTCAAACTTAACGGAAGAAAAAATAATGTCATCTCAGGAATTTCGTTACATAGTTCGTATATTAGGTTCAGACTCAGCCGGTACGCTGAAGGTTTCTTACGCGGTAACAAAAATTAAAGGGGTAAGCCTGAGCCTCTCCAACGCCATACTGAAAAAGGCTGGAGTAAACCCTGATTTGAGGGCAGGTTTCATCACCGAAGCAGATATCCAAAAAATAGAAGACATCATAAAAGACCCATTAAAATACAATTTACCTACATGGCTCTTTAACCGAAGGAAAGATTCGGAAACAGGAAAAGACATGCATCTTATAACTGCCGATCTTGTTCTGAGGACAAAAACTGACATTGACGAAGCGAAAGAAATCAGGTCTTGGCGCGGATACCGCCACGCATACGGCCTGAAAGTGCGCGGACAAAGAACCAAAACCACTGGAAGAGCAGGCAAAGCCTTAGGCGTAAAGAAGAAGGCGCTTATGGCGAAGCCTGGAGGCGCACCAGCAGCTGAAAGAGGCAAGTAAACATGGGCGATCCTAAAAGGCAGAGAAGAAAATTTGAAACTCCACGTTTCCCATGGCGCAAAGACATCCTGCAAGAAGAGCTGAAACTCCTTGGCACTTTCGGCTTGAGAAACAAGCATGAACTCTGGCGCCACGAAACGTTGTTGTCCAAGTTCAGAGGCATCGCACGTTCACTTATCGGCAGAACACCTGAGGAACGCATGAAAATGGAGAACGAGCTCCTGACGCGCCTAAAGAAACTCGGTGTCCTCCAAGAAACAGCCGTCTTAGACGACGTGTTGGACTTGTCAATTGAAGACATTCTTGAGCGGAGGCTTCAAACTATAGTTTTCCGCAAGAGCTTAACCAAAACCGTTCATCAATCTCGACAGTTGATAACGCATGGGCACATCACCATAGACAACCGAAGAGTTACAGTCCCAAGCTACATCGTTTCACGAGAAGAAGAACCACTAATCAACTATGCCGCTCAGAGCCAGCTAACCAACCCGGCACATCCAACCCGTGTCGCCATGACTGTGGTGACTAAACCGCATGTAATAACCCAGCCAAGAGATAGAAGAAGAGGCGGGAGAGGCGGTAGATTTTGAGCAGCAAAAGAAATGAGAAATGGGGAGTTGTCCACATCTTTAGCTCCTACAACAACACAATAATTCACATAACTGACATATCAGGCGCAGAAACCATCGCCCGCACAAGCGGCGGAATGTACGTCAAAGCAGACCGTTTGGAATCTTCACCTTACGCTGCCATGCGCGCTGCTACTGGAGCCGCTGAAGTAGCCCGAGACAAAGGCATAACTGCCATACACATCAAAGTCCGCGCGCCAGGCGGTTCAGGTCCACGTACGCCCGGACCAGGTGCTCAAGCAGCTATCAGAGCGTTTGCGAGGTTCGGTTTCCGCATAGAACGCATCGAAGAATGCACGCCTATTCCGCATGACGGCACAAGAAGACCTGGCGGCAGAAGAGGCAGACGCGTATAGTCGCTTCACTTTCCCCTTTATTAACAGAAAAATTGAAATAATGCACTTATGCTGTTATTGAACGCACAGCTTTGTCATAGTCACTTGTGGAGTGTCTAAATAAGTGAAAATAGAAGTGCTCGAAAAAGACGAGACAAACCTTCGAATAATCGTCAAGGACGCAGATGTCCCCTTAATGAACGCTCTGCGTAGGATAGGTCTTGCCGAAGTCCCAAGCATGGCTATAGACGAAGTCGTGATGATAGAGAACTCGTCGATTCTGCAGGATGAGATGATAGCTCACAGGCTTGGCCTTGTCCCGTTAAAAACGGATTTGGACAGTTATAATCTCCCTGAAGATTGCGAATGCAAAAGCGAATTTGGCTGTGCTCTGTGCCGCGTCACATTAACGTTGAACGCGGAGTCAAACGAGGGAACAAGAACAGTTTACTCTGGGGAACTGGTCTCAGAAAACCCCGGCGTAATTCCAGTCACCGAGAAAGTGCCAATCATGAAATTGGCTAAGGGGCAGAAACTGAAACTTGAAGCCTACGCTAGGCTTGGAAAAGGGAAAGTCCACGCGAAATGGCAACCCGTCTGCGTATGTGCATACAAATATTACCCGAAAATTGCGGTTCCAACCAAACCGTGCGAAGACTGCACAAAATGCGCGGACATCTGCCCCAAGAAAGTACTTGCCATGAAGGGAAACAAAATCGACGTTCGAGACCTCTTGGCATGTAACCTTTGCATGGACTGCGTAGAGGCTTGCCCGAAAAAAGACGAAGGCATAAAGGTTGATTGGGAAAAGAACGCTTTCATCATGAACATTGAGTCAACAGGCGCGCTTCCTCCAGAACGAATACTGCAGGAAGCAACAAAGATATTGGATAAACAACTCAAAGAGTTTGAAGAACAGCTAAAGGTGGAACAAAAGTGAGAGAAACCAAATCCACAAACCCAGAAATCGTACAACTTATCAGATTCCTCAAGAAGCAAAGCAAAGAGAAAGAAGCCAACATATGGCTAGACGTGGCTGAACACTTGTCTAAACCGAGCAGGCACCGCATTGCCGTGAACTTGAGCAGGATAAACATGTACACTGAGAAAAACGGCACCATAGTAGTCCCCGGCAAAGTCCTAGGGTCAGGCACACTGGATCACGCAGTAACAGTAGCCGCGTTTAATCTCTCAGAGAAGGCAAAAGAAAAATTGACCGCCGCAAAAGCAAAATACATGTCTATCTCTGAACTTGTGGAAAAAAACCCCAAGGGCTCCAACGTTAAGATAATTGGGTGAAAAAGATGCAAGCAGCAAAAACTTCAACAGTAGTAGTGAACGCCGAAGGACTTATTCTCGGCAGAATGTGCAGCAAAATCGCCAAAAGACTCCTCAACGGCGAAGTAATAATCATAGTTAACGCAGAAAAAATCGTGATTTCTGGAAAGAAAAAGAGCAAAGTGGCAGAAGCCAAACAGTTCCTTGAAGTCGGAGCTCCCGAAAGAGGGCCATTCCACTCCCGCAGACCCGACCGCATAGTGTGCAAAACCGTCAGGGGAATGGTGCCCTGGAGGCAGCCGAAAGGAAAAAACGCTTACAAGAGGCTAAAGGTATACATGGGTGTGCCCCAAGAGCTTAAAGACCGGAAAATGGAGACGGTTGAACAGGCTCAAGCGTCAAAGCTGAAGGGTCCGCATTTCACACTTGCTGAGTTAGCTGTAGAAGTAGGATGGAACAAAGGTGCATAATTATGCCAGGCAAAAAAGTACTAGTTGTTAGTGGAAAAAGAAAAACCGCCACAGCGCGCGCCATCGTCAAGCAAGGCGTAGGAAAAGTACGCGTGAACATGACTCCTCTGGAGATTCTAGAACCAGAAATGGCACGTGAAAAAATAATGGAACCCCTCCTGCAGGCTGGAGAAACCACCTGGAAACAGTTGGACATGGATGTGAAAACTCAGGGCGGTGGCTATATGGGTCAGGCGGAAGCTGCTCGCACGGCAATTGCGAACGCTTTGTTGAAGTGGACTAAGAGCACTCATCTGCGCACGGTCTTCACTGAATATGATAGAACCATGGTTGCAGGAGACGCACGAAGTAAGGAGTCGAAGAAGTTCGGTGGTCCAGGCGCAAGAGCCAGGGAGCAGAAGAGTTACAGGTAGGAGAACAAGCAAGAATGATTATTCCTGTGAGATGCTTCACCTGCGGCAAACTCATTGGAGATCGATGGGAAGAATTTGCCCGGAGAATCCGAACAGGCGAAAACGCCAAAGACGTATTGGACAGCTTAGGCGTCAAAAGGTACTGCTGCAGGCGAATGCTTCTCTCCAATGTCGAAATCATTGATGAGATTTTGCGATTCTACGAGGAAGCTGAGAAGAGAAAAGAAGCCCGGAATTTCGGGTAATTTTTTCCAGTTCCGGCGGAGCGTTAGTGGACGATGTGTTTTATATCGCTGCTGATTTCTTGGCTGCGCTCCGTTTTTTGGTTTAAGCGTGAGGGATTTGTTTATAAAGTGGTTTGGTTTTTGTTTGATTCACTTTGCTGTAGTGAGAGTAGCGTATCTTGACATGTTTCATAAATCGTAATATAGGTTAAATGCTTTTAAGGTTAATCTGCATAACAGAAATGAAAACAAGAGTGAGTTGATGAAACAATGAAGAAGATTGGAGAAGAGGAGAAGGTTAAGCGGATCCTGACCGACTCTAAGCTTTCAGCCATCAAGACCATGCTGGAGAAAGACCACGCCATAGACTGTCTTTTGCTGCTTCATGTCAACAGGGGCAAGTGGAAGAATGCAAAGGATTTTATGCGGGAGAACAAGTTGACGCTGAGCGATGGCACTTTCAGGTCACGCATGATTGAGATTGAAGAGTTAGGCCTTGCAAAGAGCGAGCGCATTGATCCGTTGAAGAAATATTACTTGCGGACTGAGTTTGGCGAGAAGGTCGCGAAGCTTCTTCTTGGCTTTTTTGACGAACTTGAGACATGAACGAGAGCTAGAGTATAGTCGCTGAATTGTTGCGCACTTTCTCTTCCGCCGTTTTAATAGGCGCTACGTTTATTGTTTTTCTTTTTTTCTGTAGTTTTGTTGTACGAATAGCCAGTATAATATCTTAAGACGCAAGATTTAAATGGGCTCACGAATTCCTAACATACACGAATGATATCAAGGGAGGTATGAAAAGAAAATGAATAAAACTCTTAGGAAATTTGGTAAGAATGCAAAAGCCCTTAGCCCCGTCGTCGCATCAATCATACTCATCGCTGTCACAGTCGCAGTCAGCGTAGTCGTCGCAGCATGGATGGGCGGAATGTCCATCGGCCTAATGGGAAACGCAGAACAAGCAACAATTACAAATATTGACACATCTGTCGATCCCGTCCTAGTCACTGTTCAAAACACAGGTCAGGCCGTAGTTGATCTCAAAACAGGTTACTTAAACAACGTAGCTGGTGCAATGCTCGTAATAAGCGGTTCGGCGGCCACACCATCGTTAACACTTGATAAAGGCGATACAGTGACCGTAAGCATTGCCGGTACTGTACCGGTTACAGGCGACGACATCACCATCAAAATATCTACTGGCAAGGGTAATAATCTAGTATACACCCAGGTAGTTCCATAAGAAGAGGACAAAGACTTTTTGTCCAAAAACCAGGGAGTTGGTGAGGAAATCACTAACATTCCTTCTTTAGTTTTTTTAGAAAACAAGAGGGGAGCGAAAAATCATGGTAGTTGAAATAAAAGAATACGCGTCAGCAGAAGAACTAGCCGAACGCCTAGACAAAGAAATAGGCGATACAAAAAGCTCGCTAGGCGAGTACCTACGCAGACTAGACGACATACGAACTATAGCGGAAAAGTCAAAGAAAATCCGCGAAGTCGTCCTGAAACTCGCAGGTAAAAAAGCATCCAACGAAAGCCTAGGCGAAATAACAGTCGGCAGCCTAAACATAATCTTAGACGCTAACCCATTCCACGAGCTAACCGCCATAGAATCCGTCGTGCGCAGCTTCCAAGAACGATTACTCGTCCTGCAGAAGGCACACGAAGCACTCAAGTGGCTAGACCAACTTGGCGACACAGAAGGACTCAAGTATCTCGTGGTGGAAAACGATGGCGTCCCTGAACGTATCCTCTTCAAAATCTACTAAACCAAATAACTTTACAATAGGAAAATAACGCGGGAGCACTAAGGAATGAGCACTGAAGAATGTGTTTTAGTCCTAAAAAGCACTCTGAGCGAAATCAAAAACGTGTGCCCAGAGGTATCGCGCACCTTCATTTTTAATCAGAACAAAAACGTTCTCGCCAAAGACGGAGAAACCGACGAAACAACAGTAAAAAACACCATAAAAGCCTTCAGAGCCATCAATAAAAGAGCAAAAGCCGCAGGTGGCTTGGACTCTGTGACCTTCGAAGGCGTAGACAGCCGAACAACAATCGTTCGCGTGAACAATCTTTACTTAGCCACAGTCGCTTCAAAAGAAGCTGACGAAAAAACCCTTAACGCCTTAACCCGCGTGATAGTTCCAACCATTCTCAAACTCATAGAAATCATTCAACCCGCGCTCGCAAGCGCACCGTCTGAACCATCAGCAGACGCTGGCAACGAAAGAATAGCAGCCACCGAAAACTGCGAAATGAAGCCATCCGTGGAAGAAGACATGGCGAATGACGCAGAACCCGTTGAAAAGCCCGAACCAGAAGTCACCCCTGAACCTTTGCTTCCCAACCCTCCCGTTAACCAGTTAATGGTTGAAAACCTCGGTGGTTTCAGCCGTCTAATAGGCGCTCAGGACACTGCGCGTGTTGACAATGAAGTGATCTCCCGTTGGACGAACCTGTATGGTGACAGGGTAATAAAGGAAGTGCATGTGGAAGAAACTCGCACTGGAAAGAGAGTGCGCTGCAGGTTCAAACCCATAAAGGATTCAGAGTTTGAGGGAAAAGGCATAATTCAACTGCCCGAAAAAGTGCAGTCCATCTTGCAAACCAAGAAAGGCGCACTGGTCATGGTTAAACCAATAATCCAATAAGCGAGGCGCAGACGAATGACCACGAAAAAGAAAAAATTCAGTGAAACCGTAACAACTATCATTGTTGACGATGAAACTACTGAGAATAACAGCGATCAAAACTCCACAAACCTGCGTGCAAGCCTCAAGAAAATCCGCAAATTCTCCGGCGTTATAGGCTACATTCTGAAAGATTCCTCATCAGCGACGATAGACATAGAGGACCCAGAGAAAACGGTGGAATACGCGCTGCTGGCTTCTCAAGCGTTTGGTTCATCGGAAAAATTCGGTGAACTCTTCGACTTAGGCACCATCGAAAACACGCTGATAGAATGCAGGGACCTCAAAGTGCTCTGCGCGGCATTTGGTGAATCCACGATTAGCATTTTCATGGAAAAAGATGCTGATCACGCCGAAATCCTGAGGAAAATCTCATCTTAACCTGAATAGGTTCCTTCAGCACCGTTTGTTTTTTGTTCGAAGATTATGTTTGAGTTAAGATTTCTTGAAAACACTTGTTGATTCTTACTTTCTGGCTTGAGATATCCACAACGGCAAGGTCGTATTCGAACAGGAAAGCTGCAATCTCCCGCACTTGGCGCTCATTAAGTTCAACCAGTTGTTGCAGTTCCTCTATCCCGTGCCATTCTCCGTCACTGAGTACCTCGAGCATTATCGTCATTTTGGAAACCGTGAGTTCCATCTCCTGTACCCAAGGAAATTGACGCTTTTGCTTAAATGTGTTGTGAGTTTTAGTTTTAGAAAAACAATATAGAACATCCAGTGCATTTGTTTATGCCATTTCCCTGCATCCTCATTGTAGCATAAACTTTATATTCAGAATTCATCCACCTACTTGCTCTTGAGGGGTTAATTGTAATGACCGCACTGTTCACAGCAATCTCTCATGCAAACGTTAACGCAGCATCTAGTTGTGGATCTGGACGCGGATCCAAAGGAAACTAAACAGTTAACCTCAGTTTGTGTGCGTCGTTTTTGTTTCTCGGTTGCTGTTTGGTTTTGGACGTGAAAAGAAGATGGACTCTAAGAATATGTGTGTGACAAAAACTCAACGATTCATTACTCGTAACCCTAAAAATTCAAGACTCAAAGGAGAAGTATGAGCATGCACAAAAAACTCTTGATTCCCGGACCAACCGAAGTAAGCCAGGAAATACTCCGTGAACAAACCCACCCTCTCATAGGGCACAGAAGCAAAGAATTCGCGGAACTTTACGGTGGAATAACCGCAAAACTGACCAAATTCTTCGAGTTGCCAGCCGAGTTCAAGCCCACTACTACAACATCTTCCGGCACCTTGTGGTTTGACATCGTGGGCCGAAGCATCGTGAAAAACAAAGCCTTAGTCTGCGTTAACGGCGCGTTCGCCGAGCGATTCGGCCAAACTCTGCGTGCCTGCGGTAAACAAACCGACTGGATAGAAGTAGAATGGGGCAAAGCAGTCAAGCCAGACGCAATCGCGGAGAAACTGGAGTCCGGTGACTATGACACTTTAGCTATCTGTCACAATGAATCTTCAACGGGTGTGCGAAGTCCAATCCACGAAGTTGGCAAGCTAGTCCGCAGAGACTACCCTGATGTCATATTCGCCGTGGACAGTGTCTCATCAATGGCAGGTGACAAAACGTTACCTCAGGAAATCGGGTGCGACATCCTATTTGCTTCAACACAAAAATGCTTCGCTTTGCCACCTGGATTAGTTGTTGCCCTTGTTAGCGACAGGGCACTTGAAAGAGCCAAGACAATGCCTAACAGGGGTGCCTACACTGACCTGGTGGAAATCTTCGAGTTCGAAAAGAAACATCAGACACCCTTCACGCCCTGTATTCCGCTCCTTTACGCGTTGAACAAGCGCTTGGACCTCATGTTGGAAGAAACCTACGACCGCATCTACCAGCGGCACAAAGACATGGCAGCGCTCACGCAGCGATGGGCAAAGCAACACTTCGAAATGTTCCCTGAGCCAGGCTACGAGTCAATCACCGTGTCCTGCATCAAGAACACTATTGGGAAGAGCGTGCAGGAACTAAACCAGAAACTGGCAGAAAAAGGCTTGAACATAAGTAACGGCTACGGCAAACTCGCTGAGAAAACCTTCCGAATCGGCCACATGGGCGAATGGGACGTCGCAGGAATCAAGGAGGCTCTCGCCGCAATCGACGAGATTTGGGGACTCGAAAAGTGACAATTAGAGTTCTCATCAGCGACCCAATCTTCGACGAAGGCGTAGAACTCCTCGAGCAAAAAGGCTACCAAGTCACCAAAGCTTGGAACCTGCCGAAAGCCGAACTTCCAAGGATAATCGGCGATTTCGACGCACTCATCGTGCGGTCGGCAACCAAAGTGAACGCCAACTTAATTGCCAATGCAAAAAAACTCAAAGTCATCGGACGCACAGGAGACGGCGTAGACAATATCGACGTTGAACAAGCTAGGAAACAGGGCATCACGGTGGTGAACACGCCACATGTGGCTTCCGTGAGCGTTGCTGAACTTGCGATAGGGCATCTGCTGGCGTTGGCGCGAAACATCGTTGAAGGCACAGTGACTTTACGTGAGGGCAAATGGGTCAAAGAAGAACTCATGGGCGTAGAAGTCAACGGGAAAACCCTGGGAATCATCGGTTGCGGAAGCATTGGCAGGGAAGTTAAGAAACTTGCTTCAGGCTTAGGCATGAACGTTCTCAATGTGGATGTGTGTGTTAGCAAAGAATTTGTTCCCTTGAATGAAATGTTGCCCAAAGCCGACTTCATCTCCGTTCACGTTCCGCTTACACCTCACACAAGACACTTTCTGTCAACGAAGGAGATTGGCAAGATGAAAGACGGCGTAATGCTGATTGACTGCTCCCGCGGCGGCGTAGTTGACCAAGAAGCATTGTACCAAGCTCTAGTATCGGGTAAAGTGAAAGCGGCAGCCTTGGACGTTTTTGAAGAAGAGCCCCCAAAAAACAGCAAACTACTCACGCTCAAAAACGTGATCGCAACTCCTCACATTGGAGCTCAGACTAAAGAAGCACAATTGAAGGCAAGCATACAAATAGCCAAGAAAGTAATTGAAGCACTTGAGAAATCTGCGAGCTGAAAACAATGGTTGATATCAAGCCCTTCAAAGCCATAAGATACACCGAGAAAGCTGGCAAACTCAAGAACCTGATAACTCAACCCTATGACAAAATTGACCAGGACATGCAGAGGGAATACTATGAGAAATCTCCTTACAACTACTGCCGCCTGATCTTGCCGATGGAGGAAAACAGGTACGAGGCAGTGCACCAGCGCATTTACGAGTGGTTAAGCGAGCATATCTTAGCCAAAGATGAGGAGCCGTCGGTTTTTGTTTGCAGGCAAGAGTTCAAGCTAAACGGCGGAAACTATACACGTACTGGATTAATTGCGGCTTTGCGCCTCTACGCTTACGGCGAAGGCATGGTTTTTCCCCATGAAACCACGTATGCCGCGCCGAAAGCTGACCGTTTGAACTTACTACGGACAATCCGGAAAGACCTCGAACCCGTATTCCTGATTTACTCCGATCCAGCGAACGCAACCGTTGACTTCTTTGCTGAAGTCGCAGAAACTCCGCCGACGATGGAGGTTGAGGACCAATTCCGCGTTAGGAACAAGGTGTGGCGAATAACTGACCCGGAAAAGATTGCGCTCGTGCAGAAAGCCTTGGAGAATAAGACACTGGTGATCACAGATGGGCACCACAGGTACGAGAGCGCCCTTGCCTACCGTGATGAACGGCGCAAGCAAGAAGAGTGGACTGAGGACTCAGCGTTTAATTTTCACATGAGCTATATGGTTCCCGTTCAGGATGAAGGGCTTGTCATTTTGCCCACTCACAGGCTTCTCCGAAAACTCGAGTTAACCCGTGACATTTTGGAGACCCTCAAAAACTATTTCGCGGTCTCAGAACTCACGCCCAAAGTTGACGCGTTGGAGACTTTCTTAGAGAACCACAAGACCGAACACGCATTCTGCGTCTACGATGGAGTTAAGGCATATAGTATGCTGCTGAAAGACGAGAAAGAAATAGCCAAACTCGCCAACACTACTTCTTCAAAGGAAGTTCGTCTTCTCGACGTGGTCATATTACGGGACGTCGTATTCAAGACCATGATGAAAACTGGCGAGTTGAAGATGGATGAAGACATACTTTACGAGAGGTCACTGCGGGTCGCCATGGAAAAAGTTGACGCTGGAGAGGCCAAAATTGCGTTCTTGGTTAATGCGATTAGTCCTGAGGTGGTTTGGCGGATTGCACAGAAGCGTGAGCGGTTGCCTGAGAAGTCCACGGATTTCTACCCCAAACCTGTGTCTGGCATGGTGATGATGGACATTTCACGCGGGGAACAACTATAACCCGCGTTCTGGATCTTTACTCTCTTTATCAAGTTTCTTGGGCACGTGTTTACTTACTTTATGAATTTGCATGCGTGCCGCTTGAATCTTTTCTTGCATTGTAAGCTGCAAAAATGGTAAGTTTCACCTTGATAGGTGATTTTGAATTTAGCTGTGTTTTCGTCCAGAACCATGCCGCAGACTGGGTCTCTAAACATCTTCTTTGTTCTTGCCCTCAAAGCAGAGTGTTTTTTCCGCCTATTATGGTTAGCGGTTTAAAAAAAGCCGCTAACGGGCGAATCTTCGCGGGATCTGACTTCTTCTATTGTGGTTTTCGTCAATGCTTTGATGTTGTTGAAGTTTGAGAGTTCCCCGTAGCTTACGAGCGTGATGGCTGTGCCTTCGGTTAATTTCCTTGCGGTTCTGCCGATGCGGTGGAAGTACACTAGTGGGTCAGCTGGGACGTCGTAGTTGATTATGTGCGTTATGCCTTGGATGTCTAAGCCTCTGGCTGCGACGTCAGTGGCGATGAGCAGGTTTAGTCTTCCGTTTCGGAAATCGTTGATTGCGCGGTCTCTTTGTGGTTGTGTGAAGCCTGCGTGTAGCGCTTGCACTCGGTATCCTTTTCTTTCCAGTTGGTCTGCGAGTCTGCTTGTATCTCTGCGTGTTCTGCAGAAAACTATGGCTTTGTCCACGTGGTCTTGGTGCAGGATTTTGCAGAGGGTTTCGAATTTGCTGTTCTGGTTTGCAACGGTGTAAAACTGTTTCATCTGTGTTAGTGCGATTTCGTCTTTGCTTACGAGGATTTTTACTGGGTTTTTCATGTATCTGTTGGCGATGCTCATCACTGTTTTGTCTATGGTTGCGCTGAATAGGCTTGTCTGCCTGTTTGATGGTACTTTGGAAAGTATGTATCCGATGTCTTCTATGAATCCCATGTCCAGCATGCGGTCGGCTTCGTCGAGAACCACAATCTTCACAGACGCCAAGTTTAAGATGCGCCTTTCAAGAAGGTCAATTAATCGTCCTGGCGTGCCTACAACGATTTGGGCGCCGTTCTCGAGTTCTCGGATTTGCCTTTCGATTGAGGCTCCACCGTAAACTGGTAAAACTCTAAGTTTGGCGTACTTCGCGAACCAGCTCATGTGCTGTGCTACTTGCACGGCGAGTTCGCGTGTGGGCACAAGGATTAAGCCTTGTACTTTTCTGAGTTGGCGGTCTAAGCGTTCAACCATCGGGACTCCGAAGGCTGCGGTTTTTCCTGTTCCTGTTTGTGCTTGCCCGATAACGTCTTTGCCTTCAAGCAGTGGCGTTATCGCCTGAGCTTGGATGGGAAAAAGACTTCCATATCCAAGTTCTTCTATACTTCTCTGGACCTCCACACTTAGGGGTAGGTCTTTGAATGACTGAATTTCTAACATATTTTATTTTATTCTCCTGCCACAGAATTTTCATGCATCTTTTCAAAAGCTGCTTTCAGGAGCTTCGTTGTGTTACATGAGTTAATGTGACGTAGCAACATCATCAGTTCGTATATAAAAAGGTTTAGCATGTATCAAGACAGACACACCAAACGGCGGTGTTTTTTTGCTTGTTTTGGCGTTTAGGCGTGGCTTCGAGGTGGGCTGTGACGGGCTAGATTAGTTTGCATGGACTCGTTCAGTGTATGCCATTATAGTTTTGCCCGGGGAATTCAGCAAATTGATACATTACTGAAATCGGAATAACCTATTATATGCATTTTCAAGACTATTGAGTTTCAGTAGAGGAGAGGAGAAGGCAACCATGCAAACAACTGTGGCAACGTTACTCTTAATCACTTCTGTAGTTGTTCTCTCGTGCGTCGTCGTGGACTACGCCGTTACCATAGTTCAGCATACGCTTCAAACAACAAATATACCGCAACTAGACCGAATAAAAGACATCCAACGCTCAATCCTTAACGAGACAGACAGTTTCTTCAACCAAACCATAACACAACCCCAAGACACTTGGCCACCACCGTAACCTTCAATCAACAAATTCCAAAATGAACATCAATTCCTACTTTTTATTGCCACTTTAAATAGGGGGGTTAGTCTTTTCCGAGCGCTAGTTCTTTGGCTTCTTCCAGAACAGGTACATTTTCGTTTGTGCCGTGAAGCTGAGTCGTTTCAGTGCCAAAGCTAGGCCTGCAGCGTCCAAGCCGTGTATCTTCTGGGTGAACTCGTTGTGTTTTGGGTAAACGTTTCTTAAGCTTGCCAGCCGTTTCCGTGCACCTGCATCTTTCAGCGATAGCGCTTCCAACACGTTTAAAACTGCTTCTCGCCCAACTGTGTTAACTATTCGTTCTCCGTAGGAAACTGCGCCAAGCAAGGCAACGTCAAAGCCTAAGTGCTCAAGCTTCTCCAGCGCTTCAACCACGCCAGCACTCGGCTTGCTTTCGGCTACGCGTTGCATTCCCGCGCGTTCGAAGAATGGGTTGTACTTTGCCATGACTACAACTGCTTCAATGCAGGGTGTTCCAGCCATCGGCAGACTTTCGCGCACTATTTTCTCGCCTAAGCCGATTCCGCGGTACTTCGGGTGCACCACCACACGGCTGATTAAGCAGATGTCGCGCTGCAGCTGTTTGAGTGTGCCTTTCCAGACTTTGCTCCGTCCAAAACACATTGGCGAAGGATAACTGTACACGATAACGCCACATAGCTCATCTCTGCGTTTTAGAGTGAAGATTTTTCTGGGCGCTGGGCAGCGTCCTTCACGGTAATGGAACTGGCTCAGCAGCTTGTAATCTGTGAGTGTTCCTGGTTCCACGTGCATTTCAGCGGTTAAACTGCATTGTTGCGCTTGTGCTTCTGGATTGTAGCGGACGGTGACTTCTTTTCCGTATCGCTTGTACACGTGCACGTTTGGCGCTAAATCAGGTAGCAGGTCACTGTGGGTTGTTGCTGCGACCACGGCTTTCCCAGTTCTTCGCGCTAAGCGTTGCAGGTTGAACGCCACGATTTTCGCTGTGTCCCTGTCTAGTGTGCTTGTGAATTCGTCGAGTAGCCACCATTGCGCTGTGGTTTCGGCTAATCGTGCGATTTGGTAGCGGTGTTTTTGTCCGTCGCTGAGTTCCGTGTAGTTGCGGAGGAAGAGGAATGCGTCGTTCAAGCCCACTTTGCTTAAGAGTTCAAGCGCTGCGCTGGTGTTTTCGGCGACGGTGTCGATTATGGGTTCGTTGCTGTTTATGGTTAGGTCTCGTGTGTCCATTGCTTCCGTTGCGAGATCGCGTTTTACGGCTTTGAGGAGTGCGCTTTTGCCGCTGCCGCTGTCGCCCGTGATAAGGACGATGTCGTTTGGTTTGATTTTGATTTCTGTGTTATCGTAAAGGGTGAAGCGTTGGGTTTGGTCTGTGCCGAGTCCGAAGGCTTCTGCAACTGCGATTGTTCGCTGTGTACGTGTGGCTGGTGCGGTTTCGTAGCTTATGTTGAAGGTGAACGTTGCGGTTTGGCGGTTGTAGGTGCGTTTGAGTTTGGTGATGTGGAAGTGCTCGGTTTTGCGTCTTGTCATCGTGTGTCTCCTTGGGTTTTGTGGTTGACTAGTTTTTGGCGGATTGTTGCCAGTTTGGTTCTGGCGGTGTTTGCTGTTTTGGCGACTACCCAGAGTTGGGGTGTTGGTTGGGTTCGTGTTGCGTATGCTGCAAGTACAAGTGCCCAGAAGCGGTCGTCATGCGTTCCCTGTGGGTGGTTGAATTTGGTTTTGCCGTCTTTGGTAAGTTCGTATTGTTCGAGGTTGAGTTCTGCGATGAGTTCGCCGTCGTAGGGTATGCGTAAGCGTTTTTCGGTCATGGTTTGTTTGAGGTGTTGCGCCATTTCCTGTTTTGTTTCCAATGTGAACGTGACGCCTTGGGTGTTGGTTAGGCCTGCGTTTTGCATGTCTTCAGTTATGTAGTCGCCTACGCCGCTGCTGTCGACGAGGATTTTGTGGATGTTTTGCCATCGGTCGTTTATGGTTTTGACGTAGCCGATGACGCTTGCGTAGGGTGTGTCTAGTGGGAAGCGGTGCATGTGGACTAGTTTTAGTTGGTTGTTTTCTGTTTTGATTGTGGCTATGACGCTGTGGTCTTGGTGTTTGCCTAAATCTAAGCCTGCGTAGAAGTCTCCTTTTGTTGCGGTTTCGAAGTTTGTGTATTGGAGGGTGTGGTCGATGCATGTTGTGATTAGGGTTTGGTTGAGGTAGGCGGCTTCGTTTTCTGCCCAGTCTGCTTCCATTTCGCGTCGCCACCTTGCGGGGTCGCCTTCGAGTTGTTTTTTTATGCGGTCGAGGATTTGTTGTTTGAGAGGTCCGTTGGGTTCTATAGCTTGTTGCCATGTTACGTGGGTTTTGGCGTATTCCGTGTAGGCGGGGTTGTGGAAGATTTTGTGGAATATGCTGTCGGTGTGCCATGGGGTGCTGGTGCAGATGAATTTGCCGTTTGTGGTGCCGAGTGTGAATAGGATGGCGTCGTAGAGTTCTTCGTCGTTTGGGATGAAGTTGAATTCGTCGGCGTAGACTATGTGGAGTTTTGGTCCGCGTATGGTTTCGGGGTTGTTTGGGTAGGCTTCGATGTTGCTGTTGTTTGATAGGGTGACTGAGGTTTTTTGGGGTTTTTTGTATGTGGTTTTGGGGAGTTTTTGGAGGAAGTTGTTGATGTGTTTGATTATGAGTTTGGTTTGTCTCCAGCTTGGTCCGAAAATGCCGATGTTGCTGTTTGGGTTTGTCAATGCGTAGTGGAGAAGTAATGCGCTGATGGTGTGGCTTTTGCCTGTTTGCCTTGCCCACCTTGCGGCTATGAATTGGTTGTTTTGGAATTGCTGTATGAGTTCGGTTTGGTAGGTTGTTGGCGTGAAGTTTAAGTTTTCTTTGCAGAACTGCACGGGGTCTGCTGGTATGGCGACTTTTTGTTTTTGAGCGGCTTGTTTTTTGAGCTGATTGATTTCTCTGTTCATTTGTGCCATGGTCATTGTTTTTCGAGTTCTCCAATGGTTTTGCGGAGCTCATCTAGTTCGGTTTTGATTTGGGTTACGTCGTAGGTTTTGCCGATGCTGTTGATGATTTGGCTGATGTAGGCGGCGAGTCTTGCCCAGTTTTGTTGTTCTGCTGTTTTTTTGCCTCTGGTGGAGAGAATTTGTTGCATGGCTACTTCTTGGAGATTTTTAAGGTCCAAAATAAGTTGAGCACGTAGACGTTGTGTGTCTCCGTCGAATTTTTCGGTCAGGTTCGCTATTCTTTTTTGTAAAAAGCGTTTAGGAGGTCTGTTGACCCTACCCCCTATAGGTTTCTGCATACTATTTCTATTAGGCTTCAAATATGTTCGCCTCACTCCGTTTTCTGGGAAATTAATATGCCCGTTATGGTGCCTGCTAATCCTGTGATGGTGGCGAAGACTTCGCTGTTCCATGAGCCCAAAAGTGCAAGGTGCGCAATTTCTATGGCTGTTAGGCTGAAGGTTAAGGCTATGGCGAATTTTACTCCGAGGACTAAGCGTTCGCTGGGCGAAACCTCTGATAATTGGCTTGCAGCAGTCTTGTCGGTGGTTCTCCTCGTGAGCGCCCGTTTAACCCAGTCCGTCAATGGTTCCGCACCCTCTGCTGCCGCAGGCAACGCCCTAAACTGGGCTTTTCACTCTTCATCTTCTCATTCACCGTGAAACTGTTCAGCAAAACCTTCGCCTCTTCAACGCAAACATGCGCCTTCGCTACGACAGTCGCGCTGGTGGTCCACGCCACAGGCACAGCCGTATAATCAATATCGTAAAGCCCATCTGAATAGCGGAAACAGTTCTGCGCCAAAATCACATGCTTACGCTTCTGCCC
>Ga0315284_10005280_pt1 | contig 18340 bp, 11 predicted proteins | sample YL17G09_16_MG_FD_203696 | JGI IMG/M metagenome (GOLD analysis project Ga0315284, IMG submission 203696) | Sediment microbial communities from Yellowstone Lake, YNP, Wyoming, USA - YL17G09_16 | ecosystem: Environmental > Aquatic > Freshwater > Lake > Sediment | place: USA: Wyoming | collected...
AGAGATGTTTCATGTATCCTATATCAAGATGTTAATTTCTTTCACTTTTATAGTTTTAAAGTCCTTTTATCAAAAGACATTTTGACTATCAAAAACCAAATTAAATAAAAAATAGATATCAAAGATGTTTCATATAAGCTATATCCCAGAGATGTTTCAGATAAAATAGATCTCAAAGATGTTTCATGTATCCTATATAAAGATGTTACTTTCTTTCACTTTTATAGTTTTGAAGTCGTTTTATTAAAAGACATTTAAACTATCAAAACCCAAATTTAAATAAAAATAGATACCAAAGCTATATCCCAGAGATGTTTTAGATAAAATAGATTTTAAAGATGTTTTGGATAAGATAGATATCAAAGATGTTTCATGTATCCTATATCAAGATGTTAGTTTCTTTCACTTTCATAGTTTTGAAGTCCTTTTATTAAAAGGACTTCAAAAATGAGAAAAAGAAATTTAGAAGAAATAAATATTCTGAAACGAGATATATTCTGGAAAATTCAGTAAAGCTATATCCCAAAGATGTTTTATTTAAATAAGATCATAGAGATGTTATAGTCACAATAGTTTTATTTAAATAAGATTATAATCAAAGTAGTTTTATTTAAGCTATGTTACAGGGATATTTTAGTCACAATAGTTTTCTAATCAGAATTTTTGGTTGATATGGATATTAAATATATCTTGATTAATATCTATCTGGAAAATTTTTAATCAAGATAGATGTTAGATTGTAATCTTTATTTTCTATTCTTCTGGTGAAAAACATAATATTTATCATCTCGATCTATCTGATATCTCAAATAAGTGATATTAAGTTTAAAATTTTTACCATAATTTTGATAAAAACAATTAGATTTATTAGAATATTTAGATATAAGTTTGATCATAAAAGGTTATTGCTATATAAGTTAAGAAAATCTAATTTTTGAAAAATAGAAAACTGTTCTTAATCATAAATATTTTTCTAGTATTCTATATTTTTATCCACAAAGGTATAAAAATTAAGCTTACCAAATATCTCTTTTTGCTTTAAACAGTTTTATATTATAATAAATAATTTTGATTTCAAAAGTTTCATGAATATTCATTTTTAAATAGTCCATTTACCATCAACTTTTTTCATATAGTATACTTTTTTAGTGATAGAAAGTATTTCATCAATCTCTGATTCATCCAAACCATATGTCAAACTTTTATCTTTTAGTATCACATCTTTCATATTATACATGTAGTATTTTAACCAAGAAGTTGGAATTATTACTGAATATTTATCATATAAAACAGACATAGTCTTTTTTATCTCTTCTAAATTTTCCATTACAAACGAAAATCCTATATATTGTTCTACAGGAGTGACTCTGAGACCAAATATAAATTTAGCAGCATAATATTTCTGTTTCAAAGAAAATTTATCTTCATCTTCTATATATCTAAGTTTTCTTATTACATTATCTTTCATGTGAAATAATTCATTGGTGGATACAACATATACATCTATTCCATCAACCAACACATTACATATTTCTGATTCCCTAGGATAACCATAAAACCAACCAGTAAACATTCCACATATGTCTTTGGATAAAATAATATGTTTCAAATATTTGGATTTCCAATAATTTTTAAAATCAAATGTTGGATATTCATCGTCGTTATCCTCGCATGGAGAATAATCATATCTTTCCATAATGATTTGAATTTGTTTTTCTTTACTTTGTTCTAATTGCTTCTGATTACTGATGTTCAATTGAGATTCTTCCATCATTTTTAAGCCAGTTAATCTTAATTCTTTAGTATAGCCTTCTTTCAACCAAAATAAATAAGGTCCATCTATCGGTTTATAATAACTCTCTATCAAATAAGACTCTTTGACATAATTTAATGTTGCTCTTTTACACAAATTTAATTCTTGAAATTTTTGAGCTTTTAGTTTAGACCCAAATGATAAATCTTCATTCTTTTTCAATATATTATATAAGTCTAAGCCATTTTCTATTTTTAAATCTCCAATATAAGCAAAAATTACTTTATGTGTCTTAAGTAATATTTTTCTCATTCTAAATATAGCTTGGGATATTTCTGTTAATGTATTTATATCACTCACACTACATAATCCTAACATATTCTTAGGTTGGGATAGATCAATACCAACACAATGTTTTTGATCATAATAAAACACACATTTATCTTCTTCTTTCTGGCAAATTGTTGTATTAAAAGGAGCACCATCTACTAATGGTATATCTAATTTTGGATCTAAGTATACTCCTCTCTTATTTGTGCCTGCTAATTTCTTAGCCACATCAATATTCTCTTCGTCTTTGAAGACTACTGCTGGATCCATCAGACAATTGAAGTCTCTTTTCTTAAATATTTCTATTAAATTTCTTGAAACAATAACTTCCGAAGACTTGATTATTTCAGATAAAACATAATCTTGATATTGTGTCTCACCAACTCCTTTCCAAGGTTGTATATTTTGATAATAAAATTTTGGACATTTAGATTCTGGTAGAGATATATTTAATGTTCCAGAGAAAGCATATCTCTTTTTGGCAAAGACTTCATCGACAATATCTATAAAAGAGACATTATATTTCTTCTTAGAATATCTAATATTAAAAGGAATTATAACTTTGTATAAAATATCCATCACATCATCATCTATCTTATTATTTTTAACATCTTCCAATTGATCTTCATTTAATAATTTAGAATTGATTAATGCTTGTATATGTTGTTTTTGGATACCACTATATTTTATAGAAAACAGTGTAGTTAATATAACTACATCTACATCACTAAATTCTGATCCAGATGAAGGAGTATTTAAAGATCTATATGGAACAGATAATATAGAATCTTTGGTGAAATCGAAACCATAATCTTTCTTGTATATTAAATATTTAGACACCATTTCTATGTCTTCTCTCAATTTCTTTTTCAAAGAAGACGGTAAATCTGAATCATCTAATGTATCTTTATTCTTAATGACTATATTGACTAAAGCATCCATATACCTATCTATTATATTAATATCTTTAACTTTGGATATTAAAGTCTTTTTATTCCCAAATACTTTTAATGTATTTGAATCTATGACGATAGCTCTAGTATTATTTTGTTCCAATACTTTGTTAGCTACCATATTTACTTTATCTAGAGGAATCATTTCTTCTGCTATTGGATGTCCAAAATATTTCTCAGGTATATTATATTCAGAAGTCAAAGGATTATACATTGAATCAAACTCATCTAATATCATATTATTATCCCTAAAAGCTGTAGGATCTCTTAATATCATATCCTTAATATAATTGTCGTCAGATATGTTTATGCTCAATTGACTTGGAGGATATTCTCTTTCTCCATATGATAATTGAGATTTATGATAAAATAGACCAATATTATATATAGATTCTATGGCTTGGTTTACTAAATGTGTTGGTTGAACCATATTTAATTTTCCAGAAACAGTTTCCATTACCAATAATGGTATTATTGTGCTACTCTTTCCAACACCCATTATAGCTTGTTGAACTATTCTGGGTTGACTCAAACTAACAAATAATTTATGTTGATTCCAACTTATCAAATAACAAGATTTTATTTCTTGTATTATATATGAAGTAGATCTTTCTCCATAATATCCTAAAGATCGGCTATACAAAGAAGTTAATGTATCTGGAGTATGTTCTTTAGTGTCAACTAATCTATATAATAAAGACAATCTATGATACAGGAGTAATAGTTTAGAACTAGAAGATATTCTGAAAAGAGGTTCATAGTTATTAGAATATTTTTCTACTTCTAATTCAGTTTCCAAATATAATTTTTGGAAATCTACTTTCTTTCCTATATAATCAAAATCTATTTCATACTTCTTATTGATTATTGGTATATAATCTATATGATATTTATCTTTAAACCAACCTTCGTCTACTATGTTTGTTCTTGATATATAATTTGCCCAAAAATTATTGTATGCTATGTCGAAGATTTTATTTTCCAAAAAACTTGATATGTTTAAAGAATTAGATTCTCTCCTACTGTAGGTATAATATATAGGTAATATATACATTAATGTTGGCCAATTATTGATCAAGCCATATAATGTCAAATAGTTAACATGTTCTAGAGTAATGTTCATGAAAAATAAACCAGAAGGGTGAAATTTGGCTATCATCAATTCTGATTTTGTTCTTGAAAATGAAGATGTGTCCAATGATGATATAGCAAAATATCCACCAGATCTATATTCGGGTGCTTCATAGAAAATACTATATAAATAGTAAGAATTTCCTTTCTTGACTATAAAATTTAATCCAAGAGGCATTAACCAATTGGTAAATCTATTATCTTCAATTACTATAGGATATTCTCCAGATTCATCTTTTAATTTGTAGTTAGAATATATCCATATATTATGATCTGCTATGAAAATAGAATCTTCAAATAAAAACATTGTGTTAAACAAATAATTTTGCTTATAAATAGTATTTAAGTATCCATCTTTCACGGAAAAATAAACTCTTTTATTCTTATAAAACAACTTCCTTGCTTGGAATTCGAAATCTTTCTTATTATTGTTAACATACTTAAGTGCCAATTTTGAAAGCTCACTATTTATTTTTTCTGTATTTATATCGGTCATTTTGATTATATATCTTAGATATCTTTTAATAGTTGGATCTTCTGAATAATTATCATCCAAAGTTTTTATATCTTCTCTATTAACTTCCCATTTCAATCCAAATAGTTCATGATATAACCATACTGAGAAAACATCCTTAGGATCGTAGGCTTCTATGGGTTGGACTTTATATTTAGATCTTAAATCGTTTATTCTATTTGGAATAGAAGATGCTGCTATAACTATGATTAAAAAATCAAATATTACAGTTCCAACTACTCTATATAAATAAGGACTTAAAAAGCTAAATTTGTCATACCAATAATCTCTTAGCTTTATATTATCTCCATATATCTTTTCTCGTGGTCCCACGGCTGAAAAATAACTAAAGTTACCATTTCGTGTTATCAATTTTATTAATTTCTCATTATCCTTCAGATAACTTAATGTATTTTCTACATCATATATAGGAATAGCATTTATTAATTCTATATTAGTCGGTGCAAATCTAGAATTTTTAAATTTTCCATATTTCTGTTCTGCTATAGTATCTTTTTTATTTTCAAAATCAAAACCTGAAACTTTCCAAATATAAAATCTAGGTATTTCCATATTCTTTTCAAGAATGTCTTTCACAAGAATAGTTTTATTGGTAAAATTATATCCTGGAGCTAATAATAGAGATGTATAAAATACATCTTCATTTTTAATACTTTTAGGTATTTTTGTTGGGAGGTTTCTCCAAAATAATATCCATTTCATATCATCGATACTTAATCTATAAGGTTCTATAGTTTTTATAACGATATCTTCAATATTATTCCAATCAGATGGTAGAGATAAATATTCATCTCTATATTCTTCTGTAATAAGCCATCTATTTTCAGCTTTTTCATTCATAGTATGTGCTAGAAGTGGAAGAATATATTGTGGATCAGTATAATATAAATTTTGACTTAAAATGTCAGACCATATATCAAATTCTTCATTTGATATTTTCTTTTCTCTTTTCTTGATACTAGGGATTATATTGTTTACTATATTTGAACATACTTTTGTAACATATATGGCACTATAATATCCAGTCCAAAAATTTCTTTTATGTTCTTTCATATATTTTGTCAAAGTATCATAGTCTGTCATATTCTGAAGATTTTCTATCCCTAAATCTTTTCCTGTCTCTATTGAAACTGCCATTGGGATGTCTTTATCCTTTATATATTTTATTTTTGGTATGGGTAACTTATGTTTCTTATTATAAATAGTATTTATAGCATGTATTGCCCAAAAATTATCTGTTTTTATTTCTCCGGATACAAAATCATTTCTAATATCTTTGAGAGAAGTAGAGAATTTTTCATATATATCTTTATCTATAGATATCAATAATAAAGCTTGAAGTATACATTGGAAAGTGCAAGTTCCTCCTATTTGAGCAGAAGAATAGTATGTATCATTCTCTATTTTCCAAGATATCCATTCTAAAGCTTCACCTTTTACAACAAAAGGTGTTTTCTTGAAAGTAGTTTTGATAGTAGTATCTAAAAATGATAATTCTCCAACATAAGCATTACTAAATTCTCTTTCTGCTATATCTGAAGATTTTTCTATCCAAGTATTAACTATGGATATATCAGAATTATATAAACAAATGTTATATTTATCTTCAGATTTTGGATGGAAATTTGAACCATCCCCAGTATTGATATAATATGCTCCAGGTTTTAAATAAGATGATTTATTCACAACTAATATAGATGTAGCATGAACTACACTTCCACATGGAAATATCCAATAGTCCTTAGATTTTAAGTTAGTATATTTGACATTTTTGATAGAATATTCTAAGATATCACTAAGTTCTGGTAAATATTTTTTTAATCTTTTTCCCCATTCTATATACATTTGTTTATTTGGAGCACCTAATTTATCTGAGAGTTCTGGTTCTAATGATATAAACATATCAAAAAGAAAACTTGTATCCTTATTGATATTATAAGGATACAAGTTTTCTTTTTGATAATAGCCTTTTGGTTTATTCCATTCATCTAAAGTTATTTTTCCCAATTCTTCTTTTTTGATAGAAGGTATATCTCCCTTTACCATTTTTGAATCTTGGAGTATTACTTCAAAGATATTTTTTAATATAAATTTTAGAGTAGATTTACTATTTGGTATTAATAACACATGATCTTTAACCCAAAGGTTTATCATATATTTTCCCATATTGTATTTTAAATACATAGCTTCTTTTAAAGGTCTAACATATATATCATATCCAGAAGATATGTTATATTGTTTATATGATAATAAGATTTGATTTCTTACATCTATGTTATTGGGATCATATGATGATAGGGAATAAAGAGGATAAAATTCATAGAAACTAATTCCTTTAGATTCATAAAATTCGATTGCTAAGTTTGGGTTATTCTCTCTTGATGCTAAATCTGAAGATACATCGGAGACATAATAATGTGTGTTTTCTAAAAGACCATCTATTTTAAATTTTGATTTTAATTTTTCTATGTATGTTTTATCATAAAACCGTGATTCGTAGAAAGCAAATAGCTTCAAATATTCCATTTAATAAGTAATTTTTTTTATATATTAAAATGTATGACCAAAAAATAAATCCTTTCTTTTCTTTCAGAAATGATATGAGTTTGGCTTCTGACTTGGGGGGTTATTTGCCAAGAATTAATAATCCTTCGCAAATTCAACAAACAGATTTTGATTCTTCAATATATATACCGTCTATTAATATTAATGATTTGAGGAGAAATATCAATCGTTTAGATTCTAGTCAACTAGATATTGATCAGTTAGATATTAATCGTTTGGATTCTAGTCAACTAGATATTGATCAGTTAGATTCTATGTATCAACAGAGTCAAATGAATTCATATCAACAAAGTCAAATGAATCCATATCAACAAAGTCAAATGAATCCATATCAACAAAGTCAAATGAATCCATATCAACAAAGTCAAATGAATCCATATCAACAAAGTCAAATGAATCCATATCAACAAAGCCAATATATAAATACTATGGTGCCTCAAAAGCAATTTTATATTCCGATGGAGAATGTTCCTGAAATCTCAGAGATAAACTATCCTACTCAAAATATTCTATCCAAAGAAGAAGTCAAAGAAGAAGTCAAAGAAGAAACCAAAGAAGAAACCAAAGAACAACCAAATACCAAAGAAGAAACCAAAGAACAACCAAACACCAAAGAAAACACTTACAAAATTTTATCAGAATTATTAAAAGAAGGAGATGTTTCTATATTAGAAGATGCTTATCTGTATGGGATAGAATCAGTAAAAGATAAAATAAATTATCAATCATCAATAAAACTATTAGAAGAATCTTTAGAATTAGATGTTTTGAAAGATATAATTTCCTACCCATCTGAAGATATTAATATGGAAACAATAATATCAGATTTTATCAATTATGATATTATGGATAAAGAAGCATATTATATTATGTTAATAGAATTTCTAAGAGACAATAAATTGGTTTATGATATAGCAGATTCTTTTTTAGAAAAGATGCCTGAAAAAGAAAGAAATGAAGCTATAGCACAATTATTACAAAACTCTAATATTAAGAATAGATATCAATATATTAAAGATCATCCGAAATGGAGATATGCTACAGATGAAGCTAACCGATTATTAGGAAGAAATGAATATTTGCCTTTTGAATCTCTTGGTTTATATAAACCAACTGTATTTGATAGAATTCCTAGAAATATGTTAGAAGATATTGAAAAAGTAGATCTAAATAAATTACCAACTAATATAAAATCTTATTTAGAATGGAGTCTAGAACATGATAAATCGAATCTAATATTGGAAATAAAGAGTTATTTGAGAGGAGATGATATTTTAGATGAGGATGATTGGTATAATCTATCTAGTAATCCAGCTATGATAGAGCTATTAGAAAGAAACTTAGATAAAGTAAATTGGATAGAATTATGTAAAAATCCAAAAGCCATAGATATAATCAGAAACAATTTAGATCTTTTGGAAGGATCTAAAGAATGGAAAAATTTATCTGGAAATTCTGAAGCAATAGATATTCTAAGAGAGAACCCAGATAATATAAGATGGGATGTTTTATCTGGGAATCCAAAAGCAATAGATATTCTTAAAGATAATTTAGATGAAGTAAGTTGGGATGTTTTGTCTGAAAATTCTGAAGCAATAGATATTCTTAAAGATAATTTAGATAAAGTAGATTGGACTAGACTATCTAGTAATCCAAAAGCGATAGATATTCTTAAAGATAACTTAGATAAAGTAGATTGGAAAAGATTGTCTGGAAATCCAGCAGCAATAAATATTCTTAAAGATAATTTAGATAAAGTAAATTGGAATAGACTATCTGAAAACCCAGCAGCAATAGATATTCTTAAAGAAAACTCAGATAAAATAAATTGGAAAATGTTATCCATCAATTCAGCAGCAATAGATATTCTAAGAGAGAACTTAGATAAAGTAGATTTAGATTATTTAGTTCAAAATGAAGGAATAGTAGAGATATTTAGAGAACATCCAGAATTATTAAAACAATTGAATGGATCAAATAGATGGATGTTAACTAAAAATCCAGCAGCAATAGATATTTTAGAAGAAAATTTCCATATGTTGGATTTAGGAATATTACAAAATAAATCTCCGAAAGCATTAGATCTTCTTAGAAAGATGTCTTTTAATTTAGATTTGAAAAACAAATGGATGTTCTCTGAAGAAACAGATATTTCACCAGAATTATTCACAGAAAAACAAATGAAAGATATAAATGAAATGTTAAGAGCAGAAAGAATGAATATGAATAATTTAAATATTATAACCACACTCAAGATATTATCTAATATTTCTGTGATACCTACTGGAAATGAAGATTTATTTGATAAACTTATAACCCTATCATTAAACGAATTAGATAAAGCCATAAGTGTTCTTTTAGACATCAAGAATTCAAAACATTTAAATGGTATGTATGATAGAGAAAAGTTAGATGAAGTGTTATTTAAAATTATGTATGGATCCTAATTTTTATCAAAAAGATGATAAAAATCAAATAATAGATGCTCTCTCAGACACTACTGGAGTGACATAAAAGAGATTTGGTGTTATAGAATACTTTCTTAAATTTTGATTGGTCATATAAATATCCAAATGAGTTGTTATAGGTAAAGCATTGAGACATAATATTCTAGCAGCATTGAAAGTCAATACATAAGCAAAAGCACCATAACTTTCACCCGGGATACTTAAATGTTTCCCTATTTTGGCTATATTTGGAGATTTTTCATAGTTCCTGGAAATAAAAAGTAAATCCCATTTAGGATCTAAATCTTCTAATTCATCTAAGGATTCTGTTATAGTAGTCAAGGTATCAATATCAAATTTTATATCTACATCGTCTTCAAATATTACTGCTTTGGGTATCTTATTTTCTAACATATGTTTCCAAATCCTAAAATGGCTATCATAACAACCTAGAAGACCTCTATTAAGAAGTATTTTATCCTCTCGACAAAGTCCTTCTTCTATCCAACGATTTTTGTCTATTTCTCTACCATTTGTTCCTTCCCATTTAATCAAATGTTCAGATATAGGAGACAATCTATTTAAACAAGATTTCCATCTATCTTCATTAATAGATATCACAAAGCAAGGAGATAAACTAGGAGGCCATGTTAATTCTAATTCGATTTTTGTCTCTAAAATTTCTGGTGAATCAATATTGTTTCTGATTATATCATAAGAATCTTTCATTTGATTTGGTAAAAATTTATTTTAATGTATCAGATTCTACTGGTGTCACAAAAAATAGAGATGGATAAATAGTAAATATTTTTAAATGATTTAGAGTATACAAATAAACATCCAAGGGTTGACATATAGGGAGAGATTTCTCTAATAGGCTACATGCTCCCCTAAAACTCAAAGCATATGCGAAAGCACCATATGAAGGTTTAGGTAAAGCTAGATGTTTTCCTATTTTACTTATTATGGGTTCTTTGACTTTACTCCTAGATAAGAAAAATATATCCCAGTCTGGGCAAACAGAATTTAATTCTTTCAAAGATTTATTTATATCCTTTACATGTTCTTTTTTAATATCAGCATCGTCTTCTAATATTAAAACATAAGGCAATTTCTTTTCCACACATATCTTCCATATACCTACATGACTTAAATAACATCCAACTTCTCCTTTACGAAGATCTGAGGATAAAATATTTTCTTGTTTTAAATTATCCAAATCCAATTGAGAACCAACTACACCAGGGTATTTAATCAATTGGATACCTAAAGGTTTTAATCTTTTTACTGAATCATTCCATCTATCATCTTTAATAGTTATCACATAGCATTTCTTAAGTTGATCCGGCCAAGAGCATTTGTCACACATTTAATATGATTATAAAAATATCCTCATATTAAATGATATACGATTTGACAGACAAAATAGCCTCTTACATCAAAACCAATTACTTTGTGTTCAACTTAACAATATTTAATCCTTCTATCGTCAAAATAGAGAATGATAGATATCTAATTTCTTTCCGAGTAATGATATCTAATGTGCCAGAACCATACCATATATGGAGAATTTGGAATGAAGGCCACGATGGAATTATCTCACAAAAATATCCTAATTTATATTGGGGTTTATATCCAAGAAATGGAAAATTATGTGAAGAAAAGAAGATAAGCTTTTCAGATAAAAGTGTGTGGTTCGATAAAAATACTGCCACATATGATAATACTGGATTTTGTATAGGTAAAATAGATTCATTAGGAAGATTTGATATGGAATGGTGTCATCCCGCACCAACTGGATATTTTAATATGTATGATGTTAGACTTAGTTATATAAATAATGTCATACATATTACTGGAAACCATCACTATAATGGACACAAGATGTTAACTAGAATTTTAGAAATAACTCCAAAAGGTTTGATATTTAAGAGAGAGTCTCCCTTATTAAAAAATTTTAGGAGTATGGTAAGAAGTGATGAGAAAAACTGTGTTTTAGATCCAGAAGGTTCAATACATTATTCTATAGGAGAAGAATATATAATGTATAATACTAGGAATAAAACAATTAGTAATCAAAAGTTACCATTAATAGCTTCGATTATCAAATTATATGGTAATGATAAGATATATTTTTCTTTAAGCACACCATTAGTTCAATATGGAAATGATTATTTAGCTGTTGGACATATGAAAATAAATTATAGATATTCTTATCCAGGAACATCTTTTGATATCTTTATGGAAGGTAAGTCATTTTCTCATATGACTTATGTATATTGTATGTTCTTTTATACTATGGATATTAAAACTCAGAAAGTCAAAATGATGTCTGATCTATTTATACCAACATTAAATAATATCCATAAACCTCATCTATTAGTTTTTCCAACAGGTATAATATATGATGAAGAATTAGTTACTATTAGTTATGGAGATGGAGATGATAGATGTAGAATTCTTCAATTGACTAAACAAGAAGTAGATAAACTAATTTATTTAAATGTTGATGATGAGATATTACCAGAGTTCGCATTATTAAATATAAATCCTATTGTTCACATATATGAAAATGATAAATATGAAGTCAAAAAAATAGAAAAATCTATTTCATCTATTAATCTAGATCGCAATTATCTGATCCTTAAAAATAATTCTGAGAAAACATTGTCAGAAATAGAAAATCTTAAATCGAGAATACCAGATATTAAGGTGTGTTCAGAAAAGTTTAATATTGGTATATTCTTACATAGAAGACATATATGTAAGCCATATATGAAACAAATGATCGATTTTTTTAATAAGACTCCTTGTGTCATATATCTAATGTCTGTTTCATCTAGACTTGCTAGAAAATTAAAGTCTTTTGAAGTTAAAATTGTATTCAATGAAACAGACATATACTCAAAATTAGATTTCGTTATCTGTTCCTCTTATAAATCTCAAATAGAATGTATAAAATATGGAATATCATTCTATGATATATTTAAATATGAAGACAAAGATTTAGAGAAATCTTTTTTAGAAAGAAATAAGAAATCTTTGGATATAGATGATATATTTTTCCCAAAGATAAAAAGAGAAATAACCGAATTGAATGATAATGAAAAATTGTCTTGTGAAAATAATAGCTAAAAATGAAACAAATCGATGATTTACTTTTTTCTGATCAAATAACATATTGGGATACAGAAAAAGAAGAACATATCTCAAATTATAATGAGAATTCTGATGAAACAGAATATGGTAAATATGAAGCACAAATCATATTTATGAAAAAACATGCTTTTGAGCAACCAATAATATAAATGGAAGATAATTTTAATGGTCATTATATGTTTCATCCTTGTATCATGGGAAAAAATAGTAGAGTCATTATGTTAAAAGCTATTTGTATTCAACTTTATTTGATAGCAACTGAGTGGGAGAATGTGGTTCATCTAAATTGTTAACAATCTTGATAGCTAAGTTACGATGACTTTGACTTTTAATTTCTTTTTCATCTCTCCAGATTCAACTTTTATTTTTAGAATATATAAACCAGGTTCAGTATTATTGGATAAGACAACATATCCTTTCTTATAATAAGCATTAATTTTACTTGATCCTCCAAATGTAATATCTGCTTTCTCAGACCCTTTAATATTCAATTTAAAACTTTTTATACCACCAGATTTCATATATACCTTGTCAACATCCGATTCTACTTCTAAAGAAGATATTTTTAATGGCAATATGGATAATTTTATTGTAGTTCTATTCACTGATAGATTCCCGACAACTAAAACATCAATATCATATTGTTTGGGTATGACTTTATCTGAAGAAGAAAGCATTAAAAAAGAAGTATTATTGGTAATAGGAGAGAAATTATGGGTAACACCTTCGGGTAAATTATGAATATAAAATTCTGATTTGGGATCATCCACAGTAATGGTATAGAATGTCCATAATCCTACTGAAATGGATTGTGATATAGGTTTAATAGATATTTCTCCTTCTTTTATATCAATATATGTTTCTAATGAGACATACTGACCATCTGGATTTGTTATAGTCAAATCATATATTCCAGGTTCAACATTATACCAATTAGGCTTTAAAGTTATTTTTGTGGAAGAATCGTATACTGTATCCAATATATGATTTCCCATAACAGATTTTAATTTGTTTCCGGGATCATAGAAACCTCTTCCTTTAACAATTATAGTTCCTTTCTCATAAATATAAGAATCTACAAATAATGGTGGAGCATATAATTTACACATTTTAGTTACCCATTCATTGTTTATACTCATAGTTTGAAGTGTCCAAGCAGACATATTGTCAGTATCTATATATGTAGAAGAATATTTACCCCAATTTACAATGTCTTCTTTTAAGAAACATCTATATAAATCAAAAGGAGAAGTTCCCTTAATATGATCTATTTGTGTCTTCTTGTCACATATTCTTGCTACTGCTATAGAAGGATACATATTCTCTGATACCATTGTTCCTCCGCAATATAAATAACCTTGTCCAGAAATAGCAACACTTGGACAAATTATAGATGAGTCTTCAAAAGTATATGTCTTTAAAACATTTGATTTTATTCTAAATATTTTAGCACAATTCTCTCTTTCACATGAAGAATAAACACCAACTATTTCATCATTATGATAATAAACATTAGACATCTCTTCTGAAACATCCAAATATGCTGGAGTATCTAGTTGTTTTTGTTTCTTTGGTTTCTTATATTCAATATCATAAATAGTTTTTCCAGATTCTGATATCAAATTTATCTTCTCATTTATTGTTATGAACAAGTTTTCATCTGAGTTGTTTACAGGTATGTAAGATAAAGAAGAAATAAATCTGATTGTGAAATTAAATTTGTCTATCAGATAGGTAGAATTCTTTAAACAAAATATTATATTCTTAGTATTAACTCCAATATTAACTGTTTCTAATTCATATGATCCTGGAAAAGTATGAATTATAAAATCGTCTTTTGATGAAATAGTTTCTCCTTTACTCTCTGCTACATAAATAGTATTCTCATTGATAGCTAAGATATAAAATCTTCCTAGAAAATGAACCTTAGAGAAAAGTATCTTAGAAGAGAAAAAATCATCCATCTTAATTTTCAAATCACCTTTCTTATCGTATATTTTTAATATGTTTCCTACTAAACATAGTATTTCTATCGGACCAATACCAGCAGAAGGATTAGGAAGGATGGATAATGTTTCGCTATATGACCCAACTGTAAAACTATCTTTCATTTTAATATATATTTTATATTTTTCTAAATATAAAACTCTTTCCGGGAGACTTCTAGAATAAGATGGAAGATATTCAAAAATATCTTAGCGATGGGAATGTGGAAAATCTTATTTTAAAAGCAGAAGAGACTAAAGATTATATGTTATATTTAGTCGTCGGAACACATTTTATACAGAAAGAAAATAATCCTAGAAAAGCCATTTCTTATCTAAAGAAATCTTTGGGATTAAAAGCATTTGATCCTACTGCTTACAATTTAGGATATGCCTACGAACTTCTATTTGATGAAGAAAACATGGTCCAATACTATCTTTTAGCATTAGACTTGGGTAATTTTAAATCAGCAAATCAACTGGGAAGATATTTTCTTTCTACTGATAAGAAATTTAGATTTCAAAATAGAGAATTATCAGTAGAAGATATGCTTAATTTAGCAGCAGATAAAGGTATCATCCAAGCTATAAACAATCTAATAACTTTATATTCTGATTCTCCCAAGAAAAGATTTCAAATCAAAATGAAGAAGTATGAGTTAACAAAAGATATAACTTGCTTTATGGATTTAATGCTAGATATGTTAAATACTGGACACTACTATGAGTATACTCAATTAGTCAAAGCTTCTCCAGTTTCATTATTGAAATCTCCTCCTGGAACTATTAATTCAGATTGTCCAGTTTGTTTAGAGAATGGAAGTGTCTTGAAATTATCTTGTTCTCACCCTTTATGTTTGAAGTGTTTGGAGAAAATATTCTCTGTTTCTCAAGCTCGGAATATTAAATGTCCTCTTTGTAGAGATGGATTAGTAATGTAAAAATATATTTATTATATCTTTTTTAAAGATATAATATGAAACAAACAATAATTTGTCCTATCTTTGGCGATAGAGGAACTGGAAAGAATGCTTTCCAAGCTCTTCTTTTAAATAGAAATAGTTGTCCTTCTCATGTTATAATTCCTTTTGATACTAATATAGGAAAAATATATATGGACACAGAGAGTAATTCTAAAAATATGCCTGACAAAGCAGATGTTGCTTTGATATTCTTTTCTACTAAGGATAGAGATGAATATGTTTTAGAAAATATCAAAAAATATTGTGATATAATAAGAAACAAATATGGAAATATATACATCATTGTGTGTGGAACATTTATTGGTATGGATCATAATAATTTAGGGATATCTTCTGTTACAAAGAAAAAGATATTTGATGATAATTTGGTATCCTATTATGATATTAGTAATAAATCTTCATATAATTATGATAAACCTATATTATCCATCATAAGAAATTTCTTTGGCAATAAAGAAATTTGGTTCACTTAATTTTAACTATTTTTCAGTTAACATTTAGCCAAAGTATTCCATTCTGTTCTTATCAAAATGTCTCATTTGATATCCAAATAACTTAAGATAATGATTATCACTCTCTACGAATCTTCTCTAATATATCTATTTAAGACGATATCTACCCAAATTCTTTCTAATGAAGAAGACGATAAGCCTTCATTGTTGGAAGCTCCAATGGCAACATTACATGTCGGTGATTCAAAACAAATCTAGTCAAAGGAGATAAAGTGTTCCTAAACTATTCTAACAATCTAGCATCATTCATAGATGGAGGTAGTATGACTATGTATATTTTAAAAATATCTAGCATCTTAAAACATCAGAAGCCATCCAATCCATGAAAGATCCTTGAAATATTTAAATAATAAAAAACATTTTTTCTTTCAAAAATGTTTTCGATTTTAGCATTATCAGACATTTATAATCTGGAAGGATATGGTAGACTGGATTCCTTTATGTCTACTGTAAAAAGTCCATATATATCTACCTTATCTGGAGATTTTATTGGACCTTCAAAGTATTCTGTTCTTGATTATGGTAAGCCTTTGATTGATGCTATCTCAATGATCAATATTGATTATCTTTCTCTAGGTAATCACGAATTTGATATTCCTTTAGATAAGTTGTCTTCTCATTTATCAAATTTAAATCTAGTCAGTTCTAATATAATATTAGAAAACACAATTCCATATACGATAAGAGAAATATCCGGCTTAAAAATAGGAATAGTTGGAATTTGTACTTCTAATTTTTGGTCAACATATAGATTTCAAGTAGAATTTTCTAATATATCTTTACCAAAAGTAGACTATTTGATAGCATTAACTCATCAAGATTTAGAAGAAGATATGTTATTGATTGACTCGTATCCACAGATAGATTTGATATTGGGAGGCCATATACATACTCCAAGTCATCATATTCACAAAGGAGTTTCTATAATCAGAACTGGAGAGAATTTAGAGAGAATAGCTAAAATAGATATTGGTTTTAACATAGATGTCTCTTTCATAGAACTTAAAGGATATGCTATCTCAAAGAGGATTCAAAAACATATAGTTAAGACTGATCTCCAATTGAAAGCTATTTCTGATAGAATTATTTTCGATTTAAATTCTCCATTAGACACTTTCAATATGAGAGAGAAACCAAATACTTTTGCTACATTTATTTGCGATTATCTAATTGAGAACTTAAAAGTAGATTATTGTTTGCTTAATGGAGGTTTATTTAGATATTATGGATATTATTCATCAAATATAACTCTGGGAGATATTATGAGTATTTTCCCGATGAATAATCCTTTGATAATAACATCTCTGACTGGAAAAGATATAAATGAAGCTATATCTTATAGTAGAAATACCAAGAAAGAGAGATACGGTGGATATCTTCATTCTTCGTCCAATATATTGAAATCGGAACATTATGTTTACAGTGTGATAATTAATGGACCTTTGTTGTTTGGGATGGATTCAAATCCCATTTTATCCAGAGTCAATACTTTCGGCTTTAATATCGATGATGGAGTTCCTATACATTCATTGTTGATATAATGTTGTCGGATATGGTTGAAACTTTAGATTTTGGGAGAAAATCCACTATCATCAAAGAGAATTTGATTTTGACTAATCAAATTTTAATACTAAGACTCAGGAAACAGTTTTCTTCCACTTTTCTACTTTTAAATGCCTTTTTAGAAAAGACAATTGGACTAACAAAAACCAAAATACCCAAAAAAAATCTATCTTCTCTTTTCTGAGAAATAGGAGAACTCCTAGAAAAAATTTTAATACTAAGACTCAGGAAACAATTTTCTTCCACTTTTCTACTTTCAAATGCCTTTTTAGAAAAGACAATTGGACTAACAAAAACCAAATTATTCAGAAAAATCTATCTTCTCTTTTCTGGGAAACAAGAGAAGTCCCAAAAAAAATTTTAATACTAAGACTCAGGAAACACTTTTCTTCCACTTTTCTACTTTCAAATGCCTTTTTAGAAA
>Ga0315284_10005281_pt1 | contig 18338 bp, 40 predicted proteins | sample YL17G09_16_MG_FD_203696 | JGI IMG/M metagenome (GOLD analysis project Ga0315284, IMG submission 203696) | Sediment microbial communities from Yellowstone Lake, YNP, Wyoming, USA - YL17G09_16 | ecosystem: Environmental > Aquatic > Freshwater > Lake > Sediment | place: USA: Wyoming | collected...
CGAGATCGGATCTGGTACTTCTGTCGCGATCTGACGACGCTTCTGGCTAAGGAAGGGAGAAGGATCGATAAGAATGTGGTCTTCGAGCCATATAACTTTACACAATACGTTCATGAATCACTGACGGAAAGCAACGGAAACCAAGACGAGTTCTCGAAGATGATTACAGCGAGAGTTCGCCTTCACTTGAATCTGTTTAGGTTTGGTAACATAGCGGAGAGAGTAAGAATAGCCGAGAAGATTTTCGTATTCGTCCGTCGTCATAGACTGCTTCTGGCGGAACACATTCTGACGGGTGGATCGGAAAAGGTGAACAATGCCGATTGAGTATCACTACAGCCTAAATCACGCAAACAAGATCCTGAATCTAGTGAGAGCTGCATTTGCGTTAGTGGATCACGGTGACAAGAACATTGCCATTCAGTCGTGGTCCAACGGAAGAGAGCAAGGGTATCACCTTAGCGCCTGGGACACGGATATAGACGTTGCCGTCAACCTTGCTCAACAGAGAGGCTCAGATATGGCCGTCATCATTACTGGAAAGAATAGAGACTTTGACATTACCACAAACCAGCCTCTCTCTTTGGAGGTCTGGGAACGACAGAAGCACATTTCAAATGATGCCGATGCGGCCGACTATATTGTCAAGTTCCTGTTGAATGGGAAGGTATGAGCAAGTTCTTCGTCAAGTTCGATGGGTATCCTGACGACATCGTGGCGGAAGTCGGGATGTCCATGAACGCCTTTATTCGCAAGCTGTTGGGTGGATCTTCAGGCAGGCCAACGAGGCCGATCTTCTTGAAGGTGGAGTACGCGAACGAGAAGCATCTCAGGGACCTTATCGTGTGGAAGGTGTCATCCGAACTCTTCGCGCAACCATCGAACAAGACTCCTTACGCGGTCATTTCCGATGAGGTGAGGAAAAAGTACACGGAAGAGATCGGCCAATGGATAGAAGAGAACAAGGCGCTGATCGCGGAGATTGGATTCTTGAAGGATGAGTCATGAAGCATTCGCGTATTCAAGTCATCGCTGAACTCGAACGGAGAATCGTTGAGTTCATCGAGTCAAGGGGTGGGGGACATCAGAAACCGCTGTCGCTTCTGAGTCATGACATCAATCCGATAAAGCTGGAAATCATCATGATGAACAGGCTTGCAATCGCTCATATCCTAAGCGAACGCCATCTGGGAGACGACGGTCATGACTGTCGCACATGTGGGATATGTGGCGGTGCGTATTCGGAGATAAATTACAAGTGGATAGGTATGATCCAGGCCTTTCTTGAAACCAACAGAGAATTGTTGGCCGAACTGGAGCTGACCAAGTAGGTTGATATGTGTAAGCTTTGTGACGCCGAAGGCGTACTCACCGGAGAACTCGAACGAGTGATTCTGGAGAATCGAGAGGATAATCACAACAAGATGTACACCGTTTGGGTTGAGCAGGTCGAGGGTGGGTATCAGGTAAAGGCTCGCTGGGGACCGATCGGCGGCTGGGCCAAGTCCATGCCGAAGTCGGACGTCCTGTATTCGAGGGTAGAAGCAGGGGCATTGGCGTATGCCCTATACGAAAAGAAGACGAGTCGTGGCTATAGGCTCAGAGTGTGCAAAGGATAGGAGGACAGGATGACACACGTAAGGGCGTCAAGATTTGTTTGTGACAACAAAAAGGGTACGCAGTCGATGGACGTAGTTCTCGTGGAGACTGAAGACGATGTGGAAAACTATATCTCATACGAATCGTTCTTTTCGCTATTCGGCCTCAAGATCAAACCAGGAGAAGAGATCGCATTTGAAACGGTTCCGGCAAGACGGATCCGGGAACGTGATTGCAGGGTGTCTCGTTAGTCTACAGGAGGAACCATGTATACGATTGGACACATAATCCACGGAGTACCCCTGACTGCCAAGATCGAGAAGATTGTGGAGGAGGCCGGTCAGGAACCGGAGGATCTCGGGTTTACCGTGCTCTACAGCAGCTCCGCCGATGAGACTCCCGGGTACCTCGGTGTGAGACTGGTGGAGTTCGACGAGTTGGAGAACTTCCCACTCTCCAAGCTCACCGTCCAGCCGACGGCGAAGCAGAGGGCGGCCGTTCAGAACAAGGTCGACAAGCTACCACCGAAGATCAAGAAGGTTCTGGCGAAGGTCGGTCTCTGGGTCATCTGGAGCACCTCGTAAGATGATCTTCTTTACGTCCGACGAACACTATAGCCACGCTAACATCTTACTTTACTGTGATCGACCCTTTGGGTCTGTTAGCGAGATGGACGAGGGAATAATTCGTCGCCATAACGAAGTTGTGAAGGATGGGGATGTCACTATTCACGTTGGAGACTTCAGCCTTATCAATAGCGCCGAGGCAGTCTACAAGAGGTATGTGAGTCGTCTCAATGGGAAGCACGTTTTCTTACGGGGAAGTCATGACCGTTGGCTTCCAAAGAACGCGATCTCGATCTGGGAGGAAACGATAGAGGGTCAAGTTGTCGTAGCCTGTCACTACGCTATGAGGGTATGGCCTCGATCTCATTACGGTTCGTGGCAAGTTCATGGGCACTCTCATGGTCGCCTCCTAGCCCTCGGAAAGCAACATGACGTTGGGGTCGACATCAACGACTTCAGGCCGGTCTCGTTCGACCGGCTGAAGGAAATCATGAAGACGAGGGACGACAACCCGAACCTTGTAAGGGCAAGACGGTAATAGGTTGGAGGACAGAATGGAAGACGACAAGATGAAGTTGGTCTCTTTGTACAGCACCGAGGGTGGAAGCGACAAGGTATACACCATGTGGATCGAGCCCCAGGGAGATGGATTCCTTGTCCAAGCACAATGGGGCCGCCGGGGTGGTCCAATGCAAGCTGGGACGAAGACCCCGAAGCCCGTGGGGCTGGTGGATGCGGAGAAAGTCTACCAGAAGGTACTCAAAGAGAAGCAAGGTAAGGGCTATCACGAAGGCGAGACCGCTCCTGCCTTTTCTCAGGTAACAAACGCAGTCGACACCGGGCTCCGGCCCATGTTGCTCACCGATTGCACGAGCGAGGGACCGAAGCGGTTTCTTGAAGATCCGGCCTGGGGCGCACAGGAGAAGATGAACGGGAAGCGCATCATGCTCGATATCTTTCCTGATGGCCGTGTGGTGGGCATCAACCGAAGGGGTCTCGAGTGTCCCATCCCGCAAGAGGTCACCGACGCCTTCAAGGCAAAGAGGGGTGGTCGTGGCGGATCTGCGCGTCCCATACCTCGCCTTACACTCGATGGTGAGTTGGTCGGAACGACGTATCATGCTTTTGATCTTCTGCTCGAAGCTGACGACATAGGAAAGCAAATTGACCGAAAGTCGAACCCGGTCAACGTGAGACATTATCGTCTTACGACAGTGCTTCGGCTATTTCTCTGTGAATCCGTTAAGACTGTTGATCTCATGGTTTCCACGGCGAACAAGGGGTTACTGGTCACACGCCTTCAGACGGAACGGAGGGAGGGTGTGGTCTTCAAGCGTCTCGACGCCCCCTACGAGCCTGGCCGGCGAGAGAATGTCGCCAAGGCGATTGCGGTCAAGGTCAAGTTCTACGCTACGATCAGCGCCATCGTCATGTGGTGGACGGACAAGTCCTCGGTCGAAGTGGGGCTGAAGGATGGACCCTCCGTCATGTCGGTCGGGAAGGTAACGATCCACGCCAAACACGTTGACAAGATTTCCATGGGCAATATCATCCGCCTCAAGTATCTCTACGCGACCTCGGCGAAACAGCTCTACCAAGCCAATCTCGACCCGACGGCCGATGGAAAGGTCATAGCCGATCAGCTTGTACCGGATCCGATCGCGGATCTGAAGTTTGAGGGAAAGGGCGAGGAAGAATAACCGTGACTAAGCTCGAAGAGGTGATCCTGCAAGCCGTGAGGTACGCTTGGTTATACGATGATGCCTGTCCTGATGTAGGGATGGGGCCGAACGCTGAAGAGATTCTTGATCGAGTGCTCAAGGGAACCAGTATTGAGAAGAACGACTTCAACTACGAGCGTGTTCTTAAAAGTCTCAAGCTCTGCCGGAAAGGGAAAGGGTAATATGAACAGATCGTATTCTCAGTTCTCGACCTTCGCCTTGTGTCCCCGCAAGCACGTGCTGGGACGCAAGTACGAGTCCAAGGTCAAGGCGACGGCGTTGGCGGAAGGGGACATCTTCCATCTCTGCCTGGGCAAGATGTACGCCCAGGGAGACGCCGACGCCGGCCTGGAAGTGTTCAAGGTTACTCGCGAGCAGTACCTCAAGGACGCCAAGGAGGGCGGGGCCTCGACGGAATCGATCGAGCGCATGATCGTCAAGTTCGCCTCCCTGGAGGCGATGCTCAAAGCCTACCGGGAGAAGATCTTTCCCGGTGACATGGCCCGGTACGACATCCTGGCCGTGGAGAAAAGCTTCGACATCAAGGTTGCCCGTGGACTCAGGCTTCGCGGGTACGTGGACGGCATCTGGAGGGACAAGTCCAGCGGGGTGCGCTTCATCATGGAACACAAGTACAAGACCTCTCACGAGGAGGACTTGATGCACCTGGACCTCCAGGTGTCTCTCTACACGGCGGCCATGATCGAGGAGTACGGACCTCTTCCGACCTTCTACAACGTGGCCCTCAAGCCGCAGAACCGGATGAAGAAGAACGAAACCCATCACGACTTCGTGACTCGCATCTATACGGACGTGACGGAGAAGATGACCGGGTTCCTCTACTCACCCGGAGACTTCGCGTGCGATCGCTTTGTGAGGAAAACGTACTCTCGTGGGAAGACCGAACTCAAGGCGGCCATTGACCAGATCACGTCGATGGACAGGGTGATGCGAAGAGTAGAGAAGCATCCGGAGCTGGCATGGCGCAACGTGGGGGATCATTGTCTGTGGCTTTGTTCGTTTCGACCCGTGTGCATTGACGAGGACCCAATGGACGTGAATCGCCTGTACGAACTGAAGCAGAGGATGGAACCAAAGAAGGAGAGCGTATGAAGGGTTTCGAGGCATTTGTCAGGATCATGGCGTTGGGAACATTTATCCTCGGCATAGTTCTTCACCATCGAAAAGATCCTGATGCGACATATTTCGTCACACTCGCCTGTTACCTTTTACTGACGGCTATGAGCATAAGCCACGCAAAGAAAGGGTAGTGAGTGACTTGAGTTCTACGAGTTTTGTTGTATAGTTGTCATGCCTCCTGGCAGTGTGGTAAGGACGCATAAGGCAAGGGAAGGACGAAAGGACGCAACATGGCAGAAACACTTGGCTCTCCGTGTCTCCCGATGGGAGCCTATACCACGGAAGACATTGCACCCGGAGATGGCTCGACAGTTCACAGGTGGACTCCGGTTGCTGTAGTTGCTTTCGCGACGGTAGTGGTAACAGAAAGGGGTGCGTCAGTATACGAATGCCTTTGCCTTCTTCCCGATGGAAAAATGATTTCCGTCTCGATCTACAGGCTTCACTTTACCGGGACGCCTCAGCTCAAGGCTTTGATGGCCGAGGCAACGCTGGTGAAGCAGGATGGAGTCAAGTAATGGGATTCGCGCTTAATCCCCCGATTGTAGCGGAGATACCACTGTACGCTCCGAGGAACATGAACGTCGTTAGTATCCCTAAGCGAACAGGAACAATGGTAGCTCTTATCATTGGATTCGTTGGATCCGGTTCAGGAACGGAAGCTGTCGTAATAAACAAAGAAGGAGAGATTGGCCGTACGCTTCTCGCGGAAGTGATCGCTTTCGTGAAGCCCGAATATAAAGACCTCTTCGCTGAATACGAACTTACGAAACAGAAGCCCTGATTTTTTAGGAGGACGCATGAACCTGAAAGAGTACCTGGGTCAGTGGTCCAAGATGAAGGTCTTGATCAAGGGCCCCACCGGCTGCGGCAAGACCGTGCTGGCGACGATGGCCACACAGGTCTGGAAGACGCTCTACATCGATGTCGAGGGAGGGGCCATGTCCGGCCGCAAGTGCATCAAGGAGGAAAACATCGACATCAAGCCCATCCGCGAACCGGACACGAAAGTCTTCTTCGAGAAGCTCGCGGACCACATCGCGGAGGCCGAGAGCGGGAAGTACGAGTGCGTCGTCGTCGACTCCCTCTCCTTCATCGGCGGAAGGATGGAAGACGAGTACGCTTCCAAGAGCGACACCGGCAAGCTGGAGTTCGGAGACTGGAGCGGCCTGCTCTCCCGCATCAAGCGCCTGTGCCACCGTCTGCACAACATGGACTGCCACACGATCGTCACGTCCCTGACGAAGCCCACCGGCAAGGAGGACTCGTCGGCCATCTTCGAGCCGGCCTTCTCCGGCCAGAGCGCGGCCTTCGTCCCGTCCATGTTCGACACGGTCGGCCTGGTGCGCCGCGTCACGATCAAGAGCAAGAGTTCCTACTCCTTCACGACAGACGGCCCCTCCATCTTCCAGGTGAGGGATCGCACCCGCATCCTGGCTCCCGACGAAGACATCGACGAGTCCAATCCGGGCGAGATCTGGCGCAAGCTGTCCAACGGTATCAGCAACATGAGTATGGGAAAGGAGGGCAAGAAAAAGTAACGGAACAAGACACGCGTTTCTTTGGATTCTTTTTTGGAGGCACACGCACATGGCAAAGTTCTCGTGCGATCCGGGCGACCGCTGGAAGGTCCTGCCCAAGGGGGAGTACCCCGTCATGGTCATCTCCTCTGAGGAGAAGAAGGCCAGGAAAGAGGACGGGTTCGACTACATCGAGGTCCACATGCAGGTCCTCGATGGCGAGTTCAAGGGCGAGATCATCATCGACCGCCTGTCTCTCTCCCCGAAGGCGGAGAAGCGGCTCGCCGGGTTCGTGTATGCCTGTTGCATGCACGATCCCTCGGTCAAGGGCAAGCAGGAGTTCGACACGAACGACCTGCTCAACAAGATGCTGATCGTGAAGGGCGACATCGAGTCGTTCAACGGCCAGGAGCGGTTCCGGCCCACGTCCTTCAAGCAGCACCCGGAGGCCGCGCCGACCGAAGCGGCGGCGACCGAAGAGCCCGCCCAGGAGGAGGCTCCTCCGGCGAAGGCTCCGCCCGCGAAGGCGGCAGCCCCGGCGAAGACGGCGGCCAAGGCCGGAAGCCGGGCGATCTAGTCGTTCTCTCGGCGGCTCCTAATGGTCCGGGGCCTGTGGCCCCGGACCACCGGAGATGCCGACAGGAAAGATTGGCTGGAAGATCGTCATCAAGTCGGACACTCCGGGGCTGTATGCGTTTAACGATTCCGACTGGAGATGCTGTCTCTATACCGAGAACCTGAATAGTAGGGGTGAAGAGAATAAAAAGTATACGGTCTTTGGGAGCGCGGAAGAGGCTAAGATTAGAGCGGCCGAACTCTCTCTGGTTGGATTTCCTTGTAAGAGATGCGCGGGTTATCCTCGTGGGTGCTCAATATTCGGCATCGAGATAAAAGAGGTCGATGTCCCAGGTGGTGAGAAATGAGCTGGGTAATAAAGTTTCCAAGGTCTGGTATGTCAAACTTTTCGTATTACGGATTTCATAACCAAGAGAACGTTCATACGTGTAAGTCGTTTTCTCATATTAACGTGGCGAGGAGATACTCAACCGAAGAAAGGGCTCGTAAGGCTGCCGCTGAACTTGTTCTTGCCGATCCCATGAAATGCCATACTTGTTGGCATAGATCGACGGATGATCGTCTCTGTGGGATTCTTGGCGGGGTTGAAGTGGTCTGTTTTGAGGATGAGGTAAAGCGTATTTTCAGTAACAAGGACGAACATTTTCATCTTGGGAAGAAACTCATAAAGAAGATGACTTCATGACACTCTCCTGTGGGGTCCACCTCCTATTCTTGGGGTGGACCCCCAGGAGCCTTTGAGATATGAGTAGCGAAAAATGGGTCCTGGTTCTTGAGTTCATTCGTAATGGTGAGGACTTGGGGATCTCTATTATGAAAGGGATATGGTATTACAAAGAGTTTACTAGCTGTCGACTTACTAGTGATCTCGGGAGTGCGCTTGTATTTCCTTCCAAAGAAGAAGCTATGATAAGAGGGGCTGAGATTTCTTTTGTAGGGACTGAGTGTAAGAAAGGTAACGGAGGGTGTTCTGTTTGTACTGGATTTGACTGTAGGGTCATTGGACCGAAAAGGATTTGCTGATGAGTTGGGCTGTTCAGGTTAAGCTTAGTGGTGGAATGATATGGTATCTTGCTGATCCTGGGTTTGGATGTGCTCTTCACGCTCTTAAAGACGCCATTCACTTTCATGATAAGTCGGAAGCTGATGTTGCGGCCGCAGAGCTTGTGCTTGCTGGCGTCAGTGGATTAACTTGTCGGGGCGGATCAAATTGTAGAGAGAGTTGTCGTTCGATAGATATATGTCAAAAGCTGAGTGTCAAGGTTATCGAGATAGAACCGATTGGAGGACAGAATGAAGGAAGTGGTAGAGGACAAGAAGGTGGTGTCGAGACAGGAGTACATCAAGGTCTCGATCGACAAGCTGGTGTTGTCGAGAAGGAACCCCAGGGGGAAGTCAGGGATCCCCGTCAATGTGGATGATCTCACGGCCAGCGTGAAGGAACACGGCATCCTCACGCCGCTCATCGTCCGTCCCGTGGGCAATGACGGGCGGTACGAGATTCTGGCCGGCTCCCGGCGCTTTGCGGCGTCCCAGGCCGCTGGGTTGAAGGAGGTTCCGTGCCGGGTGTTCGAGGTCGAGAACGACGAGGCGCTCGAGATCGTCGTGGTCGAGAACCTTCAGCGCGAAGGGATCCATCCGTTGGAGGAAGCCGAGGCGTTCAAGGAGATTCTCGACGTCTCGAACGGAGACGTGAACGGCCTGTGCAACAAGGTCGGCAAGAAGTTGCCGTTCATCACGAAGCGCCTGTCCCTTCTCAAGCTGTGCGAGAAGGGAAGGAAGATGTTCCTGGCCGGGAAGATGAGCGAAGGACAGGCGATGCTCGTCTCCCGTCTCCAGCAGAAGGACCAGAAGGCTCTGGTGGATCGGCAGGACTTCGAGAGGATGTCGGTTCGGGCGCTTCAGTCCTTCATCGTGAGCGAAGTGATGATGGAGCTCTCGACGGCGTGTTTCGACCGATCCAAGTGCGAAACGTGTCCTTCCCGCACCGGATCCTCGAAGGACCTGTTCGACGACATCAAGGGAGGCGATCGCTGTGTCGATCAGGCATGCTTCAGTAAGATGACCGACGAACACATCGAGAAGACTTCGGCTGCCCTCTGCGCGAAGGGAGAGAAGGTCTTCAAGATCCATTCCGGGTACGTCCACACGCCTGTCAAAGGGGCTCTCAAGAAATGGGCTCCGGTTGAGAACGTGAAGGAGTTGTGCGAGCATGGCGGGAAGGGAATCTACGTGGATGGCTCGAATCCCGGAAAGGTGATCAATCTCTGCTCGAGTCCCGACACGTGCAAGGTTCACAGTCACGGTCGTTATCAGACCTCTCCCCAGGAGAAGGAGAAGCGCAAGAAGGAGCGTCTTGGCTTCCGCATCGAAGACGAGACCCGCAAGCGGGTCTTCCACGAGATCCTGGTGAAACAGAAGGACGTAAGCGTGGACGACCTCAAGAACGTGGCGTCCACCCTCTTTGACCGTCTGTGGCACAACGCGGCCGTCAAGTTCGCGAAGGTCTGCGGGATCGCGCCGGCGAAGACCAAGTGGGGCGGAATCGATCTCAACCCGGTCCACAAGCACGTCAAGGAGATGAAGAGCCTGGGCGACGTTTCCAGCTTTCTCATCGGCCTCGTGTGTGCCGCTGATCTCGATCCGCGATCGGATGGGAAGGTCATGGCCCGCCATGCCACTCGGCTCTCGATTCCCTGGAGTCAGATCGAGAAGCAGGTGAAGGCAGATCTTCAGAAGCCCAAGAAGACGGTGGCGAAGAAGACCTCCAAGAAGGAGAAGGCGAAGGCGTGAAGTACAGGGTTCGTATTAAAGAGTCCGTGAAATCCACCGCTTTCAGGCTCTACCTTGGCCTAAAGAACAGCGATGGCTGTTGTATTACAGACGTTCCGTCAAGGGCGATTCACTTTGACTCCATTGAGGAGGCCCGAAACGCAGCGACGGAGCTTGTTCTTGTCGGATGTGGATGCAAGGGTTCGTTCGGTCTGGTTTCGGTTGAGGAGTGTCCCCCGTAAGAGCGATGTATGAGGTACATGATTTCTGTTGATGATGGGTCCGGCAACAATCTCTACCTTGGCAAGGAGAATGGCGATTGTTGTCTTTGCGTCTTCGTTAAAGATGCGGTCTATTTTGACTCTTTGGAGGAAGCCAAGACGGGAGCGGCAGAACTCACCCTTGTTGGATGTGGGTGCCCTGGGAGGCGTGAGATCGGGATTATTTCGATCAAAGAAGTTGGCGTTCAGGACTCCACTTTTCAGAAGAGGACGGTATAATGACCTTCGTGCCAAGCAAGCTTCTCGGGGGTCACCGTCTCGTCAGGAAGCTGGCTCTGTCAGTGAGGGGGCTGTTGTGAACGACCGGGGAGACCAGGGGACGAGTCCGGGGGCTGCAGGCCCCCGGACCGTCCCGGCCGCGTGGAACAAGCTCATCGGCGGGGCCGTGTACCGCTACCAAGTCATAGAAGGGGGCAAGCTCCAGGATGAGGAGGGTTGGCTCTCCTCGTACAATCACGACCTTGGAACGGGGGCCATAGACGCGACGTTTTCGGTGGAGAGCAAGAGGATTCTGAGGCGGTTCGCATTCAAGGACGCATTGGCATGGAAGGATGTAGTGATCACGGAAGTCCGCGGGTAAAGAAGCCGCTGACGGCATCGGCAAAGTTGCTCGTGAGATGGATTTTCAAGATCCGTCACATTCCAGGTGGCGCTTCCGACGCATCTCCTTTGCGGACCTCAAGAAGGGTGTTGGTTGGCCTTCGTGATAAAGGCGATCACTTTGTCTTTCCATGGGGAAAATATTTGTTCTGTCGTCATTCTATCGATAAAGATCAGTTTATGGAAACGTGGCCGTATCGGGACGAATGGAAAAGCTTCATCGGAGAACAGAGAAATCTTATTGCCGAGATGATGTTGACCGAGGACGTGCCTCAATAGAAATCGTATGAGTTTCCACGACTTGTTTAAGAAGGACGCACCGAAGTCGGAAGCGGTCTATCGAAGGCTGGCGCACAGGTGGAGCGCCTACGTGGGGAAGCGTGTCAGGGGTCTTCCTCCCGGACAGGAAGGGATGTTTGCCAGGAAGACATGGTCTGGCATAAGGTCGGTGTGGGCTGAACTTCTGATAAAGGGAAGTGTCGACAGCCTTCTCCATGCCCCTTCTTTTTACAATGCCATCGCCGGATTCAACGGAGAAAAGACGCTCAAGATGGTGGTCGGATTCTGGAAAGACTTTCGTGAGGTGGAACGTGAGCTGATTGCCGAAATCATTCTGACTCAGGACGTGAAGCCATGACGACTATGATTGGAGGGAGGCCATCGTGTGGGTCGACAGCTTTGTTGGTGAGACCGCAAAACACTTCGATACCCCCGACGAGTTCCTTCAAGCCGTCGGGTACTTTACAGCCGGCGCGGCGCTCGCGAACCGGGTCTACTTGCGAAGCCCGAGGTTCCTTGGAAGCAACCTGTACGTCATCCTGACCAGCCCGCCGGGGTGGAGCCACAAGAGTTCGGCGGTCTTGTCCGGAGTGGACGTGCTGAGACAGCTTGTCCCGAAGGATGAAGTGCTTCCGACGAACCCTTCGGTAGAGGCGTTGGGCCGCAAAGTGCCCACGCTCTGCAAGCAGGATGTAGGGCATGGGGTCATGCTGTATGACGAGTTCCGATCGTTCCTGGCGCACGTGAAGAAGGAGTACGCTTCTCAGATGGCGTCTCTGGTGGTCGAGCGATTCGAGCGAGGGCTTCCGACGACCTTCTCGAAGGTGAAGGATTCGGGAACGGAGGAGTACGTGATCTCCGGGAAGTTCATCCTCTCGTTCATCGCGTCGACGCAGACGCCGTGGCTCATTGAAAACATGAAGGGATCCGACATCTCCGGAGGCCTGATGAGTCGGTTCCTGCTGGTGGAGTCTCGTGAGCAGAAACGGATCTACGCCCTGCCTCCGCCGATGGATGACAAGGCGATGGCCGTGCTGACCTCGAATCTGGAAACCATCCGGGACGCTCACGTGTCGACGGAGTACACCTTCCATTCAAAGGCGGCGAAACGGTACGAGGCTCTATACATGGACCTGAAGAAGGATGCGGAGAGCAACGGGCATCCGGAGTACGCCAGCTTGATCTCACGGAGTCCCGTGTACCTGAAGAAGATCGCTCTTCTACATGCCGTCTTGGAAGGACGGTGTTCGACCCTCATCTTCGAGGCCGACGTGGAGGCCGCTTGGGGAGTCGTCAAGAAGTCCGTGGAATCGTGCCGGCACGTCATCGACGAGGCGGCCGCCCAGGAGGGGATCTACGGTCGATCGCTGATCCGGGCGAGGAAGATCATCTCAGCGGCCGAGAAGATCGCCAGGCACGAGATCCTGAAGCTTCTGCACGTCAAGCCGAAGGAGCTGGACGAGATCCTGGAGAGCCTTGAACAGCAAGGGGTTGTGGAGCTGGTAAAGGAAGGCGGGCGTATCTCTGTGGTGTGGAAGGGGTTGCAGTAATCCTTTCGACGTTGCCCTGTAGCGCGTTTCCCTGCCCGGTAGGGGTTGGGCTACCTTTTCCCGTTTCCAAGCGTTCCTGGGGCGATTCTGCCCCTTGTTTCGGGTGCTGGAATGGCTGATGATGGCAAAGACGCGATGGGTCGCCCTTTTGTGCCCGAGGAATGGCAGATGAACTGCATCACGGTATTCGACGGGCTCAGGGGGGCTTTGTCGAAGGTGAACTCCGGGATTGCCATGATGGATCCTGACAAGATCCTGGACGGGCTCCGGGACGTCGACAGCGCGTCCAGGGTCATGAGGGACTTGTCCATGAGCTGGAAGGCTGAGAGGGTGCTCACTGACCATTCGAGGGAGTATAGGAAGCCATGAACAGGAACGACTGGGCTCGAGCCATGACGGAGGCCAAGAAGCGGAAGGATTGCGTCTGGTTCAGGGTAAATAGAGGGTACAACAAGTCCTGGCTCGTTAGAAGCGATGACCAGGCTTCATGCTGTTCGTGGATAAACAGGGGTCTGGCTGGCCGAACTCGCATGGTGGACCACCTTCACACGTACCGTCACTTTGAAAAGTGGTGCCGGGAGCATCCGGCACAGGGAGTTCTAGTTCGCTTCCCGGAAGTGAGAGACCTATTGGCGGAGATCGTGTTGAGCGAACACAAGAAGGATATCAAAGACGGTGATGTGGCGGCTTCCCTGATGGGGTTAATCACGAACGAACTCTCGAACATCGGTATTTTAGGAGACATCCATGACCGACAAGGAGAAGTCCAAGCTGTGCAAGAAGGCGGCGGCCCTGCTCGGGAAGGCGTACCTGATCGGATGTGAGGCAAGGGATCTCGTCAAGGCCGTGTTCTACGGAGAGCTCCATCTCAAGGCCGTCGACGAGATCGGGGAGGACGCCAAGGTTCTTTCCGCCGTGGCTGACGCTTTCAAGGAAGGAGGGAAGGGAAAGAAGTGACGGTGAAGCACGGTTTAGTAATGGTAATGTGCGGATATGCAATGGATTAGCGGAGTGTAGCTGAGGTGATGCATCGCCCGACATTGTGGTGGTAAAGCGGGGTGGTGTGCCATTGCGTGTGGTACCGGCATGGTGAGGCACGGTACGGCGACATGCGGTGTCGCGATGGCGTAGCGTGGTTCTGTAACGGTGGCGTATAGCCTCGAGCCGTGGCGGTGCAGTGGTGTGGTGTTCGGGTGGCGTGCCGCAGGGTCGAGCTGGGTAAAGGCGGGGTAGGGTGGTGCAAGGCGATGTGATGGTTGGGTTGGGTGCAGTGGTGGTAAGGCATCGCGGCCCCTCGTGACGTGAGGGTGCGGTTATGTAAGGTACGGTTAGGGTGAGGCGAGGCATCGTGCCTTTATGTGGCGTGATGGTGGCGCGAAGCATCGGGCGGTGACATATCGTGTGGGTGGAGTGCTTTCTTGTTGATTGAAGTTCGGGTGCGGTCCAGTCTAGCGGTGTGAAGGCGAAGTTATGTAAGGCGTGGTTCAGGTTTGGTTTGGAGGACAGAATGGACACGATTCAGTTCAAGGTCAAGCAGACGTTCACCACACAGGCCCTTGGCACGGCTCCGGCCGACAAGGAGGTCCTGAAGAACTTCATCGCTTCCAAGAGGGCGGAGGCGGAAGAGCGACGCAAGAAGGCGGCCAAGCGGATGGGCGTGCCGGCCATCCCGGTCGCCGGCACGGAGGTCGAAGAGATCGAGACGATCTCGGAAGAGAAGGGACTCACGGTCTTCCACAGCGATCTGGGAAAGAGGACCGAAACGGGAGAGGAGGGCAAGGGCCTCTTCATGTTCGACTACCAGATCATGGGTCAGTGGAAGGAGGCCGCGGAGATCCTGGCCGACATCCACGGCGTCAAGCAGGTCCGGTCCAAGCTGGACAACCTCCTGTGCGTCAAGCCCAGGAGGATCTACTTCCACGACGCAGCTGGAAAGCACGTCGAGCGGGCGAATGACCGACTGGAGCGCCCGTTGCGGGCCATGACCATGCAGGGGCCTCGCGTGTCCCTGGTCTCCAGCGAACTCCTTGAGCCCGGGTGCTGGATCGAGTACGTGGCTGACTTCCTGCCCTTTCTGAAGGCCGGTTCCGGGAAGGAAGCGAAGAAGATCGATATCTTCGAGTTCTCGAAGCTGGTCCTTTCACTCGGCGAGAGGCGCGGTACCTTGCAGTGGAGGAACGGGGGTTGGGGCAGGTTTGCTTATACTATCGAGTCGCTGTCTCCCGGATTCGAGAAGAAGTAGAGGTCAAGCCCCGTCCCGTGACGTGCGGTAACGGCGGTGTACAGTTGCGCTGGGTGCTGTTCCGTGATGGTAAGGTAGGGCTTGGTCGCGCAACGGCGAGGTGAGGCAACGATCGGTATCGTGCGGGTAATGCACAGCTTTGTCTGGCACCGGCAGGGTAGAGCGGAATCGTGTGAAGGCATAGTTGCGTTCCGTTGAGGCGATGTTATGCACAGTCGTGTACAGGCTGGGCGGCGAATCGTTACGTTACGGTACTGTACCGATCAGCGCGGTTGGGGTGTGGTGGAGTTGGGTACTGTGCTGGTTAAGCATTGCAGTGTGGAGTCGAGTTTTGGCGTAGTAAGGTACGGTAATGGTGAGGAGACCTATGGCCGATAAGAAGGAGTTTCCAATCGTGGGGTTCATTCCGATCAGGAAGGTTTCCGAAAAGACCCTGTTCATGAGACAGGCTCTCGGTGGTGGATCCATCGGAGAGAAGAAGACGCCGTTCAAGGTAGATACCACCGTTCCGGTCGGGAGTGTCTTGGTATCTTTCGATGTCGACGGCAAGCATGAACAGTTTATCGTCGAAACGAAAGACGTAATCCCTGGAGCTTACGCCGCTCTCTTGAAGACGGAAGGGATTCCGGCCCTGCTCCGGCGATGCCACAGTGCTATTGCGGTCCATGGTCCTTTCGACGAACTCCACAAGGAGTTGCTCGAGGACCTGGACAACGTTCTGAAAGAGGTTCAAGAGTGAGCGACGAAATCGTTTGCGATCTGTGCCTGACTCCCGTCAAACGCCCGGAGTGGGTGGATCGCATTCAAGGAAAGGGGTATCATCCCGTATGCGGAAAGATGATTCGAGAAGGAGTCGGAAAGCTGTTGAGCAGCCCTTCCAAGGGTTCGTCTCCAAAAGAGAAGCCTCGAAGGTAGAGGCGAAGGAAACTCACGGGATCGGAGTGCCGTTCTGGTGTGATAAGTGCAAGCGAGGGCCTCTCGTTCTGACTTCGAGGGGAGGTACTCGCATCGGCACGTGCGGATGTGCGTGGACGATCTGGGAGATCGACGAACACGATCGGGTAACGCGGTGGAAGCCGCTGAAAGGACAAGTATGACGCCCCTGGAGCGTGCAGACATCATCATCGATGGACTGGTGGGAAGTCCCCAGTTCGAGGAGGGGGACAAGGACTTTGTCGTCAAGAAGTTGGCCGAATACCGACTGGACGTGATCCGCGAAGCCGTTCCCCTGGTTTGCGGTTCCTGCGCGGCGGGGCATGCCCCGACGCGCATTGTTGGAGTGGTTCATGTGTCTCCAGTGTGGAGGCACACGTCTAGTGATGGGACTTCGTGGCATTGTCAAGCGACTCCGTTGCTTGAGATCTTGGAGAGTGAGCGGCAGGGCATAGCCCTGCCGCTCAAGGAAGACAAGAAGAATACGGCCTGAGTGGTTCAGGCTATCGTCGGTTCAGCGTTTGCTCTTTGTTAATGTGGGCCCGAAAAGGTTTCGACCGGGATCGTGGGCAGGTGTGCTGCGTGCCGCGGTTGGTCGGTTGGCCGCGTACTAAGCCGACCAAACAACTAGACGGCGAACCCGTCATGGCCTGCGCGGCGTAAGCTGCGCCGTCAGAGGTGGCGACTCCGATAGTCGCCCGAGACGTTAACGCATCGGATGATACCGGGGCGTCCTCCCTTGGCGTCCCGGAAAAGAGAACATGGGATGGAACCCCTTGAGTGGTGGGTCGCCGGCCAGCGGGGTTCGAGAACAAGCGGACGACTACGCGCGTAGATGCCCCGGCTTATGGTCTTCGGGACGGCGGTTCGATTCCGCCCGGGTCCACCATATGTTTATAAACGACCGGAGTTGAGGAAGAAAATAAGGAGGAACTATGTTTAGTGTTCAGCAGAAGCGAGAGATTGCCGACAAGGTACAGACGATTCTTCGTGCAACCAACCATCCAGAGCTGCCCACGGGCGAGATCAAGTTTACCTTATATGTGGCCGGGGCTGAAGGCTGGTCTTTCGCCAGCATTCAGAACAATGGGGCCGTTCCCAACCCCAGCGTGAATCCGTGGAATGAGATTCAGGATCGTAAGGGAGGTAAGTGATGGGTCTTTTATACATTAGGTATGGATCTCTTTTGTGGAAACTTTTCGGGAAGACATTCAACGCTCATGGGTTCCATCCAATGCGTATCGGTATTAACGGAGAACCGTGGTAGAACAGAAAGAGGACGCCATGAAGGTATGTTTGGAATACTACAGGGAAATCACCGGAAAGTGGTACGCGGACGGGGAATACGAAACCAAACTACTCCATATGTACGAAATATTCCGCGAGGTTCGCAAGATGCGGGATGCAAGGATACTTCCCGGCCTTGTGCGTGAGCATAGCAAGTATATCGTGAGGGTGGAGGTTCCAGGCCACGACGCCAACTGTCCTCACTTGATCGTTTGAACAGAAAGAGGACTTTGTGGTGTCGTGCAAGTGCTGTGGAAAGAGCCCGGATCGTTGCGCCTGTCAGCACGGGCCGCACTAGATTAGAAAGGAGAATTATGACCCGCAAACAAATTCGTGAAATACTCAAGGGCGGCGGTAATTGGTTGGGGACGGCACGGGGATGGGTCCAGTCTCGTTGCCACAACGGATCGACGGTAACCTGGAATACCCCAGAGGTGCTGGTGCCCCACCTGACCATGCGAGACGTAGAGGAACTGGCCTTAGAGGTTGCCACCACGGCGATCTTTAAGGATGGAAAACGCATCGTCTAAGGTTAATAAGGAGAAACGGCTGTGCCTAAAGTAGAGATTGGCAATGGGACAACAGAGTTTGGCCCAGGAGTTGAGATAACCCTCACTGGCGACGAAGTTGCTATAGCAATCGACGCCTACTTGGTGGCTCACGAGATTCATGTGAGCGGCCCTAGGACAGTTTGTGTGAACGGCGAGCTGTGCGAAGATGGGTCAATCTATGTGGACCCGTCCGGGTTTGTAATAGCCAATGGGCAAAAGTACAGCGGGCGGGGATAGAGGCATGGTAGATTACTAGTGTGTAGACCCTCCCCCGGCAAGGCCGTAGTGGGGAGGGAAAGGTTGGACGTGTGGAGTATACACCACGGATGGCCCAGATGCTATGGTTTGGGACATGGAGGAGATATGGATAAGGATGACTGGAAGGCGTTGTGTGTGGTTGTGTGCGTGACAGTGGTTGTCTTTGTTATGTGCATTCTTTCTTGGATTGGTCAATCATACATGGAAGCGCGGTCATACAATAGCGTCACCGGCAAGAATGTCTCCACCTGGGATGCCATGTGGATTGAACTCAGAATCCAAGAACCCGTGAAGTAACGCATTATAGATAGGTGACGTGGGCTATGATAAACGAAATCAGGTTAGACGAGCACGAGGAGTTAGACGAGGTGGTCGTCGGTAACTTCCCGCGCCCCGGAAGAAAAGCGAAGGGCGTATGCGTCCACCTAGAGCGCATGGGAACTTCTCACTGGTGGATGCGGAT
>Ga0315284_10005282_pt1 | contig 18337 bp, 15 predicted proteins | sample YL17G09_16_MG_FD_203696 | JGI IMG/M metagenome (GOLD analysis project Ga0315284, IMG submission 203696) | Sediment microbial communities from Yellowstone Lake, YNP, Wyoming, USA - YL17G09_16 | ecosystem: Environmental > Aquatic > Freshwater > Lake > Sediment | place: USA: Wyoming | collected...
AATTGTAGATGCTCAGGAGAACGGTGCCATCGTAGTGCAATCAGCGAGCCTTTTCGAGGTCCAGAAATACTATATGAAGACCGATTACATTCGTGACATCGAGACTTTTTACATGACGACGCCTTTCTGGAAGAAACTCTCTAAGAAGGATCAAGAACTGATCTTTGACGCTGCTGAGAAATCGGGTAACCATGAGACCGAGCTCACTCAAAAGCAACTGGCTACCGTTTATGATTCTCTCAAAACCAAGATAACTGTGGTAACACCGCCGCAATTGGATTTAGACTCAATCCGGAAAAAGCTTGAGGGAGCTTTTGACGGTTTTGAAGGGACGAAGTGGCCAACTGGATTGATTAAAAAGGTCAGCGCCCTGAAGTAAAGCTGACAGTTGCATAACTTTCGCAGGGAGGTGAGCTTCTAAGGCTTTGCAAAGCGGTCATTCATGGGATTTATGGGTAACAAGACGTTTTCACCTAGGGTGAGTTCTGGAAAGGGCTTGAAACCTCTGGAGCCATACGTTAAAAGGTTACGCTTCAAAGCCTTTTCTGCCCACCTCCCTGCTCTTTATTCGGCGTTTTTAATGCAATGTTAAGGTAAAGCTGTTTCGATCGGGAGGATAATTCCCCCTGTTTTCCTCTTTGAGGATGCCGATGATACTCATTCTGTTTGTATTGCTTTTTCTTTTGATCGGGTTCGGTTTCAGCATCTGGACTTCCATGGGAATCAGTGGAATGATCTACATTCTGATCCGCGGGCAGGTCTCTTTAAAGGTTCTGGCTTCAACCATGGTGAGCGGAGTCGATATCTCCACTCTGGTCGCCATTCCTTTCTTCATGCTTGCAGGGGAACTGATGAACTCATCAGGAATCACCCGTAAACTGGCCGATTTTGCCGATTACTTCGTAGGCCGTTTCAGAGGCGGCCTTGCCTATGTGGCCATTGTCGTGAATGTCATCATGGCCGGTGTCTCAGGATCAGCCGTCGCGGATGCGAGCGCCGTCTCCTCCGTGCTTCTCCCAACCATGAAGGAGAGAGGCTACGATCTACCCTTTGCTGCCTCCATCAATGCTGCGGCTGCTGTCATCGGCCCAATTATTCCCCCGAGCATTCCAATGATCTTTATCGGAGTGATCAGCGGATTATCGATCGGCAGGCTTTTTCTCGGTGGCGTCATTCCCGGTCTGTTCATGGGGTTATTCCTGGCCGTTACAGTCGCTTTATTCACCAGGAAGAAGAACTATCCGGTGGTTAAGAAAGAACTGAATCTGAAAGTATTCTTGAACCTGATGAAGGACACCGTATTCGCTCTATCCGTACCCCTCATCATTATCCTGGGGGTCGTTTTTGGAATCGTCACCCTTGTCGAAGTGGCAGTCCTTGCCAATTTCTACATTCTGATCATTTCACTTTTCATTTACCGGAGCATCCGGTTCAAAGATATCCCCGGAATTTTTGCCAAGGCAGCAGTCTTCTCCACATCCATCATGATTATTTTTGCAGTGGTCGGCATCTATCAGTATATCGTTGCTTCAGAACAGTTAGGAGAAAAACTCGGATTGCTGATTGCGGACATGAATTTAAATCAATTCACCTTTCTGCTTCTGGCCAACGTCTTCTTTCTCTTCATGGGCTGCATTTTAGATGCGGTGCCGGTCATGCTGATCTTCTTTCCCGTCCTTCTGCCTGCGGCGACGAAACTTGGAGTGGATCCGACCCATTTCGGGGTCATTGTGGTGATGAACTTGATGATCGGGCTGCTGACCCCTCCCATTGGAGCTCTTCTGTTCTTAGAGGCCAAAATCGCCGATCTCGAGTTCGACGTGCTCGTCAGACATATCTGGCCATACACATTTGTGCTGATCATCGTGCTGTTTCTGTGCACTTACATCCCTCAACTCGTTCTTTATATCCCAAACCTGATTCTGTAGGGGGCCATGAATGAACCCTTGGATGATTCGAGCAGTAAGTAGTCTGGAGCGGATTACAGGCGCTCTTTTTCTGATCCTCTTTGTCTTGAATACCCTCCGCATCTTTTTGAGATATTTTTTTGGTATTGCCTGGCTGTGGGAGCCAGATTTTTCCCGCCTGTTATTTATCTGGGTGGTCTTCATCGGCGCCACGGTGCTCTATGTTGAAAAAGGTCACCTCGTGGTCGATTATTTCCTAAACCATATGCAACCAAAAACCCGGGAACGCATGCATTTTGTGATCGATCTGGTGACCGTCATCTTCTTAGTCGTGCTTGTTTTGAAAGGCATCGAAGTCACAAAAGTGCGTATGAGGATTCCTTTCGACACCTGGGATCTTCCAACAGGATATGCCTATCTGGCTGTTCCGATATGCTGTGCAATCATGACCGTTGTAACCATGGTCAGGATGGCTGACTATCTTTTTGGAAGGAGTGAGAGATGAACGCTGAGGCGATCTTCTATCGAGATACCATTGCGGAGATCATGGACAAAATCCTGGGAGAGATGGAAACGATCGAGAAAGCTTCTCACCCAGTGGCGGAATCCATTGCCACGGAGGAACCCGTCCATGTGATCGGCCCTGGCGGACATTCCAATATGGCTGCCGAAGAGGTCCTGTGGAGAGCAGGCGGACTGGCACCGATCAATGCGATCTTAGACCCGGGAACCAATCTTATCCATGGCGCTAAACGGTCCAATCTCATCGAACGCACGCCGGGATATGCCCTAAAGGTTCTGGATGCCTACCGGGTAGGCCGAAAGCCTGGGGAGGTGATTATTATCGTAAATGCCTATGGCGTTAACTCCATGTGTATCGATACGGTCTTAGAGGCAAGAAAGCGAAAGATGATTACGATCGGGATCACCTCCCGTTCCTTTGCAGATGTTTTACCTCAAGAGCACCCTTCTCGTCATCCATCCGGAAGAAATCTTTACCAGGAGGTAGACTATTTTTTGAATTGCCATCTCCCTTATGGAGATGCGGTGGTGGAAATAAAGGACTGTCTCCAGAAGACCGGCTCCACCTCCACCTTCTGCAATGTGTTCACGATCAACTTGCTCGTGATCGAGACGGTGAAAAGACTGATGGAGATGGGAGTCAAGCCCCCACTGTGGATGAGCGCCAATCTGCCAGGTGGGGACGAAGCCAATCGTTCTTTAGAAGAGAAATATATTCCCAGAATCAAGCATTTGGGTTAACCCCTGCTTGCTCCCCCTTTTGAAAGAGCGGGGTAAGGAGGATTTGTTCATAAGGAGGAAAGAAAATGAGAGCTGTCGTCAAATATGGAAAGGGAAAAGGCCTGGTAGAGATCCGGGAGGTTCCTGAACCCAAGATCCAGAAGGGTGAGGATGTCCTGATCGAGGTGAAGGCTGTATCGGTCTGTGGAAGTGATCTTCATATCTATCACGACAGTCATCCCTACTGGCCTCCGGTTGTTTTGGGCCACGAATTCTCTGGGGTGATCGTTGATGTTGGAAAAGAGGTAAAAGACTGGAAGATCGGAGACCGGATTGTCAGTGAGACACGGACGGGTTCCTGTGGCGTCTGCTATACCTGTCAAAGCGGGTTCCCCCAGGTCTGTGAACAGAAGAGGGCTTACGGCATTGGAATTAATGGTGCTTATACAAAGTATGTGGCAGGTCCTGCTCGCCTTCTCCATCACCTCCCGGATAACGTTCCCTTCGAGGTAGGGGCAGTGATTGAACCCACGGCGATTTGCGTCACATCCATCCTTGAAAGATCACAGCTTCAGGCAGGAGAGTCTGTGGTCATCACCGGGCCGGGTCCTATTGGGCTCATCTCCCTTACGATTGCAAAAGCGGCCGGAGTGAAGATGATGGTGGTGACCGGAACCGGCGCGGACGAGGGGATGAGATTTCAAAAGGCGAGAGAGCTGGGGGCAGATGTCACAATCAATGTTGAAAAAGAGAATCCGGTCGAAAAGGTCTTGCAGTTGACCGGTGGCCTTGGCGCGGATATCTTGATTGAGACTTCAGGAAGTGGAAGGGCAATCTACCAGGCCTTTGAGATGGTGCGGAGGTTGGGGAGGATCTGCGCCATTGGAATTTCAGGCAGGGAGGAAGTCCCGATCCCTTACGACCGGGGAATCTTTAAGGCCCTCCGTTATGATTTCTGTTTCTCCAGCAGCTGGACCGCCTGGGAAAGAGCCATCAGCATGATTGCGAAGGGTCTGCTTCCGGCTGAAAGATTTATTACTCACAAGCTCCCCCTCGAAAAGTGGGAGGAAGCCTTTCATCTATTAGAAAACCTCCAGGCCGCTAAAGTGATTTTGATTCCATAAAGGGGGTTTTGATAGAGCTTGTTTGTAACCTTTTTATAAGCTTGATTCCTGAATTTATGAAAGTCAGAATTTAAATTTATAGGAGCTGTCAAGTTAAATAACTCTTCCTTCGTTGGCAACTCATTTTGTTCCTTCATTGCAGATTTCAAACGGATATCTTCAGTTTGGGCAATACCAAGGTATTGGCAAGATACCCTTGGTTTCTTTCTGTTATGATTTCGGCTTATCTGTTAAGGCTTCTTAACTTGTTGACGTTCGAACGGACCAAGAAGAAATCTCATATCTTGCAATCATTTTTTCTTAAAAGACTATTCCCTTTTTATTATATTTAGCCCATCCAAAAAAGTAAGGTCTTATCACTGAGGGGAGAGGTCCTTAGAGTGTGCTGAGTTATATCGACGATGCTACGGGAAGGGCATTTGAAAGGTTCTATGGGTACGAAAAGGGAGGCGATACCTGCGATGGAGAGTTTCAAGCGTTACAGTAAGAAATATAAGTTACCAATGAGCGTGCATTTGGATAACCATACGACCTATAAATCGACAGCACAGCTTCCGTCTGTGGGCAGCTTTTTTGGCAATTCATGCGGCCGATGCTTAATCACTGGCGAACGGAAACGTTAACCATCCCCCTTATACGCTACGAGGTTCTTTGAATGAGTAGATAATAAAACACGGCCTTTGTTTCTATGGGTTCAGTCCTCATGTTGTGCCCCTAGTCCATCCCACGCAAGAAGTTATCTGTAGAGCGGTTAGCAGCCCATATTTGCCAAGGCTCCTGGCAATGAAGAGATGAGAATCCGAGCTATTGTATTGGGTGAAAGAATACAGATCAAAAATGATGTTGCTGCGGCTACCGCATCGGTTTTGGGAATCGATGTTACGATAATTACGGTGAAATGCTACAGGACAAATTACAGGCCTTCTTCGCAAAGATTCTGCCCCATCGGGCGAACTGCAGTACATAGATCCTTTTCCAGATCGACCAGTCGCTAGCAAAATCCTCTTTATCGTCCTATCTACAAAAAGTGTTTTCATGTAAGTGAAGGGAAGGTTGTTAGAATACCTATTAAGAAGTCTTTTATATCCTCTATGTGTCTCTTCATATATTTCTCAGCCATATCTCCATCTTTTTTTTCACAAGCCTCTATAAGTTTTTCATGAGTTTTCAGATATTCATCCAGTTTGCCAGGAATCGTTGCTCCGATATAAGATAATCGGTAAACTCTGCGTTTGAGTGTGTCGACGACTGAGTTCAAGTTGTCATTGGAAGTACGTTCTATGATATAAGCATGGAACAGGTTGTTGTAGTGAACCCACTCTTTGATGCTATGTGCTTTGTTCACTCTTTCCAAACTTTTATGCAAATCCCTTAAATAAGCTAGATCCTTTTCCGTTGCCCTTTCACAAAATAAGCGGGCAGCATAACCTTCCAATAATGATCTTAGGCCATAGATTTCTTTAACCTGTTTAATGGACAGCTTAGAAACTGTAATTCCTCTGTTTCTTTCAAAAACGATAAGGGACTCGGATTCTAATTGCCGCAAGGCTTCACGTATGGGGGTCTTGCTTGCCTTAAATTGCTTCGACAGTTTATCTTCGGTAAGTCTTTCTCCAGGTTTCAAATTCCCTAAAGTAATTTCGTCTCTTATTTCCAAGTAAATTCTTTCTCTTAGGGATTTTTTCATGATGATCACCCAAGAACTAGTCTGATATTGTCATTACTTTCCAGTGTGCACAACAAAATAAAACTGAAATGATATCAATCTATCCATTTGGTTGGTACCATAGTTTAAAATATAAACTCAGTTCAACAAAAAAGGCATATACAATATTGTATCTAATATTTTAACTTTGTCAATGAAATTTTTCATTTTATATGAAAGATTCTCGTTATATCAAATTGATCTCCTAAAACTGATGGATTTTCCTAACCCTAAAATGTGACGTTAAATTAAAAATCATTATTTATTTCGCAGGTTATGACTTAACATTTTTTTCTGTTGATTTTTTTCTTGACAGGAGTTGCTAAATATGCTATCTGATAAATTATCTTAAATTAGATATAATTTAGGATAAATTATTGTTTAATTAGTCCCTTTTTAAAAAAACCTGTATATGAATCTTAAATGTTTCTTTTTGCTCGATTAAAGTAATGTTTTTCGAGGATTAAATTGGTTTTTGGATATTTCTTAGTGAAAAGATTGGACACATGGCTTTTATCGTATAGTAAGGAAAACCCTTATTTTAGAGAGAGATTAATCACAAATCGTGATAAGGCTCCTAAACACATGAGATTACAGGAGGGTGATTATGAGCACAATAAAGAAAGAAAAAGCAGGTAGGTTCTCTGAGCCGATGTACGAGGTCAAGTTATTCGACGAAAAGACTGGCATGAGAGCTTTTGTTGTAATAAACCGACGCATACCCCTTGATGGTAGAGGCGCCGGAGGTCTAAGGATGAGCCCCACCGTCACATTGGATGAGGTTTGTAAGTTAGCAGAGACAATGACATATAAGCATTCAATCATGAACATTCCTGAAGGCGGAGCTAAAGCGGGTATCGTTGCGGACCCGCGTAGTCCTAATAAAAGAGAGATATTGAAAACGTTTGCCCGACTGGTCGCTCCCTTAATAAGAGAGCAGGTCTACGGCATGGGAGTAGACATGGGAATTACATATGAAGATCTCGAGTTCATTTACAAAGAAATTGGCACAAATCCATTTATCTTGGCTAAAGAACGCCTAAGAAAACGAGGAATTGAATTCAATATCCCTGAAGGGATTACCTATGAGAAAATTGGCGGTAAGGATTTCGGCGAATTCATTACAGGATATGGAGTATGTGAGTCGCTCTTCGAAGCATGCAATTTCCTAAACATAAAGCTAAGTGAAGTTGAGGTGGCAATACAGGGATTTGGATCGGTCGGGAGTTCCGCCGCTCATTATCTTGATAAAAAAGGGATCAGAGTTATTGCGGTAGCTGATATCGACGGAACGATATATAGCCCAAAAGGGCTGAAAATAGACGCTTTGTTTAAAGCAAAAGACCAGATAGGGAGAATTGATAGAGGTAAACTTGATTTTGAATACAAAAAACTTGATAAGGATGGTTGGTTATCCGTCGGTGCGGATATTCTAATCCCAGCAGCGATACCTAATGCTGTCAATAGCTTGAATGTAGATAAAGTCAATGCCAAACTCATTGTTGAGGGAGCGAACATACCGATATCGATTGAAATTGAGGAAGACCTGGCAAAAAAAGGTGTTACGATTATTCCAGATTTTGTGGCAAATGCAGGTGCAGCAGCCGGATATCTCCTTTTTTGGTCAGGCCAGATACCGCTAGGAAGCGACAAGGTGTTTCCTGAAGTAGGTAGAAGAATAAAAGAATCAACCATTCGGACCTTAGAGCTAAGCAAAGAAAAGAAGATCAGTATGCGCGATGCTGCAAAAGAAATTGCAGAGGCCAATTATCTGAATTTAGTTAGATTCTTACATGTTTAAGTCTGAGAATTTATCTCTAACATTTGAAAACAAACGGTGTCATGCTGAACTTGGTTCAGCATCTCGTTCTGTCCAAAGGGTGAGATCCTGAAACGAGTTCAGGATGACAAGTCTGTGAAATTTCAAATATGTTTGGTTAGTTATTAAATTTTCTAAAGATAACATGGGACAGAGCATGCGAAAGGAACTTGTTTTTATTAAAGATAAGTGCAAGGGATGTGCTATCTGTACAATATTCTGTCCTAAGAAAATAATCGAACTGTCATCTGAAACAAACGAAAAGGGCTTCCATTATGTGATTTTTAACGGAAACAAGAAGGAGGCATGCACAAAATGCCTGAATTGTGCATTGGTCTGCCCTGATTGGGCTATCGAAGTCTGGCAAGAAGAAGACAGTGATCAAATCCCTGGCGGAGATAGGATTTCAGGAGGTGCATCTCATAATGAGTAGCAGTGTGTTAATTCGGGGAACCGACGCCATCGCAGAAGCAGCGATTAGGGCCGGGTGTACGCATTTTTTTGGCTATCCGATTACACCCCAAAGTGAACTATTAGAATACATGGCGGCCAATCTTCCAAAATCCGGAGGGGTATTTCTTCAATCTGAAGATGAAACTGCCGCTATATATATGGTCTATGGTGCTGCCGCTGCTGGAGCAAGAACCATGACGGCTTCTTCAGGACCAGGAATCTCACTGATGGCTGAAGGATTTTCATATTTGGCCGCCGCAGAACTTCCCTGTGTCATAGTGGATGTTCAGCGCGGAGGTCCTGGTTTAGGGAATATTTCTCCTTCTCAATCCGATTATTCTTTTGTAACAAAAGGCGCGGGGCATGGAGATTTTAAATTCATTGTTCTCGCTCCTTCCTCGGTTCAGGAAGCGTCAGAATTGACCATGAAAGCATTTGAGATTGCTGACAAATATCGTAATCCAGTATTAATTTTAACGGATGGTGTTCTTGGAGAAATGATGGAGAAGGTATGCTTCAACGTGCCAGAAACCAAAGATATGCCAAGAAAAGAGTGGGCAACGACAGGCGCCAAAGGTAGACGGAGAAATCACATATATTCTTGGTACGGAAATCCTGAGGATTTAGAAACACATAATCTGAAAATTAAACAGAAATATGATGAGTTTAGCCAGCACGCACCTAAATGTGAATTGTATAATGTTGCTGACGCTGATTGCCTTATCATTTCCTTTGGAATCTGTGGAAGGATATGTAGAAAGGTTGTAACAATGGCACGAGAAAAAGGGATGAAAGTTGGATTGATTCGCCCGGTGACATTATGTCCTTTTCCCAGCAGTATTATATACGACTATGCAAAAAAGGCAAGATCGATTCTGGTTGTAGAAATGAATTTTGGTCAAATGCTCGACGATGTTAACCTCGCAATTCGAGGTTCAATTCCTGTGCATTTTTATGGAAGATCTGGAGGAATAGTACCAACACCGTCGGAAATATTTAAGAAAGTAGAAGAGATTCAAAGTATGGTAGATCACAATTAGGCTGTCCACACGCCCAATTGTTTTTTTAGGTAGACCTTGGTCTGGAAAAAAGGGGTGCAGTTCATTACGCCCACATAACCCATAGGTAAACAGTTGATGCTAAAATGGTCGTCATGATAGGTCCAATGGTCATGAGATAACGGTTGGAGATGAAGAAGATATACCCTAATGATAGACTAATGATTACAAAAACAAACGCTTATTGCCCAGGTTGTTCCCACGGCCTTGTTCAAAAGCTGCTTGTTGAGACAATAGAAGAATTGGGTATTGCTGAAGATTCAATAGGTGTGAGTCCTATTGGATGTGGTGGAAACATTCACAGATACATAGGAATAGATTTTGTCCAAGCGGCACATGGAAGGGCTCCGGCGGTTGCAACTGGGATAAAACGGGCTCTGCCTGATAAGATCGTTTTCACCTACCAAGGGGATGGAGATCTGATCTCAATTGGGGCATCGAACATCATTCATGCAGCAGCCAGGAATGAAAAGATAACGGTTTTTTTTGTGAACAATGGTGTGTTCGGGAATACGGGTGGGCAAATGGCCCCTACAACTCTCATTGGTCAAAAGACCACAACTTCTCCAACTGGAAGGGATTCTAATTTGACCGGCTTCCCAATTCGTGTTTGTGAAATGTTAGCGACCTTCCCAGGGAACTCATATATCGCCAGAACAGCACTCAACAGCCCAAAGAGCGTAAAAATCGCGAAGCGATACATCAAGAAGGCGTTTCTTAACCAGATGAAAGGCATAGGATTTTCGCTAGTCGAATTCTTATCGATCTGCCCGACACATTGGAAGCTGAGCCCTCTTGAAGCGATAGACCGGGTAAGTAATCTCATGACCGAATATTATAAATTAGGAGAATTCCTCACTAGTGAGGAGCTAGAGGAAAAATGATAGAAGAGGTAGCTATAGGCGGCGTTGGAGGGCAAGGGGTTCTGCTCATCGGACAATTACTGGCCCATGCAGGTGTTTTAGAAGACAAGGAAGTATGCTATGTTCCATCCTATGGTACTGAAGCAAGGGGAGGCCATGTCAGTTGCATGGTAAGCATATCTTCGCAGCAGGTCGACTCTCCGATATTAGAAACATTTGATACATTAATGGCTTTTGAAGAGAAAGCATTAAGGCGGTTTGGAGAAAAAATAAAAGAACAAGGGCTGATTATTTGGAACAGCTCCTTAATTAAGCAAGTTCCCCCGAATCAGAATATAAAAACGATTGAAGTTAACCTAAGTATCGTTTCAAAAGTGCTGGGAAATTCTCAGATGGGAAACATGATAATGCTTGGGGTATATACCAGCACAAAACAGACTGTTTCCAGAGAATCAATGAGAGAGGCCATTAGGAGTTATTTTTTGCGTAAATCAAGCGAGTTCGCGGACTTGAACCTCAGAGCCTTCCAACTCGGATGTGAATTAATAACAACGACTCAATAAATCGGGAAATTGTTATCCATCCCATTGTTGTCATAGGTTAAACAGTTTTGATTAGGATATCGTTACAAATGGTAGGAACATAATGAGAGTGACGAGAGATAGAAAGAACCTGGAAGTTCTGTTCAGACCGAAATCTGTGGCCATCATAGGGGCCTCAAACAGATACCACCAAATCTCCGGCAGGCCGTTAAAGTTCTTTCTTAAGCATGGTTATAAGGGAAGGCTATATCCTATAAATCCAAAATATGACAATTTATTGGAAGTCAAATGCTACCCAGCCTTAAAGGATATTGAGAACCATATCGATTTGGCATTAATTACCCTACCGAGTGATCGTGTTCCTGATACCGTAAAGGCATGTATTGAAAAAGGTGTAGGCAGTATCATTATCTTCAGCTCTGGATTTGCCGAGATAGGACCTGAGGGGAAAAGGAGTCAGGAAGAGTTAAGGAAGCTTATTGTCAGTAGCAACACGGTGGCACTGGGGCCGAATTGTTTAGGGTTTGTAAATCTTTATGACCGGGTCACGGCTACCTTTGGAGGCTCTCTGGAATACCAAGACAATGTCTTACTTGGAAATGTTGGCTTTTTGTCACAAAGCGGAGCGTTAAGTAATATTTATTTTTCTGTGGCTCAAAAGATGAAGATAGGGTTTAGTTTTTGGATTGCTACAGGCAATGAAATGGACATCGATTTTTGCGATTGTCTGGAATACCTGATTGATGATGAGAGAACACAGGTTGTCGTATGTTTGATAGAGGGATTAAGAGATGGAAGAAAATTCATGCAGATCGCTAAGAAAGGAATAGAGAAACAAAAACCGATCATTGTGTTCAAGATAGGGAGATCAAAGATGGGCAGGAAAGCATCCCTATCTCATACCGGTGCAATGGCAGGGAGCGACGAAGTTTATGAAGCTGCTTTTAAGCAAGCTGGGATGATCAGGATCGAGAATATTGAAGAAGTGCTTGACGGCATGTTTACGCTTTCGCGATGCAAGCTTCCAAGTAACCGAAGAGTGGGAATCATCACTACCACTGGCGGGGGAGGAATTTTATTGGCGGACAAATGCGAAGAACTTGGCTTTGAAGTTCCGGAGCTGAGAGACTCTGAAAAAGAGGCAGTATCCGCAGTCATCCCACAATTTGGCAGTACATTGAATCCTATCGATTTGACAGGGCAAGTGATCGATGATGCGGAGTCTGTTAGAAGAAGCGCAGCCATACTGCTAAGGTCCAATGATATTGATATTGTTGTCCTATTTTTGGCCATGTTAAAGAGCTTATCAAGGACTATTCTTGAAGGGATAAAGGAATTGCAGAACAACACGGAAAAGTTGCTATCGGTGATTTGGGTAGATCCGCCCGAAGGAGCCATGAACGAGTTGCACGAACATGGAATTCTGGCCTTCGAGGACCCTGTAAGATGTATTAAAGCTATAAACATAGCAATGAAATGTGCAGAAAAAGTGCGCAAGAATGAAGTAGAATTAAAAAAGGATAGCGATCCTATAAGCTTCGATAAATCGTCAGATCGAATAAAAGAAAAAGTGAACCGGTTATTAGAAACACTTTCCAGAAATGAAGAGACAGCGGGAGAACATGAAGCAAAACAAATTCTGAATCTCTATGACATCCCTATAACGCGAGAAAAAATGGCATTGTCGTGTGATGAAGCAGTGAAGATTGCTGAACAGATCGGATTTCCTGTAGCGCTAAAGATCGCGTCACCCGATATCGCTCACAAAACAGATGTAGGGGGAGTAAGGCTCGATCTCCGAACGCCGGAGGCTGTAAGAAGCAGCTACAATGAAATTATGTCGAACATAGAAAAGAATGGTGGGCCTAAAATAACGGTTAAAGGCATCCTGGTTCAAGAGATGGTCCAGGGAGCTCAAGAGATATTCATAGGGGTAAAACAGGACCAGATATTCGGGCCAGTTGTTCTATTCGGGATGGGGGGGATCTATACGGAATTACTCAAGGACTATTCAATGCGAATCGCACCTATATCCAGGACAGACGCATACGATATGATTAGAGAAATTAAGGGTTTTCAAATTTTAAGTGGCTTGAGACGAGGTTTGAAGGCTGATATTAATGGGATTACTGAAACATTATTTAAAGTTTCCCAACTGGCGTTTGATTTGAGAGAGAGAGTAGCTGAAATCGATATTAATCCCCTTTTTGTTTTTGAAGAAGGAAAGGGAGTAAAGATTGGAGATGCTCTTATAGTTTTGCGATAAATCTAAATGCCTCTGATCGATAGGATCCGGAGTGAGTTCAGGATGGCCCAAGGTATGATTATATGGTGCGCAGACCCGAAGTGATATATCGTTGGAGGGCTCGTGAGTTTACTATGACTGTATCGGAAATCATGGGTCGTAAACCGTACTTGATGCGGTTGTTGCGGCTTATTGAAAGGTAAACGGGGTGAAATTCTAAATGAAGGGATACAACGGTCGCATTCTTCGTGTCAACCTTACAACCTGTAAATATTTAGTTGAGGAGCCTTCCGAAGATTTCTATAAGCGCTATTTAGGTGGACGGGGATTTATCATTCATACCCTCTTAACAGAGGTCCCTAAGGGTATTGATCCTCTTGGTAATGAGAATAAGCTTATCTTTGCTTTAGGTCCGATTACGGGATGTCCTCTCCCAGGAAGTGGAAGAAACAGCATTGGGGCGAAGTCACCACTGACAGGAGGATTTGGCGAATCTGAAGTGGGAGGTTATTGGGGTGCTGCATTGAAGCGAGCTGGCTATGACGCCATTATCATAGAGGGGAATTCCCCTAACCCAGTATATCTTTGGATTGATAATGGGAGGGTTGAAATACGGGACGCAAGTAGATTATGGGGGTTAGAAATTGCAGCTACTGAGAAAGCAATAAAAGAAGAACTTGCTGATGAGAAGATTCGGACAGCCATTATCGGCCCAGCAGGAGAGAAATTAGTCCGTTATGCATGTATTGCCAATGATATATCCCATTATGCTGGTCGCACAGGCTTGGGGGCGGTAATGGGCTCCAAGAAACTTAAGGCGATTGCGCTGAGGGGAAGTAGATACCCTGAAATCGCTAATAAGGAAGGGATCGTAAGACTGTCTCGATGGATGTCTGAGAATTTCAAAGAAAAAACAACTATTTGGAGAGTCGGGACAGGCACATCAGGATTTATGAAAAACAATGCGGCAACAGGCAACCTTCCCATGAGGAACTTTAGGGGTGGTAGTTTTCCTAATGCAGAAAAAATATCCGCAGATGAAATCGCTGCGAGAGGTTATCTTAGGAAAATGGACTCCTGTTTTGTATGCCCAGTCCGCTGCAAGAAAAGAGTGAAAATAGATAACCCTTGGGTCGTAGATCCCATTTACGGTGGGCCAGAATATGAAACGATGGCCGCCCTCGGTTCTAACTGCGGTGTTGATAATATTGAAGCAATCATTAAAGCTAATGAACTATGTGGTCGCTATGGTATCGATACCATATCAACAGGGGTGTGTATTTCATTTGCTATGGAATGCTTCGAGAAAGGCATTCTCCATATCAACGATACTGATGGTTTGGAACTTACCTTTGGGAATGCACAGGCTATGGTAGCAATGGTTGAAAATATCGCTTTGCGAAAAGGACTTGGAGATTTGCTTGCAGAAGGGGTGAAACGAGCATCAGAAAAAATTGGGGAAGGGTCTATGGAATTCGCAATGCATGTTAAAGGGATGGAGATCCCGATGCATGAGCCACGCTATAACCAAGCGATGGGATTACATTATAGTATACATTCTACAGGACCAGACCATGTTACTGGAGTACACGATGACCTTATAAGTAAAGATTTGAAAAGCTGGGAAAGCATAGACGTGGCTGAGTCACTACCGAGCACCGAATTGAATCCTAAAAAAGCTCGAATGCTTTACCAAGTGGGATTATGGCGACATCTGGGTAACTATTTGGGACTTTGCCACTATGTTCCATGGAATTATCAACAAATGAGAGACGCCACTGAATATATTACTGGATGGCCCATGAGCTATTGGAAATTGATGAAAGCCTCAGAGCGAGGGATTACCCTCACACGTATATTCAATCTGCGTGAGGGGTTTTCAGCAAAACAGGATACTCTGCCAGATCGATTTACTACTTCCACTCATGACGGACCCTTAACGGGTTTCAATATTGATTCAAGAAGGCTTAACGAGGCCCAGAAGATATATTATCAGATGCTTGGCTGGGATGAAAGAGGCATACCTACAAAGGCCAGGCTTATCGAACTTGATATTGAATGGGCCTATCAATACTTGGAGGATGTGCATTGATCCATTGAGGGCTTTTTAGATAAGGTTTAAATAGGCTTTCACAAACCTACTGACTGATTTAGATAGCATTTATTAACGATTTTATCTTTACTTACGGTCCTAACAGCGATGAAAACCATTAGTGGGAAAGTGATATGTGGTGTGGTGCAGTGACGAACCGTGGCATTGAGTCCAAGAACGGATGGGCCCTCTCTGCATAAGGTGGGAAAGCGAGAAAAGATTCGTTCCAAACGAGTACGGAGGCAATAGATTATTAACGGGAGGTAGAGACCAATGAGTATCGAGTGGATCGTTTTCTTTTTCTTCTTAATGATCTTTGTTTTTCTTGCCCTCGGGCTCCCCCTCTGTTTTGTGCTTGGAGGAGCAGCCGTACTTTTCATTTTTTTTACATGGGGCCCTGCCGCGTTATACGTTGTGGTCACCAGCACATGGAATACCATGGGTCAGTTTATCTTATTGGCCGTGCCGTTGTATCTGTTTATGGCCTTTATCCTTGAACGGGCCGGAGTAGCAGAGGATCTGTATGATATGATGTACCTCTGGTTTGGTCCGGTCCGAGGGGGTCTGGCCGTGGGGACGATCATTATCTGTACGATATTCGCTGCCATGAGTGGGATCACCGGAACAGCCACAGTGACGATGGCAGCGATTGCCCTGCCTTCTATGTTGAAAAGGGGGTATGACAAGAGCCTGGCGATTGGATGTATCAACTCTGGGGCGGGATGGGGAATCCTTATGCCACCGAGTGTAGATATGATCATCTATGCCTTAATAGCCCAGGAATCGGTGGGTAAAATGTTTGCCGGTGGGGTCCTGCCGACGATTCTCCTACTCATACTTGATACTATTTATATATTGACCAGATCCTATTTCCAGCCGAAGATTGCACCAGCCCTGCCCAAAGACAAGAGGGCAGACTGGCCAACAAAATTTAGGTCTCTTAAGGCATTGGTTCTGCCGATGTTGGTTATCGTTGCCGTTTTAGGGTGTATCCTTCTTGGCATCACAACTCCTACGGAGGCAGCCGCTATTGGAGTGTTTGGAGCCCTTGCCTCGGCATACGTCAACAGAAAGCTCTCATGGGCGATGGTTAAAGAAGCTGCGATTCGTACACTGAATATTACTGGCATGGTCATGTGGATTATATTCGGGGCAGGGGTTTTTAGTTCTTTTTTACAAGGCGTGGGAGCTTCTCAAGTCATTATTGATCTGATGAAATATATTCCTGCAGGACGCTGGGGTACATTTATCTTTTTCCAAATCATCATTTTCATATTGGCTATGCTGATGAACTCGACAACGATTATGATGCTGACCATTCCGATCTTCGTCCCCGTCATTAAAGCCCTTGGGTTTGATCCCCTGTGGTACGGCGTCCTTTTCATCGTGCAAATGGAGGTAGGGTGCATGACCCCTCCCTTTGGTTATAACCTCTTCTATATCAAATCTGTCGTCTCAACCTCTAATGATCGTTTTCTTAAAGATATAACCATGGCGGATATCTATCGATCCGTCATCTTTTTTACCATATGTGAAATGACGGGATTTGTTATCATGTGCATATTCCCTGAGATTATCCTTTTGTTGCCGAATATGCTCTTTCGTTAATATGTTTGAGCTGGTTAGACCTTTTGGGTCGATGTGGAACTGATGTGTAAGTTGAAGTGGGAGCAAAGGTTTTTTCTATATCCAATGCCCACGATATGGATTAGGCTAAACGTAAGAAGGAAGGCGGACTATCTGTTTGTAGCCTTTTGATAACATCCGTATATCTGGAGTTCTGTGAAAGGCTTAACGTTTAAAGGGGGGGGATGTCATAATGAACCAATTATTCAATCTGAGCGACCTTATTACGTTTCAAATACCCAGTAAGATTATCTTTGGCAATGGAAGTATTAAGAAGATTGGCGAAGAAGTGGCAAACACCTTTGGAGGCAAAAAGGTGTTGATGGTAACCGATAAGGGCGTCATGGATGCTGGACTCACCAAGGAAGCCACTAACGCGCTGAGAGAAAATGGGCTTGAGGTCACTGTTTTTGATAAGGTTGTTCCTGACCCCTTGATTAGCACGGTGATGAAGGGTGTTGAGTTCGCTAAGAAAGAAGAAACAGATATTATTTTCGGAATTGGAGGAGGCAGTTCCTTAGACACCGCTAAGGCCATCTCTGTTATGGTCCCCTATGAAGGCGACATTCGTGACTGCCTCGGTATGAATCGCGTCAAGAAACGTGGGCTCCCAAAGGTCCTGGTCCCAACCACAGGAGGAACTGGCAGCGAGGTGAGTGCAGGCTGTATTCTTACTGACGATCAGACCGGCAATAAGATTAATTCATTTAGTCAGTATTTCCTTTCGGATTTATCCATTATTGATCCAACTCTTACGCTGAGCCTCCCACAGAATGTAACGAGAGAAAGCGGTATGGATGCCTTTTCTCATGCTCTTGAAGCGTTTGTGTGCGTTCGTGCAAATCCTCTCTCTGATCTGTTTGCCCAAAGAGCCATTGAATGCATCTCACAGAATATTAGAAAGGCCTATACCAGTGGGATTCATAATCTTGAGGCACGGTATTGGATGTGTTTCGGTGCAATAATGGGGATTTTGGCCATGCGCGCAAGTGGTGGAGGTATGATTCATGCCACCAGCTATCCTCCAGCCATGAAGTACCATCTTACCCACGGCATGGCTGTCTCGATTGTGATGCCTTATGTTATGGAATTTAACCTCGTCGGCAATCCGGAGAAACATGCAGCCGTTGCCTCAGCCATGGGGGAAAAGGTGAGCCATCTTTCGGCCCTGGATGGTGCAAGGGCTGCTGTTGAAACTGTTAAAAAACTGCTTTCAGATCTGGGGTTTCCAACTAACCTTAAGGAAGTCGGTGTAGATAAAAAAGATCTTCCTGAATTTGCCAAAATTGCGATAAGTTATAACTTTAATGTTGCCAACAATCCAAGAAAAGTCACTGAGCAGGATGTATTACAGATTTATGAATCGGCATGGGACAGATAGTCGGGAAACGTAAGATAATTTGTGGCGAACCTTATGCTCGTTCTTTTTACGCTTGTGAAGGGTTTCATCACATAAAATGAATTAATGTGTTCTTTTTCATTGCTCATCCTTAACAACGGCAAGTCAAGATTAGGGACTGTCAATCGTGCTGTGAACTTGCCCACCTTCACTTTTGAATGGGTTAACGGAGGACGATGAAGCATGTTCGGAATTGGGAAGGAGTTCTTGATCAAAGAGGATGAGGTTTTAAGGGAGTAAGATCCCTCAATAGCCGGTTTCA
>Ga0315284_10005283_pt1 | contig 18337 bp, 13 predicted proteins | sample YL17G09_16_MG_FD_203696 | JGI IMG/M metagenome (GOLD analysis project Ga0315284, IMG submission 203696) | Sediment microbial communities from Yellowstone Lake, YNP, Wyoming, USA - YL17G09_16 | ecosystem: Environmental > Aquatic > Freshwater > Lake > Sediment | place: USA: Wyoming | collected...
ACCCCCAACAGGGCGGCCGTTTGCTCCAACGTGCTGCCCGATAGGGCGGGCAACAGAATGGCCTGAGCGCAGCGGATCTGCTCGACCGTCTGCGCTTCCCGCAATGCTGCCCGTGCCTTCTCAACCCCGTTCAGATAGACATCGAGCTTTGTGAGATCGGTGTCGCGGACGAGGCGGATGGTGTCGACACCAGACGCGCCGATGATGGTGTTCATCACCCATGTGTCCGAGGCGGAACCGGTGCCCCCGTTGCCGGCCGGGTCCTGGATGCCCGCGGCGTTGACTGTCAGCACGTAGGTCCCCGCATCGGCCGTGAGAGCCGCAAGATTGTTGATCGAGTAGGCATACCCGCTCACCCACGTCATTTGCAGGCTGCCGGTGTTGATGGTTTCTCCGTCGCGGGTCAATGTGACATCCGCGCCTGTGAAGCTGTTCAGGTCAATGACCTCGGAGAAGACATCGGTGATATTCGCCACCGTCTCCGTCCGCGGATCGGGGCTGACCGGGCTGATGCTCGTCACCGTCGGCGGCGTGGTGTCCATCGCCCATGTGTCTGAGCCGGACCCAGTGCCGGCGTTGGCGGCCGGGTCCTGGATGCCCGTGGCGTTGACTGTCAGCACGTAGGTTCCCGCAACGTTCGTCAGCGTGCCGAGATTGTTGATGCGGTAGGTGGGGCCGGAGACGCCCGTTACCGTTACGCCGCTGGTGATCAGGTTGGCTCCGCCGTCACGGGTGAGGGTCAGGTCCGGATAGGTGAAGGTGTTCAGGTTGATCGCCTTTGACATCACCACGTCCACGCTGGAAATGCTGCTGTTACGCGGATCGGGGCTGACCGGGCTGATGCTCGTCACCGTCGGCGGCGTCTTGTCGATCGTGTACACCTGCCCTGTGAAGTTGCCGCTCCCCGCCCCAGTCCCACCCAAGGGGTTGCCGGCCACATCCACGATGCTGTCGTTGTCCACCAGGTTCAGACCCAACGTTCCGCTGCCCGTCCCCGTGTTCACGGTGACAGTGTAGCTGGTGGCGCTGCCGGTCACGCTGCTGATCGACGCCCCGCTCACGCCGACCACGGCCAACTGAAAATCGCTCGCATCCACGCCCGCCACGCTCTCGCCGAAGCTCACCGCGAACTGCACGCTGGCGGCGTTGGTCGGATTGGGTCCCGAGCGGTTGATCGAGGAGACGAATGGCGCAGTGGCATCGATTCTGAAGGTCCGCACCAAATTCGATCCGCCGTTGATGGAGTTCCCAGCCTGATCCTTGAAGACGCTGGCAGAAAGCGTGGCGGTGTACAGTCCGTCAGCGAGCGGCGTGACGAATTGGAGGCCCAGGCTGGTGCTGCCCAGGCCGCTCACTCGGACGCTGGTGGACGGCCAGGTGAACTGCGTCCCATCGGGGCGGGTGATCGTGATGCCATTGCAGGTGCCGGCCGTTCGCTCGTTGAAGACGAACTTGACCAACGGTGTCGTGTCCGCGGTTATCCCGTCCGAGGGCACACCGGTGTCGGCGTCAACCGAGTAGCTTGAGAGCGTGGGCCCTGTAGTGTCGGCGGTCACCAACGCGAGTGCCGCGTTCGCGTTCACCCGTCCATAGCCGTAATACTGGTTGAACCCGTTCGTGTAGGTGACGGCGCCGATCTTCTCTGCGCTGTCGCGCATCTTCTGCCGGATTTGGGCCGCCGTCAGTCCGGGGTTTCTCGACAGCATCAGCGCGGCGATGCCCGCCGCGAGCGGGGCGGCCGCCGAGGTCCCGCCGAAGGTGCTGGTGTAGTCGCCAGCGTCGTACCCCGCAGCGCCGGTGCGATCCGTGGTGTAGACGCGTGCGAACCCGCCACTGCTGGGCGCCACAAAATCCAAGGCGGCGCCGTATTGGCTGTAGTCGGCCCGGTAGTCCCAGTCGGTGCTGGCGCCGACGGCAATCGTGCTCGCCAAGCTCGCGGGATAGCTGACGGACGTCGTGATGGACGGCACGCCGCTACGATCGAATGCTGATTGACGATAGTAGTTCGCGCCATTTGGGGACCACCAGAGAGACAGCACATCGTTCGATGCCTCACTCGACACCCAGAAGGAATAGCGCAACGTGCTCACGCTGGCGCTGGTAATCCTCGGCGAGAAGAGTCGGGTCACCTGGTTCCTGCCAATGGTGCCCGCTCTTGCCGTAGATTGTCCCGTCCCGTATGGGTGGGCGGGATCGTTGGCCAGCGTCCACTGCGCGTTCCCGTCGCTCAACCAACCAGTCGGCAGTCCCGGGCCTGCGGTGTCGAATCGCTGCACCGTTCCATCTGGAAAGGAGACGTTGGCCAGCCACGCGGTGTTATCACCCAGGAAGATGTCGTTGTCGTTTGTCTGGTAGAACCACGCGAAATAATTGTCGCCTGCGGGCACATTCAGGAGGGAATACGATGCGTAGCCGGATGCGCCGTTTCCAGATGACACGAATACGGCCGTGCCGAGATCGTCGCGACCGTGCTGGGTGACCCAGTTGAAGGCGTCCGTAATCCCCTGATCGTTCTGAAGGTCCCTGCTGAGGTTGATGACATCTGCCCCGCGCCAAGTGCGGGTCAAGTTGCCGTATGCATCGTACTGATAGCCCCCAGCGTAATAGATCGCTCTTAGCACAGCGGCCGGCGAATACACGTTAGCACTGCAGATTCTGATGGGCATAATCATGACATTCGATGCAACACCTCTCACGCCAATCTCATTCGCAGCAGCCGCAATTACGCCGGCAACCGCGGTCCCATGGTTGTCGTCTTGCGACGTGGGACTTGGATCGTTGTCACCAAAGTCGTTTATCGCCGGATTATAGTGGCTGAAATCCCACCCATGCACATCATCGACAAAACCGTTAGCGTCGTCATCGACTCCGTTTGTGCTGTTGCTGCCTGTTTCGGCAGAATTAATGAAGATGTTGTTCTGCAAATCCGGATGATCCCATTGAACGCCATCGTCCAGCACGGCGACCACGACCCCCGCATTGCCCGTCGTAGTGCTCCATGCTTCAGGTGCATCTACATCGGCATCGAGCTTGGCGCCGAACTGCTGCGTGTTGTTAAGGTTCCACTGATTCGTGTAGAGCGGGTCAGTTGCAGGCTTGGACTCGGCATAGTAATTCGGCTCCGCCCAGTTCACCCGAGGATCGCCTGTGAGCAGACTCGCAGTTTGAAACGTTGCAGCTCCGCTGCCGTGATCAAGAGCCGCTACGTACACGTTCCCGGGTACAGGCATGCGGTAGAACCCGGCAAAGCCAGATGCGAAGACCGCTTCGGGGGCGACGCCGGGCGCCAATGATGCAAGTATCTGGTCGGTGATCCAGAATCGCGATCCGGTCTCAACGTCTAAGAACGCGGGTGCCACCCAGTCAACCCCTGCGATTCGCCCCGCGTCGGACATGGCTGTGTCCAGCGCACGGGCCACCTTCTGCGGCGATCTGAACCTCACGGTTCGGTCATCGAGCATCGAATACTGTGTGAGGTCACCCAGAGTCGCGGTCCCAGTCCATCGTGCCATGACCGATTGCGCATCGGTGCCAGGCGACAGCCGCACAACCAACTCATCGGTGAGTCGGCGAAGGTGGACTTGGCGCTGCCCCATGCTAAACCAGTCCCCACCATCGATGGACGGACTTGCGAGCACGGTCTGGCCTATAACGCTCGCGTCCAGCGCCACCTGCCCCGAGTCTGCCAAAACAGGCGACGACAGGAGCATCCGGTCCTCAAGCTGTTCTATGCTCCCGCGTACCGCACAGACCAGTGTTGCCCGATTGCGATTCAATGCGCGCAGAATAAGATTGCCCGACATTTCGATTCTCCTTCCCGCAGTCCTACCCAGAACTCGACTATCCATATGCCGTGAAAGCAGCCGCGGGTTCGCACAACCCCGCTACCGCTCACCACGGCGTCTGGAAACGAACATCATGGCTCCGATCATCGTCCACAAGATCACCGACGGTTCCGGCACCGTTGCCGCAACGCCTTCAAAGATCAAATATGCACCCGTAATTCCCGCCAAAGGAGGGACCACTTGGCTCCAATGATCATCGCCAAGTGGATTCGAGACACTGACCCCGTCCCAAAGCTCGACCGTGCCTTTCCCGTCTTTCATGTACGGGAATTCCGACACCCACGCGCCTGTGAGCACATCGCGATACGGATGCCACAGGTCAATCTCCGTGTCGAATGTCCCTTTGGTATCCATGTACGCATTGAGGCCAAGGAAGAAGTGTCCCGGCGGGAGTACCGGCGGCACCAGAGGCTGAACTTGCGTCCCGATGTACGGCGTAACCTCCCAATCCTCCGATGTTGCGTAATTTCGGTACAGCGCGGGGGCAGCCGTCCCCGTCAGATGAATCTGTACTCCTACGATCTGCTCAAACGCAGTGCCGAAGTCGAAGGTGCCTTCCCGCAGATTCGGCGCCAGGTCCCCGGTGCTGTAGACCCCCTTCAGCCCATCCAGCGGCGCGATATAGATCCCCGCCCATGCGCATGAGGCCCATAGAGCCGTGAGCCCCGCAGCAATAAGATGCTTCGCGATTTGCATGATCCAGTCCTTTCGTCTCTTATCGAACAACACCTGCAGATCCCGCTACCGCCTGCAATCCTGTCTTGACAGCAGCATCAGACCCCCGATCGCCATTCCTAACGCCCCCGCCGGCTCCGGCACCGCTTGACCTTCGATAATCAGTGTAGCCTCTGTGATGCCTGCGATGCCCGGCACGATCTGGACCGCCACAGTATCTGCAAGGAAACCAGGGCCAACGAGATACAATTCGAGGTCGGCGCGACCGTTGTTGAGGAAACCCCAGTCCGGAGTGTAAAACCGGCTCAATGTCAATTCTGTGTCGAAGGCCCCGTCCTCTCTGAGACCGGCAGTTCCGCCAATCGTGAAGTCCTGGCCCAGATGCACAAAAAAAGAAAGCGACAAATAAATCTCGGCTCTTGTATCGGGGAACGCGCCGATCAAGGAACGAATATCCCACAGACCCGGCGCAATCGTCCCCTTGACCTGAATCCGCACACTATCGATGCGATCGAAACGCTGCCCGAAATCGAAGACTGCTGTCCTGTGGCCCGGACCCAGTTCTCCACCATCGCTGCTGTAAACCCCCTTCAGCCCTTCCAGCGGCGCCACATAGATCCCCGCCCAAGCGCATGCACTCCATCCCAACGCCAGGCACATGGCCAATACAACCCGCGCATTTCGCATCATTCACTCCTTTGCCGCTGGACCCTCATTCCACCGCCTGGTTGCAGCATCTCCGGCCATACCCGCACACCCGTCCCGCACACACATAGACGCCGACGACCCAGTGCACGTTGCGCAAAACCGGCCCACAAACCCGCCTGGAAGCCTCGTCTCCTTGGCACTGTAGAACTCCGCCCCCATGGCTGAGGCCCGCTCAGCATATCCGGTATACTGTGTTCAATATACCACAGTCCCACAATGCTGCAAGCAAAATCTACGACATCCGCCGCGGACCGTGAAATCCCCTCCCCTTCGGCCATCGTCGCTGCGCTCTCGCCCGCCCCACGCCGCCGCCCGTGAATAGGAAAGCCTTGTCCTGCTGGACATCGTCACGCTTTTCCATGCCATCCCGGTCACCCCGGCCGGCCGCTGATGGTTGAACCTCTGCGCGCGACTCCAGGACCCCGAGCACGCCCACAAAAACCTCACCATGCTCCTCCGCCCCGAACGAACCTACCCCAATATGTTCGATGCCTGCCCACCCTTCCCAATCGACGGCAGCTTCGGCGGCGCCGCCGGCTTCGCCGAAATGCTCCTCCAGTCCCATGCCGGCGAAATCGAACTCCTCCCCGCGCTCCCAAAGGCCTGGCACACCGGCTCCGTCAACGGCCTCCGCGCACGCGGCGCCTTTGAAGTCGATCTGGCATGGCGAACCGGCAAACTCACCGGCGCGAGCATCCGCTCCCTCGCAGGCCAGCCCTGTAGAGCCCGATACCGCGACAAAGTCGCCGACCTCACCACCGAGAAAGGTAACCCGTACCTCCTCAACGCAGAACTCGCCCGGCAATGACCACCGGCTCCCCCAGCGCCCGGCCCAAACCACCCCGCACCCTCGCGCTCTACTCGATCGTCAGCAGCGCCAGCGACTGCTGATCCTTCACGAAAACCCGGTTCCCCGCTATCACCGGATACGCATACGTCGCCGTCTCCGCTACCTTGATCTTCGCCACCTCAGCGTATCCCTTGCCGTCTGGCTTGAACGCAATCAACTCCGAGTTGTTCGGCAACGCGAGAATCACCGAGCCCGCGTCGACCATTGCCCCGAAATTCCCTCGCCTCGTCTCGTCCGTCCACGCCGTCTGACCCGTCTGTGCGTTGATGCAGAAGAAGTTGCCTCGGTCAGACAGCCCGAAGAGCAGTCCGTCCTTCAGCACCGGCGTGTTGAACTGCGGGGCAAGCTGACCGTTGCTCCAAACCTCCTTTGCCACAAACGCGTCCCCTTGCTTCGCAATAGTCAGCGCCTTCGTGCCCCGCCCCTGCCCGGTGATGATCACCGTCTGCCCATCCACGATCGGCGTCGCCGCATTGTACGACATCCCCTGCGGCGCAAACGGGAGCTGCCATAAAAGCTTCCCATCCGCCACGCCGATCCCCACCGCGCGCTTGTCCGTCAACGTCACCACCTGCTTCGTGCCCTCCACCGTCATCACCACCGGCGACGCATACCCCGGGCCGTCGCCCTCCCATTTCCATTTCGCGTTCCCCGTCCCAAGGTCGAACGCAACCGTCGCCCCGCTGCCCTCTTTGCCCAACTGCACGATCGCCATCCCATCCACGATGATCGGCGACATCGCCGTGTAAAACCTCGGCCAACCCTTGTACTCCTCGTTCCGCCACACCAGCTTCCCCGTCGCTGCGTCCAGGCATGAAACCACCCCGCCAACGCCCAGCGTCACCACTTTCCCCTCTGCCACCGCCGGAGAGCTCCTCGGCCCGCTGTGCTGCCGCGCCGAAGGCCCCGACACCGCCTGCGCCGCATACTTGTCCCTCCACACTTCCTTCCGGTCGCTCGCGTTCAGGCACAGAATCACCTCATCTCCGCCCTGCCGCGCCAACACATACAGCTTGTCCCCCACCAACGCCGGCGTCGAATCCCCCTCGCCTACGTTGACCTTCCATTTCTCCGTCAGCGTCTTCGGCCAGGTCTGCGGCGCGGTGAATCCCGCCACCTTCCCGTCACGATTCGCCCCGCGCCATTGCGGCCAGTCCTGCGCCAACACGCAGCCCGCGCTGATCAGAATCACAATCCCCGTCATCACGCCGATCGATCCGTTCGCGTTTCTCATGACAGCTCCAGGTTCATTCCCATTGACAATTCTGCTCCGACTCAAACCCAAGGCAATAGAATACCACAACCGACATGCCTCCTGCACGTTCTTACGCTCCAACCAACCCCGTTATTCCGCGACCGGCCGCCAATAACCAGCACCCCGCCTCCCCCCCGACGTGCAAACCACCTGCACAAATGGATCGCTCAACCGAGTCCCCTCCTCACTTGCCCTCCGCCTTCCCCAACGCCTGTATCTCCGGCTGCGCAAGAAGAAACTCCCGCCGCTTCGTCAGGTGCTCACGCAGGGATTGCATGTTGCGGCGGAGTTGCGCGACCGTCTGGTCAGGGTCTCGCCGGATCGTCGTCGCGCGAATGCGCACTTCCTCTTCCAGTCGCTTCTCCATCTCCGCCATGATCGGGAAGAACACCTGCGGCGTGTACACCTTCTCAACAATCTCCTTCGTCCGTGCGATGAACAGCTTGCGGAACTGCGCATTGGCCAGCATCGGGCCGGAGAAGTACCCCCCCGGACGCCACCACGCCGGCCCGCCGCCGAACGGCCCGCCCCTGAAGCCAAATCCCCCGGGCCGTTGCGTACCCGCTGCCGGCGGCCTGTCACCCGCCATCCCGAACGTCAGCGGCATGTCCGTGAAAACCTCGTCGCCAAACAAGCCGTCGTGGTACCCCCACGTCTTGTCACGGTCCCACGGGTAGATCTCCCATTTGCCCGTCCCGAAACTGTTGTGGTACGTGAAGTAATTGTTGAAAAAACCGTCCCAGTCGGACAGACACATGTTCACCGCGTAGTAGTTCACGAACTGAGAGACGTTGACGTTCGCCTCGATGACCTTCCATTGCTCGTCCCCCGCCGTCTGCTGCAGCTTGCCGATCAACGCCACCAGGTCGTCGTGCCCCGTCTGACGGTTCGTCTTCTTCTCGTGCTGGCCGACCACGCCCCGGCCGTACCACAAGACCTTGTACATGTTCCCCCCGGCCTTGATCTTGTTCCGCCGGAGAAACGAAGCGTTGGGCTGTTCAATGAGCAGGTGGTACCCCAACGGCCGCCCGTCAACCGTCAGGCGGACAAAATCGGTCGCCGGCGCAGGGCTTCCCACGCGCCGGAACAGCTCGTAGGAGAGCGGCTCTGCCAGAACGAAACGCTCAACCTCCTCAAGCACAAGGTTGATCGTCGTCATCCCGCGCAGTGCACGGTCCTTGTGAAAACGCACCTTGTAGCCCCCGCTGCGCTCGCTCACATTGATGTGGTCGAATACCGTCAGCTTGCCGGTTCCCTGATCGATGTACACGAACGCCGCTGGACCCAGCGGAGAAAGATCCTCCCCCGGCGGGCCGAACCGCGCGCCCGTCCGCGGACGCTCCTCAGTCCGCGATCCGCCGAACGCGCCCCAGATGCTCGGTCGGCGGCCGGGGCGCACCGCGCCCTGAGCGGCCCCATCGCCGAAGACCGCCCCCACGTTGATGATGTACCCCAGATGAATCCTGCCCGGCCGGTCCTTGTTGTGCACGTAGCTCGTAAAAGTGGGCCGCAGGTCCGTCGCCGACGGGTGCAGACGCGCCGCGCCTTGCTCGTTCACAGCCTTGATCCGATACCGGATTAGCCGCCCCGCCTCCTGCCCTGGAATCGTCGCCGTAAACAGGCCTGTCCCCCCATCCTTCGTCATCGCTACCGCGATCTCCTTGCCCGGCGAATGGGACGCCGCAACTCGATACAACAGGCTGACCTCGCGCAAACCACCATCGTCCTTGACTGCCGCCTGAACCTGCATCGCCTGCCCCGGCGCCGGCTCCTCCGGCAAACACGTCACCTTCGAAACCACCGGCGGCACATGCTCGGAATAACACGCGTTCTGCTTGCCCGGCGTCCCCCCAGGCTTCGTCCCGTCAGCCGACATTGGCGAAGCCGCCCAATTCGGCGCCCCATCACCCCCCGAACTCGCGCAGATCCGCTCCAGCGACGCCGAACACCCGTCCGCACTCGCAGGCCATGGATCGCTGTCCTTGTACTTCACAGCATCCACCTGCTTGCCACCCGCATCCACAAGCACAATCTCCGCCCCTTTGTCGCCCAACGGCGAGTCGAACCCGCCCAGGGCCGGCACGCTGTAATACTGCTTGAACCGCTCCGGATTCCGACACACCACAATGTACCCCTTGGCCTCGATTGTCGTGCCCTTCGCGAACGTGTACTGGATGCCTTTCTTGAACGCCCACCCGCCCAGATCCACCCCCTGCTCACCGCTGTTGTACACCTCCACCCATTCAAGATCATCCAGGTCATCCGGCGCGTGGTAGAAGATCTCATTGACCACCACCGCCCCCTGGGCTGCTGCCTCAGCCGACAGCACCATGAGAATGCCTAACAAGCCGCGAATGCTCATGCTCGTTCTCCTTATTCAGGAGCCTGCCAGACTGCCGAACACCTACCGCACACCCCGCCGGCAGTCCTTTGATGCCTTCTACGGGCGAGAGTTCCGAAAACTGCTCCGCTCCGCGCACACCGCCGGCCTGCCCATACGATGACGTACCACCGGCGGGAATATTGCACGCCCCCCGTGCCTGCCCACCACCCTACCCTCACCCCGCCGCCTTCCGATCCTTCCACCCCCCGCGGGTAAAGTCCACAGCCCGCACCGGCACGCTCCCCCCCGCCACAGACTCCACGCTCAGCGGCAGCACGCTCGACCACGCCGCCCCGTCGTACACCGTCATGTCCAGCGCCTCACCCTCCAGCAGACACTGCATCAGCCGCCAGTTCATCACGTAATCCATGCCCCCGTGCCCGCCCGACTTCGCCGCCCACTCCTTCAGCTTCTTCCACAGCGGATGCCCGTACTTCTCCTCGTACGGCCTCATCTCCGTCTCCCAGCCCTCGCCTTTCCCTCGAAGGTGAATCCGCGGCGGATAGTCGCAGAACGTCCCGCCCGTCCCGCAGATCATGTTGATCCTGCTGTACGGCCGCGGCGTGCTCACGTCGTATTGCAACATGATGCTCCGCCCACGCGCCGTCCGGATCAGCGTCGTGTTCACGTCACCGCACGCATACTTCTCCCCCCGGCGTGCATCCCCCGCGCCCAGCCGATCCCGAAGCATGCTCATCGTCCGCTCCGCCGAACTCATCGACACCAGGTACTCAAACTTGTCCCCCGCGTTAATCCCCATGTACTGCGCGATCGGCCCAAGCCCGTGCGTCGGATAAAGATTGCCGTCCAGCCTCTGCCCATGCCGCCGCCGCCACACCGCCGACGACTCCTGGCTCATCAGGAAGTCCGCCAGGTTGTGGATGTACGCCGCCTCCCCGTGCGTCAACTCCCCCAGCACGCCCTGCCGCACCATGCTCAGAACCATCATCTCCATCTCACCGTAACAGCAATTCTCCAGCATCATGCAGTGCCGCTGCGTCTCCTCGGCCGTGTCCACAAGCTGCCAGCATTCCTCAACCCTCATCGCCGCGGGAACCTCAACCGCCGCGTGCTTCCCGTTCTTCATCGCACACACCGCCATCGGCGCGTGCCACTCCCATGGCGTCGCGATGTACACCACATCAACATCGTCCCGCTTGCACAAGTTCTCGAAATCGGTCTCCCCCTTCGCAAACCCCGCCGGCTCCGCCTGCCCCTTCTCCACCACCCGCCGCTGCGATTGCGCCACCTTCGCCCCCACCACATCGCACACCGCCCTGATCTCAACCTTCTCGATGTCCAGCAGGTTCCCCAGCAGCCCCGACCCGCGACCCCCCATCCCGATCATGCCCACCCGAACCTTCCCCATCGCAGGGTGCCTCAAACCAAAAACGCTCTTCTGCGCCGCCTTCCGCGCCGGGCCATCCGCCGCCCCCGCCCTCTCCGCCGACCCGGCAACAAGCCCCACCCCCGCCGCCGCCGCCACGCTCAGCATCCTCCGACGCGATATCCCGCCGTCCTGTAATCCTGCCATCTCAGTCCTCCCGTAAGCCCGCCTCACACCTTGCCATCCCGACATGCCGTGCAATACTACCATAACACCACTGCACCATCCGGCAACCGGAAGATGGCGCCATGAACGATCGCCCCCCAGTCCGCCAAACCCTCGCCCACGACGCCATGGCCACGACCTTCTACCTCACCGTCGCCCATCCCGATCCCCTCTATGCCCGCCAGGCCATCGCCGAAGCCTTCGCCTGCCTCGACCGCCTCGAATCCCTCCTCAGCCGCTTCCTCGAAGGCTCTGACATCTTCCGCATCAACCGCCTCGCATCCGGCTCCACAACCCCCATCCACCCCGACACCTTCGACTGCCTCACCATCGCCCTCGCAGTCCAGCACGACACCGCCGGCGCCTTCGACGTGGCCTACGCATCCCCCCCTTCACCCGATCACCGCCCTGCCTTCGAGCTAGACCACCCAGCCCACGCCGTCCGCGCCCGCCGCGAGCCTCTCCGCCTCGACCTCGGCGGAATCGCCAAAGGCTTCGCCCTCGACCGCATGGCCGCGCTCCTCAACGACTGGGATATCAACTCCGCACTCCTCTGCGCCAGCTCCAGCACCATCCTTGCCCTCGACCCGCTGCCCGGACAGCCCGCCTGGCCCATCTCCATCGGCCCCGACCGCAAACCCCTCCGCCGCCCCCTCGCCAACGCCGCATTCAGTGCCTCCGGCCTCGCAATCAAAGGCAACCACATCATCGACCCCCGCACCCGACGACCCGCCCAGACCTGGTCCCGTTGCTGGTCCGCTGCCCCCTCCGCCGCACTTGCCGATGCCCTCTCCACCGCCTATATGGCCATGTCCGAACACGAAATCCGCCGCTACTGCGCCGCCCACCCCCACACCTCCGCCTACGCACTCCCCTCCCGATCCGCCGACCTTATCATCATCGCCGATCGCGTCGGGCCTCATGCCCCCTGATCCTGACCCCAGAAATCACACCGCCACGTCCTCCGCCGTGAACATCACCCTCTTCCCCCCCTCCATCGCCTCTCTCACCTTCCAGATCGCCGCCTCGCTCCGGAACGCCACCTCACCCGGACATGCCAGCTTCCCCTTCCCCCGTATCGCGCCCACGAAATTCTCCAGGTGATACTGCACCGGCTGCTTCTCCAGCACCACCGGCAAGTCGTAACGCACCAGTTGCCCCGTCTCCAGCACACGAATCGCGTTCGGGTCTGCAGGCCGCGACCCCGCTCCCTGCGCCGTTGCCCCCGCGGACTGCTCCCTCGCCAGATAACCCAGCGAGACCCACCGCTCCCAGTCCGGCGCATACGCCTCGCGGTAAACCTTCGTCGACCTCGCCTCCTCCGATATCCGGATCGACCCCTCCACTCCCATGAACTGCTCGAAACAACCCCCGCCCGCGCTCGTCGTGCTCAAAACCTGGTACACACCCCGCACCACCCCACCCGCCGTCTCATACTCGAAGATCGCCATGATATTGTCCGGCCACTGCCGATCCTTGTAGTAGTCCGTCCCTCCCGACGCCAGCACACTCCTCGGCGTCACACCCAGAAACCAGTTCGCAACGTCGATCTGGTGAACCCCAAGGTCCGCAAACGTCCCCGCCGTGTACTTCCGGTAGTGACGCCAGTTCCGAAACTCCTGCATGTTCCCGTACCCCTGCCGCTTCAGCTCATCGTCCGCTATCGCAAACCTCTTCGGCCACCCAAGATCCTCGCGAACAGGCCACACCCACTGCCCGCTCGCGTGCGTCACCCGCCCCGTCACCTTCGCCTCCTGCACCAGCTTCTCGTACACATGCTGATAACGCGGATTGCTCCGCCGCTGATACCCGATCTGCAGCAGCTTCTCCGTCTGGCGCATCGCCCGCACCATCGACCTCGCCCCCTCCGCCGTTTCCGCCATCGGCTTCTCGCAGTACACGTGCAGCCCCCCCTTCATGCACCCAATCGCCTGCTCCGCGTGCACAAAATCCGGCGTCGCAATGATCGCGGCATCCACACCCCCCTCCTTCGCAAGCATCTCCCGGTAATCGCCGTATTCCTTCACTTCCTGCGCATAGGAGCCCGCCAGCGATACCGCCGACCTCCGCCGATAGGGCCATAGGTCGCATACCGCCCGAAATCGCACCCCCGGAATCTCCACCGCCGACTGCATCAGCGTTTGGCCCCGCTGCCCCGCCCCGATCAGTACAACATTCAGCTCCTCCCCCTTCCGCTCCGCCCCTCCAGACCCCGATGCCCACGCCAGCCCCGCGCCCGCCGCCATCCCCGCCTGCAGAAACTCTCTTCGGTTCATCTCCATCACGCCCTGCCACCCCCCTTCGATCCGGCCCCGGGCCCACATCACCCATGCCACGCCCGCGTCCGCCCCGTCACGCTCGCAAGCACACGCTTGGCAATCTGCACGTCCTCCGCTATCTCAAAGTCAAACATCCCCGCCAGGCTGAAATCCGCCCCGTTCGTGAATACGTACCGCAACGCGTCCTCCGGCCCAATCGCCCCCGCCGCCATCACCTTGAACGCGATCCACGGCTTATCCACCGTCTTCATGAACGCAATCGTCTCTTTAGGATTCTTGCACCACATCGAATCGTGGTTCAGCTTCGCGCTCGGATAGTTGTGATGGTGCAGCGTCTTGATGTAGAAATCCGCCGCCACCTTCGCCTTCTCGCATTCCTGGATGATCTGCAGTTCATGCGCCCCCACCCCGCACGGCACCCCCAGCGCCTTGCCCATCTCCACCGCCTTCGCGATCACCCCCACCTTCCCGATCAGCCCGTCCGTGTGTACCCCCCACACGTACACCGCGTCCGCCCCCGCGTCAACCATCTCCTGCAGCGACTGCCGATACTTCGCCGCATCCTCGATCGGCGCCGTCGAACAGATGATCCACTGCATCTTCCCCTTCCGCTTCTCACGGTACTGCTTCATCATCCCCAGCACGTTCGGCGCCGTGTGGATCACCAGCGCGTTCACCCCGTGCTCCTCCGCCAGCGCCATCGTGTCGAAAATCTTCTCCAGAGTGTTGTAGTGCTTCGCCAGGTTATACACGTATTGCAGGTCCCGGCTGTGCGTGTAATGCGTCAGCAGATTCCCCCCCAACAGCATCCGCCCCATCTCCATGTCCCGGATCTTCCCCTTCGGAAGCCCGCTCTGCGCCACCGCCGCCTGACCCATCACACTCTCGGCCCCCCCCAGCGCCAACGCCGCTCCCGCCGTCGCCATCGCCGCTCCCTTGATGAAACTCCGACGATCAGTCTCTGATCCCATGGCCCTTTCCTTTCCCAGGCTCCCCTGCGTCCGCACCAGTACACACTCCCGATTGTACCACCCCGGCCACGACGTACACAGACCAGCTCCCAACCATCCGCCGCTGCCTCCCTCGCCACCTCCCACCATGTTGTTACAAATCCGTGACATCCCCGGCCGCCCGCCGGCGTCTAACCCGCCATCGGATCAAAGGCCCGTTCATAAAAGGAGACGATTCCATGCGCAGAACGATTCCCGCTGTCCTCGCTTCACTCCTGCTTCTCTCGCCCTTGATCGCTGCCGAAAAAATAGACTCCGCCGCTCTCGTCATCGAACGCTACCAGCAGATGACCATCCCTCCCGGCAACCCCTTCGGCAAGGACCGCGACGACCGCTTGCAGATCCTCCAGCAGCTCAAGCAGACCCCCGACCAGTCCGTCAGCGCCATTGCCGCCGCTCTGCCAAACCTCAACGATCCCCTCCAACGCGCTGAGCTTGCCGAAGCTCTCCGTTGGTTCCCCAACCCCCAGTCCGCCGCCCTCCTCGCCAAGCTCCTCAATGACCCCGACCAGAAAGTGCGAGGCAACGCCATTCACGCCCTCCGCATGATGGCCCGCCGCGTCGATCGCTCCGGAGGCTCACGCACCCAACGCTCCGGCCCCTTCCCCCCCAAAGTCGATGGCCTCGTCCCCCATCTCATCGCCGCCGCCTCCGACAAAACGGATGTCAACCGCGTCGTCGCCGCCTATGCCCTCGCCGATACCCTCGACCCCGCCGCCGTCCCCCAACTCCGCAAACTCCTCGACGATGAAGCCTGGACCGTTCGCTTCCATGCCGCCTGCCTCCTCACCGAGTTCGCCGATGCTTCCGGCCTCATGGTGCTCCGCAACGCCCTCACACACCTCCTCGACCCCGCTAACCAGGAAACCTCAGGCTCCCTGCACACCGAGATGCTGCTGAACTCCATGCAACGCATCACCGGCAAAAGCTTCGGCCCAATCCCCATGGACCCCGGCCTCATGTCCGACACCCGCCAGGCCGCAGCCGCCACCAAACAGCACCAGTTCCTCATGCAAACCTGGGCTCAATGGTGGGCCTGGGAACCACAACCCCGTTGAACACCCCCATGGCGACGCGCCACGCGCTCGCCCCTCACAACCCCCGCGCCGAAAGACGCCGCAACGCCTCCGTCTTCTCATTCTCCCCAACTCGCGCCTTCCGCACCGCCTCCGTCAGCACCGCGATGGTCCGGTCGTAGGTCCCCCGATCCACAGGGAACGGATGCCCGTCCTTGCCCCCGTACGCATACGAGTCATCTGCCCACCGCCGCTCCATGTTCACGTCCCCCTCCAACACCCGATGATGTGCCGTCGCAAACAGCGTCGGCCCCTCCGTCATCCGCCTAACCACCGCCATCGTGATCGCCCCCGCCATCCGCCACATCCGCTTAAACAACCACGCCGGCGCCCTCCCCGAATGCAGCGGAAGCTCGGCCAACTGCCGTTTCATCTCGCCCCAATCTACACCCATCCGCCTACCGCGGCATCAGCCGATCCATCCCCGTTTCCAACTCGCGGCTGTTCAGCTCCCCATCCCCGTCTTTATCCGTCTCGCCGAACCATTTCCGCGCCGCCCTGATCGCCTCCGACAGAGTCACCCTCCCGTCCCCATCCTCATCGGCCTCCTTGGCAATCGCCTTCCCCCACAACACCGATGGCCGCGACTCCTCTCCCTCCGCCACCACCACATTCCCCGCCAGCGGCTCGATCCGACCCGTGTCCAGCAGATCCGCCAACCGCCCCAGCCCGCGCGCTATGCCCGCCTCATCCAGCACGCTCGCGCTCGATCCCCCAGCCGCGTAGTACAGCACCCGCACCGCATCCGTCAGCTCATCCAGCGATACACCGCCGCTCCGATCCGGATCGATCGCACGCAACAGCACCGGCACAACCGCGTTCGTCTGCCGCACAACCCGCTCCGCACGCTTACGCGCCGCCGCCGCCTCCTCCCGCTGGATCTTCTCCGCAGCCCGCGCCACAGGCCGCGTCGTCACATCAACACGCTTCCCCACGCCCAAACGACCCGCCCCCTCTCGCGCCGCCTTGAACACCCGACCAACCGGCGCGGGAACCATCACCGGCGGACCTGCCCGCGGCGGACCCGCCGCCGGACGCGCCTTGCCCGGCACATACCCCTCCGCCGTCCCCTCCAACTGCCCCAACACCGACTCCACACGCCGCGCAATGAACCTCTTCAACTCCGGCATCGGCCGCAAGGGCCTCGCAGGCATGCTCGTCGGCCCCGTCGCAACCTTCCGCTCCGCCTCCTCCGCACGACCCACAATCCCCTGCATCGCGTCAATCTCAGCCCCCAGTTTCTCCGGACTAAAACAACTACGCGCAAACTCCCGTAAATACTCCTCATACCCCCGCCGGTACGCCTCAATCATCAGTATCCGCTCAATCAGCCGATTCGTCCCCGGATACGGCTGACTCACGCTCAAGTGCACCACCGCCTCCGGCGATTGCTCCGACCCCACTCCCCCGAACGACAAATGCATGTCCCACGGCATGAAGTGTACCCGACCGTCCTTCGGATGCACGTACATGTAATAGTTGTGCGCCGCCGTCAGAAAACTGTCCATGTCGCTCAGCAGCGTGCTGACCGCCAACTGTCTCAGGAACCCGTCCACGTCCAGATACGACCCGATCCCCCCCACGAACGTCTCATCGTCCGCGTAGTGGAGAAACCTCGTGAACTCGATCAGCCGTCGCTTCAGCTCCGGCCCCCCCTCCGTCTTCGCCCCGTATCGCCCATACTCCCCCCAATCCTCCCCCAGGTACGCCACATTCCGCACCCCGTCCGGCTTCAACAGCAGCCCCTTGGCCGTGCCAAACCGCTCTCTCAGAAATACCTCCTCCACTTCTTCCACCAGCGTATACAGCCCCAGATACTGTTCCTCGCACTTCCCCTCGATCGTCAGGTACAGCAACGCAAACGCCGTCCGCGGCGCACGCACCCCCGCGCCACGATACACTCCGTACGCAAGCGCCTCCCTCAAATAAGATGGGTCCACCGCGCTGTTGTGCAGGTTCACGCTCGTCAACCCCTGAAACGCCTGCCCCTCCACAAAATGCCCGAAATCCACCTTCATCGGCCGCCTCAGCCACGCCGATGAGTTGTACGACCCGTTCCCCTTGAAACGCAGCCCTACGTCCTCAATCCTCTCCCCGTCAAACTCCACGCTCGCCCTCACATACGCATACTCATACCCCGCCGCCACCGGCGCCAGCCACTCCCCCTCACCGTTCTTCTTTCCCCCCTCCGCGCCCTGCGTTGTCGCCTGCGTTGTCGGCAACTCCGATCGCTTCACCCCCAGCAGAAACGCCAGCCTCGACCCCCGCGTCGGCTGCATCATCTCCCAACCCTTCGCCGACACCCGGACATGCACCTTCCACAGCCGATGCGTCTCGAAAACCTCCGCGCCTCCCCCTACAGGGCCCGTGCTCGGCGCACCGCCACCCGCCGCTGCCGCCGCCATCGACAACACCACCCCCGCCACATATCTCAACCATCCACGACCCATCAAGTCACCTCGCGCGTCTTCCGGCCTGGCCCATCACCCGCCGCCCGCACCTTCCACCTCTAATACACCCCAACCCCCCGCCCATTGCCTCGCCCTCCATCTCTCCCCTAGGCATTCAACACAACGCCCCCGACCCGAATGCCATTTCCTTAACCCATAAGTGGCTGATTTTAATTCATTTGTGATATTTGCGCAAGATGTGACCTCCTGTCATAATGGTGTTTGCTATAGACACCAACCAACAGGAGGCCACG
>Ga0315284_10005285_pt1 | contig 18335 bp, 16 predicted proteins | sample YL17G09_16_MG_FD_203696 | JGI IMG/M metagenome (GOLD analysis project Ga0315284, IMG submission 203696) | Sediment microbial communities from Yellowstone Lake, YNP, Wyoming, USA - YL17G09_16 | ecosystem: Environmental > Aquatic > Freshwater > Lake > Sediment | place: USA: Wyoming | collected...
TGCCAAGGATAAGGCAGAACTGATGATGATTGTTGATTTAGAAAGAAATGACCTGGGTAGAGTCTGTAATTACGGTTCGGTGAAAATAGAATCCTTGCGAACCCTCGAAAGATATAAAACAGTTTTTCAGACTACCGCTACTATTTCTGGATTGTTACATAAAGATAAAGACCAGCTCGACTTGATCAAGGCCTGTTTTCCGGGTGGTTCGATTACGGGTTGTCCGAAGATCCGCGCCATGGAAATTATCGAAGAATTAGAGCCTCACCGCCGCGCGGTCTATACCGGCTCTTTCGGTTACTTAGGGTTCAACGGCAACCTTGACCTCAGCATCTTGATCAGGACAATACTAAAAAAAGGAAAACGAATTTATTTTCATGCCGGAGGAGGAATTGTTGCGGATTCCAACCCTGAAGATGAATACGCAGAGACCTTGGTCAAGGCAAGGGCAATGATTGAGGCAATATCTTAAGTGAGGACATAAGTTAAAAATGCCAAATTCAAAAGTAGAAGAAATTGTTTTCCTCAATGGAAAATTTATTGCAAAAGATAAAGCCATGGTATCGGTTTGGGAACCCGGGTTTTTATATGGCTGGGGGCTCTTTGAGACCATGCGTGCCTATCAAGAGAAAATAATTTATTTTGATGCGCATTTAGCGAGAATTAAAAATTCTTGTGTCCCCTTGTTGATGCAATTCCCCTATACATTAAATAAATTAAAAGGCATCATCAGGAAGTTAATTAAGATAAATGGCTTTACCGATGCCTACTTGCGCTTGACGCTTTGGAAAACAGAAAGCGCAACTGCTACCTTGATTATTTGTAGAAAATATAAACCTTATTCTCCTTTAAAGTATCGCAAAGGGTTTATGGCCGGCTTATCTTCATTCAGACAAAACGAGAATTATCCTTTTGCGCAGCTTAAGACAACAAATTACCTTTTTTATCAACTCGCCTACCAAGAAGCAAGGATGAGCGGGTTCGATGAGGCAATTATTCTGAATAGCCGGGGGCTTATTACTGAGGGCAGCCGCAGCAATTTATTTTTCATCAAAGATAATCAGTTGTTTACCCCGTCTTTAGAATGCGGATGTTTATCCGGAATTACGCGTAAGGTAATCTTTGATTTGGCAAAGCAGCGTCGGATTAAAGTAGGGGAGGGCAGATTTACGCTAGAGAATTTATATAATGCCGAAGGAGCATTTTTAACTAATTCTTTGATGGGTGTAATGCCCTTGGCTTCTTTAGCAGGCAAGCCCATTGCCAAAGGCAAAGTAGACGGGTTAACTAGGTTCCTCACGAAGAAATACAATCAGTTATTGAAAAATGGAATATAAGAGAATTTTACTGCCCTTGAAGCTAAAAAAAGGAATTTTGGCCTTGGGTAGCCAAACAAAGAATACAATCTGTTTGGCGCAGGGTAGCCTTGCCTACTTCAGCGGAGTCCATGCTGATTTAAATCAGGCAGCGGATTTTTTAAAATTTGAGCAAGACTTAACACGTTTTCTTAGGCAGCGTCCAAAAGTCATTGTTTATGACTTGCATCCCGAGTATCAGTCCACAAAATTCGCTCACACTCTCTCACCGAATATCTACCGGATAATACCGATCCAACACCATCATGCCCATGTTGCTTCTTGCATGGCAGAAAATAATCTCAAGAATCAAAAGGTGATTGGTGTGGTTTTTGACGGCACAGGGTTAGGCGGCGATAATTCCCTTTGGGGCGCAGAATTTTTCATCTGTAATTATGCGCAATACGCAAGAAAGGCGCACCTTAGATATATTCCGCTTCTTGGCGCAGAAAGGGCGATAGAAGAACCCTGGCGCTTGGCGATGCTTTGGCTGTATCTCATCTATAAAGAGAAAGCCCTTGCGTTAAAGATCGACTTTATCAAGAAGATAGATCGGAAAAAGTGGATGGTTCTGAAGTCCATGTATGATTCCGGATTCAATTCTCCCCTGGCCAGTAGTATGGGTAGGCTTTTTGATGCAGTCGCAAGCCTGGTGTTAAATAAATTTAAAGTAAAGTTTGAGGCAGAGGCAGCAAGAGAATTAGAAAAAGTAGCCACAAATTACAAGTTACAGGCTGCAGGCTACAGGTTTAAGATAATTAAGGCTAAGGAAGATTGTATCATTGACCCACAACCTATGTTTCAAGAAATAATCGATGACTTGAGGGCAAAAGAAGCCAAAGGAAAGATTGCCTACCGTTTTCATTTGACCGTCGCAGAGATGATCGGAAAAATCTGCCTAGACCTAAGGAAAGAGACAAAGATAAACCAGGTAATTTTATCCGGAGGCGTATTCCAAAATAGGCTCTTACTGAAATTAAGCTTAGATTTATTATCGAAAGCAGGCTTTAACGTATTTACACACCATAAATTATCCTGTAGCGACTCCGGTATCTCGCTCGGCCAGGTAATGATAGGTAATTTTTCCCGCCGAGCGCAAACGAGGAGGGATCCCGCTGGAGAATTGTAAAATAAAAGAAGCAGCGGGACAAGGATGAGAAGATGTGCCTAGCCATCCCGATGAAGATAAAAAAAATCAAAGGTAATTTTGCCTTTGTAGAGACGGGGCGCCTTATCAGAAAAATCAATATTGCGATGTTGCCTTCGGCAAGGATCGGAGATTATGTAATCGTGCACGCTGGTTTTGCAATTCAGAGATTAGATTCCCGAGCAGCCGAAGAGACACTAGAGGCACTCAATGAAATATATTAATGAATACCGTAAGAAAAGTTTGATTAATCAGGTTGCGCGCGGCATCAGGGATATTATGCCTAGCCAAGAAGTAAGATTGATGGAGGTCTGCGGAACGCATACGCAGAATTTCCTGCGTTTTGGCCTGAATAGGCTAATACCGCAGCAGCTAAAGCTGATCTCTGGTCCGGGATGCCCTGTCTGCGTATCAACACAAGAATATATCGACAGGGCTATAACCTATGCGCAATTAAAAGACGTCATCATTGCCACATATGGAGATATGCTCAAAGTTCCCGGCAGTAAATCATCCCTAGAAAAAGAAAGGGCAAAGGGAGCGCAGCTTAAGGTATTGTATTCTGCCTGGGATAGTCTTCAGCTTGCCCAAGAAAACCCGAGCAAAAAAGTTATCTTTTTAGCCGTGGGTTTTGAAACTACAGCCCCCACCGTTGCCCTCACCATCTTGGCAGCAAAAGAAAAAAATCTAAAAAACCTCTTTTTCTTTTCGGCATTAAAATTGATTCCTCCAGCAATGGCATATTTAGTTTTGGATAAAAGACTAGCGCTACAAGGTTTTTTATGCCCTGGCCATGTATCTACCATTATCGGTACCAGGCCATACGAGTTTATTCCCAAAAGATTTAAGATCGGCTGTTGTGTTACTGGTTTTGAACCCTTAGATATTCTGCAGGGGCTATATTTTCTTTTAAAACAGATTAAAGAGAAAAATCCTGCGGTTGATAACCAATATCTGCGCGCGGTAAAGCCCGAAGGCAACCCTAAGGCCAAGAGAATCATCGATCAAGTGTTTCGAATAGAAGATGTTTCTTGGCGCGGATTAGGGATAATCTCAAAAAGCGGCCTTAAGATGAGAAAAGAATTTTCTCGGTTTGATATAGAAAAATTCTTACCCCTTAAACGAAAGAGCGAAACAGCGAGGCAGCGGCCAGGGCAATGCAAATGTGCCGAGGTACTAAAGGGCTTAATTTTACCGCAGGATTGTCCGCTTTTTTCTAAATCTTGCCGGCCGGATAATCCCTACGGTCCCTGCATGGTCTCTGGCGAAGGAGCCTGCAATGCCTATTACAGATATCAAATACTAAAATAGAATATTGTTATTCCCTTCTCAATATTTTTAAGGTAAAATAATTAGATAAGATATTCCGTAGGAGAGAAAAATGTTTGGGAAAAAATACAAAGGCCAAGAACGCAGAAAATATATTCGCTTAAATAGTGTTTTCCCCGTAGAATTCCGCCTCTTAACTCTTGACGGTGAACATTTCCTATCGGATTGGCTTCAGGGCTTTACTAATAATATCAGCCGGGGCGGAATTTGCTTAACCGTCAATAATTTATCTCAACCGTTAGTTGAACTGGTCAATAATCGCAGTGCCAAACTCTCCCTAGACATCGAAATACCTTTATCTAAAAAGAAGGTTAATGCCGAAGCAAAAATTGCCTGGGTGAGCAGGCCCGTAAGAGAGCCGGAAAAATGCCTGATTGGGCTGACCTACGAAAAGATTCTGCCGCAGGATAATCGGCGCATCTTTCGCTACGCATTAGGTAAAAAATTAACCCCGCGTTTTTTTATCCTAATATTTTTTATCCTGGTATTTATTTTTTCGTTGAGCAGTTATTTGAATCTAAAATTAATCCGGGCAAACAAAGCCTTGATTGGTCAGTTAGTTAATATTTTACAGAAATCCAGCGTTGCCAAGCAGGAAATCAAAGCGCTTAATCGGGACAGGGAAGATTTAAATCTAAAATTATCCGAAGCAGAAATACGGCTTAAGAATCTGGCGCAGGAGATCAGCAAAAAAAAGACGCAGGAACTGCAAATGTTGATGGGTAAATTACAAGAAGAAAAGACAGCGCTTCAGGAAAAATTAATCGCTTTGCAGAAGAAGGAAAATACGGTTACGGAAGACCTGCTTTTATTGGATAAGAGAAGGGCAGATTTACAAAGGGCCAATGTTGATAAGCTCTATCAGTGGCTGCAGGTGCACCAGAATCCGCGTACCGGCTTGTTGATGAGTTTTGAGGGCGATAAAGATATTGCCAATTGGGCCTTTATCTATGACCTGTCTTTAACCGGCCAGGCATATATTTACTTTGATGATTTAGAACGCGCGAGAAAAATTATCGACTTCTTTAAATACAGAGCAAAGAAGGTCAAGGGCGGGTTTGTGAATGCCTATTATGCGGATGATGGAGAACCTGCAGAATATACGGTGCACAGCGGCCCGAATACCTGGGTGGGGATTCTCATTTTGCATTACATAGATAAAACCCAGGACAAAAAATATCTGGATTTAGCCAAAGATATTGCCGAGTGGTTAATCCAGTTGCAGAATGAAGACAAGGAAGGCGGGATTCGCGGCGGGACGGATGTAACATGGTTTTCTACGGAACATAATCTTGATGCCTACGCTTTTTTGAAGATGCTTTATGAGGTTACCGGGGAAGAAAAATATAAAACAGCCGGCCTTAAAACGCTAAACTGGTTAAAACTTCATACCTACGACCGGGGAGAAATCCCGATTATTAGAGGTAAGGGTGATTCTACCATTGCCACGGATACCTATGCCTGGTCAATCGCGGCAATCGGGCCAGCTAAATTGGAAGAATTAGGAATGAATCCGGACAAGATTATCGAATTCGCCGAAAACCACTGTTTGGTAGAAGTTGACTATAACCGGCCCGACGCTATTCAGGTGAAAGTTAAGGGTTTTGATTTTACTCCCGCCAAAAATATTGCGCGCTGCGGTATCGTCTCTAGCGAGTGGAGTGCCCAGATGGTTCTGGCCTATAAAATTATGGCAGAATTTTATCATCAAAAAGAGATGATTGCCAAGGCAAGATTTTATGAACAAAAGGCAGACGATTATTTTATGCAGATTTCCAAAATGATTATTTCCAGCCCATCGCCTTCCGGTCAAGGAGAAGGTTGCCTGCCTTACGCGACACAGGATTCTAGCGATACTGGCCACGGTTGGATGACGCCGAAGGGTAGCTCTACCGGTTCAGTTGCCGGAACGGCTTACGCGATATTCGCCTATTATAATTATAACCCTTTGCAGTTAGAATAATCATCGCCAGATAAAAATGGCAGATGCTAGCGATGGCATGATTAATGAAGGTAAGATTAAATTATTTTTATCGGAAATTATACGCACAATTTGGCAGGCAACACTGGTGGCCGGGAGAAAGCCATTTTGAAGTTGTCGTCGGAGCAATTCTTACTCAGAATACGAATTGGAACAACGTGGAAAGGGCAATCAATAACCTAAAGCAAGAAAACCTTTTAAATCCCAGAGCGCTTTACCGTGCCTCAGCAAAAAGATTAGCCTTACTGATCAAGCCATCCGGATATTATAATCTTAAGGCCAAGAGACTAAAGTCTTTTTTAACGGTTTTATTTAATGATTATCAGGGTAAAATTAAAAACCTGTTTAACCTTTCAACTCCAAGGCTGCGCCAGGTCCTTCTGGGTATAAACGGTATAGGGCCAGAGACTGCAGATTCCATTCTACTTTATGCAGCAGCTCGGCCGGTTTTTGTGGTTGATGCCTATACCAAAAGGATTCTTTTCCGGCAGCGTTTGATTAAGAGAGATGCTTCCTATGGCCAGGTACAGGGCCTCTTTATCAAGAACCTTAAGCGGGATACGAGGTTATTTAATGAATACCACGCCTTATTAGTAAGGCTGGGTAAAGAAATCTGCAGGAAAAATAATCCCAAATGCAAACTTTGCCCCTTAGGCTGCAGGCAGAAAAGTTTTAAATGATTAATAAAAAGCGTTTAATTAAGTTAACCCAAAATTTAATTAGGATAAATTCGGAAAATCCCGGTAGTGATGAACATGAGATTGCGCGTTTTATCAAACAATATTTAAACCGCATCGGAGTCGTAGCAAAAATTTATGAATTTAAGCAAAGGCGTAGCAATATTGTTGCTTTATTAAAGAATAAAGATAGCCGCCACTGCCTACTTTTAACCCCGCACCTGGATACGGTTCCTGCGGGAGGTAACTGGCGTTTTCCTCCTTTCGCCGCAATCATTAATCATCAGCGTATCTACGGCCGAGGAGCCAGCGACTGCAAGGGAAACCTTGCCATTGCCCTTGAGGCAATCAATAGTCTTGTCGAAGATAAAAAAATTTTAAATTATAATTTAATCTTTGCTGCCACTGCCGATGAAGAGGCCGGTTCTTCTTTGGGGCTGCTTCCTTTAATTAATAAAAAGATAATCGATCCCGATAGCGCACTTATTTTAGATGCGCATGAATTTAATATCGTGGTTACGCAAAAGGGGCTCATCCATCTCAAGGTAAAAGTGCAGGGTAAAAAGGCCCACGGTGCCTATCCCTGGCAGGGTGAGAATGCCATTGACTTAAGCATCGATATCATCAAAGAGATAGAAAGGCACAGGTTTAATTACCAACGCAATTCCTTATTAAGGGGGCCGACGGTAAATGTCGGCACCATTCACGGCGGAGATAGGGTAAATGTCGTCAGTGACTGGTGTGAATTTGAATTGGACATAAGGTTCTTGCCGGGAATGTCTTGCGCGGCTATCTTAAAGACAGTCAAAAATATTATCCGGCGTTATACGCATAGATTTAAGATAGAAATTGAGGGGATACAAAAACCCTATGAGATTGATAAAAGGCATGCCTTGGTCAGGTATCTGCTCAAGGCTGCCAAAAATTTTAAAATAAAAGCAAAGGTGGCTGGTTCCGACGGTGCTACCACCATTACTTTTTTTCAACGGCGTCATATCCCGGCAGTTGCTTTTGGGATTGCTTCTTGCGGCTGCGCACATATTACCGATGAATATCTAAGCATCAGTAATCTTTATAATGGGGCAAAGGTTTTGGAGGAATTTCTAAAAATCTATCAATTTTAAAGGAGAAGGAAATGAAGGGAATAAATTTTCTTAAGCAGCCCAAATTAAAAAATCCTTATTTCATTGTTGCCTGGCCAGGAATGGGAGAGGTGGCCTTTAAGGCAGCGAAGTTTTTAGTAGAAAAATTAGGCGCAGAAGAATTTGCCAATATTGATGCAGGGGATTTCTTTTATTTAACCGGCAGCCTGATCAAGGAGGGAATAGTTAATACGCCAGAGTTGCCCTATAATAAATTTTATTATTGGAAGGATAAGTCGGGCAGGAATGATTTGATTATTTTCATCAGTAATGCCCAGCCAGATTTATCGCGTTCAACTGATTATTGTGAACGCATCCTTTCCGTGGCACAGGTTTTTAATATCAAGATGGTTATCTGTTTTGCGGCCATGCCGCTACCCATAGACCATACCCAAGAACCATCGGTTTGGTTTGCGGCTACGGATAAAAAATTAAAAGAAGGTTTAACTAAGTATAATTTTAAGATAATGTCTGAAGGCCAGATCAGCGGCATGAACGGACTTTTTCTGGGTATTGCCAAAGAGAGGAAGCTCAACGGATTTTGCTTATTAAGCGAGATTCCTCTTTATACCATTCAGATTGAAAATCCCCGCGCTTCCTACGCGCTTTTAGAGGCACTAAGCCGTATTTTAGAAATAAACATGGATTTAAAGGAACTCAAAGAGCAAGCCAATGCCGTGGAAGAACAGATTAATCAGCTTATCGATTATTTAAAGCTTGGCGCAGAGCAGCCGCCGCCTATCGGAGAGGAAGAGATCGAAAAAATTAAAAAATCTCTTAGTGAGTATTCGAAGCTACCGCAATCCGTGAGGATGAGGGTTGAGAAGCTGTTTAGCGAAGCAAAAAAAGATCTCTCCAAGGCAAATGAGCTCAAAAACGAGTTAGACAAGTGGAATGCCTACAAAGAATATGAGGATAAGTTCCTCGATTTATTTAAAAAGCCAAAAGATAAAGGAAATTAAGATGGCGAAAACCCTTGGCCGCAAAATACTCCTCGGGCACGGCAGCGGCGGCAGGCTGATGCACGGTTTAATCCAGGAATTATTTTTGCCGAAACTAAGCAATCCGATATTAAGGCAACTTACCGATAGTGCAGTTTTGGATTTAGGGGGAAAGCGCCTGGCCTTTACTACCGATTCTTTTGTGGTCAGCCCTTTGTTTTTTAAGGGCGCGGATATTGGAAAACTTGCCATCTGCGGCACGGTCAATGATCTGGTAATGTTGGCAAGCCAGCCAAAATTTATTTCTCTGGCGATGATTATTGAAGAGGGGTTGGATTATAAAATTTTAGAGCGGATAGTTGATTCGATAGCATTACACGCCAGAAAAGAAAAGGTATATATTGCCACCGGAGATCTGAAGGTGGTCGAGAAAGGAGCCTGCGATAAAATATTTATTAATACCTCAGGCGTAGGCGTTATTTTAAGGAATAGGAAATTATCGCCAAAATTAATTAAACCAGACGATGGAATTATTCTTACCGGAAAGATTGCTGAACACGGCCTAAGCGTTCTCGCAGGAAGAAAAGGCATAAACTTAGATTTTAATATTAAAAGCGATTGTAATAGCCTAAGCGTTTTATTGTTACCCATACTTAAACAAGGCTATGAAATAAAATTTATGCGCGATCCCACGCGCGGTGGTTTAGCCACTACGCTTAATGAGATTGCCGACGCAAGTGGTTTCGGAATCATGATTGAAGAAGAAAAAATTCCCGTTTCTTCCAAAGTAAAAGCTGCCTGTGAATTGTTAGGGCTGGATCCTTTATATATCGCCAATGAGGGTAAGGCAGTATTAGTGGTTAGCAAAAAGCATGCGCCTTTAGTTTTAAAACAACTGCGTAAACATCCCTTAGGAAGAAATGCCAGCGTTATCGGAAGGGTTATCCGCAGCCCAAAGAAAAAAGTTTTTTTAAAGACAGTCGTAGGCACAGAGCGCATTATAGATATGTTAACTTCGGAAAATCTCTTACCCAGAATATGTTAATTCGTCAGTCATTAATGAAAAGTTTTAAAATAAATATTTTATTTTAGGAGGTGTAAATTGAAATTAAAAAAAACTGGCATAATTGAGATTTATTTTTTAGTTTTTTTATTTACTTTTAGTTGTATTCCTTGCCAAGTATTTGCGAACGCAGATATCGAACCAGAACTAAGGGAATATATTGAGCATTCAAAAAAATATTTATTCTCGGAAGATTGGTTCTCTGGCAATATACCTACATGGAAGAGCATACTTAGTCAATTCAAAAATAAGCCCCGTATTCATTATTTGGAAATTGGCGTCTTTGAGGGGAGGTCATTAATTTGGATGTTGGAGAATATTTTAACGCACCCAACAGCAAGAGCGACCTGTGTAGATAATTTCTGTGGAGATTACGAGAAGCAATTCCGTGCTAATTTAAAAATATCCGGATTTTCAAAAAAAGTAAAGACAATAAAAGGCCGATCCCAAATAGAGTTGAGAAAACTCCCCCTTAATTCTTTTGATCTTATCTATATCGACGGGTCTCACATTGCACCTGATGCATTGACAGATGCTGTGCTTAGTTGGGCATTATTAAAAACTGACGGCCTGCTTATTTTTGACGATTATTTAGGGGAAGAAGGAATCCTACCCTTAGACTTAAGACCACGCATTGCCATAGATGCATTTATAGCTGCTTTTAAGAACGAACTGATGATTGAACATTCTGCATACCAAGTTATCTTAAAAAAAAGAAAGCCGACTTCTTGCCCTTATAACTGTGTAGATTTTGGGCAATATACTTATTTTTGGAATAACAAGGAACTCTACCTTCCAGATAAGAATGAACCAATTCAACTGTCAGAGGGCGAAAAGAAATTGATTGATAAATTAATTATGTCACGCAAGCCAGAGGATATCGGCTTTCCTTTGAACAGCGAAGCGTTAAAAGATAGTGTATTTTTAAATTTAAGAAAAAGGCTAAACCTTGATTTGGGAGAGAGTAAGGAGCAATAAGAAAGAAGAGGCACTTCCGAAAGCGCATCTTAATATGTTAATCTTATAATATTGAATGAAAAATGAAATCAAATAAATACGAGAGGCGGTTTTATCGGAATTGGATTAGGGCAAAGGACCTTTATCTTACGCGCATTAGCGTAAAAGAAACGGATTTACAGATTTTGACCGATAAGCCGATAGAGAAAAATTTTCTTAAAGAGAGAGTTAGTGCCTATCGCCAGGATATAGAAGGCTACATTGCTAAAGACAGAAGATTTTTCACCAGCCTTAAGCCCATTCCTGTAGAACTGCATGCGCCGGCGATTGTCAGGGCGATGGCCAAAGGGGCAAAAAAAGCCAATGTCGGACCCATGGCCGCGGTTGCCGGTGCAATTGCCCAATATATAGGTAAGGATTTATTAAGGCGAGGGGTCGGTGAGGTAATTATTGAAAATGGCGGCGATATCTTTATGAAAACAAAAAAAATCCGCTATCTCGGTATATATGCGGGAAGGTCAAAATTATCCGGAAAATTCTCCTTAAGGATCCACCCCGCTGACACTCCTTTAGGTGTTGCCACTTCCTCCGGTAGCGTAGGGCACTCTTTGAATTTTGGCAATGCGGATGCGGTGGTAATTTTAGGAAAAGATGCTCTTTTGGCCGATAGCGTAGCTACGGCAACAGCAAATCTGGTAGAATCCGCCAATGATTTTAGAAAAGCGATTGATTTTGCGAAAAAAATTCCGCAAATTTGCGGAATATTAATTATTTTAAAAGATAATTTAGCAATCTGGGGTAAAATAGAGCTAGTGGGTGTTGCAAAAACAAAAAATGCTTGACAAAGATAATAGATTATGATAAAAAATTAGTAGATATAAAATATTTTTGTATTATTTTTATTCTTTGGGAGGCGAAGTAGAAAAAGTTGGAAAAAATTGGTGAAATAGATAAGGGCTCTAAAATTAAGCAGAGCCCTTGTTTTTTATAAAAACGCGCTTTTTTTCATTTATCGGTGATTATCTAAAAGTTTTTAAAAAAAATATGCAAAAAATTAAGACTATCGGATTAACCTACGACGTAAAAACAGATTATCAATTTAAGGCAGGGGATCCCCTTGATGCCAACGCAGAATTTGATCCTCCTTCTACCGTAGATATGGTTGTGCATACCATTGAGTCGCTCGGATTTAAGGTAAAAAGAATCGGCAATGTCAACAGGCTTTTAGAAAATATCGATTCCCTGGATGTGGACATTGTTTTTAATATTTCCGAAGGTATCTCTGGCCGCAATCGCGAGTCGCAGGTTCCTATTATTTTAGAGATGAAGGGTATTCCCTTCATCGGTTCAGATGCCTTAACCCTGGGGTTAACCCTGGATAAACTATTGACCAAAAAAGTGATTATCGCCGAGGGTCTGCCCACGCCTAAGTTTTTTGAAGCCAAAAATGTAGAGGACCTCAATTTAGACCACCTTAAGTTTCCTTTATTCGTTAAGCCGCGTTTTGAAGGCTCCTCCAAAGGACTTTCAGAAAAATCCCGCGTGGAAAATACCGAACAATTAAAGACGCAGATTGATTTTATCGTCAATACCTATCATCAGCCGGCGTTAGTCGAGGAATTTATTTGGGGCAGCGAATTTACCGTGGCCTTAATCGGCAATGACCCGATTGAAATTTTCCCGCCGGTTCAGGTGAAGATCGACGGGCAACTGGAAGTCGGCGACTTATTCTACACCTTCGCGCGTATTAGTTCTGACCGCGTGGAATATATTTGCCGCAGCGATAGCGATAATCCATTGATCAGAAAACTGATCGATCTAGCCAGGCGTACTTACCTGGCAGTGGGTTGTTTAGATTTCGGCCGGGTTGATTTTCGCGTGGATAAAGACGGCAACCCTTATATCTTAGAGATAAATCCGCTTCCTTCTTTATCTACCGAAGATGTATTTATGATTGTGGCCAAGGCCGTCGGTATTTCTTATCCCGAGATCTTGGCGAAGATTATCCAAGCAGCCGCCAAAAGATATAATTTCGCTTAGCATGAAGATTACACTTACCTATAATTTAAAAAGGGAGGACCCGCATAAGCCAGCAGATTATTTTTCTGAATTCGATAAATTTACTACCGTTAAGGCAATTGCCTCGGCCTTAGAATCCAAAGGCCACAGTATTTGCCTCTTGGACGTTGAGAAGGTTGACTCAATCGCGCATTTTCGCAATCACCCTACTGATATCGTTTTTAATATTGCCGAAGGCAGGGATACTCAATTTCGCGAATCCGAAATTCCCGCCCTATTAAACATTTTAGATATTCCGCACACCGGTTCCGGTGCCTTTGCCTTGGCCGTTGCCTTAGACAAGGTGATGACCAAGAAAATATTATTATCTGAGGGTATCCCCACACCCAAATTTCAAATCTTTGATAGCGGAAAAGAAGAACTGAATCCTCAGTTAAATTTCCCTCTCATTGTAAAGCCTAACCGCGAAGGCTCATCTAAGGGAATCGGAATGTTTAGCGTGGTTAATGACAGAGAGCGTCTCTATGCAATTATGCGAGAGGTATTGGCTAAATACAGGCAAGAGGTATTGGTAGAAGAGTTTATCGAAGGAAAAGAACTGACAGTGGGGATTATGCAAAATGGTAAGATTAATGCCCTGCCGATACTAGAAATAGATTTCTCCAGCTGCAATAAAAGCGGGGAATATTTTTATTCCTGGCGGATGAAAGAATATCAGGGAGATAGCGCGTTAGGATTAACGCCTACTTTTTATTGTCCGGCACGGTTAGATCAAGATATAGAAATGAAGGTTAAGGAGATAGCGATTAAGGCGCATCAAGCAATTGGCTGCCGGGATATTTCGCGGGTTGACCTGCGTTTAGGCAAGGATAATATTCCCTATGTATTGGAGATCAATCCCTTGCCCGGTCTTGACCCGGAAGAGTCAAATTTTACCTTAATGGCCAGAACCGCGGGATTTAAATATGAGGATTTAATTGAGGCAATCTTATTAAGCGCCATCGAACGCCAGGATAAGATTGCTAAATTAGCGCCGGAGAGCTTAAATTGAATAATCAAGTTGCCACAGAGAAACAAATCGAGATCGCACAGCTGCCCCCGATTATAAAAAGAATCCGCGACTACCAGCAGATCAGTATCTATAAGGAGGTTAATCCCTTAGATTGGGAGGATTGGCATTGGCAGGTAAAAAATAGAATTTCTACACTCGAAGCACTCTCTTCAATTGTCAAATTAACCTCCGAGGAAGAACAGGGGATTAAGAAGGCCTCTGGCAAGATGATGATGGCAATTACGCCTTATTGGGCGAGCCTTATGGATCCCGACGACCCCGGCTGTCCTTTGCGCCGGCAGGCAGTTCCTACTCTTCACGAATCTTATATTGGGCCGCATGAGATGATTGACCCTTGCGCAGAAGACCGGGATTCTCCGGCAGGGTGCCTAGTGCATCGTTATCCGGACAGGATTTTGCTTCTGGCTACTGAGCAGTGCGCAATGTATTGCCGTCATTGTACTCGCAGAAGACTGGTAGGAGACAAAAGAGAAACTAATAACATAAATAAATTTGATAAAGCAATTGATTATATAAAGTCCAATAGAAAGGTAAGGGATGTTTTAATCTCGGGTGGCGACCCCTTGATGTTAGAAGATGAGGTTTTGGAGAGCCTCGTCCAGAAAATCCGCGCCATTCCCCATGTAGAATTCTTAAGGATTGGTACGCGCATGCCGGTAAACCTGCCGCAGAGAGTGACGCCGGGTTTGATTTCCATGCTGAAAAAATATTCCCCGATTTTTATAAGTATGCATTTTAATCATCCTAAGGAAGTTACCAGGCGTTGCAAGATTGCCTGCGATATGTTAGCAGACTCCGGTATCCCCCTGGGCAGCCAGACGGTATTATTAAAAGGCATTAATGACCGGCCCTATATTATGCGAAAACTTATGCATGAACTCTTGAAGATCAGGGTCAGGCCATATTATATCTATCAGTGCGACCCCGTAAGGGGGACTTCCCATTTTCGCACGCCCGTTGCCGTGGGAATTAATATTATTGAAAAACTGCGCGGCCACACCTCAGGTTATGCGGTGCCTACCTATGTTATTGACGGCCCGGGCGGCGGCGGTAAAATTCCGGTTGGCCCCAATTACATCCTCTCCCAGGCAAAAGGCAAATTCGTGCTGCGTAATTATAAAGGTAAAATCTATACCTACCTCGAATAATTCCCTCGCCGATTCTATTTTTTGTCCTTGACCCCATCTTCTTAATATAATATAATAATAATTCCCCTTTACCTTAAGGAGCATGAAGCCATGGGTCCTGTGCAGAAAAGAAATTTTATTCTTTTGGGCCATGCCCATTCAGGAAAAACCACACTCGCCGAAAACATAGTTTACTTCGTCAAGGCTACGAAACGCAAAGGAACAATTGCCGAGGGAACCACGGTTAGCGACTATAGCTTTGATGAAATCGAGAGAAAAAGTTCGATAAATTCCAGCCTCTTATATTGCGATTATAAAGATACCAGGATTCAGATTATCGATGCGCCGGGTTACGCAGACTTCTGGGGCGAGGTTCTTTCTGGCATACGGGCGGTAGATAGCGGTATTATTCTGGTTGATGCCACTTCTGGCGTTGAGGTAGGTACTGAGCGTGCCTGGCAACTATTAGAGGAAAATAATTTGCCCGCCCTTATTTTTATCAATAAATCAGACAAAGAAGGGGCAGATTCTCAGAAGGTCCTATCGGACATACAGACAACGCTTTCCAAGAGAGCGCTGGTAATAGATTCGCTGGATTCGCCTGATTTAGTCGAGGCGATTGCCGAAAGCGATGATCGGCTTTTGGAGAAATATTTAGAAGGTATCGCCTTATCTGCAGAAGAATTAAGTAGCGGCCTACGTCAGGCGGTGATCAAACGCAAGGTATTTCCGGTTTTTAGTGGCTCTGCCCTGGTGGATAAAGGTATCGCCGAATTATTGGATGCCACCGTAAAATACCTGCCCAATCCATCGGAAAGGGCCAGGCTAGAGGCAAGAAATCCGCTTAAACCTGAAGAAAAAAAGGAAATTGTTTTTAAGCCGGATGTTCCCTTCTCGGCCTTTGTTTTCAAGTCCATTTCCGATCCTTACGTGGGGCAATTAACTTTATTGCGCGTTTTTTCTGGTTCACTTGCGGCAAACACCGGTTTTTATAACGTGAACAAAAAAACCAAAGAAAGAATCGGCAATATTTTTCTTTTACAGGGAAAAGAACAAAGGCCGACAGAATCCGCTGCGTGCGGAGATATTGTGGCGATTGCCAAATTAAAAGAAACCACTACCTGTGATTCGCTCTCCGATGAGAAAGAGCAGTTTTTATTTGAGCCGATTATTTTTCCTGAGCCGGCCATCTCCTCTTCGGTAAAACCAAAAACCCGCCAGGACGAAGAGAAAATTTCCACTGCCTTGTCTAAATTGGCTGCGGAAGACCCAACCTTTAAAATCAGCCGTGACCCCCAGACCAAGGAATTAATCATCTCTGGTTTCGGAGATTTGCATTTGGCAATCATGGTTGGCCGGATGAAAAAAAGATTTAATGTGGAAGTCGAAGTGGGCACTCCCAAGGTTCCCTATAAAGAGACAATTACCAAATCTGCCAAGGTTCAAGGGAAGTATAAGCGTCAGTCGGGCGGGCGCGGTCAATACGGCGATGTCTGGCTTGAGGTTTCACCCTTAGAAAAGGGCAAGGGTTTTGAATTTGTAGATAAAGTCTTTGGCGGCGCTATCCCTAAGAATTATATACCTTCAGTTGAGAAGGGCGTTACCCAGGCAATGGTAGAGGGCGCGGTTGCCGGATATCCGATAGTAGACATGCGGGTTACCCTTTGCGATGGCTCGTATCACGAGGTAGACTCCTCTGATATGGCCTTTCAGATTGCCGGAGCAATGGCATTAAGAAAGGCGATTCTTCTTGCAGCCCCGGTTTTACTTGAGCCGATTATGGACGTAGCAGTAGTTATTCCCGAAGAATATCTGGGCGCAATCTCCGGAGATCTAAATTCCCGTCGGGGCCGGATTATGGGTATGGATATCAAAGGTAAATCCCAGGTAGTAAAGGCCAAGGTTCCGCAGGTAGAGATATTTACCTATGCCAATGACCTGCGTTCGATTACCGGCGGTAGGGGTTCATATACCATGCGTTTTTCTCATTACGAAGAGGTTCCTTATAAGATTGCCTCGGCGATTATCAGTAAATATCAGGCCTCCAAAAAACCGGAAGAAGAACAATAATAGAAACCCCTTTTTTTAATTAACCATCGATGAAGATAGCGGTATTTGCCATTCCTGAAATAAATCTCGGTAAGCACAATATCAAAGATGCTCGCCTCGATCAGGTTTATAAAATAGTTAAATCCAAGAAAGAAACCTATATCCAGATAGAATTAGTTGGCGAGGATGATATTTTAAGCGCCGATGCCATTATTGTGCTTAAAGATTGCCGGGCTGACTTGGTTTTAAAAGATTTGGAATTTATTGAGACACGCTTAAGTCGCACGGAGAGCGAGGAAGAAAAAACCATCCTCAATAAATTAAAATCCATTTTAGAAAAAGAGGAGTTTATTTTTTCTTCTGCCTTGGGCGAAGAAGAAAAACGCGCTATATCCGGATACGGACTGCTTACCAATAAACCGGTTATGCCGTTAGATAAAGAGGAACTAGCAGATCAAGATAAACTATTAGCCAGGGTGGTTAAAGAAAGCGGCCTGGTCAGTTTTTTTATTACCGCCGGTGAAAAGGAAACCCGTGCCTGGCTGATTAAAAAGGGAACTACTGCCTGGGAGGCAGCGGGTCTAATCCATTCCGATATCCAGCGAGGTTTTATCCGCGCAGAAATTATTAGTTATGCTGATTTTATCCAAGCAGGAGGGGAAACCGCAGCAAAGCAGGCAGGTAAGATGCGTTTAGAACAAAAGGAATACCTGATACAGGAAGGCGATTTAGTAAATTTTCGTTTTAGCAAATAATTTTTTATTTATTAGGAGGAACAACGGATGGTAAAGATTAAGCGTGCCCTGGTTAGTGTTTCCGATAAAAACGGTATCTTAGATTTTGCCAGAGAATTAAATAATTTAGGGGTGGAGATTCTCTCAACCGGCGGTACGGCAAAATTATTGCGCGAAAATAATATTCCGGTAAAAGAGGTTTCCGAATACACCGGTTTTCCCGAGATGCTCGACGGGCGCGTAAAGACATTACACCCGAAAATTCACGCAGGGCTTTTGGCATTGAGGAAGAATCCGCAGCATTTGGCAAAACTAAAAGAGCACAACATCGGCCTTATCGATCTGGTGGTAGTCAACCTCTATCCCTTCGAAAAGACAACGCAAAAACCCGGCGTTTCTATTGACGAGGTAATTGAGAATATCGATATCGGCGGCCCGAGCATGTTACGTTCCGCAGCCAAGAATGGCCAATCAGTAGCGGTGGTCTGTAACCCCAGCCGCTATCAACAGGTTATCGCAGAATTAAAAAGAAATAACGGTGCCTTATCCGAAACTTTAATGCGCCAATTGAGCATCGAGGTATTTGGGCTTACCAGTAATTATGACGCAGCCATATATAAATATTTAAGTAATTATTTTAAGCCTCAGGCAGAATCAGCAGGTTTTCCCGAAGAGTTGAATTTAAGTTTTGCCAAGATTCAAGAGTTGCGTTATGGAGAGAATCCGCATCAGAAAGCGGCAT
>Ga0315284_10005290_pt1 | contig 18320 bp, 13 predicted proteins | sample YL17G09_16_MG_FD_203696 | JGI IMG/M metagenome (GOLD analysis project Ga0315284, IMG submission 203696) | Sediment microbial communities from Yellowstone Lake, YNP, Wyoming, USA - YL17G09_16 | ecosystem: Environmental > Aquatic > Freshwater > Lake > Sediment | place: USA: Wyoming | collected...
GAAGACGACGATTTATGAGTTAGCGGGGTACATCAATGCTTCGGCGGGTCGGGAATTGATTCCGCGGAACAGCATAACGAAGCCGCCGTCGGCGGAGCTGAGGCCGAACCAGACGGATCAGGACTCACTGCCGGCGTACGATGTGTTGGATGCGATATTGTATCGGTATGTGGAGGAGGAGAAGGGAGCGGCGGAGATTATTGGGGAGGGGTTTGATGCGGCGACGGTGCTGCGGGTGATGAAGATGGTGGATCGGAGCGAGTATAAGCGTCGGCAGGCGGCGCCGGGGTTGAAGGTGACGAGCCGGGCGTTTGGGTTTGGGCGGCGGATGCCGATTGCGCAGAATTACCAGGCGGAGGCGTCGCGGCATGGGGAGGTGGGGAGAGGGGGGAAGTAGCAGGGCAATCGCATTTGCCATGCTTGGGGTTTGTAGTGCGGCATTGGGGTGTCGGATACGGGCTAAAGGCCGATACGGGCTAAAGCCCGCACTACAAACCCAAACCCAAACGCAATTGCCTCGGGGGAAGTAGGCGGCAGTTGTGAGGGGCGAGCGTTGTCACAGGGCGGGGTGCGCAGATTGGGCAACTGCAGTCACGGCTTCCCGGGAGGCTCGTTTTTTTCTGCTATTCGCAAGATTTTCGCCGCGCGATGCCAATACGCGTCGTCGAAGCCCATCTTCCGCTTGATCAAGACGTCGCGGCGCATCCAGTTTGGCTCCAGCATCAGCCTGAACGATTCGAAGAAGCCAACGCGTCTGGGCGACGGGATCGGCAGGATCGGCCAATCGCTGCCGTGAACGAGTTTGTTGCGGACGGTCTGATCGTTCAGAAGCGAGGTGTAGGCATACCACCGCGTGGGGAGATTGAGGGCGGCGGTGTCGCCGTAGAAATGCTCGTACTCGTGCGCCAGGCGCACGAACTTGGGCAAGTAATCTTTTTGCCAGGGCAGCGATCCCGTTGCGCAGTGTGCGGCGATGACCGTCACGCCTCGCTCGAGGGGCAATTCCAGGAGCGTCGGGTCGGCCGTCGCGATGTCCAGGATGGGCAAAGCCTGCTCGTACCCGGTGTGGCAGAGCAGCGGCAGCTTGTGGTGCGCCATGGCGTCGTACAGGGGAATGCAGCGATCATCCGCGGGATTAAACGCCTGCGTCACCGGCAGCCATTTCATCAGAACCGCGCCGGCTTTGACACATCGCTCCAGCTCGGCCACGGCATCTTTGCGATACGGATTCACCGAGCACCCGAGCAGCATTTTTCCGGGGTGACGGGCGACAACCTCGATGACGTAGTCGTTGGTAACGTGGATGTGGGTGCGTGAGGGATCCGGACGGCCATCGCGATCGTAGACGGCATCGAAAGCGAGCACGACGGCGGCGTCGATTTCGGGAGTCTGGTCGATCGTCTGAACCAGCCGGGTTTCGATCGCGCGTTCGGTCGATTCGTCGGTGCCCCAGATCCCCAATCGGATGCGCATGAAGCGAAATGCCAGCGATTTGAGCAGGCGCTCGGACATGTGCCCGTGCCCATGCGTGAACGCGGAGATATGAACGTGGCAATCGATGATCACCTATAGGATCTCCTGATACCGCAGGTAGGCCTTGTCCCAGGTTGCAGTGTCCCGCGGCTCGTATCGTTTCAGGTCGAAGCTGGCGGCAATGATGGAGCGCAGCTCGGCCAGTGATTTTACGTCTCCCGTGGCCATCGCCTGCACGAGCAGGTTTCCGATGGCCGTCGCCTCGACGGGACCCGCGAGCACGGGCCGAGCGCAGGCGTCCGCGGTCATCTGGTTCAGCAGATCATTCTGGCAGCCACCGCCGACGATGTGGATCACGCGGATATTCTTCCCGAGCACGTCTTCGAGGCCTTCGAGGGTTTTGCGGTAGGTCAAGGCAAGGGCTTCCAGGCACGCGCGGACAAACTCGCCCGCACTCGACGGGGCGGCCTGATTGGTTTTCCTGCAGAACTGCTCGATTTTCCGGGGCATGTCCCCAGGGGTCAGAAACGGCGGGTGGTCGGGGTTGAGCAGCGTCAGAAAGGGCTTGGCTTCGGTGGCGAGTCTGGCCAGCTCGGCGTAGTTGTATTCGCGACCTTCCTTGAGCCACTGCCGGCGGCATTCCTGCACCGGCCACATGCCCATGATGTTTTTCAGGAAGCGAATGGTGCCGTTGACGCCGCCTTCATTGGTATAGTTGTATTTGAGTGATTTGTCATTGATGATCGGGGTGGGCAGTTCCACGCCCATCAGCGACCAGGTTCCCGACGAGATATAGCACCATCCGTCGCCCTGCGCCGGCACCGCCGCGACCGCCGACCCCGTGTCATGGGAAGCGGGGGTGATCACGGGGATGCCGGCGACACCGCACTCGTCCGCCACGTCCTTTTTGAGTTCGCCCAGGATGGTTCCCGCGGGCACAATGTCGCAGAGGATGCTCGTGGGCAGCTCCAACTGGTTGAGCAGGTCGGTGGCCCAGGCTTTCCTGGCCGGGTCGTAAAATTGGCTGGTCGTCGCGATCGAGAACTCATTTTTTTTCACGCCCGTGAACAGGTAGTGGAACAAGTCGGGCACGAACAGCAGCTTGTCCGCCATCATCAACAGTGGCGAGTTCGCCAGCTTCATGGCGTAGAGCTGGAACAGGCTGTTGAACTGAAGGAACTGGATGCCTGTGGCTTGGAAGACCTTCTGTCGCGGAACGCGCTGGAACACCTTATCCATCACGCCGTCGGTGCGCGGGTCGCGGTACATGAAGGGGTTGCCGAGGATGTCGCCGTTGCGGTCCAGCAGCGCAAAATCGACGCCCCAGGTATCGACGCCGATGCCGGAGAGCTTGCCGGACCCCAGCGAACCAGCGGCCTTGCGCAGGCCGGTCTTCAGCTCCTCCCATTGGCCCAGGAGCGACCAGTGGAAGTGCCCATTGATCTTGCCGGACGGGTTGGCAAACCGGTGTTTTTCTTCCAGGGTGAGTCGCGCGTCGCTGAGCGTGCCGATAATTGCACGCCCGGACTCAGCACCCATGTCGAAAGCGAGGAATTTTTTTTCCGGCATGCGAGGTCTCCTGTAGATGTGGTTCGTATGGTAGCAGCGTACTCCCGACCGAGCCACAGATGACCGGGCCGAAGACCGATCGCAAGATGAACCAGGATTCTGGCAATGGCCGCCGAGGCCGCACGCTGCTTCCCGGACCCGGGATTCATAGCTGGGTCTGTCCCTCGCGATTCACATGGGCCTGAACGATCACGGGAACCCCGGCAACCTCTTCCAAAGGAGAATCCACAATCTACAATCCAGAGTCCCAACCCCATGTTCGACGGCAAACCCATTATCGGCATCATCGGCGGCATCGGCTCGGGCAAGTCCTACGTCGCCAACCTGTTCGGCCAGCTCGGCTGCCTGGTCATCAACTCCGATGATCAGGTTTCGCTGGTCTACCAGCTCCCCGAGGTCCAAACGACGCTCCGCTCCTGGTGGGGACCGAGCGCGTTCCTCCCCAACGGGCAAATCAACCGCCATGGCATCGCTGCCATCGTTTTCAACGACCCCGGCCAGCTCCGCCGGCTCGAAGCGTTGCTTCACCCACTGGTGGGCCAACTCCGTGACCAGACGATGGCTGCCCACGTTCACGACGTCAAGATTGCTGGCTTTATCTGGGATACACCCCTGCTGGTCGAGGCCGGCCTGGCCCGGCAATGCGACGCCATCGTGTTCGTCGCTACCCCCCCCGAAGAGCGTCTCCGCCGGGTGCAGGTTTCCCGCGGGTGGACCGTCGCCCAGTGGGTTGCAAGAGAAAAATCCCAGTTACCACTGGACAACAAGCGTAGAATCGCTAAATATACTATTTGTAATACCGCTGCTGCGGACGAAGAGGTCCGCCGTCAAGTCCGCGAAGTGCTTTCCCGTATTCTCGCTGAAGTTGGACGGTAGTGTTCCGAGTAGGGCTATGGGCCGGGGACTTAGGCGGCGAGCTGTTGGGTGTGCATGCCATAGCGATAGACTAACGACCTTTTCCGCGGGTTTTTTTGTAACGAGGTATCCGAACCTCCGGCGGCGATCGGAGTAGTATTGTAAGCCCCCTTTGATCACTGATCGCCAAGTCGCCCGCGCCGGCATTGCGATGTAATTATTTCCGTGAGCTCAACTTAGGTTAGTCGGGTGTGGCTTGGTCGCGGACCCGTGGGCTTAGCGGATGCGATACGAATCAGTATTGTTCTGGGGACTACAACGTTCTAATTGACAGGAACTTAACACAAAGTTTTCCCACCCAGCTTTTTGGAGGCCCAGTAGCCATGGCCAAGAGTCCAGGAAAACCACGCCGGCACACCCCACACCGTGAGCGTGACCGTGAGCGTGTGCGTGAGCGTGAGTCAGCGGCACCGGAGCAGAATAGCCAGGCAACCGCTGTGGCTGCCGGTAACCACAACAACGTCGAGAGCGTCGAGGCCGAAGCCGACTCGGTTGCCACCGCCATCGCCGTGGAGGCTCCCCTCGTTACACCCCCGCCTCCGGTGGAAAAGGCAGTGAAGCCGGAAAAGGCCGAGAAGCCAGAGAAGGCCGAGAAGCCGGAAAAGGTCGAAAAGCCGAACAAGCCCGAGAAGCAAGGCGGCGAGGACATCGCGTGCATCGACGAAGAGACCAACGCCAGATACGAGCAGGTCAAAGGCGGCAAGCTCTTCATCCGCGACCTCCAGCAGATGGATGTCCATCAGCTCCATGAGATCGCGAAATCCGAAGGCATTCAGGACTACATCGGCCTGAAGAAACAGGATCTGATCTTCCAGGTCCTTCGGGCCCGGATCCGCCAGAACGGTTTGATGTACGGCGAAGGGGTGCTGGAAATCCTGCCTGATGGCTTTGGCTTCCTGCGTTCGCCCGAGTACAGCTATTTGCCTTGCCCTGATGATATCTACATCAGTCCCTCGCAGATTCGGCGTTTTGGCCTGCGCAATGGCCACGTCGTCCAAGGGCAGATCCGGCCGCCCAAGGAGTCGGAGCGCTACTTCGCTTTGCTCCGCGTCGAAGCGATAAACGGCGAGGACCCCGATCGGATCACCGAAGTCACCAACTTCGAAGACCTGACCCCTCTGCACCCGAATACCCGGTTCATCCTGGAAACCAACCCCAAAGAGTTGAACATGCGGATCGTGGATCTGGTCACGCCGATCGGCAAGGGCCAGCGTATGCTCATCGTCGCTCCCCCGCGGACGGGCAAGACGGTCTTGCTGCAGAAGATCGCCAACTCGATCAGCGCCAACAACCCCGAAGTGATCCTGATCGTCCTGCTGATCGACGAGCGTCCTGAAGAAGTGACGGACATGGAGCGGAACACCAAGGCCGAGGTCGTCAGCTCGACCTTTGACGAGCCCGCCAGCCGTCACGTTCAGGTGGCCGAGATGGTGATCGAAAAGGCCAAGCGTTACGTGGAGTTTGGCAAGGACGTTGTGGTACTGCTCGACTCGATCACTCGCCTGGCGCGTGCTTATAACACCGAGGTTCCGCATTCTGGCAAGATTTTGACAGGTGGCGTGGACGCCAACGCTTTGCAGAAACCCAAGCGGTTTTTCGGCGCCGCCCGTAAGCTCGAAGAAGGCGGCTCGCTGACGATCCTGGGCACCGCGTTGGTTGATACCGGCTCGAAGATGGACGAAGTCATTTTCGAGGAGTTCAAGGGCACCGGCAACGCCGAGCTGCACCTGGACCGCCGGCTGGTGGACAAGCGCATCTGGCCGGCGATCGACATCAACTCCTCCGGCACTCGCCGCGAAGAGCTGCTGCTCGATTCAAAGGAGTTGGAACTGGTGTATCGCCTCCGCCGGGTTCTGTCGGACATGAACCCCGTCGAGTCCATCGAGCTGCTCCGCGGCCGCCTTGAAAAGGTTCCGAGCAACGCGCAGTTCCTGATGTCGATGAACCTGGACTAAACAGGCGATTCGAGCTTGCACACGCAATCGAAGCCCCGGATTTGCATCCGGGGCTTTTTTTGACGGCTTGCATGCATTTCGTGTTACAATGCTGTCAGATGCCGTTTGCGAGGTGATGCTATGACGACAACCCAACGCCCAATGACGGCTGAGGATCTATGGAATCGGCCCGACGACGGCAACCGATCTGAACTGGTCAGAGGGGAGCTTCGAACTATGGCACCGGCGGGAAGCGAACACGGCGCAACGATCATCAACTTGACTGTACCACTTGGCCAGCATGTGAAATCGCGTCGGCTGGGCGTTGTATTCGGCGCGGAGACAGGCTTCATCATCTCACACGACCCGGACAGCGTGCGCGCTCCCGATATCGCCTTTGTCTCGCAATCGCGTATCCCATCGTCGGGCATTCCCAAGAAGTTCTTTCCCGGAGCGCCCGACCTGGCCGTCGAAGTCGTCTCCCCTGGCGACACGTTCGAAGAGGTGCATGAAAAGGTCGCCGATTGGCTTGCCGCCGGCACGCGCATCGTCTGGGTCGTCAACCCGAAGCATCGCACTGTCACCGTCTACAAGCCTGGCCCACAGGTGCAGGTTTTGGCGGAGAAGGACCAGCTAACCGGCGAAGATGTGGTGCCGGGTTTTGCGTGCGGCGTTGGCGAGCTGTTTGTGTAGGCTATCCGTCATGAAGCATCCCATGCGATCACTCCTGCTGATCATTCTGCTGCTCTGCACTGGCTGCTATGAAGAGGCCTCTGCGCGGAAATCGCCGGCCACAGCGCCACCCACCCAGGCGGCGCCTGCCGCCACTCAGCCCGGCACGCGGCCGGCGATGACCGAACCGCAGACGGTCGAGTACCTCATCGACAGCATCGCCAAGCTCGAGGGCGCCACGTTCATCCGCAATGACGCGGAACACAGCGCCGCCACCGCCGCCGCCCTCATGCGATACAGGTGGAACCGGGACAAGGACAAGCTCAAGACGGCCGAGGAGTTTGTGAAGGAACTGGCGAGCAAGTCATCCACGACGGGCAAGCCGTACGTGATCCGGTTCAAAGATGGGACCGAGGTCAAGAGCGGGGAATACCTATTGAAGAAGCTGGCGGAACTGGACAAATAGGCTCGATCCGCCGAGGGGTGGTGTCCTCATCGTTTGAACTTGTCGGCGGTCTCTGTAGAATGCGGCCGCTTCAGGCTGGCCAATGGATATTGCGCAGGAGAAGTTCGAGGAATTCGCCGCCGGGGCGCGGCGGATGGCCGGGTACGGCCTGATGCGGTGCAGCAGCGGCAACCTCTCGCGGCGGCTTGACGAGCAGCGCATGCTGGTGAAGGCGTCGCGATCGTGGATGGCGGACCTCACGGCCGCCGACGTGGCGGTGTGTCGGATTGCCGACGAGGTGAGCCTGGACGGCAAGAGCCCATCGGTCGAGATCGGCTTTCATGCGGGTGTGCTGCGGACGCGAGCGGATGTGAACGTCGTTCTGCACTTTCAGACGACAGCGGCGACGGCGCTGGCGTGTTCGCGCAGGCTGAACGAGATCGATTTCGCGGTGATTCCGGAGATTGCGTACTACATCGGGCCGATCGGGGTTGTGCCGTACAACCTGCCGGGTTCGCGGGGGTTGGCGGAAGCGGTCGTTTCGGCGATGAAGGACCACGACCTGGCGATGATGGCGAACCATGGCCAAATCGTCGTCGGCAAGAGCTTCGATGACGTGATTCAGAAGGCCGTGTTTTTTGAGTTGGCGTGCGAGATCATTCTTCGTGGAGGAGATGACATCCGCCCGCTGGCTCCGCAGGCGATCGCGGAGTTGCGGCCGCAGGCTGCCGCCCGGCGGGTGCGGGGGGTCTGACGGATTTGAATTGCGTGGTCGCGCTCTTCCCCTTGTGCCCTAGCCGAAGTATGCTCCTGTCTTGCAACAAACCCCGAACCTTGAGGAGGCATCATGAGCGTATCTCGGCGAAACATGTTGAAACTGGGTGCAGGCGCAGCGGCGATGTATGTGCTGCCTGCCAACTTAATCGGAGCGCAAAACGAAATGAGCAAGAAGATCCCGATCGGACTGCAGCTTTACTCGGTGCGTGGCGAATGTGAGAAGAACCTGCCCCGCGTCCTCGCTGCGGTCTCGAAGATGGGCTACAAGGGCGTGGAGTTCGCCGGCTACTATGGGCGAGACGCCAAGCCGCTTCGGACGCTGTTGGATGACAACGGGCTGGTCTGCTGCGGAACCCACACCGGCTTGGAGACCCTCACCGGGGACAACCTGAAGAAGACCGTCGAGTTCCACAAGATCCTCGGCAATAAGTTTCTCATCTGCCCCTACATCCCCGAAGATCGCTTTGCCACGGTCGAGAAATGCAAGCAGCTTGGCGCATTCTTCTCGGAAATGGCGCAGAAGGTCAAAGGTGACGGCATGCGCGTCGGCTACCATGCCCACGGCGGGGATTTCAAGAAGATCGGCGACGAGACGCATTGGGACCTGTTCTTCTCCAACACCAGCGAAGAAGTGGTGATGCAGCTTGACACCGACAACTGCCTGGGCGGCGGCGGCGATCCGTATGCGGTACTGAAGAAGTTCCCCGGGCGCGCGGTGACGATTCACATCAAGGAACACGGCGGCAAAGAGGGCGCCCCGGTCGGCGAAGGCGAGGTCAGGTGGCCTGAGATTTTTGAGCTTTGTGAGAAGCCGGGCAAGACGGAATGGTACATTGTCGAGCACGAAAGCGGCTCGAGGCCGTTGGAGAGCGTGAAGGAGTGCATTGACAGCCTGCGTAAGATGGGTAAGTGCTGATAATAGTGACGATTAGGTCTGCGACAAGCGATCAGATGCCCAGGGACTGTGTTCCGTGGGCATTGTTTTCCGGCACCGGCTCTGTTTGCCACATGTATAGGTAATTTATTGACCGAGGGGGCATTGGGCACCATAATCGACTCAGGTGTAAGTGCGCGTACAGGGCAGCGTATAGGCTCTGTGGCTTCTGATTTGCAGTTGGTGCGGAGTCGTTGTAGCCCGAGGAGGACCAGTCGATGAGTTTGTGGCCGCCTGTTGGGGGATGTAGGCGATCTCGATCCACGGGTCGGGTCCTGCAGGCGGCGATTCAGCGTCTTGAGCCTCGCGTTTTTCTGGATGCGCAGCAGACTCCGCTGGAATTTACTCTGAGCCTCTGGGGGACCAATTCCGCGGTTGGTGATGTTCAGGTGGAGCGTGATGAGCTGTATCCAGCGCCGGCGGGGGCGCTGGCTGGGGCGGTTGCCCCGGATATCGACGCCCTGGGCGATATGCCGCGGGTGCTGGCGGCGAATGGGCTTCCGATTCTCAACAGTCTTGCGGGGGCGCCGACGGCGATTTTCCTTGATTTTGACGGCGACCTCACGCACAGCGACCCCTCGCACGGCCCGCCGATCAGCGCGTATGACGTGGATGGCGATCCTACCACCTTCAACCAAGCCGAGCAGAACACCATCGTCGAAGCTTGGCGGCAGATGTCGGTGTACTTTGCCATGTTCGACACGAACGTCACCACTCAGCAGCCCACGGTGCCGATGGCATGGGATATTATCGGCAACAACACCGGGGGGGCGACCGGCGGCGTGGCGTGGGTGGGCACGTTTCCCAACAGCGCCCCCAACGCCTTCAACGTCAGCAGCAATGCCAGCAGCCGGGTTACGGGCATGGCCCACGAGGTGGGGCATGTCTTCGGCCTGTGGCACCAGAGCAATTACGACCTGCTCGGCAACCAGACTGCCGAATACGCCGGTGAACTCGATCCCCTGCATGGGCAGCTCATGGGCGTGGATTATGCGGGGCAGATCCACAAGTGGTCGATCGGTCATCCCTCGACGTCCTCAAATCCCGTCAGTGATCTTCAGGATGACATCGACTATATCGCCAAGAAGATCAAGACCTACCAAAAACCCAGCGGGGACGGCTATCGCAAAGACGAGTATGGCGGCACCCTCGCCACCGCCACGGCGCTGGCCGCCAACCAGGACGGCCAGACTGCCAGCGGCATCATCGAGCGATTGACGGATTCCGACGCGTTTTCGTTCACGTCCGCAGGCGGCAGCGTCCGCATCGCCGCGGTACCCGATTCGCCTTCCGGCGTTGATCTCAAGCTGGCGATCTACGAGCCCGACGGCACCCTGCTTGCTACCAAGGACGGCGACACCAACGACCAGGTGATCACGATGGTGCTGCCGGCGGGCACCTACTACGGAATTGTCTCCAGCCACGGCAACTACGGTGACGTTGGCGCTTATGACATCAATGTTCATTCGCTGGCTCCGGGGTGGACCAGCCAGGACATCGGCACGACCAATCAGGCGGGTTTTGCGGAGTATGATTCATCGACGGGGCTTTTCACGGTTGCCGGCTCCGGCTCCGACATCGACGGCACCACCGACCATTTCCATTTCGCCTACCAGACGCTCACCGGCGATGGCCAGATTGTGGCTCAGGTGGCGGGTCTGCAGAACACCAACTCGGCTGCCGCGGCAGGCCTGATGATCCGCGAGAGCGTCGCCAACAACGCCAGGCAGGTGACCATGGCGACCACCTGGGAGAACGGGCTGCGGATGATCTGGCGCACCACCACGGGCGGCACAAGCTCCGAGTACCGTCCGACCTCCTCGGGGTTCTCCTTCATCTGGCTCAAACTTGTCCGCAAGGGGTCGCTGTTCTCCGCTTACACCTCGATCGATGGCCAGGACTATACGTTGTGGAAGACGGCCACTGTTTCGATGCCGTCCAAGGTCTATATTGGCCTGGCTGTCTGCTCTTACGAGCAGTCCCGCCTGAACACCGCGACGTTCAGCGATGTAAGCCTCACCGGCACGATTGGCGGGACTTCGCCGGTCTACAACAGCCTTCCTGCACCTGCGAACCTGAGCGTCGGCGTCGGCACGGGCACGGGGCTGAACCTGAGCTGGGATGACGTGGCAGGCGAGACAGGTTTTGGTGTTGATCGCTCGGGGGATGGCGTCAACTTCTCGCGCGTCGGGGCAACGGCGGCGGGCGTGACGACGTACATCGACGGCGCCTTGGCCGGCTCCATGCGCTACTTCTATCGGGTTAGCGCGCTCGATGCGACCGGCGTGTCGGTTGCCTCCAATGTGGCCTATGCCGTCAATCGCCCGTCGGCTCCGACGGGCCTGACGATTACCTCGCTGAGCACCAGCTCGCTGGTGTTGAACTGGAAAGACACCAGCGGCGAGAGCGGCTACCGCATTGAGCGATCCACCGACGGCACCACGTTCACCTCCCGCGGCACGGTCGGCAAGAACATCCCCAGTTGGACCGACACCGGCCTGAGTAACAGTACGGTCTACTACTACCGCGTTGTGCCGACCAGTTCTCTCGGCGACGGGCTGGCAACGGCGGTGTCCAACGCCTATACCCGTTTGCCGGCGGTGGCGGGGACGGCCTTTGAATCGGTGGCATACAACCGCATCGTCTTCCACTGGACCGATCTTTCCGTGGAAACCGGCTATCGGATCGAGCGGTCAACCGATGGCGACACGTTTACCACGTTGGCGACGGTTGCCGGCAACATCACGACCCACACCGACACGACGGTCCAGCCGCTCAAGAAATACTATTACCGCGTGATAGGCCTGAAAGGGACCGGCGTGAGCGTGTATCCGACGGCGGTTTTTACCGCGACGCCGGCGGCCGCGGCGCTGCCGTCGCCGTGGACATCGAAGGACGTCGGCTCAGTCGGCGGGGGAGGGGCCAGCGGCTTGTCCGGCGGCGTTCATACCCTCATCAGCAGCGGCAGCGACATCGCCGGCACCACGGATTCCTTCCGCTACACCTATCAGCCGCTGATCGGCGACGGCCAGATCGTGGCGCGCGTCTCCACGATCGAGAACACGGACGACTCGGCCAAGGTCGGCGTCATGATCCGCGAGACGCTCAATGCCAATGCCAAGAACATGATGGTCTACCTGACTCCCGGCAACGGCGCCATCATGCAATACCGCAGCACCATCGGCGGCACCACGAGCACCGTCACCGGCCTGACAACCGCGGGTACCCCGTACTATGTCAAGCTCGTTCGCGCCGGGACCACCTTCACCGGGTACATCTCGGCCACGGGCGGCACCAATGACTGGACCCAGGTTGACAGCGCGACCCTCTCGATGAACACGACGGCCTACATCGGTCTGGCCGCAACCAGCGGCGTCAACACCAAGCTGGGCACTTCGACGGTTGATAAAGTCGCAGTCGCCAACAAAGCGCCCACGGTCACGACCGCCGCCAATTCTGCCGACGATCCGGTCACTACGACGACGACCGCTTTGTCGGTGCTTGGCGCCGACGACCACGGCGAAGCCAATCTTCATTATGATTGGGCCGTCACCACCCTTCCCGCCGGCGGCGAAATCCCCGATTTCTCGGTCAATGATACCAACGCCGCCAAAACCACGACCGTCACGTTCCACCAGGCCGGCGTCTACACGTTCACCGCGACGATCACCGATTCCGCGGGGCAGTTTGTGACCAGCGATGTGACGGTGACGGTCGATCAGGTGCTCAGCGGCGTCACGGTTCAGCCGGCCTCCGTCGAACTCGAGCACAACGCGGCGCAGCAGTTCTCGGCCGTGGTTACTGACCAGTTCACGCAGCCGATGGCGGGCAATCCCGTTGCGATTTGGAGCATTGTCTCCGGAGGCGGACAGATCAGCCAGGACGGCCTGTTTACCGCTCCATCGTTGTCCGCGACGACGGTGGTGCAGGCGACGTTCGGCTCCGTGTCGGGGACGGCGACCGTCAAGACGACCGTGACGATGCCGGCGCGGCCGACGGACCTGAGGGGCACTCTGCTGGCTGGCGGACAACTGGAATTGCGGTGGAAGGACAACGCAACCAATGAAGACGGCTACCGGGTCTACCGGCAGGTCGGCGTGCAGGGCAGCCTCATCGCTACGCTGGCGGCTGACAGCACGAGCTTCACGGATCCGGATCCGGCGGAGGGAATCGGCATTTACACGGTGTGGGCCTTTGCCCCGGGGACGGCGGATTACGGGCCGTCCATGGTCTTGATGAAAGGCGGCGCCGGCAACGACACGATGCTGGTCCGGGTTGATTACAACGACCTGTTGTTCGAGCAGAACCAGACCTTCATGATGGGCATATCCCTTTCGCAGACCAGCCAGGTCCTCGTGTCCGCCGGGGATGGCGATGATGTGCTGACGGTCACTTTCCTCGGTGGCGACCGCATTACCCCGGGCATGCTGAGCTACGATGGCGGCGGCGGCGACGACATCCTGGAAATTACCGGGATGAGGGACACGGACAGCCTGGCAGTCGATCCGGCGCAGGTGACATTTGGGACTTCGCCGATCACTTATGACAGTGCGACCGTTCGGCTGAACGTGTACAACCCGGGTATGATCGATCTGGCGACGTTGAGCATCAGTGGTTCGGCAAGCGTGGCCTTGCCGCCTGGCGGGGCGACGGCGCTGCGAGTGGGCACATTGACCCTTGGCCCGGCCGGCACGCTGGACCTGGCGGACAACGACCTGTTCGTCAAGGTTCCCGACGGCGCGGCGATCGGCGAGCTTGTGAAGTCCGGCCGGGCCGACGGCGTATGGACCGGGAACGGCATCATGTCTTCCGCCGCCAAGGCCGCCGCGGGGCCGACGGGCCTCGCGATCGGTCCCAATGACAAAGGCGACGGAACGTTCATCGATTACTGGTCCGGGCCCACGGCCATCGTCGTCAAGTACACCTGGAATGGCGACGCGAACCTGGACGGCATCGTGAACGCCGATGATTACTTCCTGGCCGATTCGGGATTCATCAGCCAGCAGGGCGGCTATGGCAACGGCGATTTCAACTACGATGGGTTGGTGAACGCGGACGATTACTTCCTGATCGACAGCGCGTTCATCGGGCAATTGGGGCCACTGTCAGCGTCATCAGGCGTTGCCGCTTTGGGCTCGCAATCGGGGCGGAGGTTGCCTGCGACAGAGCAGCCGTTCATCGGGCTTATCGATATCCTGGCGCTGCGCAGCCCTGACGATCCGCTCGATAGCCGCTGCTGAGTGTGTTTCTGCTAACGTTGATGATTCCACGAAAAATACTCTTGACTCCGTCCGCTCGCGCGGCATAACATCGGACGAATTAGGTGCGATATATGTCATGTGGTGGCCGGGCGGCTGTGGGTGGTCGCTCGGCGTTGCGGGAGTGTGCCGTCGGGCCTTGGGCTTGCGGCCTTGGAGAAATAGAGCACCGCGTGCTGACAAAGCACGCGGTTTCTCTTTGCGCCCCTGATTGTGCTCATGCGGCAGGATGCGACTCTGTTTGGCCGGCGTGTTAGAATCGCCGGCATGCCAGAGGATTCCGCCCCGCCCAATGATGCCAGGCAGCTTGTCGATCAGATTCTGAACCAGGCGTTGTGTCAGCGCGCGTCAGACGTGCATATCGAGCCCACCGCCGACGGGTATGATGTGAGATACCGGGTTGATGGGCTGCTGCACACCGCGGGCCAGTACGATCCGGCTGTTGGGCGTACGATCGTCAATCGCCTGATGGTGATGGCGCAGCTCTTGACGTATCGGCTGGACATTCCGCAGGAGGGGCGGCTGCGTGTTGCGTTGCCGGCGGCTGAAGCTCCGCTGGAGATGCGGCTGGCGATCATTCCGACATCGCAGGGGATTCGCGCGGCGGTGCGGCTGCCGGCGGAGTTGATCCAGCCGCGAACGCTGGACCAGCTCGATCTGCCGGGACAGGTGATGGACGGCTTGGTGCGTTTTGCCCGCAGCGATGTGGGGATGCTTGCCATGACGGGACCGGCGGGGTCGGGCAAGACGACAACGATCTACGCTTTGCTTCAGAAGATCGTCGAGCTTTCGCCGGGGCTGAGCATCATCTGTCTCGAGGATCCTGTGGAGCGGAATCTGCCCGGGGTGACGCAGATCGAGGTTTCGGCGTTTGGTGAAATGACGTATGAGCGGGCGCTGAAGAGCATTCTGCGCCAGGACCCGCAGGTCCTGATGCTCGGCGAGATCCGCGACGCCGCCACCGCGTCGCTGGCGATTCAGGCGGCGCTGTCCGGGCATCGGCTGATCTGCACGCTTCACGCGGCCAGCCCGGCGGGCGCGATTTCGCGGCTGTTTGAGATGGGTTTGGAGCCTTATCAGATCACCAGTGCCCTGTTTGGCGTTGTTGCGCAGCGGCTGCTGCGGCGAACGGTGAACGGCAGTGAATACCGCGGCCGCGTGCCAGCGGCGGAGATGGTGGTGATGGATGATGCGTTGCGGAAGGCGGTTCTGGAGCGAGGCGACGCGGATTGCCTTAGAAAAAGCTATCAATCGCAATCGCGATATGCTAGCATGCGGGCTGTGGCGGACGATCTGGTGATCCGGGGCCTGACCGATGCCACTGAGGTGCGGCGCGTCTTTGGGGAAGATGCATAACCCCGGCGAGCGCTACTCCCGATTTTCAAATTTCAGACTTCTACGGATCGACACCCATGACACTTACCACGCAATCGATTTGTACATTTGCGTATCAGGCCCAGACGGTCGAAGGCCAGCCGCTTTCCGGCACGATCGATGCGGCCAGTGCGGATGAGGCGGTGCTGCAGCTTGAGGCGATGCATCTGCGGGTGATTGAGCTTGTCCCCGCCGGTGAGGCGGCGAAGCCCAAGGCGCTGCGAGGCGACGATTTCATTGCGTTTAATCAGCAACTGGGCTATCTGACTGCCGCGGGTTTGCCGATCGAGCAGGGACTGCGGTTAATCGCCCAGGACATGCGCAGCGGCCGGCTTTCGACGACGGTACGGCAAATTGCCGACGAGTTGGACAAGGGCGTTGCTCTGGGGGCGGCGCTGGAGAGGCATCAGGGGCAGTTTCCGTCGATGTACGGCCGGCTGATCGAGGCAGGAGTCCGGGCCAACAACCTGCCCGGCATGCTGTTCAGCCTGTCGCGGCACCTGGAACTGGTTCGGCGGATGCGGGCGATGCTCTGGCGAAGTTCTGCATATCCGCTGATGGTGATGGTCGGCGTGGCGATGATCGTGGCGTTTCTCGGGTGGTACGTGCTGCCCATATTCCGAGAGATTTTCGTGAGCTTCAAGGTTCAGATGCCGGTGGTAACGGAGATCGTGATGGCGTTGGGGAAGTGGCTGCCTGGCGTTGCGGTTGCGTTTTTGGCGATTGTATTGGCAGCCCCGCTGATCGGGCTGATGCTGCGAGCGAGGGGATTGGATCGGAAACTGGCCGATGTGCTGGTGCTGCCGTTGCCGTTGATCGGGCCGGTGCTCAAGCGAAGCCTGTTGGTCGGCTGGTGCAATGGGTTGCGGCTGGGGGTGGAGGCGGGGCTGGATCTGCCGACGGCGATCAAGTTGGCCGGCGATGTGTGCGGTTCGCCGGCGTTGCGCGACGACGGCCTGTCGCTGATCGCCGTCCTGGAGGCCGGCAAGCCTTTTTCCGCGGCGGGGCGCGGGCGCGTGCTGCCGCCGGTCGTCATCGCCGCCATAGGCCTGGGCATTGAAAACCGCAGCCTGGCGCAGACTCTGCAGAGCCTGACGCAGATGTATCAGGAGCAGGCTGAGATGCGATTGGGATTGCTGCCGGGGATCCTTTTGCCGCTGCTGCTGTTGCTGACGGCGGTTATGGTCGGTGTTGTGATTGCCGCTCTGGTCATGCCCCTGGTGATGCTCATTGGTGCCGTGTCCGGCAGCGGCGGGAAGTTTTAACCATGAACCAGCCAATTTCCGATCGCTCGGCCGACCCATTTGGAAGGATGCCGCCAGACGGCTCGTTTCGGTGGTCGCGGTTCATCCGGTCCGTTGCAATGCTCATGGGCTGGTCGTGCGCGGTCCTGCTCGGCATGGCGATCTCCGGGGGGATCGTCAGCGCCGTCTCGATGGCACTATCGATCGTCATCGGTCCCGTGGCGTTTCTGCTGTTTGTCATCTGTCTGACGCAGTTCATGCGAACGCTTCGGCGGCGACGTGCCGCGGTGGTGATCAGCTATGTTGAGCAGGCCGTTCGCCTCAATCTGCCGCTGCCGCGGATGCTCAGGGCGGCGCAACACAGCGAAACCGGCCGGACTGCGCGTTGCATCGGAGGCGTCTGCGATCTGCTGGAGATGGGCGCTCCATTGGACATAGCGCTCCAGACGCAGGTGCCGGAGATGCCGCAGCGGGCGCTGCGGCTGACCGGTGCGGCGCAGCGGCTGGGCAATCTGCCGGGAATGCTCCGCAGCCTGGTTGCCCAGGAGCGGAGGAATCGGTCGGGCGAGTTCTCGCCGGGCACGATCGACGTCGCGTATATTCTGACCGTGCTCATGTGCATAGGGTGCATCGTCAGCCTTTACGTGATCTTCGTGTTGCCGAAGTTCCAGCAGATCATGATGGATTTCCACATGACGCCGCCGGCGAGCATGGGATGGATGCTCACCATCAGCACGGTTGCCGTGTGGGTCGTTCTGCCGATTGGGGGCGCGGCGCTGTTGTTCTACCTGGCGATGCGGCTGTGGGAGGCTTTCATTCCGGCCGACCACTTGCGTCCGCGCCGGAAGTGGATCGGCTGGGTGCTCTGGTATACGCCGTTTGCGCGAGGCGTTGTTCGCGACCGCGGCCTGGCCGACGTTTGCCGAGTCGCCGGCACGGCGCTCCGCGCCGGCTTTCCGCTCGACCGGGCGCTGGACGAGGCGGTCGATCTGGAGATCAATCCGGTGCTGCGCGGGCAGATCCATGACTGGCTCGCCTGCATCCGCGAAGGTCTGAGCGCGGCCGACGCGGCCCGACACGCGGGTTTGCCTGCGCTATTGGTCGGCATGGTGGGCATCGCGCAGGCGTCGGGTGGCATGGCTGAGGTGTTCGAGTTTCTCTGTCGATACTACGAAACGCGTTTCAGCCGCATGGTCCTCGTCCTGCAGGGCGCGGTCGGTCCGTTGACCTCGTTGATCTTCGGTGTCGTGGTCTGCGGCGTGGCGATGAGCATCTTTCAGCCGATGCTCGGGTTCATCGAGAAAGCAGGTCTGCAATGGGACAAGTTCTAAGAGGCGCGCACCGGCGTGGCTTCATGTTGATGGACGTTATCGGCGGGCTGATTCTGGTGGCGACGTTGGCGACGGTCTTGGCCATTGCCATGAACCGGCAGAACCGCGCCCAGCAGAAGCTGGCGGACTCGCGTGCGGCCGTGCGCATCGCCGAGCGCGTCTTGGTCGATCTGCAGACCTCCGGGAAGACCGCGGCCGACGATGACGACACACGGATCACGATCCACCGGGCCGAAGGCGCGGCGGATGCTCGCGGACTCGCATGGGCCGAAGTTCGCGTCGCGTTCCGCGATCAACAAGCCAGCCTGGTTGGCCTGGTGCCGCGCAAGTCGCTGCCGGCCGAAGGGAGGGCCCAATGAAACCCCATCGCCGCGGATTTATGCTGTATGCCATG
>Ga0315284_10005291_pt1 | contig 18318 bp, 12 predicted proteins | sample YL17G09_16_MG_FD_203696 | JGI IMG/M metagenome (GOLD analysis project Ga0315284, IMG submission 203696) | Sediment microbial communities from Yellowstone Lake, YNP, Wyoming, USA - YL17G09_16 | ecosystem: Environmental > Aquatic > Freshwater > Lake > Sediment | place: USA: Wyoming | collected...
TTGGCGTATTCAGAAGAGTGTGCCACGGCCGGCTTGTCCGGCCGTGGGGACGCCAGCTCGCACCTCGCCACGGCCGGGCAAGCCGGCCGTGCCACGCCCGCGAGCGGCGTTGTCGTGCGTAAGTCCCCTTGCCTTGGCGGACCCGTACCGATACTCTTGCACGCAACACTGGAACACCGTCCGCCGGAGGCACCGCCCCATGATCAATCGACGCACGTTCCTCGGGACTGTCGGCGCCGGCGCCCTCGGCCTGGCGGGCGCAACCTGGTTAACGGGGTGCGGCCGGACCCAGGCCGCGAGGAGTTCGACCGTGAAGCCCAATTTCGTTTTCATCCTCATCGACGACATGGGGTGGCGCGACCTGGCGTGCTACGGCAGCACGTTTTACGAAACGCCGCACATCGACCGCCTGGCCGCCCAGGGCATGCGGTTCACCGACGCCTACGCCGCGTGCCCGGTCTGTTCGCCCACGCGGGCGAGCATCCTGACCGGGAAGTATCCCGCCCGCCTGAACCTGACGGACTGGATCCCCGGCCACAAGCGGCCTTTCGCCAGACTCCGCGTGCCGGAGTTCAACCAGGAGCTCCCGCTGGCCGAGGTCACGATCGCCGAGGCCCTCAAGCCGGCCGGCTACGTCTCGGCCTCGATCGGCAAGTGGCACCTGGGCACCAAGCCGTTCTGGCCCGAGAAGCAGGGCTTCGACGTCAACTTCGGCGGGACCCACCAGGGCCAGCCGCCGAGCTACTTTGCTCCATATAAAATCCCGAACATTTCCAAGGCGGCGGACGGCGAGTACCTGACCGACCGCCTCGCCGACGAGGCCGCCGCGTTCATCGAGAAGAACAGGGACCGCCCGTTCTTCCTGTATCTCGCGCATTACGCGGTCCACACGCCCCTCATGGCCAGGCAGGAGGTCATCGCCAAGTACGCGGCCAAGGCGAAACCCGACCAGCCGCAGAGGAATGCGAAGTACGCGGCCATGGTCCAGAGCGTCGACGACAGCGTCGGCAGGATCATGGCCAAGCTCGACGCCCTGGGCCTCGCCGACCGCACGGTCGTCTTCTTCATGTCCGATAACGGCGGCCTCATCGGCCCGACCTCCAACCTGCCGCTGCGGGCCGGCAAGGGAAGCCTGTACGAGGGCGGCATCCGGGAACCGATGATCGTCCGGTGGCCGGGCGTGGTCGCCGCGGGCGTCGCGGAAAAGGCCGTGGTCACGAGCGTGGACTTTTTCCCGACGATCCTGGCGCTGGCGGGCGTCGCCCCGGCGGCGCCGGACCCGAGCATCGACGGCGCCAGCCTCGTCCCCCTGCTCGCGCCGCAAGGGGAGTTGGCGCCCGTGCCCGTCTACTGGCACTACCCGCACTACCACCCCGGCGGCGCCACGCCCGGCGGGGTCATCCGCGACGGCGATTATAAACTTATTGAGTTCTTTGAAGACGACCGCGTGGAGCTCTACAACCTCAAGGAGGACCTCGGCGAGAAGAAGGACCTGGCGGCGGCGATGCCCGAGAAGGCGGCCCAGCTCCGCCGAAAACTCGCCGACTGGCGGCGGAAGACGGGCGCCCGCATGCCCACGCCCAATCCGGACTACGATCCGCAGAAGGAGCCGAAGCGGGCCGACAAGCGGAGCCCGCCGCCCTTGGCGGATGCAGGACCGCTCTTCGAGGAATAGCCGCGCGATGGCGCGGCGGGGCTCCGGACCCGCGCGCCCGTGGGTGGTACCGTACTACTCGTCGGACCAGACGACGTTCCCTTCGGTGTGGGTCGCGGGTCCCTCCGGCCACATCTCCTGCCGCATGGCCACCAGCCGCTGGTACCCGATCTTCGGATGGGCGTCCTTCCTCAGCAGCCCCCCATGGGGGAAGCAGTGCGGCTGGTGGTCCGAGAAGTCGCGCCAGGAAACGGAGGTGATGAACGGCTTGGAGATGGCGATGCGGTAGAACTGGTCGAGCCACTCGGACTGGATGACCTCGTCCCAGGGCTTGCGCCAGACGCCGCCGGCGCCGCGCGCCGTCCGGGCGCCGCCGAGGACCGCGTCGGGGTCGGGCGTGGAGGCCGACGGCACGCCCACCGCCGTGATGTGGACGGGCTTGCCGAGCGCGCCGAAGCGGTCCAGCATGTCGGAGACGGCGAGCATATCGCGGCAGTAGTATCCCACGCCCGCCGTGCCGAAGAACATCTGGAGCCCGATGACGTCGAACGTCACGCCCGCATTGATGCACATTTCTGCGTAATGATAGGGCCAGATGGAGCGCTGGTTCGTGGCGTAGTACTCGCCCCACGGGTACAGCACGTCCAGGACCACCTGCGACGCCGGGTCCGCGCGCTTGACCGCGTGCGTGCACACGCGCGTGATCTCGATGATGCGGTCGAGCGAGAAATTCATGCAGTTCTCAACGTGCAGGCCGGTCACGGCGTCCCAGTGGTCGATGCGGCCGCGGTACCGCTGCACGCACCGCTCGATGTGGTCGAAGACCGAGTCGCGAATCGTCTCGAAGTCGTTCTCCCAGATCCACACCCAGTCCGGGAGGTGCCGCTCCGAGAACCGGATCAGCGAGCCGCCCTTGATGACGATGCCCCGCGCCTCCAGCCAGTGGATCCAGTCGTCGTGCCACTTCCATTCGAACTCGTGCTCGCGCGGCTCGAGGCTGCGCCAGACGAAGGGCACCGTGGCGTAGTTGAAGGTCTCGCCGAACCGCTGGCTGGCCCGCGGGTTGTCCCGGGTGGCCTCCCAGTGACATCCGAAGTCAACGCGCCCCAGTTCGCCGCGTCGCCGCCGGATGGCGATCCCCTGCTTCGCGTCGGCCAGCGCCGCCTCCTCGCCCAGGAGGACCGTCCGGGCGAGGGCCTCCTCCGCCAGGTCGCTCGCCGCCAGCGGCCCGTCCTGGACCGTCTGGGCCTTCGCCAGGAGCAGCTTCGCCTCGCGGAAGCCCTTCTCGATCTCCTCCCCCGGCCCGCCGAACGCGTAGCCCCACTCGTCCTTCTTCCGCCACACATCGGCCACGCGGCCGCGCGCGAGCTCCAGGGCGAGGAGGTACGGCTCTTCCCGGTCCGGCAGAAGGGCGGTCCGCAACATCACCTTGCCCCCCCCGCGAATGGGCCACGGAAGGTTGAGGGCGGCGAGGCCCTGGCTCCGCCGCTCGCAGAACAGCCGCCCGGTCTCGGCCCTGTACTGGAACCGGGCGCGGACCGGCTGACCTTCCAGGCTTGTCAGGTACATCTGCTCGAGGTCGAGTTCGGCGGGTGGTTTGCCGTCAACCAATACGATGAACGCTAGCACGGACGACTGTCTCGCTTCCTTCATTCGGCGGCCGGCGCCGGCCGCAGGCTACGTCTCCCTTCATCCGCCTCGATTATAGAGGACGGCCGGCGGCTCTCAACTGAAAATCCCCCCGAAGCCCCCCCGAAGCCGGGCGGCGTGCCCGCGCCGCAGCCCCCGCCGCGAATAGACTTGACGGCGCGCAGGGGCGCGGGCTAAATAAGGACGCTCGGATTTTCGGAGGACGCTTATGACCTTGGTTGTACGCGAAACGCACCTGGAGGGGTTGCCCCTGCGCCGCGGCAAGGTCCGCGACGTCTACGACCTGGGGGACCGGCTGCTCATCGTCGCCACCGACCGCCTCAGCGCCTACGACGTGGTCCTGCCGACCGGCATCCCCGACAAGGGCCGGATCCTGACCGCGCTCAGCCTCTGGTGGTTCGACTTCCTGAAAGACATCACTCCCAACCACCTCGTCACCGCCGACGTGAGCCAGATGGGCCCGGCGGCCCAGGCCAAGGCCGCCCTGCTGGCCGGGCGGACCATGCTGTGCCGGAAGGCCAAGGTGCTGCCCGTCGAGTGCGTCGTGCGGGGTTACCTGGCGGGGTCCGGCTGGCGCGAGTACAAGGCGGCGGGAACGGTCTGCGGCATCCGCCTGCCCGCGGGCCTCAAGCAGTGCGACCGTCTGCCGGAGCCGATCTTCACGCCCGCCACCAAGGCCGAGACCGGCCACGACGAGAACATCTCCTTCGAGCGGGCCAAGGACATCCTCGGCAAGGAGGCGGCCACGACCCTGCGCGACCGGAGTCTCGCGGTCTACACCAAGGCCGCCGAGTACGCCCGCCGTCACGGCATCCTCATCGCCGACACGAAGTTCGAGTGGGGCGAGGCCGACGGCCGGATCCTCCTCGTCGACGAAGTGCTGACGCCCGACTCGTCGCGGTTCTGGCCCGCCGACACGTACGAGCCGGGGCACGACCAGCCGAGTTTCGATAAGCAGTTCGTCCGCAACTGGCTCGACACGCTCGACTGGGACCGGACCCCCCCGGGGCCCGTCCTGCCCGACGACATCGTCGCCAAGACGCGGGCGAAGTACGTCGAAGCGTACGAGCGGCTGACGGGCAAACGGTTCGCGTAGTACGACAGCACTCCTTGGGCTGGTGCGAGCGTGCTGTCGCACCGGCATGGGCAGCAGAGGAACAGCTTATGGCCGACCTGGTGGTCCGAACGGCGGGCGAATCGCACGGCCCGGCCATCGTCGCCCTTGTCGAGGGGTTCCCGGCCGGGGTGCCCGTGGACGCGGCGCTCATCGACGCCGACCTCGCCCGGCGCCAGGGCGGGTACGGGCGCGGCAGCCGTCAGCAGGTTGAGCAGGATCGCGTCGAGGTCCTCGCCGGCGTCCGCCGCGGGCGCACGCTGCCCGGCCCGATCATCCTCGTGGTCCGGAACCGCGACGCGCGGCTGGAGACGGCCCCGGAGATCCGCCGGCCGCGGCCCGGCCACGCCGACCTGGCGGGGGCCCTGAAGTACCTCGAGTCCGACATGCGGAGCATCCTCGAGCGTGCCAGCGCCCGCGAGACCGCCGGGCGCGTGGCGGCCGGCGGACTGGCCAAGGCCCTCCTCGCCCAGTGCGGTATCGATGTCTTTGCATACGTCATCCGCATCGGCAATGTCGCCGCGCGCGTGCCGGAGAAAGTGGCGGAGAGGCGGCGGCAACGCGACGCCAGCGATGTCTACGCGCCCGACGCCGGCGCCGGCGCCGCCATGAAGGCCGCCATCGATGCGGCACGCGACGCCGGCGACACGCTCGGCGGCGTCATCGAGTGCGTGGCCACGGGCGTGCCGCCGGGCCTTGGCAGCCACACCCAGTGGACCGAGAAACTCGACGGGCGCCTCGCCCGGGCCGTGATGAGCATTCAGGCCATCAAGGGCGTCGAGATCGGCCTCGGGTTCGCCGCTGCCGAGCGTCCGGGCAGCCAGGTCCACGATCCCATCGCTTACGACGCGGGCCGGCGCGACGAGCCATGCCTCGGCTTCATCCGCGCGACGAACAACGCGGGCGGCATCGAAGGCGGCATGACGAACGGCCAGCCGATCCTCCTTCGGGCGGCGATGAAGCCGATCGCGACCCTGAAGCAGCCTCTGGCCTCGATCGACCTGGCGACCAAGGCGGCCGAGGCGGCGGCCTATGAGCGGAGCGACGTCTGCGCCGTGCCGGCCGCCAGCGTCATCGTCGAGGCCGTCGTCGCGACGGAACTCGCCGCAGCGCTCGTGGCCACGTTCGGCGGCGACACCCTCCGCCAGATGAAAGCCGCCTACGACGCGTGGCGCAAGGCGGCACGCGAGCTGTAGAAAATTCAGCGCGGTGGGTCTCCTGACCCGCCGCGATCCGGCAGATGCGGCGGCAATCGCGCGGCGGGTCAGGAGACCCGCCGCGCTAGAGCTTGCGTTAGCGGGTCCAGATGCCCCTGCGAAAAAAGCACATCCGTCGAATCGTTGTGGCGATGCTCGCCGTCGGCGTCCTCGGCCCGCTGGTAATCCTGGCCTTCTACGTCGCGCACCTCCGCAGCGGCGCTTACGGGCGGGCCCTCGAAGAGGAACTGGCCTCGCGCCTGCGGTGCGAGGCGCGGGTGGTCGGCGCGCGGCCGACGGGCGTCGCCACGGCGGCGGCCGACGCCGTGGAATTGACCTGGACCGCGGGGGAGGGGCGCCTAACCTTGCGCCTGGAGGACCTGGAGGCCGATCGCAAGTCGGATGGATGGTATGTCGCCGCCGCCAATGGCGAAGTCTCCCTGTCCGGCCCGACACCCCTGGAAACCCTCTCGGCCCTGAATCAGCGGCTGGTTCAGGTGAACGGTACGTCGCCCTTGGCGGAACTCTCGGTGGGCGTCCTTCATCTTGGGCTGGATCTCCCACCGAGGAATCTGTCTATATGTGTTTGTGCTATCGCCCGGACGAAGGGTGAAGGTTACGAAGTCGAATTCCTGCCTGATCCACTGGGGCATTCCCGGTTCGGGAGATATCCGCCCGAAGCGGATGTCAAGACCATCGGTTGCCTCCTTCTGTCCCCTCGGTCGCGCAACGGAGTCTTCGCCGGTTTGCACGCCCAAGTCAGGACCCGACGGCCCCTTCTTCTCATACGTGAACACGAGGAGTTGGCGGACGGCACCATGCGCAGTGCCACGATGGCGCGCGTCCGGGAACTGTTGATTGACTGGCACTGGCCCCAAGCGGAGGCGCAGTCGGAGACCTTCAGGGTCGGGCTGGACCAGAGCGACATGGCGCGCTGGACGAAGAGCCTGCCCGGCGGGCCCATCACCGGCACGGCTGAAGTTGCGGTGACCTACGCGAAAGGATGCCAGGGCTCGGCGACTATGGAAGTGTCGCTGACGAGCGGCGCCGGTACGCTCAGCGACGAGACGCTCCGGTGGCTGGCGGGCCTGCCGGCGGGCATGGCGGCGGCAGGGCCGATCTCGGCCAAGACGATCGCCTTCGACCGCCTGTCGCTGCGCTGCCGCATCGTGGGCGACCGCGGACAGTTCGAGGGGCCGCGAGACGCCACGGGCGCCATTCCGCTTGTCACGTGCCGACTGTTCGGAGTAGACGTGCCCATTCTCAAGGCGAGCGCGAGGACGTTTGATGCGGGGGCGCTGTGGACGGCCTTGAAGCCGGCGCTCGCGCCGCCTGCCGAGAAGAAGTAGCCCTTCGGGAAGAAGCACGGCCGGACAAGCCGGCCGTGGCACACCGCCGGCGACGGCTAAACGCGGCTTCGCCCATTTAGCCGCCCAGCTTGCTGGGCGCGTGTGCTATCGGTGACGGCCCTTCGCAACACGCCCGTCGCCGTACCGGCGACGGCTAAACGTAGCGGAAATGAAGCGGCCTGCGCGCTGGCGCGCGCGGGCCGCTTTTCACGTCTCGTCGTGTTGCCGCCACGGCACCTCTACTGGAGGAAGATCTCGACGCGGCGGTTCTTGGCCTTGGCTTCGGCGCCGAGGCCCCTTTCGGCCGGCTGGGTATCGCCGACGCCCTTGGTGGCGACACGGGAACCTTCGACGCCGCCGCCCTTGAGGATCTGGGCCACCGCTTCGGCCCGGGCCTCGCTCAGACCCTGGTTGTTGGTCGGCTTGTTGAGCTCCTTCAGGAGCGCCACCGTCGCCGGCTTCTTCACGGGGTCGGAGTCGGTGTGGCCGATCACCGTGACCCTGATGTCTTTGGCGACGTCGGCCGCCAGGATGCCGCCCAGCTTGGTGATGGCCGTCCGGGCATCCGGCTTCACGACGTTCGAGCCGGAATCGAAGGTGATGTCGGCGGCGAAGCGGAGCGTGCCGGTGGCCTCGTCAAACGTAAAGACGCCGGGGTACGCCTCCTGCAACTGCTTGATGGCCATGACGGTCTTCTCGGGCAGGCCGGTGCCGGTAGGCACGACGGCCATCTTGCCGGCGAGCTTGACGTAAGCGTCCTGGAGCACGTCGAAGGACTTGTGGACAGCGTCGCGTTCCTTCATGACGCTGGCCAGGTGATCCTCCTTTTCCTGGAGCATCCGCTGGGCGTCGGCCTTCTGGGCCTGGAGGGCGCTGACGCGCTCCGTAAACGTGGCCAACTGGGCCTCTTTCTCCTGAAGGAGTTTGTCCTGCTCCCGGTTCCGCAGGAGAACGGCATTGTACTTGGCCTCGTCAACACAGCCGACCGACAGGAGGGCCAGAACCCCCGCCAGGGCCACGACACCGGCCACCGCAAAGCGTTGCATCTCGTGCTCCTTTCCTGGGTCAACCACTCGAGACTGAAAGACGCTACGCCGGGCTTTCCCGGGGCCTCCCCCCGAGGGGCACTTCCCGGCGACAGGTTCGCGCGACTACAAGCTGCCGGCCGCTTCGCGAGCCGCCCGGTTCTTGTCGAGGATGAAGCCCACCAGCGCCGCGATGACGACCACCACGACCGCGGCGATGAAGACCATCAGCGACACGTTCTCGCCGGCCAGCGTCTGGACCAGGCTCGGCGGCGTGCGGGCCAACAGCCCCATGATGACGTAACCGCCCACACCGAGCGCGATCGCCGACAGGGCCAGCATGAACGTGAACTGGGCATGGTGGGCCGGAGGCTCGACCAGGGTGACGACGCGCGTGCGGCTGGCCGCGGACGCCGCGCCGGACGCGCCGCCCGAAACCGAGGCGACGCCGCTCTCGGAGTCGACGGCGATGACGGGCTCTTCGCCCGCGGCGCCGCCCAGCTCCTCGTCGCTCAGCACGGAGCCGAGGCTGGACTCGTCGGTCTCGGGGCTGAGGGCGAGCGGGGCCGGCTCGGTCTCCGGCGCCGCCATGGCTTCCTCGACGCCGCGGGCCTGCTCGTCGGCGGCCGCCTGGGCCGGGAACACGCCCTCCGTATCGGCGGCGATCCACGTCTCGGCGGCGCTGTCGGCCGGAACCTCCTCTTCCTCGGCGAAGAGGATGTCGGCGTCAATACTCATCAACGTGTCGCCGGAGTCCTTCTTCTCGCCGCCCTCGGCGCCCGCCTTGGCGTCGATGTCCTCTTTGCGGAACTTCCAGGTCCCCGCATCGCGGAACCCGCGGAGCTCGCCCTTGTCCATCATCCCCTGGAGTTCTTGATCCGTCTTGCCAAGACGCCGCTTGGCTTCATCGAATGTGACGAATTCTGCCACTCGCAGGTCTCCTGACACTGGGAGCCACCGCCCCATGCGGTGCTCCGCACGCCCTTAACCGTTCACGGCGAAGGCGCCGGCTTCGGGCTCTCGCCGCCCGGGGCGGGACGCACCGCCTCGGTCCCCTTCTCGATCCGCGCCCGGATGTCTTTCGGCAGCGGCGCGTCGTTGTTCCAGTCCGTCAGCAGCCAGTCGGCCGAGATGTCGCGCGCCGCCAGCAGCTTCATCCGGCCCCGCTTGACGTCCACCTGGTAAACCAGCAGGCGCTCGCGCGTCCGGTCGACCAGGGAGACGATCACCTCATTATCGCCGAGCGCCGTCGTCGTGATGCCGACATTGGCGAGCGGCTGACCGGGGGGCGGCGGAAACGCCATTTCGCCAAAGGCCTCGGAACCCCCGCGGCCGGCGATCGCCAGCCCGATGCCGAGCACGGCCAGGCCGACGCCGACGAGGCCCGCCGAGACATACCACGTCCCCCGCGAACCAAGAATAGCCATGCGTCCGCTCCGTGGCGCACGAAGGCAACCCGCCGCTCCAGCGGCGCCCCTCTGCCTACCTCAAAGGGTCATTGTAGGAGCGCGTCTTTCCATTGCAACCGAATTCTTGCGGGGTTTGTACCGCCCGTCTCGGGGGGTGGCATGGCCAGTCGCCGCGGCGACCCCGCCGCGGCGGGGCGCCGTTGCCGTGGGCATGATCGCGCCCTTCCGAGGAGCATGCCCACGCGAACGACGGCGTGGCCATGCCACCCGCGGAGATGAAGCCTTTGGCGCTTCGCGCGATTTTCGCTAGACCGGCCTCAAGACGGGGCTTATCATGGCTTGTCGTCACTTTCAGCCCAGAGGACGCTCTTGGACCCTGGTTTCCTGGTCATGGCGGAGATACCGTTTGCCCCGCTCGCGTGGGCGGCGCCGGGGGCGGCCGCTGCCGTCCTGTTCTGGCTGGCCGCCCGGGCCCGGCCCCAGATTGCGGTGCCCCTGCGCTTCCTCGCCATTGCCGCCGGCACGTGGTTCGCGGTCTGTATCCTCTACATGGTCGTGCGGCCGGAGCCTGCGTTCGGCGCTTACCTCATGACGAGCACTCTGGTCACCGAGATCATCGCGGTCGTGGGGACCGTCTGCTACGTGGCGGGACTTGTCCGGTTTACGGCGGGCGAGCGGCGCTGGCGGGACTCGAGCGCCCTGGTGGCCGGGGTCGCGCTGATGGGGTCGGCCTTCGTGCGTGCGGCGTACCAGCCGACGATTGCGGTCACGGTCGAGGCGCCGACGGCCCTGCTGCTGGCCGCCACGGTGTGGCGGCTCCGCGCGGAACCGCTCGTCCACCTTTCGCTGCTCGCGTTGGCCGTCACGGTCGTGCTCGGGGCGAGGCATTACCTGGCGGCGGGCTCCCAGACGCCGGTGACGGCCTGGGTCACCTCGACGGCCGCGGGGGTCTCGCTCCTCATGGTGATCGTGGCCGCCCTGCTGGGCTTCCACCCCCGACAGGAGTTCAACGTGAAGTGGTACCGGCAGGGGCTGATGATCGTGCCCTTGCTCGTGGCGAGCCTCGCGGCGATGGGGGCGGGGTACGTGGCGGTGTGGCACGGGACGTCGTGGCACACGGTCTGGGCGCTGGGCGTGTGGTGGGCGGTGCTGCTGGAGTCGGCGATCGGCCTCCGGCAGGCGGACCTGTTCGGCTTCTCGTGCGTGAGCGCGGGCCTGGCGGCGCTGGCGGCCTTCGCGGTGCTTGGGGGCGACCAAGCGCCGGGCTACGCGGGACGGTACCCCACGGTGCTGCTGGCCATCGCCCTGGGGGCCGCGCTGCTGGCGGGGCTCCTGAAGCCGCTCCTCACGCCGCCGGCGACCCGGGGCTTCCCGCGGGCGCTGTACCTGGCGGGCGTGGCGCTGGCGGCAGCGGCCTTGCTCGCCGAGCCGTTCGTCGCGTCGCCCCTTGACGCGAAGCCTCTCGGATGGGACCTCCTGATCGCGGCGGCGGTGCTGGCCCTTGCCCACGTCCATCGGGCCCCGGCCTGGGTGAACTACCTCGTGGCCCTCCTGGCGACCGGCGGTGCGGCGGCGCTCGGCCACCTGGGGTCGGGCGCCAAGCCGACCCTCTGGCACCATCGGTTCATCCAGGTGACGGCGGCGGCCGCCATCGCCTGGCTGGCGGCGGCCCTGGTGGTGCGCGAGGTGCTGAAGCGCACGGCCTCGGACCGCACCGCGCGGCGGCAGTCGCTGCCGCTGACCGTGACGGGCATGGCCACGACCCTGGTGCTGGCCGCCTACCTCTCCGTTCAAGAGATACGTACGTATGCACAGTTCCTATTTGACGGAAACAGCCCCACGCGGGAGCTCCTGGGGCCGCTGTGGGGGCTCGCGGGGTGGCTCGCGATCCTGCTGGCGTTCCTGCTGTCGATGTGGCTTGTCCGCCACACCGCCCGGACGTTCCTGTTCTACGTGTTCGGCGTCATGGCCACGGCCTACGCGGGTCTCTTCGGGCACACGGGGGACCTGTATGGCTACCTGATCTGCGCGGTGGCGGGGTACGGGGCGTCGCACCTCCTGGTGTACCTGTACGAGGCGAAGTTCATGGCCCTGCTGTCGCGGACGTGCGCCCTGTACCGCGAGGAGCGCCGGGCCTCGACGACCATTTTCACGCTGGCGGTCGTCTCCTGTTTCGTCGGCGCGCTGCTGGCGGCGCTGCGCCTGGCGACGGCCGAGGCGCTCGTCATGCTTCTGATCATGGCGGTGGTGTTCCTCGCCTGGTCGTTCGTGTGGCTGCGGGGCGAGATGCTCTACCCCGCGGTGCTCATGGTCACGCTGGCCGTTCTGGCGGTGTGGCACAACAAGGTGCACCCGACCCAGTGGGACGCCTACCGGCTGAGCATCAACGCCCTCGTCATGGGGGTGTCGGCCCTGGTGTGGCTCGGCGTCGGGAACCGCCTGCATGCGATCCGGGGGGAGATCTTCAACCTGGCGGCCCCGGCGCGGGCGTGCTCGGCCATCCTGGGGCTGGTGGGGCTGGGATTTGCCGTGGCGCTGGCCCTGTCGCCGGCTTTCGGCGGAGACGTCTGGCGGCAGGCGCGGACGCTGGCCGACTGGGCGCTGGGGCTGGCCACGCTTTCATCGCTGATCCTCTACTTCTCGTGGGCCGGGTTCGTCTTGCAGCATCGCTTTTACAGCCTCGTGAGCGCGCTGGTGGTGCTTCTCCTGGGCCTCTACATCGGCCTCTACGTCGGCGTGCGGCTCTCGACGGGAACGCCGCTGACCTGAGGGCGGGTGCGCCGTGGACCAGCAGGCCTTGACCGAGAAAATCCGGTCCTTTCCGAAAACGCCCGGCGTGTACCTGATGAAGGACGACCGGGGGCGCATCCTCTATGTCGGCAAGGCGGTGCGCCTGCGCGAGCGGGTCAGCCAGTACTTCCAGCCGTCGGCGGCGCTCGGGCCGAAGAAGGAGCAGATGATCGCCGAGGTGGCCGACGTCGAGTTCCTGCCGGCCGAGAGCGAGGTCGACGCGCTGCTGCAGGAAGCGCGGCTCATCAAGGACGTCCACCCGAAGTACAACGCGCGCCTGACGGACGACAAGACATTCCCATATCTGGAAATCACCATCCGCGAGCAGTTCCCCGGCGTCTCCTTCACGCGCACGCCGGCCGCCAGGGGGACGAAGCTCTACGGCCCGTTCACGAGCGCCGCGGGCCTGCGGACGGCCATCGGCGAGCTCCAGAAGGTCTTCCGGTTCCGCACCTGCGCGCTCGATATCCGCGAGGAGGACCCGAACCGCCGCTACTATCGCCCCTGCCTCCTGTTCCCGATCCACCGGTGCACCGCCCCCTGCGCCGGCCACATCGACCGGCCGGCGTACCGCAAGAGCCTCGTGCGGCTGATGCGGTTCCTGGAAGGGAGCCGCACGCAGGTCATCCGCGACCTGACGCGCGAGATGAAGTACCTGGCGAGAAACGTGCGGTTCGAGGAGGCGGCCGCCCTCCGCGACCAGCTTCGCGCGATCGAGTCGCTGAGCCGGCGCGGCAGCCTCGAAGAAAACCTCCAGCCCGAGGTCTTCGCGCCGACGTTCGACCCGGCCGAGGGGATGAAGGCCCTGACGGCGCTCCTGGAATCGGCCACGCCCATCCGCAGCATCGAGGGGGTCGACATCGCCAACCTCGGGGGGAGCGAGGCCGTCGGCGCCCTGGTCTCGTTCCTGGACGGGCGACCGTTCAAGCCGGGGTACCGGCGGTTCCGCATCAAGACGGTCGAGGGGCAGGACGACTTCGCGATGATGCACGAGGTGGTGTTCCGCCGGTTCCGGCGACTCACGGATGAGTTGTCGGTGCGACCGGACCTTGTGCTGATCGACGGCGGGCTCGGGCATCTCCACGCCGCGGCGGCGGCCATCGCCGCCGTCGGCGCCGAGCGACCGCACCTGGTGTCGCTCGCCAAGCGCGACGAGGACGTCTACGTCCTGGGCAAGGCCGAAGCGGAGCCGCTGCGGCTGCCGCGGACCCACCCGGGCCTCAAGGTCCTCCAGGCCGTCCGCGACGAGGCCCACCGGTTCGCGCAGCACTACCATCACCTGCTGCGGCGCAAGGCCCTCTTCGGCGAAAAGGAGGCCCGCCGGCTGGCCGCCGAGAGGAAGGCGAAGCGCGCCCGGACGCGAAAGGCCGAAGGCGGCGCCGGTCAGACCGGCGGCAATGCAACCGGCGAGGCCGGAGCCTGACTGCGCCGCATGAGCCACCACAGGAGGCCCATCAGGCACGCACCGGCGATACTTACAGCCATGTCCGAACATTCAAATGATCGCCCGCGCGTGAGATAGCGCTGGGCGAACTCCAGCAGCACCCCCATGGCGGCCGCCGCCAGGACGGCCAGCAGGGCCATGGACCCGGCGCGCCCCCACGTCGGGTGCCGCCCCAGCGCCGAACACAACAGGAGCGTCATCACCGCAAAGGTCCCGAAGTGAAGGAGTTTGTCGCTGAGGTCGGGGTCCGCCGCGCCGGGGGCGAGCATCTCGCTCTCGGCCAGACCGAGGGCGCCGAGCATCCCCAGGGCGCCGAAGAAGAGCGGCCAGTCGGAGCGGCGGCACGCCCGGCCCTGGGCCGTCCGCCACGCGGCCCCCTGCCCGGCCCACGCGGCGACCACGCCCAACACACCGCCCAGGACGAGCAGGTTCGGCACGAGGAGCGCCACGGCGTCCGTCCGGAAATAAAGGAGGTTCGCGGCCACGGCGCCCAGGCCGACCATGGCGGCGGTCCGCGGCCAGGGGCCGCGGCGGCGGCGCCAGACGCGGACCATGAAGAAGAGCCAGGCGACCGCCGCCGCCAGGACAAGGGCAACGCCCACCCCTCCCAGCTCCGCGCGAAGCAAGAGGTAACCGTCGGTATCAGCGTCGTCGCCGGAACCGGCGGGCCAGCCGGGCGCGCCGAAGACCGCGCGGGGCGACAGGCTGCCGGCGCCCGCACCGAAGAGGGCGCGCGCCGCCGGAAGGGCGTCGATGAATGAAGAAATGTGGGCATCCGCGTGTGCCGCCGGCCGGCGCTCCCGGCCGACCTCGGACCCGCCCCATACCGACGCCAGGACCCACGCCGCCAGCGCCAGGGCGATCCGCACGGGGCGGCGCTCGTGGCGCCGGCCCGGGCCGGCCCACACGTAACCGCCGAGAACGAAGGCGATCGAGAGGACGACGCAGAGGGCGAGGACCGGCCGGGGCACGTTGCTCATGCCCAGGGCGATCCCGACGATCGCCGTCACCACGATGCCGATCGCCGGCCAGATGAACGGGCCTCGGCTGAGCCAACCCCACCGCGACTGGCGGCAGCGCGGCGCCTGCTGCGGCATCCAGCCGAGCGGGCGCAGCACCGCGGCCAGGCAGAGCGGAAGAGCGGCCAGGAGCGCGGGAACCAGGCTGTCGCCGCCGATAATCGTGATAGGCCCGGACAGGTGCGGCACGCCCGAGGTCGACCTCGCCGTGGAACCGGCGTCGACGATGATCCCAAGGAAGGCCAGCAGCACCACCCCGCCGATGGCGACCCAGGTCGTCAGGCGCAGGCGCTTCCGGCCCACGACGGTCGAGCCGACGAGCCAGTACAGGCCCGCGGCGCTGGCCGCCAGCACGAGGACACCGACGGCGGCGGCGGAGCGAAGGCTGTAACGTCCGACGGCAAACGGCACGTTGTGCCAGGACCCGTGCTCAACGCTGGGATCGGTCAAGAGGGCGGCCGCGGGCCCCAGCGCAGGCATCCGCCCGACCCCGTCCACGAGGGGCAGCGGCAGCACTTGCAGCAGGACCAGCACCAGCAATCCCCACAGGCAGAGGTTGAGGGGGGTGCGCAGGTGCCGGAGCGGCCCGCCCACGAGGCCCGAAACCACCCACAAGGTCAGGAGCAGCCAGACCACCAGCAGGAGATCAAAGGAACCGAAGCGATGCAGGCTGCCGAAAACGGTCGGCCCAAAGACCACCACAGCCATCAGGGCTGCATGGAAGATGCCGAGGACGCCGACGGCAAGCGGCGCCGGCGTGGCGGCCGTGGATGGTGTACCTCCGTGCATCAGAGCCCCGAGAGGTCTGATCGGTCGCGCCGCGGCGCGGCCGCAGGGTCCATGAAGCCACTCCTGGGAAACAGGCGCGGCGGGCAAGACTGCCCGCCGCGCACCATGAACCGAACGAGCGCTGCGCTGTTACGCCTGGGGCCCGCTCTCGGCCGGAGGGTGGGTTGTCGAGAGTCCGGCCCGGGCGGCGATGGGCAGATCCGCCGGCGACGCGGCGCCGCTGTAGTCGTAGTACGCCTGGTAGCTCTCGCGGAAGTAGCCGCCCTTGGTGGCCCGGACACGGTTGAGGACCCCGCCGAAGACGCGTCCGCGCAGGGAGAGCACCTGGCGGGTGGCGCGCTGCGCCATGCCGCGGGTGTTGGTGCCCGCGGCGAAGACCAGCACGATGCCGTCGACCCCCTCCGTCAGGAGGTAGTTATCGGCCACCACCAGCATCGGCGCGCCGTCGATGATGACGCGGTCGTACTTCTTGCCCTGGTCCACGATCAACTGCCGCATGCTTTGCGACCCCAGGAGTTCCGCCGGGCTGGGCGGCGTCACGCCGGCGGGAAGCACGTCCAGGTTCTCCACCGCGGTCGCCTGGATCGCCTCGGCGGCGGTGTTGATGCCGACCAGGACGTTCGACAGGCCGACGCTTTCGGGGACATCGAAGACCCGCGCGAGGGTCGGCCGGCGGAAGTTGGCGTCGATCAGGAGGACGCGGGAGCCGGCGCGGGCCATCGCAATCGCCAGGTTCGTGGCCACGATCGACTTGCCGTCGCCCGGGTTGGGGCTCGTGACGAGGAGGCTCCGGACCGGCTGATCCGAGGCAAAGAGGAGGCTGGTGCGCAACTGGCGGAAAGACTCGGCCATGAGCGATTGCGGCACCGCCTGGCTGACGAGGGCGATGTTGGTGTCCAACGAGAGCCGTTCGTCCTCCGACAGGTCGGGGATGCTGGCCAGGAGGGGCACGCCGATCTGGCGCGTGATGTCGGAGGGCGTCCGGATGCGCGTGTCCAGCAGTTCCAGGAGGAGGCTGAGGCCCAGGCCGAGCATGATGCTGAAGATGATCGCGGCCGGAATGTAGATCGGCAGCCGCGGCTCGGACGGATCGATGGGGATCTGGGGGGAGCGTGCAATGCGGACGTTGGGCCGGCTGAGCGCCGCGATGATGCGCATGCGCTCCAGGCCGTCCATGACCGTGTTGTAGAGCGACTGGACCCGCTGGTATTCCGCCTCGCGGCCGCGGAATTCAGCGGTGATCTTGGCGTTGTCGACGGCGGCGGCGCGGGCCTCGGCCACGCGGGCCTGAAGCTCGGCCTCGGCGGCCTTGGCGCGGTCGTTCTTGCTCTTCAGCGTGGCGGCCACCTGCTGGAAAAGCTGGCCGAGGACTTCGTTCTGCTTCGCCTCATAGTCGTTTCTGGAAACCTGGGCGGCGGTTTCGAGCCGGCGGAGGCCTTCGTACTTCGGTCCGAACCGCTGTTTCATGCCCTGGAGTTCCTGGTTGAAGCGGGCCAGGTTCGCGCTCAGGTTGGCGATCGTCTCGTCTCTGCGGAGCGTCTCCATGATCTCCGGGAAGGCCAGCATGACGGGCGTGTAGTCCTTCCCCTCGTCCGAGAGCTTCTTGAGTTCCTGGAACTGGTTCCAGGCGGCGTTGGTCTCGGCCAGGATGACCTGGGCATCGGAGAGTTGGCGAACGAGGACCGTGAGACGGGCAAGTTGCTCGCTGGCCCGCTCATCGGCGACGATCATGTTGGACTCGCCGCGGTAGGAGGCCAGGCGGCGGCCGAGGTCGTCGAGTTGCTTGCGCAGGTCGTCGCGCTCGAGCCGCAGGTCGCGCTGGCGCTCGGCGTCGGCTTGAGATCGATCGGTCTTGAGTTGCTCGGTGTACTGCTTCAGAATCTCGGCGACGATCATCTGCACCTGCTCCCGGTCGCGGCCGGTCAGGCTGACGGAGAACGTCTGCGTGTTGAGCTGGTGGCCGACCTCCAGCTCCAGGCCGAGCTTGTGGCTGGCGTTCGGCTCGCGGAACAACTGCTGCTTGCCCTTGAGCTGCTCAATGACGGCATCCAGGACGCGGTTGTTGCGAATGGCAAGCACCTGGGCCTGCACGTAGGCTTCGAACAAGGGGACGGGCACGCCGGGTTCCTGCTGGATGCCGACCAGGCCGGTCACTTGGCCCTGGCCGGGCTCGACCTCGATGACGCCCTCGGCGGCGTACGAGGGCCACAGGCAGTACCACGCCACCAAGCCTCCGGTGCCGCCGAGGCCGAAAACGACGAAGCACGCGATGATGAGGCCGAGGCGTTTGCGGATGATGCGCCAAACGTCCGCCGGCGTCAACACGCTGAGAGAGGACGGCGCGGCCAAGGTGGGTTGTTGAGACATTTTTGGTTTTCCTTCTCTTGACGGTCAACGATTATAGCGTCCCGGCGGCGGCGCGCCGATAGATTTTACCGCCGCCGCCTATTTTGGCGATAAGGCCAACTGTTTCAAGCGTTTCTCGGCATCGGCCTTCTCTTTGCCCTTCAGGCCGGTGTCGAGGGCCTTCTGATACTCGGAGCGCGCCTCGTCCGGGCGCAGGCGCGCCTCGTAGACCCGGCCCAGGTGGTACCGCGCCTCCGGATTATCGCCGTTCTTGATGCTGGCCAGCAGGTCGGCGGTGGCATCGTCCACGCGGTTCTCGAGGAAGTAGATCCAGCCGGAGGTATCCAGCACCTGCGGGTGGTTCGGCACGAGACGTTTGCACCGGTCGATCATCTCCCGGGACCGGACGTAGTCCTTCTTCTCGGTCGCCAGGAGCCAGGCCATGTTGTTCGCATTCGCCACGTCGGTGGGGTCGATGGCCCAGAGTTTCATGCCCCAGTCGAGGGCCTCGTCGTACCTGCCGATGGTGTACA
>Ga0315284_10005292_pt1 | contig 18316 bp, 11 predicted proteins | sample YL17G09_16_MG_FD_203696 | JGI IMG/M metagenome (GOLD analysis project Ga0315284, IMG submission 203696) | Sediment microbial communities from Yellowstone Lake, YNP, Wyoming, USA - YL17G09_16 | ecosystem: Environmental > Aquatic > Freshwater > Lake > Sediment | place: USA: Wyoming | collected...
CAATACCTGGCGTTCTTCGTCATTTAGATTGATATTGTACAGTTTTTTGCACATTATTGCGGTCTCCTTGCCCAGTTTGGTTGCAAGAAGTGTTCCATCTTAACTATAGTGACTGACTACTAGTTTGTAAAGGGTAAAAATATGCACCGCGGAGCAACCACCCAACACCTAACAGGTCTTATAAGACCCTTTGCCCGGCTGAGGTGGCTGGACTGACTATGCACAAAGCATGCAAAACCCCATGTTAAGAAATGTCAGGTGTCACTCAGCCTACTCTCTGGGCCTTGCCGTGATTCGTGCATGGGTTGTATATTCAAATATCACATTGCTACGAAGCCTATCTTGTCCTATCCTTAGAGTTTTCGTTTCAGAGTAAATATTAACTTTCTCGAAGCCCAATTCTGCTCCGCAGTAATCCATCGTTTGAATAACACCTAATGGGAAGGTTGTTGACACATTATCTATCACATTATTGGCATCCTTCATCAAGTAATACCAAATCCGGTTGATCGATGATTAAACCACACTCACCTTTCCTTCTCCTGAGAGCCTCAAAGATTTTTCTCTTGAAGAGTTCATCTACGAGAGAAAGGGAAGCCTGTGCCTAAATATGTGACGGTTGAAGCTCATCTCAGCCCGGATGAGCTGGCACACCTCTACCGGAAGGCGGTTGATCCAGTCGAACGGAGTCATTTTCATATCATCTGGTTGCTAGCCCAAGGAAAGCGCGTCAGCGAGGTTGCGCTGGTCACAGGCTATTGCCTGAACTGGATTCGGATACTGGCGCGCCGCTATAACCAGGAAGGAGCACAAGTACTTGCCGATCAGCGGAAACAGAATACAGGCGCTCCAGCACTTCTCTCCGACGAACAAAAAAATCAGTTGCGTCAATTGCTTGAGCAAGCCTCACCTGATGGCGGATTGTGGACAAGCCCAAAAGTCGCCCATTGGATGAGTGGGCAGACAGGGCGGAAGATTCATGCTCAACGCGGCTGGGATTACCTCAAGCATCTTGGATTCTCCCTGCGTATTCCTCGTCCTCGTCATCACAAGGCAGATACGGAACAGCAAGAAGCATTTAAGCGAGAGCTGCCAGAGCAAGTGAAACACATACAGCAAGCTCATCCACAAGCGGAGGTTGAACTATGGTGTATGGATGAACATCGCATAGGGCTGAAGCCGGTTATCAGACGTGTCTGGGCGCTGAAAGGGCATCGTCCGGTCGTTCGCGTGCAACAACGCTATGAATGGCTCTATGTGTACGGTTTTGCACGTCCGGAATCAGGAGATACCCATTGGTTGCTGCTGCCATCGGTCAATGTCGAGGTTTTCACCATTGCTTTGGAGCAGTTTGCACAGGCTGTTGGTGCTGGCCCGGATCGGCGCATCATCCTGGTACTAGATCGAGCCGGGTGGCATAGCAGTCAGATGCTTAGAGTTCCTGATGGTATCCATCTGGTGTTTCTTCCACCCTACTCACCAGAGCTGCAGCCCTGCGAGCGCCTCTGGCCGCTCACCAACGAGGCTATCGCCAATCGTTACTTCAAGATGCTGGACGAGTTGCAAGAGGTGCAAGCACAACGCTGTGTCACCCTTCAGAATATTCCGATCGGTATCCGTCATATCACTTTCTTCCATTGGTGGCCTGCCTTGTCCTCATAAGAGAGATTTGTCTGGCTCAAACCACTCTTTCCACAAACTCCTCTGTTTGTCTCACATACTCATCTCCGAGACATTTCTTTGAGATCTTGATTTTGGTACGAATTTTGAGACATCTCAACCATTTATCCCCTCCTTGCGCTTTTGATGCATGCTGCCTCTTTATAATCTGGTCAGTTTGTGCCACTTAACGGTCGGTTTTGGAACTCATTTACCGGTTGATGGTGATGCACGTCTCATCACCCGCCCAGCATAGGGAGAGGATTGCCTCTGTAGGATGAGGGAATGAAGGAGACGGCCTCTCTATGAAGGATGTGTCGGAGAAGCTGCCAGAAGTCTTGACACCCAACGAAAGCGAGTCTACAATGAGTAACGAATGAACAAATTTTGTGAAAGTGAGAAGTCATGGGGATTGATGAGAAAGAACGCGAACGGGCCATCTTAGATGTGACTGCTGAACTGCTGCTTCGGCATGGGTACAACAAAGTGACGATGAGCGACGTGGCTGATGCTGTCGGCTTAAATCGCAGACTGGTCTATCTCTTGTTTCCTTCAAAGGATGCATTGATAAAAGTCCTTCTGCTTCGGGAATTGAACATCTATGCGGAAGTCTGGAATCGCTATCTCGATAGTGATCCTTTGGGGGGCACGGTCGCAAGCGTCTATCGGGGTCTGCTCGCTGCCCTCAAGCAGTTACCATTGATGGCTGCGATGTATACGAGAGATGAGCAGACGTTTGGCAAATATCTCTCCAGGCCAGGCAATTTCTTCGCCTCCTGGCCGCCTGATCCTGGTCCGACAAGGGAGTATCTCCAGGCCATGCAAGAGATCGGAGTCGTTCGTCAGGACATCAACACGAGAGCCATGGCTTTCATCCTGGATGCGCTGACTCCTTTCATCCTTGCCGCCCTCTCTTCTCACAAGAAGGCACCTCTCGATGACTCCAACAGGCCGGACCAGCCATCTTTTGATGAGTTAGTGGAAACAGTGGCCGGGCTTTGCGAGTGCTTGCTCACGCCGAAAGCGAGGGCGAACCTCGAAGCAGGGAAAGCGATGATGCGCCGGAAAATCGAAGAGGCGCAGGCACAGTTTACTGAAAGGAGCAACCCATGACAAACGATAAGATCCAATTTACCAAAGAAAAAGAAACGATGCTCATGATGTTGAACGGCCGGGCGATTCAGAGCCAGTGGAAAAATCCCATCTTGCGCGACCCGTGGGCTGAAGAAGCCATGCGGCATATCGACTACGACATGAGCAAGACCCTCAAGGGAGTGAGCTCGTGGGGCATGTGGAAGGAGATCGGATATACCATCATCGCCACGCGCGCCGCGACTTTTGACCTGCTGGCGTCCCGCTACCTGGCCGATCACCCCGATGCGACGGTGCTGCACCTGGGCTGCGGCATGGACAGCCGCGTTTACCGGCTCGATCCGCCGGCGACGGTCGATTGGTTTGACGTGGATTACGCCGATGTGATCGACCTGCGCCGCCAGCTGTTTCCCGAACGGGTCGCCTATCACCTGATCGGTGCGCCGCTCGACGATTTGCGCTGGCTGAATGAGGTCCCGCGGGACCGGCCCGGGCTGCTCATCGCCGAGGGGGTGCTGCACTACCTGAGCGAAACGGAAGTGAAAGCGCTGCTCAATGCGGTGGTCGCTCACTTCCCCAGCGGCCAGATGATCTTCGATATCTGCAATTCGATGATTGTGAAAAGAGCGGGCTCGAACGTCGGGGGCACGGGGGCAACCTACAAGTGGGGCCTTGATGATCCCCAAGACATTAAGCAGCTTGAGCCCAAGCTTGAGCTGATCAAGGAATTCAAACCAAGCGAAATGGTCGCGTTCTCCCGATTCCCGTTATGGTGGCGGGTCCTTTACCGCGTCCAGGAGGTCAACCCCACGCTGCGTAGGATGGAACGTACAATAGTTTACCGATATGAGAACGCAAGCTCGGAATCACGATCCTGAGCCGGGTGAAATAAAAAAAACGTATGGCAGTGGAAAAATACAATTTAGCATGATTTGAGAAGAATGAGGAAATGACAAAGAGGGAGGGAAGCGCCGCAAGCATGAGCTGTATCTCTCTCTGTCACAACAAACGAAGGTTTTCGGCATAAACAGTTGAGTTTTTCCTGGAACCCTGATCTTCCTTCTCTGCGAACAACGAGCCAGGGGTTTAACGATCAGGGTTCAACCGGATTTGGTATAATACCCATTGGGTAGTTCGGTTCCCTAGCTGGATGTGTATAATAGAAGACGGTTGTGCGGTTCACTACTAAGAATTTACAATAAGTAAGTCTTGCTCCTGACCCCCGAGCGGTTTTGTTTACCCCCCTGGTGCCAGTGGATCACTTCCCGATCCCCCCGAATGACAACTGAATAACGGCCCGAAAAAGTATTACCCTCCTATTTACATAAATAATCGGAGTCTATTACAACGGCATAACAAGGTCAAGAGCTTGCGGATTCAGTGCTTGCCCCGATCTTACGCTGTCCAAGTTGTGGCCAGGCTATGCGCCATAAGTATACTATTCATCCTACCGGACGCTGCCCGCCATGAGCCAGTCTGGTTTCCATGAAGACTTTCCTTTTACCTTGGACGCCAGCTTTCTACCTTGCGTCCCTGGTTTGGTTTGTCCTGACCCAGGAAAAATGCCCCCCTTGTGTTCCCCCCATTCTGCTTGCTTTGATTTAGCCTTAGGGTGTATACTCTTGTTAACCAGACCCGTATTTCTCCGGAAAGACTTTGCTCAGGGTGCCATAAAATCCAAATAGCAATGTAACCTTGCAAAAACGGCTTGGTTCAACTCGGATTGATGCGGTGTTTTTTACCGCCTGTGGCAGCGCATTGTACCGGAGCTTACGACTTTTTCTCGAGCCGCCACATCAAGCCTTAATCGTTGGGTGCTTTCTTCAGCATCAGCGGGAGCAGTTCGCGGCGGAATCACCCACTTATACACACGAGTAAAAAACCATGCGAGCAATAGCCATCACGATTAACAACTTTCGCACTTTTGCCGACGCTGAACTCAGACTCAGCCCGTACTCCCTACTCGTAGGAGCGAATAACACTGGCAAGAGCAACCTCATAGAAGCAATTCGGGTCTTTTACGAAAAAGATATCAAGTACGAAGAAGGCCGAGATTTCCCAAAGTTTCCTACCGTTGATAAAGAGTCTTGGATAGAAATTCAGTTTGAGCCATCTCCTGCCGAATTCGCCCTTCTCAAGGATGAATATCGTCTGCCCGACGGAACATTCCGAGTCCGAAAGTATCTCCAAAGTTCCGAAACGGACGACGAAGGTAATCCCAAGAACGGCATCTATGCCTATGTCGGCGGAACGCTCTCAAATTCAAGATTCTACGGAGCGAAAAACGTCCAGCAGGGCAAGTTTGGCGAAGTCATCCACATACCCTCCGTCAGCAAACTGGACGAGCATACGAAACTCACAGGGCCATCGGCACTCAGGGATTTAATCAACAACGTTTTGAAGAAGATTATGGGCAGTAGCCCTGCCTACACAGCACTCAAATCGGCCTTTGACGACTTTGAGTCTGCTCTAAAGACTGAGACCACGCCTGATGGACAGTCATTGCAAAAACTTGAGTCCGAAATCTCAGCAGAGATAAACGAGTGGGGAACAAGTTTCGAACTTTTCGTTACCCCCATTGCTCCAGATGAACTTGTCAAGAACTTAGTTGGACATGGAGTCAAAGACCACACTCTCGGTCAGACACAAGACACGAAATCATACGGCCAGGGCTTTCAGCGGCATCTTATCTTTACACTGATAAGACTCGCCGCCCGCTATAATGCTACGCCAGCAGTATCAACAACAAAGAAAGATTTTTCACCTCGCCTAACTTGGATTCTATTTGAAGAACCAGAAGCGTTTCTACATCCGAGCCAGATAGACGCCTTGAACGCGAGTATGGAGAAGATAGCGGCAGACGAAGGAAGCCAGATTCTTATTACCACTCACAACCCCCAATTTGTCAGCAGAAACATCGAAGACCTGCCTTCATTGGCTCGCCTTTGCAAAACGGGAGCGCAATCAACTATCAAGCAAGTATCAAATGCGGCTTTGCAATCCATTCTTGCTACAAATCAGCAAGACCTGGCGAAATGGCAAGCCGCAAGTATCCAGATTGAGCCTGACGACTTTCAGGTTGATATGGAAAGCGTAAAGTATGCTTTGTGGCTAAACCCGCTTCGGTGCAGTGCCTTTTTTGCCAATAGAATCCTTTTGGTGGAAGGAGCGACAGAAGCGGCTCTCATCGGTTATATGCTTAATGAAGGCCAGATTCCCAACCCCAGCGGCGGCGTTTTCGTTTTTGACGCAATCGGTAAATACAACATTCACCGTTTCATGAATTTGTTTGGTGAATTTGGCATACCCCATGCAGTTTTATATGACCATGATAGCGGGAAACCGACAGGCATTCCTATTGAAACGACCATACAAGCATCCCAAAACGCTTGTACGATAGGGATAGACCATTTCGGTCAAGACCTCGAAACATATCTTGGAATACCGCCTGCGGGAAGGCATGACAGAAAACCACAGCATGTAATGTGGCACTTCAAGCAAGGCAAAATAGACTCTGCAAAGTTAAGCGGGCTTGCGGGCAAAATTCGGGCACTACTCAAAATCTAGGCTGCACCCAACACCGGGTTGCAGGCGACGTTGCTCTGCTACTCTCCGCAACGCGCCTGAACTCGACCGTTCGGTGATCAGATCAATAGCAGCATAAGCAGAAGGACACTCCGTCCAGGGGCGACACGGCAATGCCAGACTACACGTTCCAAACGCTATCCCCCATTGACTTCGAAAACATGGTCAGAGACCTCCTTCAATCTGAGTTATCGATCCGTCTTGAGTGTTTCAAAGCTGGCAAGGACCTCGGAATAGACCTCCGATACTCCTCGAGCAGCGCTCCACCGCTCATAGTACAGGCCAAGCACTATGCAGATACAGGTTTTCGGGGGCTGCTATCTCACCTCAAGTTGAAGGAAAAGCCGAAGGTCGACAGGCTTCAACCGGCTCGATACATGCTCGCGACGTCTGTGCCACTTTCTCCAGCCAATAAGGACGCAATACGTGAAACCCTCTTTCCCCATATCAAGGGAGCGGAGGATATCTACGGCAGAGAAGACCTGAACAACCTGCTGGGTCTTTTCCCTGCAATCGAGAGGCAACATTTCAAGCTGTGGCTTTCAAGCACCACAATTCTAGAGGAGGTCCTTCATAGCAGAATATTGAACCAGACCAGGATTACATTGCAGGACATCAGCGACAAGGCTAGGTTGTATGTTGCCAACGAGAGCTTCAATCATGCGTTGCAAGTATTGAAGGACAATAACTATGTAATTGTTGCCGGTATCCCTGGAATTGGCAAGACGACTCTAGCGAAGATGCTTGTGCTCCACTTCTTGCGCGCCGACTATGACTTCATTGACGTTTCTTATGACATCAGCGAAGCCTACAGCATTCCGGATCACAAGCGCCCAAGGGTTTATCTTTACGACGATTTTTTGGGTCGCACCTCCATCGCTGAGAAATTGCGGAAGAACGAAGACCACAGACTGCTGGACTTCATAGCTTCCGTAAGGAAGACAAAGTCCGCAAAGCTCATATTAACCACAAGAGAGTACATATTGCGTCAGGCTCAAGTAACATATGAAATACTAAATAGCCCTATCTTCGATAAGCCACAGTGCATAGTAGACTTGTCCCAATACACCCGGCCGATAAGGGCACAGATGCTCTATAACCACTTGTACTTCTCTAAATTGCCCAGAGATCATGTTGAGGAGATTGTACGCCAGGCGACTTATTTGAAGATAGTAGATCACCCGAATTATAGCCCACGAATAGTTGAGTACATGACAGACCCTTTGTGGGTTGGCTCAAGGGAGCCGCAGAATTATCCAGCAGTATTTCTTCGCAATCTTCAGGAGCCGTTCCTTATCTGGGAGCAGGCGTTTAATAACCACCTTACTAATACGGCACGCGAGTTACTCCTGGTCTTGGGGTCGTTGCCTCGCGAGGTTTTCGTCGAGGATCTCGAATGTGGTGCTAAGGGCTTCCTGCCCAGAGAAGGGGTTGAATTTTCAGAAAGGGAGTTTCGCCGCGCACTATCAGAGTTGCAGGGCAATTTCATAGTATTGAGGCGAGACAGGGGAAATGACATCGTTGCGTTCCACAATCCTTCCGTCCAAGACTTCGTGGAAAGTTACCTAGATAAGAACCCTGGGTTGTACGCGTCTTTGCTGCGGACGGCTTGTTTTTTTGATCAAGTGCACTGGATCTGCGAAAGAGTCGCTAAGAGTGAGCGTGTCAGAGAGTTCCAGCAAGAGCTAGAGGCTGCACTGCAAGAGACTTTGTCGGCCACACCATGTACTCTCATGAACTATTCGTCTGATCGTGGTCGTTCGACATATAAGGCCCGCGATTCGCTAAGACACGGAGCGAGGCTTGCCTTTGTTGCTTCCCTTCTTGGGAAAGCCGATTTCGCCTTCTTGAAAGGTCTTTTTCAGAGTGCGCTTAATGATTTGATGAAGCAGATGCCGGATTCGGACTTATCCAACGCCGATCTATTTATGCTGGTCAAGGAAACGGCGCCACTGGAAGGCATAGACGATCTTAAAGGCGATTTCTTCGCAGCCGCCAAGGAATCACTCTTTCGAAACGCATACTGGATTTCGGACGTTTCGTATATTACGGACCTGATGGAACTGAGCCCGCAGATGTTCACGACCGAAGACCGAGAGCTGATTACAGAGAAGGTGAAAGATATCGTTGATAACCATCTTGACGACGATGACGCCCAACTACTGAGCGCCGAGCTATCCACCCTCGAAGATATGGAAAAAAAGTACAGCTTCGGCCTAAATAAGCAAGCGGACCGGGTTCGCGAACTATTGTCCAGCGCAGAGGAGAACTGCCCGCCAAAGGATGACTATGACGACGACAGATACCACGGGCGCAGTGGCGGTGAGTCGATCAGCAATGACGCTCTCGCCGATATGTTTTCTACCCTGCTCCGCTGACCGACGGCGCGGTTAGATACTTCGGTGCACCGGCGGAAAATCCGAGCGAAAAGCAACACCGAACCAGAGCGCGAACCGGACGCTTGACAGCGCCGGTTGCGCTTCCCGTTCGGTAAGAAAAGGAACCATGACAATGTTTAATCCCAAAGCTGATTTGTTCTTTGAAAGTCCGAAAATCAATCGCACTCCCCCCGGTGACTATGGCGTGCTACACTTATTACGTCGTGACATATGTCTATGTCTTGGTTGGGACCCGGTAACTCAGAACAAAACAAGCCATCCCACATTGTGGCCTGGTGGTATGGCGATCCTCGCAGGAATCGACCTTGTAGCGAAGTTCTTCAAAGGTGATGATACCATCGGCCAAGTCGGACAGAGATTCCGCGACTACATCACCAAATATTTCCAGCCCATCTCTCCAGGTGATGAGGAAACGATCTATCAGTTGAGAAACGCGTTGCTTCATTCATTTGGTCTCTACTCCAAAACCAAGACGAATACGTATCGATTTATGTTGTCGGCAAATAACTCTTCGCTTGTTCAATCACTCGGTATGGATACTTACCAGATCGATCTCCGTGCACTGCATCAGAAGTTCGAGGACTCACTCGGAAAGTACGTTAATGATCTGAACGTCAATATAACGCTTCAAAGTAATTTCCTCAAGATGTTCACTAACTATGGGGCAGTACATATCGGATAAGACGGACTGCCGAACCATCGCTTGCAGTTTACGTTTTGCCCGCAGCGGGCAAAACGAAACTGAAGCGTGACGTTCCCCAGAAACACTTTCTTTTACACCGAACGACAGCTTTCAGCTTTGCGCCCCTGGTTTGGTTTGCCCTGATCCAGGAATAATGCCTGGACCCCCCTTGTGTTCCCCCCATTCTGCTTGCTTTGATTTAGCCTTAGGGTGTATACTCTGGTAAACTAGACTTGTACTGGTCCGGAAAGTCTTTGAACAGGGTGCCTTAAAATCCAAATAGCAATGTAATCCTGCAAAAACAGCTTTGTTCAACTCGGATTAAGCGGTGTTTTTTACCGCCTGTGGCGGCGCATTGAACCGGAGCTTACGACTTTTTCTCGAGCCGCCACATCAATCGTTAAATCGTTAGGCGCACCAGCGTGACAGCTGAGATCACCGCGGTGGCCGGTGCCGAGGGCAAGAACCCCTCGCGCTTGGACTTCAACAATAGGTAGGACTTCTTAGTGGCTCTCTCGCTCAATAAACCGAAGCTCGACAACCTTGCCGGCGACATCTGGAAATCCGCCGAGCGCCTGCGCGGCAAGTTCAAGGCGTACGAATACCAGAGTGTCATCCTGCCCATCATCGTCATCCGGCGGCTGGAGTGCGTGCTGCTGGCCTGGCGCGAGGCCAAGAGCGCCGAGGTGTTGGCCAAGCGGCCCAAGCTCACCGATAAGGAACTTGCCAAGCTGGTCAAGGAACTCGAACTGAATCCCCAGCAGTCGCCATTCTCGAACAAGACCAAATGGACGCTGCGCAAGGTCTATGAGGAAGACCACACGCTGCTGGAAGAGAACTTCCGCGCCTACATCAACGGCTTCTCGAAGAACGTTGACGACATCATCGAGCACTTCAACTACCGCGCCACCATCGGCACGATGGTGAAGAACAACAGGCTCGCCCCGATCCTGAATCAATACAAGGAGCTGGAGCTTGGCCCGGAACATCTCTCCGGTCTGGAGATGGGCTACATCTACGAGGAGCTGCTGCGACGATTCTCGGAACAAAGCGGCGAGGAGGCCGGAGAACACTTCACCCCACGCGAAGTCATCCGGCTGATGGTCGAGCTGCTGGACATTCCCATCCCCGACCGGCACGTCTCCATCTACGACCCCGCCTGCGGCACCGGCGGCATGTTGTCCGTGGCCAAGGAACACTTGCTGGACCGGGCCACCACACCCGCACAGCGAGACAACGTCGAGAAGTTCGTCACCGTACACGGGCAGGAGCTTTCCCCGACCAACTACGCCATCTGTCAGGCCGACCTGCTCATCAAGAACGACCAGCAGGCCAAGGTCTTCCTCGGCAACTCGCTTATCCCCCACGAGGCGCACAGCAAAGAGCCAGGCGACCAGCTTCCCGAAACCAAGTTCCGCTTCGACTTCATGCTCAGCAATCCGCCCTTCGGCGTGACCTGGGGCGGCAAGGACGGCTACGAGAAGGAAGCCCGCAAATTGGAGAAGACCCGCTACCAAGCCGGTATGCCGCGCGTGAACGACGGCGCGTTGCTTTTCCTGCAAACCATACTCGCCAAGATGAAACCGGCCGGACAGGGCGCGAGCCGCATCGCGATCATCTTCAACGGCTCGCCGCTCTCGAATGGCGACTGCGGCTCAGGCGAGAGCGAAATCCGCCGCTGGATTCTGGAGAACGACTGGCTCGACGCCATCGTCATGCTGCCCGACCAGCTCTTCTACAACACCGGCATCTTCACCTACATCTGGCTGCTGCGGAACGACAAGCCTGCTTCGCACCATGGCCGCGTGATGCTGATCGACGCCCGCCAGCAGTACGAGAAGGAGCCGAAGTCCTTCGGCAACAAGCGCAACCGGATGACGGACGCTCACCGGCAATGGATCGAGCAGCGTTACCACCAGGGCTGGAACCCCGGCTTTGACGATGAGCACGTGAAGCTCTTTCGCGAGAAGGACTTCGCCTTCCATAAAGTCAAGGTGGTGTTCTGGCAGACCGATGAGCACGACCAGCCGGCCATCATCACCGAGCCTTACGAGAAAACCTTCACCGCCGCCAACCTCGCCAAGGAGCAGGCGTTCCACGACAGCGACCTTACCTACCGCGTGACATTCTCTTCCCCTCGCCCTCTGGGAGAGGGGCCGGGGGTGAGGGCCGAACAGACCTTGGAGTTCGTCCTCAAGCCGGCCGACAGCGCCGCGAAGAAATTCAAAGCGACCTTGGGCGACCGGCCGGAAATCCTCTCTGTCGAATGGACGCACCGCCACTACGTGCAGGACGACGAATACATCCCGCACGGCGAAGACCTCGCGGCGTTCTTGAAACGCGAAATCGGCAAGCCCATCACCCGCTGGGAAGACAGCCCGCAGCTCGGTTACGAAATCCTGCCCAATAAATACTTCTATCGCTACCAGCCGCCCACACCCGCGAAAGAGTTGCTGGCGGAGTTTTGGCGGCTGGAGAAGGAGGCGGAGAAAATGTTGGAGGGATTGGCGAAATGAGCAGCGTCCCGACATGCTGGGCAAGCGATCGCCTCAAGGACGTGGCTGCAATCAACGCGGTCGCGCTGTCCGCTGCGACAGACCCCGACTACGAGTTCGACTATCTTGAGATCTCCAACGTCGACTACCACGGCATCGTTGACCCGAATGCGATCGAACGTCTTCGTTTCGAAGATGCACCGTCCCGCGCGCGGCGACGGGTGGCTGCCGGGAGCACTGTGATTTCATCAGTGAGACCCAACCTGCAGGCTGTCGCCTTCTTTCCGGATGCTCCGGCACACTTCGTATGTTCAACCGGCTTCAATGTCGTGGAGCCACAACCGAGCAGGTTGTCACCGCAATTCGCCTACTACCACCTCATATCCGAGAACGCGCGCCAGTATTTCGAGGCGGCAGCAACCGGTGTTGGCTACCCCGCGGTTGGGGACAAGGAATTCAACGCCATAGCTGTCCCGCTACCGCCCTTACCCGAGCAACAGCGCATCGCGGCGTATCTGGATGCGAGTTGTGCGGCGATTGATGCGGCGGTAGCCGCCAAACGCAGCCAGCTCGAAACCCTTGGCGCACTCCGCACGACGTTGGTTTATGAGGCGGTGACACAGGGCATCAACCGGAGCGCCGCGACAGTCGTTCACGATATTCCAAGCTATGGGCACACGCCGAAGCATTGGAAGCGCGCGAAACTGCGATACGAAATTTCCATCCAGAACGGCGATTTCGCCTCAGACAAACTTCAGGATGACGGCACTCATCCAATTCTCGGCGGCAATGGCGTGATGGGTCATACCGATTTGTCGAACGTGGACGGTGAAACCGTTGTCATCGGCCGTGTCGGCGCATACTGCGGCAACGCACACTACGTGCGGAGTAAAGCGTGGGTCAGTGATAATGCGCTCATCGTGAAGTCGCGCCACCATGCGCGCTTCCTCTGCCATTTGTTCAACGCCCTCGATTTCAACGCGCAGGCAAACAACACGGCCCAGCCCGTGATTACCGGAACGAAAATCAAGAACACCTACGTCGTGCTTCCGCCGCCCGCCGAACAGGAGGCCATCTGCGCTTTCCTCGACGCGAAGCTTGCCGAAGTGAAGCGCATCGTTACTGGAATTGAAACCCAAATCGCCACCCTCACCGCCTACCGCAAGTCGCTGATTCACGAGTGCGTCACCGGCCAGCGGCGCATCACGGAGGCGGACGTGATTAACAGCCAGTTGTCCGAAAATACCGGATAACTGAAACTTGAACCGTCCGAAAAAAACGGACAGTGGAAAACGACTGGCGGGGGACGACCGGCAATGTTATGATGAAGTGCGGAGGATTTATCATGAATGCACCCAACAGCAATCCTACAGCCCGCGTTGCGCTGTTTCAGAAGCGCGAAATCCGCCGCACGATGCACAACAACGAGTGGTGGTTTGTCATCACGGACATCATCGCCGCCCTAACGGATGCCGCAGATCCTTCCGATTATTGGAAGAAAATGCGCAAACGGGATCCGGATTTGGGCAAAGCCCTCCAAGGGGGGGGTCAATTTATCCCCCCCCTTGCCTTGGAGTTCGCGACGGCCGGCGGGCCTCAGAAACTCCAGTGCTGGAATACCGAGGGCATCTTTCGCCTGATCCAGTCCATCCCCAGCCCCAAGGCCGAACCTTTCAAGCGCTGGCTGGCGCGGGTCGGCAAGGAGCGGATTGACGAGATCGAAAACCCCGAGCTGGCCATGGGCCGGATGCAGGAACTCTACGAAAAGAAGGGCTACCCCAAGGAGTGGATTGATAAGCGGGTGCGGGGCATCGCCGTGCGGCAAGACCTGACCGATGAATGGAAAGACCGGGGCGCCCGAACCACCTTGGAATACGCCATCCTGACCAATGAGATCATGCATGGTGCTTTTGGCCTGAAAGTGGAGGAATACAAGCAGGTGAAAGACCTGGAGCGGGAGAACCTCCGCGATCACATGACCGACATCGAGCTGATCCTGACCATGCTGGCCGAGGCAACCACCACGGAGCTGCACCGGGAGCGGGATTCACAAGGTATGGCGCCGCTGAAAAAAGATGCCCAGGCCGGCGGGGCGGTGGCCGGCAGGACGCGCAAGGACATTGAGGCCCAGACTGGCAAGCCGGTTATCACCGGCGAAAATTTCAAGACGTTGACCGGCAGGAAGCCGAAAAAACTGAAGGGGGGCGAAGACTGACCATGCCCAGCAAGAAAAAAGCTCCCGAGCTGACCTTTCAGCAGCACATCGCGGATTACCTCGTCCGCGAACACCAGTATGGCGTGCTCGAACAGTCCGACATCACCGACACCGAGCACTTCATTGCCGAGGACCAGCTCTGGGCCTTTCTCACAGCCACGCAGGCCGACACGCTCACAAAGCTCACGGACGACTACGGAACGGATGCGCGGGACGAAGTGTTCAAAGCTCTGCGCAAAGAACTGGAGCGCACGCCGTTGTGGATGCTCCTCCGCCACGGGCTGAAGGTGCGCGGGCTGGAGTTTCGGCTCTACTACCCCAAGCCCCGCTCCGCCGAGAGCGCCGCCGCCCCAAAATACGGCGAGAACCGCATCACCTTTCGCTCGCATTTCTATTTCGGCGAGACCAACCAGGAGATTGATTTCGTCTTCTTCCTCAACGGCCTGCCCATCGTGGCGCTGGAGTTGAAACACGAGAAGAACCAGACCGTGTATGATGCCGTTGCGCAGTTCGCCACCCGCGACCACGCACGCAAGATCTTCCAGCATCCGTTCCTCTACCTCGCCGCCGACACCAGCGACGTGATGGCCGCCACCGACCCGCGCCGGGATCAGAACTTCCGCTGGCACAACACGGGTTTGGCGAACGAAGCCGTCACCAAGGATGGCAGCGAATACGCAGTGGAGTTTCTCTACCGCGAGGTGTTGGCGAAGGACCAGTTGCTCGAAGCGCTCTCGTTCTTCCTCGTCCGCGTGCCCCAGCGCGACGCGGAGGACGACAAGCCGGAGCGTCCGGCCTTCACCCTGTTCCCGCGCTATCACCAGAGCCGCACGGTGCGGAAGGTGGCGGACGACATCTCGGCGCAATTCGCCGCGAAGGCCGACATCGGCCGCAAGTATCTCGTCAATCATTCGGCGGGCAGCGGCAAGACGCTGACCATGTGCTGGCTGGCGGACCGCCTCCACAGCCTGTTCAAGCCCGGCACGAGCGAGAAGCTCGTGGACCTGGTATTCATCCTCACGGACCGGAAATCGCTCGATACGAATATCAAGGATGAGATCGAGAACTTCACGCACCTCAAGGATGTCGTTGGTCTGGCGCGCAAGGCTGAGGACCTGCCGCGCTTCCTGAAGGGGCGCAAGCCGATCATCGTCACCACGCAGCAGAAGTTCGCCTGGGTGCTGGACGAGATCGAGAAGAACCCCGAACTGAAGAAACTCCGGGTCGCCTTCCTGATTGATGAAGCCCACCGCTCGCAGGAAGGCCAGATGGGCGCGGCCATCCGGTTGCCGTTCCGCAAGACGGACGAACCTGATGCCGAGGCCCCCGAGCTTGATCCGGAGGAGCAACTCGCCAAGATCATCCGCGAGCATGACCTCAATCAGATGATCGTCGCGTTCACCGCCACGCCCGCGCCGGCCACCGTGACCCTATTCGGCGAGCCGTTCGACACCTACTCCGAGGCCGAGGCCATCGCCGAAGGCTACATCGTGGATGTGGCGGCCAGCATCATTTCCTACAAGACGCTCTACAACCTGCATTGCCCAGTCGTGCCCAAGCTGGACGAGGAGAAGCTCTATCCCAAGGGGGTCGTTTCCAAGGCGCTCCAGAATGTGGCCTTCCAGGATGATGGCCTCATTCAGTACAAGGCCGAGGTGATGCTGCGCATCTTCGAGAAGGACGTGATGCCGCTCATCGGCGGACGCGCCAAGGCGATGATTGTTGCCACGTCGCGAGTGGGGGGCTTGCGCTACTTCAACATCATTAAAGAGAAGCTCAAGGAACGCGGGGCGGACTACAAGGCGCTCTACGCCTTCTCGGACTTCGTCCATCCCGAGACCAACGCGTCGATCAGCGAGCACGCGGTCAACGAGTTGAAGGACGGGGAGCTGATCGAAGATCGCTTCGAAGGCGACGATTACCGGTTGATGATCGTCGCCAACAAGTTCTTGACCGGCTTCGACCAACCTCTGCTCGCCGGCATGTTCCTCGACAAGCCGGTCGTGGACCGCAACGCCGTGCAGACGCTTTCACGGCTGAATCGCTGCCACGAAGGCAAGGATCGTGTCGTGGTCGTGGACTTCACCAACAACGCCAAGGCGATCCTCAAGGCGTTCGTCAAATACCGAAAAGGCACGCCCTTCGAGCCAGAAGAGCCGGATGAGGAGCTTTGCCCGAAATTGCACGCCGAGATTCTGGCTGCGCGGGTGTTCACGCAGAAGGATGCGGCTGATCTTGCAAAGCTGCTCGCGACCGGCACGGATGCCCAGGTGCAGTTCTCGGTCAACGCGCTGCGGACTCGCTTTCAGGCGAAGCTCACCGAGCCGGAGGAGCGCAAGGAGTTCGTTTACCTGCTAGCACGCTTCGTGAAGAGCTTTCACTTCCTCACCTGCTTCTTCACCTTTGCGCCGGAGATCAAGGGACTCGCCACATTTGCCGAATACGTCGGCCCGCAGCTCATCAAGGCAGGCAGCTTGTCCGAGCTGATGAAGCAGATTCGCCAGACGGAAGTCATCAAGGCCGCCGTTGAATATCAGGGCGTAGAGAGTGGCGGTGGAACGGTCAAACTCAAACCGGGCGCTGGCAAGAAGGGCTCTGGGCCGCCCCCGAAGAAGGTGTCCGTTCAGGACATGATCTCGGAGATCCAAGCCAGGTTCGACATCAGCGACGAGGAAGCTCTCTACATCAAGCAGGTCACGGAGGAAAAAGCAGCCGACCCAGCCATTCGTAGCACCGTCACCGCCCACCGCGAGGACCGCATCTACCTCGAAGGCGCTTATCGCGGGCAGGTGAACGGCAAGATTCAGACCGCCTACGACGAGCGAGGACGCTACGAGGAACTGTCGGATCTCAAGTACACGGACACCGGGGGTATCTTCGATATCATGGCGGTCACCGTGATCCAGCACCATCTGTCATTCGCGGCATGAGGCTATGAGCAAGACCATTCACCAGATGCCCGAAGCCGACCGGCCGCGAGAGAAGCTGCTCCGGAAAGGCGCGGCTGCCTTGAGCGATCGGGAGCTGCTGGCGGTTCTGCTTGGGAAAGGCACGCCAGGGATGGATGTCATGACCCTCGCCGGGAAGCTGGCGCGGCTCATTGACGAGAAGGGGTTGGAAGTGACGGCCGAAGACCTGACGCAGTTCGCAGGCGTGGGCGACGCGAAGGCCACACTGATTCTCGCGGCGATCGAGTTTGCCCGCCGCCGCATCAAGCCGGAGGGCGCGAAGATCATAACCCCGGCGGACCTGTTGCCTCACATCCGGCACTATGCCGACCGGAAGCAGGAGCACTTTCTATGCGCGAGCATTAACGGAGCAAACGAGATCCTGAACATCCGCGTCGTTTCGATTGGCCTGATTGACCGGAGCCCGGTCCACCCGCGAGAAGTCTTCGCGGATGCACTGTCCGACCGTGCTTCGGCTGTCATCGTTGCCCACAATCACCCCAGCGGTAGTGTTGAACCGTCGCAAAGCGACATCAACATCACCGCCCAACTCAAAGCGGCGGGCGAAATCGTAGGCATCGAGCTGTTGGACCACATCATCTTCAACAGGACTGGATACTTCAGTTTTCTGGAAGCCGGAAGGCTGTAGAGAGAGATCATGCCTTGCATATCAGCAGGGGTGCCTAACAACAGCATCAGCAGACGGCGCTGCGCGCCGCAGCTGATGCTGGACATTGGTTGGCTCAGTTAAGTTATGTTCTTTCCAACGGGAGAAACCCCTCAAGAATTTAAGAACAAATTATATAATTTTTGTTCGGATGAATATCTACCAGGTATAAAAACACCGAATCTTAATCACATTTTTTATACGATAAATCTATAATTGGCTACTCCCCTTTGATCTTGCAATAGATAGTGTATAATCGGATTATTATGAGCTTGCAAACCGCCTTCTTGCTTTTGTTGGCAATCTCTATAGTAATCTCACTCTCCCTGGCAGCTTATGCAAGCAGACGCCGGGATGTGGTTGGCGCCTTACCGTTCGCCGTGATGTTGGTGGGCGAAGCAATCTGGGCATTCAGCTACATGTTCGAAATTGCCAGCCCCGAATTGGAGGCAAAACTTTTTTGGAATAATTGTAAGTACTCAGCCGCAGATATCATGGCGGCTGCTTTGTTTGTTTTTGCGCTACAGTACAGTGGGCGGGGAGCTCATCTCAAGCGTGTCTGGTGGCTGCTCTT
>Ga0315284_10005294_pt1 | contig 18314 bp, 7 predicted proteins | sample YL17G09_16_MG_FD_203696 | JGI IMG/M metagenome (GOLD analysis project Ga0315284, IMG submission 203696) | Sediment microbial communities from Yellowstone Lake, YNP, Wyoming, USA - YL17G09_16 | ecosystem: Environmental > Aquatic > Freshwater > Lake > Sediment | place: USA: Wyoming | collected...
ATCGCTGATTTCATGAAGCTCGCTCCGCCGGAACTGATCAAGTACTTCCTGCTCAGGGCCGACATAGATGAGAACAAGGACTTCGATCCCACCGGGCCGTCGCTGATGAGGCTGTATGACGACTACGAGACCGCCAGCGAAGTGGATCTCTCCAAGACCGACCGAGCCGGAGAGAAGAAGCATTCCGCGTTCCTAATAGCGGGCAAGAAGTGCTGGAAGGCGAAATTCCTGGACGTCCTTCTGCATTATCAGATCCATCACGACTGGAAGAAGGTCGGCGAGATGCTGAACGATACGGACGGCGTGGGATACCTTTCGCCATACGTGGCGCATTGGATACAGAGCGGATTCGTCCCGGCGGATTATTCATTCTCGATCAATCCGACAAGACCGGAATCGATGGTTGGAGTCATTGAGTTCGCAACCAAGCTGGATGACAGCCTTGATGCTCTCGCGATACACAATATCATTTTCGATGTGGCGAAGGAGAAGAGCATTCCGCCCGCTGCGCTGTTCGGATCGCTCTACATAGCGATAATCGGAAAGCCAAAAGGCCCCAAACTTGGTAAGCTCGTCAAGGCGCTAGGCCCTAATATGGTTAAGGAGATGCTGAAAAAGTTCAAGTGAACAGTTTGGAACGAATCACTGAAAACAGTCAGAGCGCGGCGAACAGCTTCTTTATCTCTTCTATGGTGAGGGTGAACACTCTTCTTTCAGATAGGCCGAGCTTCTCCGCTGCGTTGTCCGCATTCGGATAATTGGTCTCCAGCTCCTCTGCCCTCAGCGCTGAGTGCACGGTGTTCTTCCTGTGCGAGAACAGGCGCTCTATGAACTTATCCCTATTCTCTTCGCGTTTCTCATCCGTCTTTGTGAGCATCACCATTGCCGAATCCACCTGGGGCATGGGTTTGAACGATCCCCTTTTCACGGAACGCAGGTATATCGGCCTGAAGTAGAGCTGCGTCATCACGCTGAGGCGCGACCAGTCCCTGTCGCCTGGCTTCGCCACCATCCTCTGCACGAACTCCTTCTGCAGGCATAGAAGGGCACGCTCGAATTCGAATTCCGGCAGCCTGAACAGCAGCGGAGAAGAGATGGAATAGGGGACGTTGCTGATGACAAGGTCTATCTTCCTGACTTTCGCCTGTTTCATTATCTCGGATTCGGTCAGGTCAAGGAAATCAGAATGTATGACCTTGACGTTCCTCTTCTCGTCGAATTCGAACAGCTCTGTCAGCGTCTCCGCCATCAGTTCGTCCTTCTCTATGATGATGAGCTTCTTCGCCGTCTCCGCTATTTTTTTGCTGAGATTGCCTGTGCCCCCGCCGATCTCAAGCACTATCCTGTCCTCCGGCCTCAGCATGGCTGCCTCGTAGTCGAGCGCCTTCTTGTCCATCAGCATGTGCTGTCCGAGCCTCTTGGTCCGCGGGAGGGTCATAGTATCAGCTATCCTTCAGCCTATTAAACCATGGAGCTGTCGCTCGTGATGGTTGGGTAAAATAACGGAGTTAACCTTTTGTGAGCGGGAAATCCCACATGCTTTAGCGGTGGGATGAAAGCGAGCAGCGTATGTCAAAGGACAACTATAAACAGCGCAGAGAAAACCCACAGGTTCAGTCATGGGATGAATTTGCGCTGATCAGAATTTCGAGGTGAAATCACCCGAAGTCTACTGTCTCCCTTTGCTTATAAAGGCCTTTTTCGACGTCCATGTGTAAGTCAATGAGATGATTGGTTGAAGACCTATAGGTTCAGAATCTATCCATCGAAAAAACAGGAGATGCAGATGAAGGGGCACCTTTGGATAGAGAAGAATTTATGGAATATGCTTCTTGCAGCTAATCAAAATTGCTATAATGAAACAAAGAAATTCCTAACAAGGAATGATATGCAAAAGATGGTCAAAGATACAGGACTCTTTTCTCAAGTAGCCCAGACGGTTTCCCATCGGCTTCAGAAAGCTCTATGGAGAATGGTCAAACTTCGAAAACAAGGTAAGGAATGCGGTTATCCAAGATTCAAGAACATAGACCGAATGAAAAGCCTGAACTATCCTCAAGCGGGATTCAAGCTTGATAACAAGTTGAAGGTCACTCCGTTCGGTGAAATCAGCATAAAGAAGCACCGAGAAATCGAAGGCAAAATAAAGACCCTCACTTTGAAACGAGAATCTTCAGGCAAATGGTTTGCTACATTCTGTGTCGAAACTGAACCCCGAACTCCAAAGATAAATCATGGAGAGTATGTCGGCATCGATTTAGGACTTACTAAATTTGCCGTTCTCTCAAATAAGGAAGTCATCAAGAATCCAAGACATTTGAAACAATACGAAGATAGGCTTGCTTTATTACAACAAAGACTGTCGAAGAAGAAGAAAGGAAGTAAGAATAGGAAAAGAGCTAAGCATAAAGTTGCCTTGCTCCACGAAAAAGTTGCTAACGCCCGTATAGATTTCCTGCATAAGACTTCAACAAGACTCGTCAATACTTATTCCCTCATAGCTCTTGAAAATCTTGCATCTCAAGAGATGGCAGAACAGAATTACGGCAAGCAAATCAATGACGCCGGATGGAATACGTTTGCGAATATGGTAAGCTACAAGGCTGAAAGTGCTGGTTGCCGAATCGTATTTGTGAATCCACATAACACTACACAAGAATGCAGCAACTGCCATGATATTGTCAAGAAGGAACTTTCAGATAGGATACATGATTGCCCGTATTGTGGTCTCGTAATGGATAGAGATTTGAATGCTGCAAAGAACATACTCATAAGAGCTACCGCAGGACTTGCGGAATGTCAAGCTTCTGGAGATGGAGATTCATTGCCATCTTTGAAGGAAGAAGCCCACACCATTCATGGGTGGGAGTAGGTCACGATTTATCTCCTGGATCCGCTTCCGTATCCACCGCCATAACTGCTGCGGCCGTATTGCTCGTGCGGCGGAGTAGGCGGCCGGGTGAACAGGAAATAGCGTTCCGCGCCGCTGAGCTCGGCTATTACACGCTCGGTGATAATGTCTGCTGGATTCAGCATGTGCGGTATACGCTTCAGCATGTCATCGAACGATTCGAACGGCTTCTTCTCGCGCTCATCCAGTATCTCGGCGAGGTGCTTCTTGCCGACGCCCGGCAGCAGCTCTAACTGATGCTGCCTGATGGTGAGCGGGCCGCACTTGTTGATGAATGTGACGAACTCGGGCTCCCTCATCCTGACGATCTTCTTGATGATGTTCTTCAACTCGCTCCTCGCAGAACTGGAAATCTGCGGCATCTCTATGCGCCCTCGGATCCTGTCCACTTCCTTCCTGAGGTTGAGCTCCTTGCCTATGTAGAGCCTGTCGCCTACAGCTATCTCCAAGTCTCTCTTGGTGACCGCCTCGAGCAGGGTGAAGAACTTCTCCCCCACCATGAACACCGTAGGCTCGCGGCGCACGTCGTCTGATTTGCCCGATGACAAATAGTCCAGCACGAAACCGTATTCTTCCATCATGGAGATCCCCTCAAGCCTTGGCGTACTTGCCCACAATCTCGATGATCTTGGCCGTCTCATCCTCGGTGAGAGCGAACGTCTCCTTGGCGAACAGCGGCGCTACCTCCTCTGCCGTCTTCGGCATGAGGTCAGCGAGCTTGACCGCCTTGGCGCGGTTGATCTTCGCCACCGCGGCCATCAGCTCGTCTATGAGCTCGTACGCCTTGTCCTTCTCCAGCTTCGCGACCTTCTTAGAATAGTCGAGAGTCTTGGTCTGCTCGAAGCCTGCCTCTATATCGCTGGGCATCTCGAGTATCTCCTTCACTTCCGCGAGGGGAACTTCCTTTACGTCAATAGTCCTTCGTCCTATCATAGGTATCACACCCAACGATTAGCAAGCCTTCAGATGTATGGCGGTGCAGATGAATTTCTTGGTGATGCTGCCGTCCTTCAGCTCGACGACATAGGCGCTCCCCTGCTTCCTGATTACAGTGCCGACACGGCCCGCGTACCTCGGGGACGGAAAGTCCTCGTACTTGCTGTTCGGTACGAGCTGCACTTTCGTGCCCACCTCGATGTTGCGGATGCGCTCCGCGACGGTAACGTCCCGCCTGCGCGCATTCCTCCCGAGGAGGCGCGATCTGCGGTTCACTCTTCCCTTAGATGATCTTACCATATCTATCACTGATGATTGTTCACGTTCTCTATTCTTCAAAAGAACTGTTATTATGGTACGCCTCGGGTTTAAAAAACTAACCTTGGTCTATTTAAATACCATTTAAATACCTTTCTGCATTAATACACATTAATACATATAAGATTCTATTATGGCGCTCCCTTGGGTGCGCCGAAGGTGTTATTCATGGTAAGAGATGTGCCGTTCAGGATCGAGAACATTGTTGCTTCGGCGAACCTAGGTATAGAGCTCGATCTCTATACGCTCGGACGGAAGGTACCGGACATCGAGTATGAGCCTGAGCAGTTCCCTGGTGCGATCCTGAAGATAAAGGACCCAAAGGCGTCTCTCCTGCTGTTCAAGAACGGCAAGATCATCTGCACTGGATGCAGGACGGAGCACGAGGTCAAGCTCGCCATCAGGAAGGCGCTGGGAATCCTGCTGAAGGCCCAGAAGAAGAGATAACTCGTTTTTCCCTTATTTTCTTTGTTTACATTCTTTAGCGCCAGCCGGGCGCATACAACCGGATCAATTTCTTTTTGTCCAATACATTCATGCGTTACCCTTTGGAGTAGGACACCAGCTCGCTGACCGCACCGCCACTCTCCACCCTCAATGGGACAGCTATCGTGCGCGTAAACCAGATCTTGCCGCCGCCGACCACGCTGTATCTGTCCGCGTAGAATGTTCCTAATGGGACGTTGATCTGCGTGTCGCTTTTTCCATAGAGGTCATCCATGCAGTACCTGAATTTCGTGTAGTTCGCCATCGGGTCGCTGCATGGAGCGCTGCTGCGGATGGTTGATTCGATCACAGTCAGGTAGCATGCGAGATCATCATCAAGCAGCACGTATTCGGTCATTATTGGCTGCGACGCGCTGTCTTTCTTCACTGTCATCGTTTTTCTCGCTGTTACGTTGAACAGGACTGGCTGTGCGCTGTCTCCAGTTGGGAGAGTCGGTATCGTTACTAGTTCGGAGGCGATGATGAATTTTTCTCCCTCATACGTCTGTTCGTATGTGTAGTTGTCCATCGCTCCCGCTTCGATCACTTCGCTGCAGCTTGATGTCGCTGATCTCTGGGCAGGCGCGGTCTCCGGCTGCTGCACCATGACAGGAGTCTCATTCTGTATTTGAATCGCCTGGTTCTGCTCGATCCCAGTCTGGGGATTAATCAATTGTCCCAGCTGCGGGAACAAATAGAACGCCAGTCCGGCCGCGGCTATGAGTACGATCGCGATGATGACCGCGTTCCTTATCTTGTCTAGTTGCATCTCTGCCATTGGATCAGCTCATCATGTGGGCAATTTGAGCCCACTCCCGCCCAGAGTGCACATGTAGCTCTGGAGCATCGCGAACACCTTGGACGGGTCGCAGAGAGAGTACATGGACTCGTTCATGGCGAACGTGGCTAAGGTAAGTCCTTCCCCTCCATAGTAGTAGTTGCCGCATCCTTTCTTGAACCATGCGTTGGTGTATTCCTTCGGAGTGCCGTCCTGGTTGTAGAATCCGTAGAAGTCGCGCAGCGGGCATGGGTCCTCGTAGCAGGTCTGGGAGATGCCGATGATGCCCGAGCCGGAGAGCTGCGCCGTCCACAGCAGGAACAGGTCATCGTACGCCTGGCTTATGGAATCGTTGTTCCATGAGCAGGTGCCCGCCCTGTTGCTGCCGTTCTTGAATCCGAAGTCGAGTATCACGGACGGCTTCTTGTAGGTGTAGAGGCTGAACTTGGACTGGTTGATCAGCGAGTTCATGATGTCCGGGAACGAGCAGTTAGGCATGTCGTTCATCATCAATGAGCGCGCGAGTATGTCCGTGCTGCCCGCCACGCTCGGGTCGGAGAGGAGGCTCTGCACCAGGCTGTCATCTCCCTGCCCGATATTGAGCGCCGTAGTGCAGTTCGGGCATGCGGCCTTGATAGTCGTTATCTGGTCCTTCGCGCATTGGATTTCGGCCGGGTCGGAGAAGTTCAGCGCCTCTTCGGTGCTGAGTATAGCTATTGTCGCCGGTCCGTATGGGTTGTATTTCTTGCAGTCGGCCTGGTCTCCGAAGTCGCATGCGGTGTTCGCCGGCGGCGCGTAGTCCGACCTCTCATAGTTGCCGATACGGCCCGCCAGTTCGCTCACGTCGTTGCCTTCGCACTCCTTCACCTTCAGGCTGAACGCCCTGCTCTGTCCTTTCACTAAGTAGGCATAGGTCCCTATCGGCAGGCCAGTGATGCTGACCGAGTCTCCGGGTGCGATATCATATGACTGGCTGCCGGTGATGAGTCCTGCCGAGGCGAGGTAGGTGTATACGAATGTGACCTGTTCCTTGTATCCTCCACCGCAGTTACACACATCGATGGTCACTTTATTGTCCATGATCCCGAGCGGATTGATGAAGTTGGTCGGGATGGTCGCGTAGGACGGCTTGGACATCACATCCACAGGTTCGCCGTATTGCCATGCGATCGTTCCGCCGCTGGATCCGCTCGGCTGCACCTCTATTACGCGCTGGTTGCCGCTGTCCGTTATGAGGATATTGCCGTTCGCCAGCTGTCTTGCGTCCGATGGGGCGAATAGCTGGTTCGCGAGGAGCCCTGGATCCGCGGTCGTCCCGTACTGCCATACTATTTCTCCTGTCGAAGGCCTCACGGCGATGACACGATGGTTGCCAGTGTCGGTGATGATGACGTCGCCTGATTGGATGAGCCCTGCGGCGGAAGTCGCTGTGCTCGCGCCGTTCGGTGCCCTGAGTTGGCCCGGGCCGCTGCCCGCGCTGCCGCCGTATCTGAAGTAGCACGGCGGGTCCGCGACGTATATTATGGAAGATGGAATTGGACAGTCAACCACTCTGTTGTTTCCAGTATCCGCGACAATCATGGTGCCGCGGCTTGTCAGCTGCCCACCGCTCGGTCTGTTGAGGCCGAACGTGCCGGTCTGCCCCGAATATCCTAATATTTGATAGATGAATGTGAAAGGATAGCATATGTCTGTTGTGTACGACGAGCAGCCATATGCGCCACATACTAGGAACGTGCCGCAAGTTCCACCTATCTTTATGGCGGAATTGCTCCCCTGATTCACAACAGCGGTCGAACCGGAGATGCGTTCAGCGTAGTACGGGGTTGATACTTGGCTAGGGTCGTTTAGAGTGGAGACGATCGTCCCGCCGCTGGATCCGGTCGGCCGCACCTCTATGACCCTGTTGTTCGAGGAATCTGCTATGAGGACATTCCCATTGGAGAGCTTTTGCGCTGACGTCGGTCGGCAGAGGTAGTTCGCCTGGTTGGCGCAGATTCCGTCCGTGCCGTACTTCCATACCACCGTGCCGCCCGCGCTCACTTCCACCACCCGGTGGTTCCCGGTGTCCGCGATCAGCACGTCTCCGTTGCTCAGCTTGGATGCGCTGTTCGGCCAGTTGAGCACGCTGCCGGTGCTGCTGTACAGCTTGCTTTGGCACAATGTGTATTCCGTCCCCGGGACCTGATATCCGTTGAAGACGATCGCTCCGTTGTCGTTGAACGAGCTGGTGACCCCGACAGAGAGCGTTCCGGGCGGGAGAGTGAGCGTCAGATTGGTCTGCCTGCCTGCGGCGCCGTGGACCCAGTCGCATTTGTACTGCTTGTCTAGTCCTGCCTGGCTCGAGGGGTCTGTAACGTATGCCTTTTCGGAATCCACCCTTATCTCGGAGCCCATGGTGGCAGGCGGAGAGGAGAACGTCGCCGCTCTGCTCTCCGTCTCTCCTCGTACGAGCGTCCTTGTTATCGCGTCCTTGTTGAAGAATGTCAACGTCCCGTCCGGCCTCATCAACCCGTATTCCGGATCGAAGACGCGCTGGTAGACGTCTATAGTCATGTTCTTGGTGGTCGAGCTGATGGTGGCGGATGCGCCTGAGATGTCCCCGCTGCCTACATCGGTGACTGAGACATAGTACGGTGTAGCTGATTCCGGGAACGCCGGGCACAATTTGTCCACTACCGAGCAGCTGTACTGGGCGCAGCTGCCGTAACTCATATCCCAGATCACCGGTCCAGACCCGTACTGGTAGCACACCGGATTCAAATTCGGATATCTCGTATTGGCGGTGGCGTTGAAAAGCGAAGGCTGGCATTCAGACTGATAGTTGGTCATATTCGGGGAGCTCACGTATGAATATCGGTTGAGCGAATACGTGGCATCCTCCTTGCAGTCGTTCACGTCAAAGCATGTCGCATGCGTAGAGCAGCCGAGCGGATTCCATATGTTTATCGGATCGTTGTACTTGTCAATATAGTTGCCGCATTTTGTCACCAAATGCCAGCCCTCCTCATTACTTCCTTCATACATCTGAGTGCAGACAGAACTGTTAGCGAAAGAATTGGCGTTGTTGCTCGGACCATATATCGCGCAACTCCTCTTTATGCAGGTGCAGACATTGGACGGCCCGACCTTCTGGGTGGTCCCGTTGGACATCAGGAGCGAATGGTTCTTCCCGTCGCCGCTGATGAAGCACACCGAGCTGCCTGGGGAGGTGTACACCAGGTTGGGGATGATCGCCGACTTCTTCAGGTCTATCTCCAACGGCTTATTCTTGTTGAACCGCTTTATTGACATGCTCTTCAGCGTGGTTGCGTCTTCTATCACATAATTGCCTTCGCCTGCGGAGTCCCAGCAGTACGATGGGTCGAAGGAGGTCACTTCGCATGAGGATGTCGTCGTGTTGAATGCGCAATTGACGTTGTCCGAGATCTGTTCGCATCCCGAGGCGGATGCTACACAGAGCTTGGTGCTGCCCGTATCCGGCGTCTCGGTTGCGGCCATCTGGCAGGATCCGTCCGATCCAGGGCCGCCGCATTTGACTCCAGGGTAGTTCGAGACGCATACGTCTCCAGTCGTCTTCCTGCACCATGTACCTGACGCGTCCGCCTGGAATTGGCTGACCACATCACACTTCCCACCCTCAAGGACGCATTGTATGTTGCCTGCGGATGAGTACTGTGACGCTTTCTCGCATTTGATGCACGGGCAGGTGACGTCGTTCTGGCATAAGTATGGCTGTGCCGATTTCGCGGAGTACTGGCAGACACTGCCGGATATAGACTTTCCGCAGCTGAGCTGTATCGCTCCGGTCGTAGCGGCGCAGCTGATCGGATACGGCGCATCGCCTATCGAGCTGCCTCCCTTGTTCACCACGCATGCGCTGCCGGACGAGGATATCGAGTAGTAGCTCTGCGCGGGGCATGTGGCGTTGCCAGGGAAGTTGTTCTGCACGGGTATGGTAGTACAATATTGGTTGCTCACCGCGGTCGTTCCGCTCGCCTGCGGCGGCGGAGTCAGATAACAGTAATTCATGTCCCTGGTGGATGGCGGAGAGCCTATCTTGGACGTGCACCCTATCTCGCTGTACATACCGGTCGGCTGGCATATGATGTCATTGATGCTGCGGAACACGTTGCAGAATATGTTCGAGGTGGACGTCTTCTCCATTCCGGAGTTGTAGCTGTATCCGCAGCTGTTCCCTGCTTTGGAGCAGCTGAACACCGCGCCGGCTTCCGCCTGCCTGGGGACGCAGTTGCCTCCGCATACCGTGGATGATGCCGTTGAATCTCCCTTGAACATGCAGAGGCCTGAAGAATTCTCATAAGCGCAGACTATGCCTGAGACCGCATTCGTGCACCCAGTGCCTACTCTCTTGGCGCATCCGACCGTGGGATCGAGCACCGTGTACCTGCACGCGCTGTTCGTGGAATTGAGGGTTCCGTTGCAGCTGACCCCATACATGATGCTGGAGCACGCGAGCGCTGTGGAGCAGTACGTGCTGGCGATCGGCGCTTCGGTGCCGAATGTGGTGCCTTCCGTCACCAGCTTCCCGTCCTTGTATATGTTTATCTTCCTCTCGTTGTCCAGGCTCCTGAAGCAGACCTTGCTATTGATGTCCGCCGCGAGGGACTTTGTCCCGAAACCGGCGTCGCTCACGTTCAGGTCATGCCTCATCGGACTGTCGCTCACGTTTATCACGGCCGTGCCGAGCTCTGGACTGCTGATGGAGATGCTGCCGTTCCCGCTCGGTCCCAGGGAATCCGCGGATATGATCGTCGTCTTTCCCGGCCCCGTCTCGTTGGTGTATTTCGCGACTGTCACCGATTTGGTCACCTTCCCTCCTTCCGCTGCGGAGAACTCAAGGCCGAGCGACTGCTCTTTCGTGTCGTAGTTGTTGAACTGTATGAACGAGTACGGCGAGGTCTCACCCATTATCGGGAATAGCATGCTGAATGTGACTGAGAGCGTCGCATCCAGGCTCTCGACCGTTATGTTGGCCTGCGATCCGGACGGTGTCTCTGTCGCAGTATAGTTCGTCCTCCCCCTCAGGTTGCTGAGAGTCAGGTTCTCTCCCAATCTCAGCAGAGGGTCAGTGTAGCTGCTGTTCCCGCTGGAGAGGGCCACCACCTTGCAGAGCTGCTGCAAGGGATCCTTCCTGTAGGTCGCGTTCAGGGAGCAGCTCTGGCTGCCGGCGCACGTCTGCTGGCCGGTGGTAGGGTCGATAGAGCAGGTGTACGGCGCCCCAGTCACGACGCACTGCGCCTCGGCGGCGAAGAACGACGCGTATTGGGGCGACAGGGCGCATATCGAGTCGTAGTCCTGCCTCTTCATGCACGCCAGATAGTCCGGTCGCGTCGGATCGAGGAGGTAGAGCCTCAACGCGCAGTCATTCGTGTCGATGAGCGGATTGACGCTGCACCAGAAGAACGGGAAGAAGTAACCCGAGTAATACGCACCGCAGTTGTGGTATGGGTCGAACATGCAGCCAGGGTGGGAATCCGCCATCTTGTAGTATGGGGTGCAGGTGTTCGTGAGGCGACCTTCACTGTCGCGTTCCTGGTAGCATTGGAAGTTGGCTGGGTCGTTCGAGTAGCAGACTAAGATCCAGTTGCCCTGCTGGTCCTTCGCATTCCCCACCGAGCAGATGGGCGTGCCGCCGCCGCCCTTCACACCCGACCAGCAGGGCGGATCCGAACTGTAATAGTTCCGCTGGCAGTCCACCCTCGCGCTGCAGTTGACATTCCCCCATGTCCTGTTCTCCACGTTGTAGTATGACACCTCGTTGCATGCGCACGCATACGGCTCGTATTCCAGTGTCCTGAGTATGGTCCCCCAATTTCCGGTCGCGAAGCCGATGTAACTGCCGTACCCCGCGGTCCCGTCGTCCGGAACGATTCCCACCCCGTACAGTCCGTTCGTGGTGTCTGAGTTCATCTTCGTCCAGTTCAGGCCGTCGTCGAAGCTGATGAACATCTGCCCGCCGGATCCGACAGCGATGGCTATCCCGCCCTCAGTCCTGTAAGCCACTTTCCACAGCCATGCGGCCCCCATGCCTGGCTTGGAGGCCGCAGGTATCGCGGTCCATGTCTCGCCGCCGTCCGTGGTCCTCAGTATCGTGCCTCCGTCTCCGACTATCAGGCCTGTATTGGAATTGTAGAAATCGATGCCGTACAGCGCGCTCGTCGTCAGGCCGGACGCCTTGCGCGTCCAGGTGCTTCCGCCCTTCTTGAGTATCACTCCCCCGTCTCCGACCGCGATCGGCGCCATTGAGCCGCCGTACGGGAGCGAATACTGGACCGCCTGGAGGTTGGACGTGACTCCTGACGCATCCTGGTTCCATACCGCGCCCCCGTTCGTGGTGTAGAGTATGGTCCCGCCGTTGCCCACCGCATAGCCTTCATTGAGGCTCCAGAAGCTGACGCCGTTCAGGTCCATGGTGGGCGTGAACATGCCTCCTCCCGAGACCACGGTCCATTGTGAGAACGCCTTGCTGTAGGAGCTGTAGGTCGCGTGGATGATCACCCCCCCGTCTCCGACAGCGTACCAATTTCCCAAGTCGGCAGAATAGACGCTGCGGAACGTCACTGCGCTGACGCTGCTCGGCACAGTCATGTTGCTCCATGTCTTTCCGCTGTCGCTGGTGTTCAGCACCGCTCCGTTCGCGCCGACCGCTATCCCCACCCCGACATCATTCACTCTGTTGATGTAGACGCCGTATAGGTTCTTGTCGGTGATCTTCTTGGATCCCCAGCTGTAGCCATAGCCGTCGCTGATCACGACCGTTCCATTGTCTCCCGCGGCGAGGAAGTCATCTGAGGGAGAATTCGGAATTATGGTTATCGGGGTTATCGCATTGAGGTTCTTGTTGGTGCATGCGTATTTCGTCTGCCAGTTCGGGCCATCGACACTCCGGTATACTCTGACTGTTCCTCCGTCTCCGACCGCAGCGGCAATCGGAGTTCCGCCTCCAACTGAACTAAGAGCGACCGCATTCAGGTCCTTTGTGGAATCGAGCGAGAGCGGCTGCCAGCTCCCTCCACTGTCTATAGACTTCATTATCACTCCACCGTCCCCGAAGACGTAGAGGACGTTTCTGTAGTATGTGGCGTACGACTGATTCACCACGGTCACGCTGCGCAGGTTGGCTGTGGTGCATGATGGCACGACGCTTACCGTCTCGGTGCCTCCGGAGAGCGCTTTCAGGTATCTGACGATCATTCCGTTGCTTCCGACAGCGATCGCATAGACGTTATAATTGTCATTCCATGCTGTGACGCTATATAGGTTCGATCCCTGCGCAGCAGAAATGCTCCAATTCGTCCAGCTGTTCTCAGTTGGCGTATTGACAAAGAATTTCGTCAGGAAGGCGCCGTTGTTGCCCGTGACGAACGAATAGTAGTAACCTGACTTATATAACGTGCTAACCGCATTGAGATTCTGCGTTGTCAGGGCCGGATCGCTGCTCCATGTCCCTACCCATCTCCTCGCTATCATCCCCCCGTCTCCGACAGCCACCACCCATGTGTTACTTGATGCCGATATCCCGTTAATTGCCGAGGTGGTGCCGACATTCTCCGGAGTCCATGTGGTGCCGCCGTCCGTCGTGTTTATGACAGTCCCCCTGCTCCCTGCCGCATAGGCGGTCGTGGCTGACAGCATGGATACTGACTTAAGGTTCGGTGGGGTCGGCACAGTGAACGGGACGCTCCAGGTATTCCCGCCATTCATCGTTTTCAAAAAGGTGCCACCAGCGCCTGCGGCATACATGGTAGTGGAATTTGCCGCAGAGTAAGCATACAGGTTAGAAGAGGTCAACGAGGCGTTCTTCACCCAGTAATACCCCCAGCACTCGCCATAACTGTACGTGAATCCCGGAAGCTTGCTCGGCTTTACCGTGCAACCTGACTCGCAGCAATTCCAGAAGTCGGCGTACATCCTCACATAGAATGCTCCGTTGTCTCCCACTGCGGCTCCATACGTTCCAGATGGGGCTGGAGAGCCGATTATGCTCCTTACATTCTCGTTTGTGAGCAATACTGCATTCGGATCATAATTGTATGTACCTGTTCCGATCGACCTATCTAATATCGGCTCTCTAGTCCATTTGGCGCTGGCGCCGGCTGTTTGGTTCGGACCGAGGATGACTCCGTTCGATCCACCGATCAATCCGGAATTATAGGTGGAGAAGTTTGCAGCTGGTATGAACGTGGGAAGAGATTGCATCTTGAAGCCGTACACGGATCCAGCGCAGTAACCCCACCCAAGCACCATCCCCCCGTCTCCCACCGCATACGACTGGGTGCTGAGCTTCCGCACAGCCTTATCCGTCACTGTGTTGCCTGCGGTGTCGCAGACAGGATATGTGGTCCAGGAGTATGGTCCATAAGAAGAGACATACCAATACTGCTCATCGCTTCTCCTCCAGGTCGTATAAATGAAAGTTCCGCTCGCCCCGACAGCATAGAGTGTGAAGTCATTGTAATAAGAGCCGTACTGGACGTAGATTGAGTACAATGTGTTCGAAGTCGGGAGGGCGCGGTTGAACCTGTTCCAATTCATCCCGCCGTCCCTGGTGTAGAGTATCGTTCCGCCGTCTCCCACGGCCCAGCCGTTCTTGCCGTTCAGGGTGGTATCAGTGGCGAAGTAGACGCCGTAGAGGTTTGTCGTCGCGGACGCCGCCTGCGTCATGATCCACGTCACTCCCCCGTCCATCGTCTTGTAGATCTTCCCTCCTGCGCCGACAGCGAACCCGTATGTCGCGTTGAGGAACTGCATGTCGTAGATGTCTCCGCTCGGGGCGCCGCTTACGGGCGCGTATGTCTTGCTCGTCCACGTGGCTCCGCTGTCCGTTGTCTTCAGCATCAGGCCGTTGTCCCCGACAGCCATGCCTACATTTGGGTTGACGTTGTACGCGAAGCTCATGCTCAGCAGGTTGGAGGTCGTGCCAGAGGCCAGGGGAGACCATGTCAGCGCGGAATCGGAGCTCTTTGATATCAGGCCCAGCGGGCTCACCGAGTACGCGGTGCTGTTGTTTGCGAATGAGACGCTCGTGAAGCCTATCGTCGGCGCGGGCGCGGCCGGGGTACCCCCCGACTGCACGGTGAACGAGTCGCCCCATCCTGTCATGTTTATGATCGTTCCGCCGGCGCCGACCGCGTAGCCGATGTAGTTGCAATCGCTGTAGACGCAGTTGAATGCCGTCGTGAAGAGCCCGCGGAGATTCGCCGAGGTGCCTATGTCCATCGCGGTCCACGTGGTCCCGCTGTCCTTGGAGAACCTGAGCGTCCCTGAGTCGCCCGCGACCATTATCCAATCATTCGGGTAGTGAGCGCCGTTGTCGCTCGCGACCGCGCGGAGAGTGCTGGTGGTCCCGGACGAACCAAGCGCCCATATCACCCCTATATTTCCCATCCCATCATCCGTGGTCTTTATGAGGGCGCCGCCCGATCCGACCGCGTACTTCCCGTAGACTCCCTTCAGGTCCGAAGGCGGGAGAGTGGGCGGGGTGCTGTTCCATGTACTCCCGCCATCTGTCGTCTTGGTGACCGTCCCGCCAGCGCCTACCGCGTATCCGACAGTGTCCGGATAGTGGTATGTCGTGTCGGATCCTCCGGTGCTGATGATCTGCACGGCCTTCAGCGTCTGCGTCGTGTTGGAGTTCTTCCGCGTCCACGTGGTCCCGCCGTCCGTGGTCTTGAGGATCGTCCCTTCGGTGCCCACCGCCCATCCGTTGCCCTTGCTGCCCCTGATGAAGCCTCCTCCCCACGTGCTCAGGTAGATGTCGTACAGCGTCGCGGACGTGCCTGAACTCATGCTCTCGACCTGCTTGGATGGGACCACCTTGCAGAGCCCGGAGGTCGGCAGGATGTAGTCGAAGGAGACGTTCGAGCTGCACCTGTCCGTCGCATTGTTGTAGGCGCACTTCACGGCGTCGTTGTTGTTCGTGCAGTACGGCTCCCCTTTCTTCGTGGTGACTATGCTGCACGCCGTGCTCGCGTTCAGCAGCTTCGACTCGCAGGTGCCGGACGAGTTGTCGTACCTGCAGGAGACGTCAGATGAGCTTATCGCCCCCGTCTGGCCCAGCTTCATGAGGTACCATTCCTTGTTCGTCATGACGCACTTGCCGTCATTGGCGCGGACGAAGCAGGCGTCCATATCGATGCCGGGGGGCACGCAGATGTTCTGCGACGTCTCTTTGGTGACTTCGATATTGTGCGGTATGTTGTCCATGTTCCTTATGGTCACGCTGCTGCCCGCTGTGGTGTTCACGGACGTCGGGTCGAACAAGGATGTCCGGATGTCCACCGTGAGGTTCTTGAAAGACGGAACGATCGCGGAGACGATGCCCCTGTCGGCGTAGTCCCTCATCCTCGCGAGCTGGTCCGAGGTGAGGTATCCTGTCTTCTGGACAGCGAGGTCGAGCGTCTCCTGCGGCAGCGTCTGCTCCACTGTGGTCGGGAGGATAGGCAGCATCGAGAGGAACGCGGTGCTGTTGTCGTATGATGAGCTGATGGTGAACGAGTTGGTGACATTCGGCAAAGGGACCGTCCTGATGCTCCCTGCCTTCGTCCTGTCGTCCAGCACATCGACAAGCTTGGTCACGTTGATGGTCGCCCTCTTGCCTGTGGTGTAGTCGCTGATCCACCCATTGAATGTGTCGTCGATATGGATCGTAGTCCTGCTGTCGCCAGCGATCGTTATCGGAGCGCCGCATGCGTTTCCGCTGCACAGATACAGTGTGTGGTTGGTGGTGCTCTCGTTGTATTCTACTGTATCTGTATTCGTTGTGTCATTTACTGGGTCATACGTATCAATTGTCGTGTACTGTGTCGACACGTGCGTGGATGTGTCCTTGTTGAATACGTTGATCACCATCGGCGTTATCGCGCTCATCGCGAGATTGCTCATGGAGTTGCTCGTGAGCACGAGCTCCTCGTTGTCCGACAGCCTGACTGGCACGCTGAGTGTGTTCACGAACTTCAGGCTGCCGGCGCTGAGGGCGCTCAGCGATGTCGGCTGTATGCCGGATCCGTTCAGCACGAAGAACGCGGGCGTCGTCGACACTGTCGCGACGGACGCCAGCCCGGAGCTCTCCTGGATCTGGACGAACACTGCGCCGTCCGTTGCGCCACGTTCGCAGTACATTGCGCCTTTCGCGAGGGGAGCCATCCTCTGCGTTCCCCTTGATGATGTCTCGACGAGCACCTGCGGGGTGCTGGCGGCGTTGAGCCAGCAGATGTCCTTCCCGGGCTTGGCCTGCAGGTATGTCGGGTCGAACCCCAGGTCCAGTATCTTGATTGTCTTGGTCTTCTCCGCCGCTGCGTCGATCACGCAGATGGCGCCGTTGTCGATCGGGCTCGATTTTATCGAATATCCCCCCTCATTGACTATCTTCGTCCTGCAATCATCCTTCTTGAACGGATCGAGATGCAACTTCGAGTTCAATCCGGGTCCAGTTATCGTGACCCAACGCTCGATGGCGACCGGGTTGCTCAGGCATATCTTGGTGTTCGGTATGATGTCGAGCGACGGCGGCACGAACCCTATCGGCTGCACTCCGATTGTCGCGGACGGTTTCCTCGACCCTATGAGCCAATTCACCGTCCGTCCGTCGCTGGTGGTCGCCCTGTACAGTCCGGGGAGGATGTCCTCCATGCAGCACAGCGATGTGTATTCCGCCAACAGCTTCCTGTTCTCGATGGTCTTGAATTCCCCTCCGCTCTCCTTCTGTATGTCTATCGTCAGGCCATCGACTTTCGATGAGAAGCATACCCTGTCCCCGTACGGCCTGGCTACGTAGTCTCCCGGGATTACAGTGCTCTCGTTTATCATGGGCAGTTCGCTCACGCGTTCTATGAGCTGGGCTGTGAGCAGGCTGCCGTTCTGCGCGCCCGGCTGGTCGAAAACGAACGCGTTCTCGGCAGAGCCGACGAAGACCGATGACTTCGTCTTGGTGACGTTGTCGCTTATGATGAATTCCCCGAATTCGGTCGGGACGATGCGGACGTTGGGGTTGCTCAGGCCGATGACATCCGAGAACTCCCCCCCCGCGGTCGGTATGTTGGTGGTGATCGAGTGGTTCGCCCCGCTGCCGTCGACGTAGTTGAACGCGATCGTATTGCCTTTCTGCGCGACCGCGTAGTCGGGCGTGAGCCTGCTCCCTATGTACACGACGCTATCCGAGGAAGTCCGTGGCATGATCGCGATCACCAGCTCATCCAGGTTGGAGTCCTTCGCGATGTACACTCCGGTCGTCAGCGATGGGGTGCAGACCTGCTTCACTCCAGGGTCGACCCTGAGCTGCGAGACGATCACCCTCGACACCGATTCGGTGATCGTGACGTTGTGCTGCACAACATCAAGATTGTCGAAACATATCGCGGTCCCCGCCTGTGCCCGCATCTCCGGCGGGTCGAACGTGGAATTGCCGAGCGAGACCTGGACCTTCCGCTCCTCGAACGGGCTGCAGTCGGATCTCGCGCTCTCGAAATCATTGAATGTCGGCCCCTGGCCGAGCATGAAGAACGGGATTATCTTGTTGGCGTTCGGGTCCGTGTACAGTGACTGCAGGAGGCCTCCGAGCTCGGAGCTTGGGATGGCCGGATCGATATACCCTTTGCCTCCCTGGAACGTCCTCAGCGTGTCCGCTCCGTCAGTGCAGTTGACGTACCTGAATCCGCCCAATCCAATCTTCTCGCATCTCCAGTAGAGAGTGTATTCAGCTGTCGGGGTGCATGTGAGGCTGTACGAGCCGGTGAGCAAGGATTCGTCGTGCCAGCTGCATTTATGTCCAGCACATTGTTCGCCTATAAGCGGGATATCGACACATACTAATGGCGTACATCTCTTGCATTGAGGTATTATGTTAGCATTCATGGAAAATTC
>Ga0315284_10005295_pt1 | contig 18313 bp, 14 predicted proteins | sample YL17G09_16_MG_FD_203696 | JGI IMG/M metagenome (GOLD analysis project Ga0315284, IMG submission 203696) | Sediment microbial communities from Yellowstone Lake, YNP, Wyoming, USA - YL17G09_16 | ecosystem: Environmental > Aquatic > Freshwater > Lake > Sediment | place: USA: Wyoming | collected...
CCAGATGGTTTCCCATCGAGTGGAGCCGAGCGCGAGCGCCGCTTCGCGCTGCGCGCGCGGCACAGCCAACAGCACATCGCGCGAGATGGCCGAGATCGTCGGCAGAATCATCACTGCCAAAATCAAGCCGGCCGCCAGCGTGCTGGCGCCAAAGAATGGCCCCTGAAAGATCGGCAAGAAAGGAACCCTGCCGGGCGTGCCCAAGGTATTCATCAAGAAATTGCCGAGCGGCTGAACGAACGCGGGGATGAACACAAAGATGCCCCACGCGCCATAGACCACGCTGGGAATGGCCGCCAACAGTTCCACCACAAAGCCCAAGAGGGTGCGCAATTGGACGGGGCACAACTCGGACAAAAAGATGGCGATGCCCAGCCCCAGCGGAAAAGCGACGATCAGCGCGACCAGCGACGTGTTGAGCGTGCCGAGGATAAATGGAGCCGCGCCAAAGATATCGCCGACGGGATTCCATTCCGTCTCCGCGACGAACGACCACCCGGCAGCGATGCGCGTCGGCTCGGAGTAAATCCACAGCATGACGCCCACGCCTACCATCAGGCCGAGGATCGCAAGGGCCGATAGTGCAATGAGGCCCTGGTAGGCAAGATCGCCATGCTGCAACGCGCGAGCGATAGACGATGAGATGGGCCGCCGTGGCGCGGCAAGCTTGGGAAGCATAACGTCATTTCGATTTCTTCACGAAGGACGCGAGGCCTTTTCTGGCCCTCGTGGGTGAAACGACTTTTCGCCTCTGATATGCTACTACTGAATACTTAAGAGTTGTTTATCGTTCTATTAAGTGTTTGTTAAGCCGCCAAACTGCAAACAGATGACGGTTTTTGCGCGTTTGCGCGATAGGACTTTGCAAAAAGCCTTTTGGCTCTCGCCAAGATGCAAAGCCGCCAAAAAAAATCAAGGTAATCGTACGGTTGGTCTATGAGCCTACACACTGCTCTGGATGACAAGTATCGAGGAGTAGCGACGGAGCCTGGTTACCGCGAATTGCCGCCGCGTGCGAGGCGTTGCATCTGCCCAACGATGTCGAGCCCATCGCGTTCGCGCCGTTGGGTATCCGGCGGATGTGCCGAGGCCTAAAGAGCGCAAGGCGCTTTCGGAACTGGTGCGGTACGAGCGCGGGTGATGCAAGACCCTTCGGGTCTATGGCTCAAGCTCGCTGAACAAGAACCACGCGCCCTTGCGGTGCTCCGAGCCTTGAGGCGCGCGGTCGTAATACAACTCAAACACCTGGCCGCTTTCGACGCGCACCTGAAAGTAATCGCGTCCCACGCCCCACGAGCCGCGCCCCTCCGCCACCGCCGCGTGCTGAGGCTGCATGTTGCGCGCCATGCGGCCCCGGCGGCGATAGTTGTGCCACTCGCGTAGCTTTTCGACAACGCGATACGTCGTCCCGCGCCAGACGAATTCGTCCGGGCAGCCGGGCTTTTTCGCAAGCAGAGGCGGCTGGCGAAAGTGAACCTCGATAGGCTCGTCAACAAATCCAAGCGGCATATCAGCTCGTTCCACGGATCGCCGAAGTCAAGATGCCCAATCCGGCAACGCCGCTCGCCGCGAGGAACGCGGCGCTCACGCCATCAAACAGAGCAGTGGTTGAGCCCATCGCTTGACCCTGCGTGAGAATCGTCGTCACGATAGCGCCCGCCAGTCCGACGCCCAACACCATCCCTACGTTGCGCGCGGTCGCCAGAACGCCGGAGGCGATTCCCTGCCGGTGGCGCGGCGCTGATCCCATCAACGCGCTGGTGTTGGGAGAAATAAAGATACCGATACCCAATCCGACGATAGCCAGCGCAACGGCCACGCTGCTCAATGGCGTGTCGGGGCCGATCCGCGAAAGGAGAAACAGCCCGGCCGCCAGGATGCTCATGCCGAGCGTAGACAGCACCCGCGATCCGATGCGATCCGAGAGTGTTCCACTGACGGGCGCAGCAATCGCCATGACGAGTGGTTGCGCGGTGAGAAGCAATCCGGCCTGGGCCGGATTGAGACCGCGTCCCTGGATGAGATAGAACGGCAGGACGAACGTGATGCTATAGAGGCAAATGTAATTGAGCACGGCGCTGCTCACGGCGGCCGAAAACAGGCGACGCTGAAACAAACTCAGGTCGAGCATGGGATTAGCGGCGCGCTGCTCGATCAAGAGGAATGCGCCCAACAACACTGCCGCCGCGGCGAGCAAAACCAGAATCGCGGGCGATGTCCAGCCCCAGGCGTGACCTTGATTCAGTCCCAAGAGCAAAGCAATCAGTCCACTCATAAAAGTTGCCGCGCCGGCCAGGTCGAATCGCTCCCCATGTTCGGCGGCGCGCTCCGCGTCACGCGGGATAAAGCGCAAGCTGAGCAGCAAGGCCAGCGAGCCCACCGGGACATTGATATAGAAAACAGAACGCCAACCAAATTGAACCGTCAGCCATCCGCCCAGCGACGGGCCGACGGTCAAGCCCAGATACGTCATCGTGGCTTGCAAACCGAGCGCCTGGCCGCGTTGAGCCGCAGGAAAATTTTTCGTCAGGATGGCGGGCGAGTTGGCGAACAACATGGCCGCGCCAAGCGCCTGCAATGTGCGAAAGGCGATGAGCGCGGTCACGTTGGGCGCCAGCCCGCACATCGCCGAGCTGACCACAAATACGGCAAAGCCGAAAACGTACACCGCTTTGTGCCCGCGCAGGTCGCCCAGGCGGCCCAGGCTGAGCAGTAGTCCGCTGACGACCAACAAGTAAATCGTGACCACCCACTCGACGGTGGCGACATCGCTGCCGAATGTTCCTCGCACCACAGGCAGGACAGTATTGACGACGCTCCCGTCCAACGCGGACATGAACGTGCCTACGCCGATCGCCAGCAACACAAACCACTTGGGCTCCACGCGCAAGCTGCGCGATTCAGCATCGCGTCCAGTAACACCTTCTTTAGCGTCCACTGGGCCTCCTGCCGTCAAGGTCGTCCGATTATAGCACGCCTTTGATCTTTGCACGCCAAGAAATCAAAATCTTGTTAAATCGAACGCGGCGGGTGATGAACCCGCCGCGAGCATGGGAGGCTTGTGGGCAATCAAACTAGGGGATGCACAGCGACTGCCCGGCAAAAATCAAGTTTGGATTGGGCAAGTGGTTCGCCACAATGAGAGCCCACACCGTCGTCCCGTAGCGCCAGGCGATGGAATAGAGTGTGTCGCCATAGCGCACGATGTAACGAGCGCGGCAACCCGAAGGCGGCGGAGGCGTCGTTCCATCGAACTGGCGCGCGCAGACCGGCCCGTAGCTCACCTTCCAGGGCGTATTCGGAATCGCCAAACTCTGGCCGACCCTCAATCGGTATGGATAAGCGAGGCGGTTTTCCGTAGCAATGGCCCATGGCGAGACCGCGTACGCGCGCCCGATGCAATACAACGTCTCCCGATAGCGTACCGCATGATAGCCCAAGATATTTCCGGTTGGCGTGGGGCCTGGTGTGGGAGTCGGGCCAGGCGTCGAGGTCGGGCCGGGCGTGGCGGTGGGGCCGGGCGTCGAGGTCGGACTCGGCGTCACCGTCGGGCCGCCGGTCACGGTCACCTGCCCGTTCTGCAGCGCGTGGCTGATGGCCGTTCCGCTCGAGGTGGACAGGTTGACTGTGGTGAACGTCAGGGCCGATGTGCCGCTCGCCTTGGCTTTGAACGTGATCGTCGCCAGGACGCCGCTGCCGCTCACCGGCTGGTTGGGCGGCAATTGCGCGGCGACAAAGCTGATCTTGCCCTGTGCATTGTCCACTTCATTCTTGGCGACAAAGTCCGGCTTGATAAAGCTGCCCAATGCGACCTGGATGCCGGCCTTGTTGGCGTCAGCGTCTTGCACCTCCAGGAGGCCTGGATTAAAAGAGATGACCACTTCGTCGCCGGCCAACCCGGACACGTCAGCCAGGTAGACGTTGACGGTGGTTGTCTGTCCGACCGACAGCGTGGCCGAGGACGGATCAAAGCGCACGACGGTAGATTGGGCGGTCGCGGGCGACACGCCCATCAGCAAAACGACGATGGCGAATGCCAGTGTTCCGATCGAGATTTTGTTTTTCATGGCTGACTTCTCCCTAAGCTACGGACTTTGTCTCTTGACTTGGGCGGGGAGGCGCTCCACCGCCTAATCATCGCACAAAAAACGAGCGCGCGCAAGTGTCGCCAGGACGACACCTTACTTGACGAGTATCTGACCATTCTGCACGGCATGGTCAATAGGCGTTCCGGCCGTGTTCGCTAGATTGACCACGTCGAACGTCAGTGGCGACGAGCCGGCCATTTTGGCCTTGAAGGTGACGGTCGCCAGGATGCCGCTGCCGCTCACGGGCTGATTCGGCGGCAACTGGACAACAGCAAAACTAATCTTGCCCCGATTCGCCTCCACCAGGTTTTGCGCCACAAAATCGGGTTTGAGAAGTGCGCCCATAGCGACCTGGATGCCGCTCTTGGCCGGGTCGGCGTCTTGCGCTTCCAGGATGGCCGGATTGAAAGAGATATACACCTCGTCGCCGGCCAGTTCCTTCACGTTATCCAGTTGAACCTTGACGGTGAACGTCGAGCCGGCTGCCACCGTCGAGGGCGCGTCAAAGCGGACTACTGTGCTGCTCGTCGGCGCGGCGGCAGGAACACACGCCGCCATCGTCGTCGTCAGGATCGTCAACACTATGAGCCCGCATTTCATCATGACCAGGTTCTCGCTCAGTGATTTCACTTGCCGATTATAGCATCGGATGACGCTGCTGTGTGTGCCGATCTGGTTACAACCTCGTTTCTTTTGACGACTCAACGCCAATCGGCGACTGGACCGGATTGACCAAAGTTGCTGGCGACCAGCGTCAAGTCGAAAATGTTCACGATGCCATCGCCGTTGACATCGGCGACGGGATCGTTCCCGCCATAGCGCGAAGCGATTCGCGTCAGGTCATAAATGTTGATGACGTCGTCGGCGATCACGTCGCCGCCGGGCAGAGTGATCGTGCCCGTATCGCCTTGCGGCGCGCTCTTTTGGCCCACCAGATAGCCGGACTGGATGACGCGCAAGCATGGATAATCGCCGGGCGGAGCAGAGATTTGAAAGCGGCCTTGAGCAGCGGTGACAGCCGAGGGCAGTCCTGGCGTAATGACCATCGTGGGCTGGCAAAGCTCGCGTGTCAGGTAAACCGTGGCGCCGCCGTGATTCGCGCGGCCTTGCAGCAGCACGACGCCCGAGATAGGTCCCGGCTGAACCTGGAGGAGGCCATTTTTGATCTTGTGCGGGATCGCGCCGCCATCGGGTCGAGCCAGTTGGGATTGTTGAAGCGTGAGCGCCGATTGGCCCGTGCTCTTGCCGCGCCAAGCGACGAAAGCGATTGCGCCCGTGCCGCTAAGGGGAGACGCCGGGGCGCGCAGCGTGGCGGCGAACTCGACGAGGCCGCTCGCGTTATCTGCCTGGTTGCGCGTCACCACGTAATCCCGCCCGCTCCACAGCGAGCCGATGGCGATCTGTGTGCCCGGCGCGTTGAGGTCGGCGTCTATCACTTGCGCGATATTTGGATCAAAGGCGAGGCGCACCGTCACGCTGTAGAGGTCGCGCGCCGCGTTGACTTGCAAGGTGGTCGTCGCCGCCGCGCCGGCGGCCACTGACAGACTGGCGGGGATCACGCCGACCAAGGTCGTCACGTGATCTGAAATGACGCGCGTGACGGCGGACAGCGCGTCCACACGCGGCGTGACGCGGCCATTGCGATTATCCTTGATCGGCGCGCCCGTGTTCTTGAGCACGGTCTCGATTTCCGCCAGCGTCAAGTTGGGGTAGGCTTGCAACATCAAGGCGGCCACAGCGGCGACGTGGGGCGTCGCCATCGAGGTGCCGCTCTTGTTGACCTGGCCGCCGCCCAGGGCCGTAGAGAAAATCACCGAGCCGGGCGCGAGCACATCCAGCATCGAGCTGCTATTGCTAAAACAAGCGATCTGATCCGTCGTCGCGTTCGAGTCCGCGCAGGTGAGCCAGGAGAGCGAGCCGAGGTTGGCGTCATACGTCGCGCCCACCGACACGACGCTAGAGATGCACGCCGGAGCGGTCATGGCATCCATCAAGCCCTCGTTGCCGGAGGCGGCCAGGACGATCATGCCCGCTCGCCGCGCTGCATCCACCGCCGCCGCCTGGATGATGGTATTCGCATCTTGTGTGTCACACGCGCCGTTGTAGCGGCCCGCGCCCAGGCTCAAATTGACAGCCTTGACGTTGAGCTGGGCCTGGTTGGCAACAATCCAATCCAGCCCGGTCACCACATCCGAGTTCCAGCCCGAGCCGGTCGCGTCCATGATCCGCACCGCTACAATGCCGGCGTCCGGCGCGATGCCGCGCGGGCTGACCGTGCCCCGGCTGGTGATAATGCCTGCGACGTGCGTGCCGTGCCCGTGCTCGTCTTGCGCGCTTTCGCCTTCGTCTGTTCGATTCGGCGGGCAATCGCTTTTGCTAAAGCAATGTTGAGCGACAATGTGATCGGCCAGGTCGGGATGATTGCGATCCACGCCGCTATCCAGCACCGCCACGTTGACGCCCGCGCCGGTGAGGCCCAGATCGTTCCACACGCGGTCGGCGCGAATCACCGTAGCGCTTTCCGTCAGCGAGGCATACACCCGCGCATCCAACGCCACCGCCTGGACATCGGGATGGCGGCGCAAAGCGTCCAATCCCGCTGAGGTTGCCACCACGCCGACCAGGCCGGGTAGCGTCTCGTAACGGTGAACCAGTTGGAAATCCTCGCCGCTGGAAAACGCCTGGATCACACGGCTTTGCGCCTGCGTCACCTGGGCTTTGCGGGCGACGGCAGAGGCAGCATACGGTTGCCGCAATGCGACGACGACGCGCGCCGAGCCATCGGCCTGGATGGCGCGCGCAACCGGGTCGAGCGGAACACTTGGCCTTGCCTGCGCGGGCGGCCTCTCGCTCGCCAGGGCGAACGCCAGCGCCACAGCTCCAACGGCTTGCAAGATTTTGCGATGGACGCGCCTGTTCATAGCTCGACACCAGCAAAAGTGAAAGAAATGGAAAAACGCTTGCCCGCCTATTATACATCCCGACGCCAGAGACCGCCAAACCAAAAACCCTCCCACAGATGAGTCGGTGGGAGGGCAGATTGCATGGCGATTCAACTCACGGCTGCCAGTTGCTCACAGGCCCGCACTGGGCCATATTTTTTGCAACGACGACCAGATCGAAAACATCTGTCCGGTCATCCTGGTTAAAGTCGGCGCAGGGGCAGTTGCTCGTCCCATAGCATTCCCAGGCCATTTTCGTCAGGTCATAGATGTTGATGCAGTCATCCTCGTTCAAATCGCCAGCGGGCAAGGTGAGCGTGCCCAGATTCCCCTGCGGCCACCGTTTCACGCCAGTCAGATAACAGGCTTGATAGGCCCACAGCCACGGGTAACTGCGGCCAGGACGGGGAGCGACATCAAAGCGGCCTTCGCGATCCGTCATGTCGAGCGGCACGTTAGCCAGTTCTTGCGCGCACAGCTTGACCCCGCATGTTTGCGGCGCTTCGGTCAAGAACACACTAGTACCACTGTGGTCTTGGGCGGCTTGCAGCAGCACGCGACCCGAGATGACGGGGCCGGGCGTTCCAACGCGGATGTTCCCATTTTCGATGGAGTGGCAAAGCGGGCTGGCGGGGGCCAGCCCGGTCAGCGTGAGCGTGGTCGGCGATTGCCCGGCGTTCTTGCCTTGCCAGGTGATGACGGCCAGTGTGCCCGTGCCGCTGATCGGCGTGGCCGGGGCGACCAGCGTGACGACAAACTCGCCTACGCCCGTTGTGTTACTCACGGTGTTGCGCGCCACAAAGTAATTCTTGCCGCTGAACAGCGAGCCGATCTCCATTTGCACGCCGGGCATGTTTGGGTCGGCGTCTACCACTTGCACGACGCCCGGATCAAAATTGACGCGGAACTGGACGCCGTAAAGGTTGGCCACGTCCGCCACTCGCACCTCGGTCGCGCCGGTGCCACCGAGGGAGATTTCTTTGTAGGAGGGGATCACGGACAGGCGCGCGCAGGGCAGTCTGGTCACTCGAACCGAGACGCTCCCTTCGTTATCGCCCTGGCAAAACGTAGCATCGTTGATGTGCAGATACAGAGGGCCGTCACGCTCGGCGGTAAACGCGCCGCCTCTATCCACCAAAAAGACCGGCCCGTCGCCTATCTTGCCCAGCAGGGCCGCGTATGGCCACCGGCCATCCACTTTGCATTCCGGGTAGCCGATTTGGCTGTCCACGTCAGATGAATACCCTGCCGGCCCGACGAATGGCAGGCTCCGTCGGTCAACCGTCCAGGTCCCGCCGAGATAGGCAACCGAGAACTGCTCACCCCGTTTGGGCGTCAGCGGCGTTTCCTGCCACCCGACGCGAGAAGTGATTACGCAATCCATTCCGTCGCACTGCGCCGGCGCAGCCGCGTCTTGCGCGACTGGTCTGTGCGGCGCTACTGGCGAGGACGCTGGTGTTGGCGCAGCCAATCCGCGACTGGCTATCGCGGCCTGCTGGTCAGACAGTGTCAACAGGCCGACCAAGCCACAAGCCACGACGCACAGACAAAGCAGGCGCGCTCTCCAGCGGGCACAGTGTGGGTTTTGCATATGGGCCTCCATTTCGAGATCGTTGCGCTAACGCCCAAGCCACCTTTGGGGGCCAAGTCTATCCGGGCTGGAATTGCTGGCAGTGATAGCCAGATCATAGATGTTCACCTCGCCATCGCCATTGACGTCCGCGACGGCGCAATCGAGGCCAGCGGCATGGTCGCAGCCATAGCGGTTGGCGATCAGCGCCAAGTCAAAGATATTGATGTACTCGTCCTCCGTCACATCACCGCCCTTGAGCGTGATGGGTTGCATGGTGACATCGTCTACCAGCGGATAAGGCCCTGTCCCCATGGCCGTCAGGTAAGCATGCTTGAAAGCCATCAGGCACTGGCATGACTTGTTGCCGCTATCGAGATTAAAGTTGCCGTTCGCGTCGGTCTTGGTCATCAGCGTGCCGGGCCAGTTCCATTGACTGGATACGAAAGCATCCGACGGGCATGGACGCTCCGTAGACAAGATGATATCCGTTCCGGCGTGATTGGTGCGGCCTTGCAGGAGTACCTGGCCAGAGATGACGCACGCCAAAGGTGACAGTGTGCCCGTAGGTGTGGGAGTAAAAGTCGGCGTCGCTGTCGGAGTGGGCGTTGGCGTCGGCGTGTTGGTCGGTGTGGGCGTGTTGGTCGGCGTGTTGGTCGGCGTCTTGGTTGGCGTTGGCGTGATAGTCGGCGTCGGCGTATCGGTCGGTGTCTCGGTCGGAGGCGGCTTGACGTGATGCGGGATGTCGTGGCCTTGATTGTCAAACAATCGGTGTTGCTCAAAACGCACCGGGGCGCAGGAAGCGGCGCAGCCTGCCGTGCCGCACTTCCAGATCACGATAAACAAGACGTCACCATCATAGTCGTGGTTGCCGTGGTACGGCGGGGTCGCCGTGAAATCAATCGCCCCGGCCACATTATCAATGGTCACGGTCGGATTTTCAAAATAACGCTGACCCGGCAGCTCAATCCTATCCACCTGAGCGCACTGCGGGTTGAACCTGAGCCGACCTTGCGCGCCCCCCAATTCTTCAGACAGGCCTCCGACCTCTAGGGTATTTCTTTTGGTTCCAGCAGAGTCTATGGTTTCGGGAATGAGGCCCATCCAGGCCCGCGTCGTCTCCCCCTGAAGGAAGAAGGATGAAGAGGGGGAATGATCTGTTTGCGCCAGCGCCGAACTGCCGATCAACAGGACCAAGATGAGCAACGCGGTTGCCGCCAGCGTGAGGCGCGGCGTATTCCAGGACTTGAGCTCGGATTGCATATCAGTCTCCCCTCGATATGAACAGCATAGCGGCATTGGCGTCAGCCGCCTGGACCAGCAGACTGGCGATTAAACGAATACGCCAGTGAGGGTATCACTGGAGGGCGCGAGCACCGTCGGCGCCGATGCATCCACATCGTCCACACGACGACACACAAACGACTCTCGGAGGCGTAGCAAGCAATCGTTTCGTATCCGGCGCAGACCCGGATGGGCAAGGCGACCTCGGAGGTCACGGCGAGTGTAGCGAGCGGCCTCCGAGGTCTGCCGGTTTAGATGCGTTGTCTGTTACCTGGACCACTGTTGCGGGCCGCGTGCTACACCCGAGTTGCCGGCGGCGAGCGCCAGGTCATAGATATTGACCTTGTTATCTCCGTTGATATCGGCCGGCGCGGCTTCCGGATTCGTCGAGACATCCTCCGTGCCGTAGTGCGTGGCGATCAGCGTCAGGTCAAAGATATTGATAGCGTCGTCCTGGGTCACATCGCCGCCCCGCAAGATGATGTCTGTCATGGTGATCGTGCCAGTATACGGGTAAGGCCCTTGGCCCAAAGCGGTCAGATACCCGCCCTTGAACGCGTACAGGCACTTGCACGTTTGCGCTTTAGGTAGGGTAAAACTCCCATCCGCAGCCGTCTTGGCCTTGAGGACGCCGGGCCAATCCCACAGGGCGGAATAGGTGAAATTCGTCGGGCAGTCCCGCTCAGTCGAAAGCATAATGTCCGTGCCGCCATAGTCCGGGCGTTGGCCGGCAGAATCCGTGTGTCCCTGCAACAGCACCTTACCCGAAATCTTGCAGCCGTCAGGCTGACAGGGGGGGCATGGCTTAGCGGCAGTGTAGGGGATGTCCATGCCGTTACGATCGGACAACTGAGGCGGGTTAGGCGGCACAACAGGCACATGAACCGGAATGGTGAGAACGGGCACGCCGGGAGTGGTGCAGGTACCTATCTCCCAGTTGATAGTGAACAATGTCCCTGTCCCGCTGATCGGCTCTTGCGGGTTTTCCAGGGTGGCGATGAACGAGATTTCGCCGCTAGCGTTGAACGCGCTAATGTCCATCGGCGCAACCGTGCCGGGCGCAAAGATCGAAGTGCTCGTGGTGATGGACACGATCTTGAGATAGTTCTTGTCGAATGGGATCTTGAGGTCCGCGCTGTACAGGTCCGCCACGTCTCTAATCATGATGTTGGTGGTGGTGTGGTCTGGCCCAGGACAAAAGTCGTAATAGATATATGCCACCGCCTGGGACGAGGGCACGTTGACGGGCTGGGCCGAGGCGACGCCGCCTGGCTGCCCCGCCGATACGACGAGAACGATCGCCATGATTGCCAGGCTGATCCCTCTCACGATACTTCCACTGACTTTTAATTGGGCGTTCATTTTTTGCCTCCTTCAGAGTGTTGGGCGGCGAACGGTGCCCATGATTTCGTTTCCGCCTGTTGATCTTGATTTACAGTCTACACCGATTCTCGCTAAATCGGGGTTACCACCTTGTTACGATCAAGTTACGTCTCTCGATTTAAAAGACAACCTCCGCGTGTGATTGCTCTGTGTTGCCATCTGATTACGGACAGGTTACGCCCGGAAACAAAATGGCCCTTGCCAATCTCGCAAGGGCCAAGCCTTCGCTATGTGATCAACTAGAGCATCAGCTGCATCGGCTGTTCCAGCGCCGCCTTGAACGCCTGCATAAAGCGAGCGGCCTCCGCGCCATCCGTCACGCGGTGATCTGCCGAGATCGTAGCTTTCATCCGCGTGCCCACCGCCAATTGTCCATCTTTGACAATGGGCGCTTGTTGAACCGCGCCAATCGCGAGTACTGCCGCTTGTGGCGGGCTGATGATGGCGATGAAATGCTCGACGCCGAACATGCCCAGGTTGCTGATGTTGAGCGTGCCGCCGATCATCTCCTCAGCCTTCATGCGCCCCTCACGCGCGCGCGCAACCAACTCGCGCGACTCGAGCGCGATTTGCGCCAATGATTTCTTGTCGGCGTCTTGTAGCACCGTCGTCACCAATCCCACTTTTCGCGCGACGGCGATGCCGATGTTGACCCGGTTGTGGATGCGGATCTCGTCGCCGGCAAACGACGCATTGATGTTGGGGAATTGCTTGAGCGCGATGGCGGCCGCCTTGATGAGCAGGTCGTTGACCGAGACGGCGGATTCTTCCGGCAAGATTGCATTGAGCTGCTGGCGCAGCGCCAGCGCCGCCTCCATGTCAATCTCCATCGTGATGTAAAAATGCGGCGCCTGCTGCTTGCTTTCCGTCATGCGGCGAGCGATGGTCTGCCGCATCGGCGTCAGCGGCACAGCCTGATACTCTTCATCCGTGGGCAAAGCGGATGGAATCAGAATCGGTGGCGGGGGCGCTTTCTTGGGCGCTTGCTCGCGCTGCTTGAGATATTCTTCAATGTCCCGCTTAATGATCCGGCCCTCCGGCCCGCTGCTCTGCACCGCGCGCAAATCAATGCCCAGCTCATCGGCCATGCGACGCGCAACGGGCGAAGCGACGACGGGTCCCGCCTTGGCGACTGTGGGAGCTGCGGGCGCGGCCTTTTCTTCTTTCTTGGGCGGCACAGCTTTTTGCGCGCCCAACGCGGCCAGGTCAATCGCCTCGTCCGCGCCGCCGACCACTGCGATGGGTTGGCCCACTGGCACACTCGTCTTTGCCTCGGCCAAGATGTGGCGCAAAACGCCGGCCTTGAACGATGCGACCTCGACGTTGGCCTTGTCGGTCTCGATGATGGCAACGACCTCGCCTTCCGCGACTGCATCGCCAACTTTTTTGACCCATTCGACCAGGGTCCCCTCGGCCATATCAAAGCCCAACTTGGGCATGGTGATTAGCTCAGCCATGTGCGCTCTCCTAGTCCTTGATATACAGCACGTCTTTAGCGGCGCGGATCACATCGTCCACTTGCGGCAAGGCCATCTGCTCCAGCCGACGATTATAAGGCAGCGGCACTTCGGCCTGGGCCACGCGGCGGATGGGCGCGTCCAGGTCGTCAAACGCCACCTCGGCCACGCGGCTGGCGATCTCGGCCCCGACGCCAAAGCTGCGCCAGCCTTCTTCGATCACCACCAGGCGATTGGTCTTTTTCACCGATGCGAGCACCGGCCGCATGTCGAGCGGGCGCAGCGAGCGCAGGTCAATCACTTCGGCTTCAATGCCGCGCTCGGCCAGTTTGCTGGCCGCCTCCAACGTCACCTGGAGCATCTTGGAATACGAGACGAGCGTCACGTCCTTGCCTTCCCGCTTGACATCCGAAACGCCAATCGGCACAAGAAAATCCTCGTCGTCGGGCACCTCGCCGCGCGCCGAATAGAGCGTGGCGTGCTCGATGAAGAACACCGGGTCGTCGTCGCGGATGGCCGACTTTAATAACCCTTTCGCATCGGCGGGTGTGCCGGGCGCGACGACCTTGAGACCGGGAAAGTGAGCGAAAATCACGTCGAGCGTTTGCGAATGAGTTGCGCCCAACTGCCGCCCTCCGCCGCCGACGGTGCGAATGACCAGCGGGACGGTGAACTGGCCGTTGAACATGTAATGCAGCTTGGCCGCGTGATTAACGATCTGATCCATCGCCAGCAGCGCAAAGTTGATCGTCATCAGCTCGGCCACCGGGCGCAAGCCCGCCAGCGCCGCGCCGGTGGCCGCGCCGACGATGACGCCTTCGGCGATGGGCGTATCGCGCACGCGCTTTTCGCCAAACTCGGCCAAGAAACCGCGCGTGACGGCATACGTGCCGCCCCACGTGCCCACTTCTTCGCCCATGATAAACACCCGCTCGTCGCGGCGCATTTCTTCTCTCAGCGCCTGGCTGATCGCTTCTCGATAGGTGATGTGTGCCATCGTCGCTGCCTCCTAAACGTGCGCCGGCCAATTGACATAGACGTGCTCGCACAGCGCCGCATCGTCCGGCTCCGGGCTGGACTCGGCGAATTGCGCGATCTCGGCCAGCTCGCTTTCCACCGATTGGTGAATCTTGTCCAGCGCCGCGTCGTCGGCCAGGCCTTGCGCTTTGAGGCGCTTGCCGAACAGATGAATCGGGTCGCGCGCGCGCCGCTCTTGCTCGACTTCGGCCTTGGTGCGATACCGCTCAGGGTCGCCCATCGAGTGACCGGCGTAGCGATAGGTCTTGGCTTCCAGCAGGAACGGCCCCTCCTTGCGCGCATGATCCAGCGCCTTGCCAATCGCCTCATAGACTTGCAAGACATCTTGACCGCCGACCTGCGCGCTGGCGATGTCGTAAGCGCAGCCGCGCTCAAAAATGTTCGAGACCGCCGAAGCGCGACCGACCGCCGTCCCCATGCCGTATTGGTTGTTTTCCACCAGGTAGACGACCGGCAGCTTCCACACCGCAGCCAGGTTGAGGGATTCGTGAAAGTAGCCGATGTTGGTCGAGCCTTCGCCGATGACGCACAGCACGGCCTGCTGCTCGTCCTTGTAGCGAATCGCCAGCCCGACGCCGGTCGCCAGCGGCAAGTGTCCGCCGACGATGGCGTGCCCGCCCCAATAGTGGCGCTCGCGGCTGGCCAGGTGCATCGAGCCGCCCTTGCCGCCGCTGACGCCGGTCGCCTTGCCCAGTAGCTCGGCCATCACGCGCTTGGGGTCCAGGCCGCGCGCAATCGCCCAGCCGTGGTCGCGATAGGCCGTCAGGAGGTGATCCTCTTGAGCCAGCGCCTTGCACGCGCCGACGGCCACAGCCTCCTCGCCGATGTACAGGTGCAAGAATCCGCCGATCTTGCCCTCGGAATAAAACTCGGCAGACTTTTCCTCGAATCGCCGGATGAGCGCCATCTGCCGATACAGGCCGAACAGTTCGTCACGTGCTAGTTCACTTACCACTTGTCCTCCTTGTCCAGTTCGCAGGGCCAATCCCAATGCGTAATGGTTGCACCATGATTATAGCATAGCGCGGCCAACAGCCGCAACCCAATTTAACCGCATTGGGGATCCACTACCTCTCCGACAGGCCGCTGGCCGGGCAAGACCTGCCCCCACGTGTTCAATCGTGGTATAATCAGCCCGAGGTTCAAGCTTGGAGAGGTCCGTGCTCGACACGCCCATTGCAACTGCCCCGTACGATTTGCAAGCCGTCCGTGACGAATTCCCGATCACGCGAGAATGCGTTTATCTCAATCATGCCGGCATCTCGCCGCTTTCGAGCCGCGTGCGCAACGCGATGACCGCGCTGCTCGACGATGGCGTGGCCGTGGCCGATCCCGCCGAGCGGCACAAGACGCTGCTCGACGACACGCGCGCCGCCATCGCGCGACTCGTCGGCGGCAAGCCTTCCGAGATCGCGCTGGTTCAGAACACGAGCGAAGGCATCAACCTTGCCGCGCACGCGCTATCGCTCGAGCCAGGCGATAACGTCATCTTGTGCGACATGGAATTTCCGTCCACGGTTTACCCGTGGCTGAACCTGGAGCGGATACGCGGCATCGAGACGCGCATCATCCCGCACCATCGCGGCGGACTCGCCGTGGCCGACCTTGAGCGCGCCGCCGATAGTCGCACGCGCGTCGTCGTCGCCAGCATCGTCGAATTTCTCACCGGCTATCGCAACGACGTGAGCGCCATCGGCGCGTGGTGCCGCGCGCACGGCGCGACGTTCGTCGCCGACGGCATTCAATCGCTCGGCCATCTCCCGCTCGACGTGCGCCAGGCGCAAATTGACGTGCTCGCTTCAGGAACGCTCAAATCGCTGATGGGGCCGCCCGGTCAGGGCTTTTTGTACATCCGGCAAGAGTTGATCCCCCAGCTCCAGCCGCCGTTCGCCGGGCCGTTGAGCGTGGTGGACTGGGCAAACTGGCGCGATTATAACCTGACTTTTCTGCCGGACGCGCGCCGCTTTGAGCTGGGCACGTACAACTGGGTCGGCCTGGCCGGAATGAAAGCCGCCGTCGAGTTTCTGATGGAACTGGGCCTGAGCAACATTGAACGATGGACGCTCCACCTCACCGATGTGCTGATCGCCGATTTGCAGCGGCGCGGGTACGCGATTGCCTCGTGTCTCGACCCGGCCTGCCGCTCGTCTATCGTTTCGTTCTCCGTGGCCAATCCACAAGCCGCTTTGGAAAAGCTCAAGGCTGCGCGGGTCATCGTCGCCCGCCGCGAAGACTATATCCGTGTGTCAACTCACTGCTACAACACTGAAGACGAAATATTAACAGTCGGTCAAGTGTTGGGGAACGCCTAGGGAGGAGTTACCATGCCTCAACCACAACAGCCATTACGCCCGGTGCCAGCGCCCCTCGCTCCGGCCACCGGCGCTGCGCCCGCCTACGAGCCGCCGCCGCCCCGCAACCTTGACGAGACCGGACTCGGCATCGGGTTCCTGTCGGACCTCGTGCTCAAGGTCATGTACTTTGAGGGCTATATCTCCGGCGCGACCATCGCCGACCGGATCAAGCTGCCGTTTTCCGGCGTGGTGGATCAGGTGCTCGAGTTCCTCAAGCGCGAGCAGTTTTGCGAAGTGCGCAGCGCGGCGGCCGGCTTTGGCGAGCAATCGTACCAGTACGCCATCTCGAACAAGGGCCGCGAAAAAGCGCGCGAGGCGCTCGACCGCAGCCAGTACGCCGGGTCTGCGCCGGTGCCGCTCATGACCTATAACCAGGCGATGATCAAACAGTCGCTCAAGAACTTTGTCGTCCACCAGCGCGCGATGCGCCAGGCGCTTTCCGACATGATCATTAACGACACGACGTTCGGGCAAATCGGCCCGGCGGTCAATTCGGGCCGCAGCATCTTTTTGTTTGGCCCGCCTGGCAATGGCAAGACCGCCATCGCCGAACGCATCGGACGAATGGTGCTGGGCGGCGATCTTCTCGTTCCTTACGCAGTTGAGGTGGACAGCCAGGTCATCAAAGTGTTCGACAGTGTCAATCACCAGCGCATCCCCGACGATGCCACTCCCTCCAGCACCGGCCAACTGCAAAAGGCTCGCCAGCGCGACATGCGCTGGGTGCGCATCCGCCGCCCGGTCATCACCGTCGGCGGCGAGCTGACGCTGGAGAGCCTCGACCTCACGTTCGACGACGTGAACAAGTATTACGAAGCGCCGTTCCAGATGAAGGCCAACGGCGGCATGTTCCTGATTGACGACTTTGGCCGGCAGCAAGTCCGCCCGCGCGATCTGCTCAACCGGTGGATTCTGCCGCTGGAAAAACGGATTGACTTTTTGACGCTGCGCACCGGGCGCAAGATCGAAATCCCCTTCGACGTGCTGATCGTGTTCTCGACCAACCTCGCCCCCAAAGACTTGGTGGACGAGGCCTTCCTGCGCCGCATCCGCCACAAGATCGAAATCGGCGACCCGTCGTTCGACGAGTTCCGCGAGATTTTCAGGCGCGTGTGCGAGCACAAGGGCATCCCGTACGACGAAAAGGCGCTGGGCTATCTGCTGCAGGAATACTATATCAAGCGGCGGGCCAAGCTGCGCGCCGTTCACCCGCGCGACCTGGTAGACCAGCTCATTGACATCGCCAAGTACATGAACGTCGAGCCGCGCCTGACCAAAGAGCTGATTGACCGGGCGTGCCGGGCGTATTTCGTGGACATCTGATATGCGTTCCCTATTGCGTGCTGTGTGATACGTATGCCTCAATCACGCAGCACGTATCACGCGAGAAGATTGAATGATGACATCGGATTGGTTGATTCCCCGCGAGCGCCCACTCAACATCGGCCATCGCGGCGCTTTGGCGGCTGCGCCGCAAAACACGCTGGCGGCGTTTCGCAAGGCCATCGAGCTTGGCGCGGACGGCGTCGAGCTGGACGCGCAGCTTTCCGCCGATGGCGTGGTGGTGGTGATTCACGATTTTGTGGTGGAAACGACGACCGACGGCGCAGGCCGCGTGGCCGATAAAACACTGGCTGAGCTAGAGGCGTTGGACGCGGGAAGCAGATTCTCGTCCGAGTTTGCGGGCGAGCGCATCCCAACGCTGGAACAAGTCTTTGAAGCGATTGAGGACAAGCTGCTCGTCAACATTGAACTCAAAGATTTTGATTCGTTTGGCGGCAAGCTGGAAGCGCCGGTTCTGGAGGTCGTTCGCCAGCACGCGATGGAAAAGCGCGTGCTGTTCTCGTCGTTCAACCCGTTCGTGCTGCGCGCCATCCAGCGGCTCGCGCCCGATATTCCAGCCGGCTTGCTGTATCGGGAGGATATGCCGATTCACTTGCGCCGCGCGTGGCTGGCGCCGTTCATCCCGCACCAAGCGCGCCATCCCCGCTTTACGATGGTGACAGAGGCAACCGTCCAATGGTGTCACGCGCGCGGCTTGCGCGTCAACACGTGGACGGTGGACGAGCCGGCCGAGATGCGCCGACTCGTCGCGCTGGGCGTGGATGGGATCATTACCAACAAGCCGGATGTGCTGAGAGAGGTATTAGCTGGATAGCCCGGCCATGTCATCCAGCATGTCTTGCATCCGCTCGAC